>Ga0307406_10000814_pt1 | contig 17534 bp, 13 predicted proteins | sample 322Cmetagenome_3_FD_203706 | JGI IMG/M metagenome (GOLD analysis project Ga0307406, IMG submission 203706) | Maize rhizosphere microbial communities from greenhouse at UC Davis, California, United States - 322HYB-C-2 | ecosystem: Host-associated > Plants > Roots > Rhizosphere > Soil | place...
CCTTCGGTCAAAGGTAACCAAAGAAAAGGGCTCTCCTTGCAAGGGCACAGGCCACGAGTGCGGTGCTGTCGCCGGGATTTTTCGATAAGACGTCCCTGTCTTATCGAAAAACGGCGCACGTCCTGTGCGCCGCCCTCCGGGTCTCCATTGGACCGGCAAAGCAGCAATGCAGAGCAAAATCACGGCAACGGCAACGGCAACGGCAACGGCAACGGCAACGGCAACGGCAACGGTTGGTGGTTCGCGCTTGCTCTTGGGCAGGGGCGGCGTCAGCTGCCACCGCATCGCTTCAATCTCGCACCGCCTCTCAATCGCGCTTAGCACGCGCTCCGCTGCGCAGTGCCGCGACCGCTCCGATCACGATCAACGCTGCGCCCGCCAGCGTAGACGGCCGTGCGGGGTGGGCGAACAACAGCCAGTCCAGGGCGGCGCTGACCGGCACGGCGACGTACATCAGCGGGGCGAGGGTGGAGGCGTTGTCCATGCCGCGGTAGGCCAGGTCGCGCAGGGACTGGCTGCCCAGGCTGCATAGCGACATGCCGAGCAAGGCCAGTACCAGCACCGTCGTCGATTCGGTCGTGAGCGGTTGCGAGGGCAGGTGGCCCAGGCCGAGGGCGGCCAGGGGCAGGCCGACCAGCGAGGCCTGCATATACAGCTTGAACTGGTTGCGGAACGGCGGCTGGTGCTGGGCGCTGCGGTAGAACAGCACCTGCGAGGCGGCCATGGCGAAGCCGCCGAACAGCGAGATCAAGGCGGTGCTCTCCAAACCGCGCAACGCAGGTTGCAGGACCACCAGCACGCCGGCGAAACCTATCGCCAGGCCGCACAGCGCCGCCGGGCGCAGGCGCTCGCCGAGCCAGACGCGCGCGATCAGCGGGATGAACAAGGGCCCGGTGTTGTACAGCAGCACCGCGTGCAGCAGGTCGCCGCGCATCGCCGCCAGGACGAAGCAGCCTTGTGAGATCACCACGCACACCGCCCGCACCCAGCCCGGCCGGTCGGCGCCGGACCAGACCGCGCGCCAGTCGTCGCGGCGCGCCAACGCGACCAGGCACAGGCCCGGGATCATGAAGCGCAGCCAGGTCACCAACTCCGGCGGCAGGCCGCGGGTGTAGCGGCTGAGCAGGGCGAGCAGGGCCAGGCAGATCGAGGCGCTGGCCATGAGGCCGGCGCGCATTGCCAAGGGGCGGGACGGTGCCGGCGTGGCGGCGAGCGGCAAGGGGGCTGCAGTCATGTGGTAAATCTAGACAGTCACTCGGTTCGTATAAAACGAGAAATCCAAGAGCAGCGGTAAGTAAATATGACCACTTCCGATCCGCCGTCGCGGCGCCTCCCGCCCCTGCGCGCCCTGCAGGCCTTCGCTGCCGTAGTCCGCTACGACGGCATGCGCCGCGCCGCCGAGCGCATGCACCTGAGCCATGCCGCCCTGAGCCAGCACGTGCAGCATCTGGAGGAAGCCTTCGGCCTGCGTCTGCTCGACCGCAGCGGCGGGCGGGCGCGGCCGACGCCGCTGGGGCGCGAGTACGGCGAGGCCCTGATCGCCGGCTTCGAGCAGATCGAAGCGGCGACCGCGCGCCTGCGCATGCGCGGCGACGAGGGGCGGCGGTTGATCCTCGGTGCGCCGACCAGCCTTGGGGTGAGCCTGCTGCTGCCGCGCATCGAAGAATTTCCCGCCTACGCCGGGCTGGACCTGCAGCTGTTCTGCCCGGCGACGGCGCAGGATCTCGCGCAGGGGCGCATCCACGCCGCCTTGTTGCACCGCGAACCGCAGGCCGACGGTTTGCACGGCGAGCTGTTGTTCGAGCAGGCGATGCTGCCGGTCGCGGCGCCCGAATTGCACGCGCGGCTCGATCGCGAGCGCTGGTGGCAGGACCCGTTGCCCGGCGTGCGCCTGCTGCATGTCGTCAGCGACGGTTGGCGTCATGACTGGCCGACTTGGTTCGGCGAGGATCCCGCGACCTGGCCTCTGCCGCATCTGCGCCTGTCTTCGCCGATGCCGGCGCTCAGTGCGGTGCTGGCCGGGCAGGGCATCGCCCTGATGTATCCGCGCCTGATCGCCGAGCGCCTGGCCAGCGGCGAACTGCTGCCCTTGCCGCTGCCGCAGCCAGCGCCGGTCAAGCGCGTCTATCTGGCCTGGTTGCCGGAAGCGCAGGGCAGCGCGCGCCTGGGGCATTTGCGCGACTGGCTGGGCGGCTTGTTGCGCGCCGCTGACGAAGGCGAAGGCGCGGCGGCCTAGGGCGTCGAAACCGCGGCGGATGCCGGCGCACGAAGCACACCGAGGGCAGCGGCGCCCCTCTGGCGCGGCGGCTGCCGAATCACCACACTAGCGCCCGAATATCTCGCAAGGATCGCGTCATGCCGTATCTGGGGCTGGGGTTGCACGTCATCGTCGCGTTGTGTTTCGCCGTGCACGTCGTGCGCAGCGGGCAGGACCGTTACTGGTTGATGATCCTCTTCATGTTTCCGCTGCTCGGCAGCGTGGTCTATGGCTTGGCGATCTGGCTGCCGGAGCAGCGCCACAGCCAGCATGGCCGCGCCCTGGTCGGCAACGTGCGGCGCCTGCTCGATCCGGACCGCGAGTTGCGCGAAGCGCAGGATGCCTACGAGACCGCGGCCACCACCGACAACCGCCTGCGTCTGGCCGATGCCTTGCTGGGCAAGCAGCGCCCGGCCGATGCGTTGCCGCTGTATCGCGCTTCGCTCAGCGGCATCCATCGCGACGATCCCGACATCCAGGTCAAGCTGGCGCAGGCCTTGCTCGAAAACGGCGAGGCGGCGCAGGCGCAGGCCGTGCTCGACGAACTGATCGCGCGCCGTCCCGACTTCCGTTCGCCCGAGGGGCATTTGATCTATGCGCGCGCCATTGCCGCGCAGGGCGACCGCGCCAAGGCCCGCGACGAGTTCGAGACCCTGCTCGGCTACAGCAGCGGTTTCGAGCCGCATGTGCGCTATGCCGAAACCCTGGTCGCTTGGGGCGAACTCGGCCGCGTGCGCGAGCTGTGCGTACAGGCGCAGACGCGGGCCAAGCGCTTACCGGCCTATGCGCGACGCATGAACAAGCCGGCGTTGGACCGTCTCAAGGCGCTGGAGAAGCAGGCGTCGGCGCCGTGATGGGCGCGATGCCCGCTAATCGTTTCTTGTGAAATCGTTTCGTTTGTAATCGATGGCGCCGCTAGAACCGATACGCATATCGGTAGAACCGGCGCGCTGCGAAGTCTCGACGACGGTCTCGGTGGCGGCCGCGGGTAAATGCTGTGTTCCGGCGGAATTCCCTGCCCGCAAGAGCTAAATCGGCGTCCGCCGCGACGACTGGCGTGCTCGTGCGTACCTCGCCGCGGACGCTGGCCAGCGCGGTACGCCCCAGCGGGCGGCAACGCAGTCGCCGCGCCGGTGTTGTAGCCTTGTCGGATGAATGTCCTCCTCGATACCAGCGACGAACCGTTGCGCGCCGTAGACTTCGCTTCCACCGACGCGCTGCTGCGCGACGACGTCAAAATGTTGGGCGCCCTGGTCGGCGAAATCCTCGCTGAGCAACGCGGGCCGGGCTTCCTCGACGAGGTCGAACGCCTGCGCCGCGCCGCCATCCGCCGGCGCGAAGCGCAGGCGCCGATCGGCGCGCTCGCCGACGCGCTCGCCGATACCGATATCGAGCAGGCCAGCGACCTGGTGCGCGCCTTCGCGACCTATTTCCAGGCGGTGAACCTGGCCGAACGCGTGCACCGCATTCGTCGCCGCCGCGACTACGAGCGCAGCGGCGCCGGCGCGCAGCCGGGCGGTTTGCGCGATGCGCTGGGCGTGCTGTCGCGCCAGGGCGTCAGCGCCGAAGAAGTGGCTGCATTGTTGCCGCGTTTGCGCATCGAACCGGTGTTCACCGCGCACCCCACCGAAGCGGTGCGGCGCGCCTTGCTCGAGAAGGAGCGCCAGATCGTCGGCTGCCTGGTCGACGATATCGACCGCGGCCGCACCCCGGCCGAACGCCGCGCCGACCGCGAACGCATCCGCGTCGCCCTCACCGCGAGTTGGCAGACCGCCGAGGCGCCCGCGGCCAAGCCGAGCGTTGCCGATGAGTTCGAGCACGTCGGTTTTTATCTGTCCGACGTGCTGTATCGCGTGCTGCCGGTCTACTACGAAATGTTCGAGGAGGCGCTGCGCGAAACCTATGGCCCGTTTGCGCCGCTGCCCGACGTACTCGGTTTCGGCACCTGGGTCGGCGGCGACATGGACGGCAACCCGAACGTCGGCGCCGACACCATCGCCGCGACGCTGTCCGGGCAACGCGCGCTGGTGCTCAACGCCTACCGTCGCGAACTGGGCACCTTGGCCGAACTGCTGAGCCAATCGGTCACGCGCGTGCGCATCGACGATGCCGTGCTGGCCCGCGTTGAGGATTATCGTTACCAGTTGCCGAAGGCGGCGCAGCTGCTCAAGCCGCGCCATGCCGACATGCCCTATCGCAACCTGCTCAGCCTGATGGCCGCGCGCCTGCAGGCCACGGTCGACGAGAGCGTGCACGGCTATCCCGATGCGGCCACCTTCCTGGCCGACATCGCCCTGATCGAACGCAGCCTGGCCAACAACCAGGGCGCGCACGCCGGCAGTTTCGCCGTGCGCCGCCTGCGCCGCCGCGCCGAATGCTTCGGCTTCCATCTCGCCAGCCTCGACCTGCGCCAGGATTCGGGCACTCACGATGCCGCGCTGGCGGCGCTGCTCGACCTGCCCGAGTGGGCGTCGCTGGATGTCGCCACGCGTGCCGCGCGCCTGCATACCTTGCTCGACGGCGATGCGCCGCCGGCACGGGCCGCGGCCGGCCCGGCCCAACCCACCCTCGACGTGTTCCGCGCCGTCGCCCGCCTGCGCCCGCGTTACGGCGAGCGCGCCTTCGGCCCCTACATCGTCAGCATGAGCCGCAGCGCTGCCGACGCCCTGGCGGTGCTGGCCCTGGCCAAGACCGCCGGCTGCGTCGATCGCGACGGCCGCGTGCCGCTCGACGTCGCGCCCCTGTTCGAGACCGTCGACGACCTCGATGCCGCCGCCGACACCTTGCGCGCCTTGTTCGCCGATCCGATGTATCGCTCGCATTTGCGCGCGCGCGGCAACCGCCAGGTGGTGATGCTCGGTTATTCCGACAGCGCCAAGGACGGCGGCATGGTCGCCTCGCGCTGGGCCCTGCACCGCACCCAAAGCGCCCTGACCACCTTGGCCGCCGACAGCGGCGTGCGCATCGCCTTCTTCCACGGCCGCGGCGGTTCGATCAGCCGCGGCGGCGGCAAGACCGAGCGCGCGGTGATCGCCGCGCCGCGCGGTTCGGTCGACGGTTATCTGCGCCTGACCGAACAGGGCGAGGTGATTCACCGCAAGTACGGCATCCGCGCGTTGGCCTTGCGCAATCTCGAACAGACCACCGGTGCGGTGCTGCGCGCGACCCTGCGCCCGCGTCCGCCGGAACCGCGCGGCGACGGTTGGCGCGCTATGGCCGCCGAACTGGCCGCCGACGCACGCGCCCACTACCGCGCGCTGGTCCACGAGGACGAGTTGTTCCCGGCCTACTTCCGCGCGGCCACGCCGATCGATGTGATCGAGCGGCTGCGCATCGGTTCGCGTCCGGCCAAGCGCGCCGGCATCGGCGACATCGGTTCGCTGCGCGCGATCCCCTGGGTGTTCGCCTGGTCGCAGAACCGCGCCGGGCTGACCGCCTGGTACGGCGTTGGCACCGCGCTCGAACAGGCTCTGGCGCGCCACGGCCGCGAGGCCTTGAACGAGATGTCGCGCGACTGGATGTTCTTCGGCACCCTGATCGACGACCTCGAAATGGTACTGGCCAAGTCCGACCCGGCGATCTTCGAACGTTACTCGATGCTCGCCCAGGACCTGCCGGAAGGCGACCTGCATGCGCGCTTCCATCCCGGCATCGCCGAAGAGTTCGAGCGCACACGGCGCGCGGTGTTGGCGATCAAGGGCAGCGACGAATTGCTGGCCGGCGACCACCGCCTGCGCCAGTCGATCCGGCTGCGCAATCCCTATGTCGACCCGATCAGCCTGCTGCAGGTCGACCTGCTTGCGCGCTGGCGCGCCGCCGGCCGTCCCGACGATGCCTTGCAGCAAGCGCTGGTGGCGACGGTCAATGGCATTGCGGCGGGTGTGCAGAATACGGGTTGATTCGGGATTCGGGATTCGGTAACGCCGTGCTCTCAGGGTAGGAGCGGCGTCCTACCGGATTTCCTTCGGTCACAAGCCGCGACCGCGCTGCGTCGATCTCGCGCCGTTACCGTCCCTCCTGTAGGAGCGGCGTAAGCCGCGACCGAGGCCTCGCACCAACGGCGTAACTGTCGGTTCGCAGTCGCGACTCACGTCGCTCCTACAGAAGGCGGAGCGACCAAGGGTTGGGGCGGCGTCCTACTGGATTTCCTTCGGTCACAAGCCGCGACCACGGCTGTGCACCTGCGACGCAGTTGTCGGTTTGCAGTCGCGACTTGCGTCGCTCCTACAGAAAGCGGTGCAACCAAGGGTAGGAGCGGCGCAAGCCGCGACCGCGCCGTCTCCCGCTGCGGCGTTTGCCGCCGCAGACCCGTAAAGCAAAATCTGGAGCTTCCGTCCGCTAACGCGGCCGGGTTACTTTCTTTTGCTGGCCCAAAAGAAAGCTAACCAAAGAAAAGGCCTTCCTTGACGAAGCTCCCCTGCGAGCGCGCAGCCTACGCGGGGATTTTTCGATAGGACATCCTTGTCCTATCGAAAAACGGCGCACGTCCTGTGCGCCGCCCTCCGGGTCTCCAGGCGTTGTCGCGAGTTCGTCGCTGCGCCAAGCTCTTTAGCAACAGCAACAGCAACAGCAACAACGGTCGTTGAACAGCCGATACCGATGTTGCTGTTGCTGTTGCTGTTGCTGTTGTTGTTGTTGTTGCTGTGCGCCATCTCAGCCTCGCGAAGGCAATAGAAGACCCGGAGGGCGGCGCGCAGGGATGCGCGCCGTTTTTCATCGGGACAAGGATGTCCCGTATGAAAAATCCCCGCGGAGGCATCGCTCGTGCGGGCCCTTGATTCACAGAAAAGCATTTTTCTTTGGTTACCTTTCTTTTGTTGCTTATGACAAAAGAAAGTAACCCGCCGCTTTAGTGGCGGAAGCTTTTAGCGTTTGATCTGGATCTGGATCTGGATCGTGCGGGAACGATACGCCGCGAAACACGTTACAGCGTGGTCGCGGCTTACGCCGCTCCTACAGAGGAGCCCGGCAGCGACGCGAGGGCGAGGCATGGCGGTCGCGGCTCGCGCCGCTCCTACCCTGGGCGCGCTGTAGCCCTGGGCGCCACCGCCACCGCCGCCCACCCGAATCGGCAACCCCAAATCCAACCGGCGCCTGATACTATCCCCCAGTATGGTAACCGGCCCGCCGTGGCCGCCGTGGCCGCCGAGGTGCCGCATGCCGCATTCGCCCGCCGAGAAAAAACGCGTCCTCGCCCGGGTGCGCCGCATCAAGGGCCAGACCGAAGCCCTGGAGCGCGCGTTGGAGCAGGGCAGCGAGTGCGCGGCGGTGCTGCAGCAGATCGCGGCCATCCGCGGCGCCATCAACGGGCTGATGTCGGAAGTGCTGGAAAGCCATATCCGCGAAGAGCTCGGCCAGGCCGCGTCGTCGCAGAAGAACCGCAGCGCCAGCATCGACGAAGTCGCCGCGTTGGTGCGCTCGTACCTGAAATAGAGATTCGATCGAACACCGCCGCGTCGCCCGCCCGCGACGCCGCACACCGTATCCCTCCCGCCACACGGGACGTCATTGGAGAACGCCATGAAAAGCCGCGCCGCCGTCGCCTTCGCCGCCGGACAACCCCTGCAGATCGTCGAGATCGACGTCGAGCCGCCGCGCGCCGGCGAAGTGCTGGTGCGCATCACCGCGACCGGCGTCTGCCACACCGATGCCTTCACGCTCAGCGGCGACGACCCGGAAGGCCTGTTCCCGGCCGTGCTCGGTCATGAAGGCGGCGGCGTGGTGGTCGAAGTCGGCGAGGGGGTCACCAGCGTCAAGCCGGGCGACCACGTGATCCCGCTGTATACGGCCGAATGCCGCAAGTGCAAGTTCTGCCTGTCGGGCAAGACCAACCTCTGTCAGGCGGTGCGCGCGACCCAGGGCAAGGGCGTGATGCCGGACGGCAGCAGCCGTTTCAGCTACAACGGCCAGCCGATCCATCACTACATGGGCTGCAGCACCTTCAGCGAATACACGGTGGTCGCCGAAGTCTCGCTCGCGGTGGTCAACCCCGAGGCGCCGCTGGAAAAGGTCTGCCTGCTCGGCTGCGGCGTCACCACCGGCATCGGCGCGGTCCATAACACCGCCAAGGTCCAGCCCGGCGACACGGTCGCGGTGTTCGGCCTCGGTGGCATCGGCCTGGCGGTGATCCAGGGCGCGGTGCAGGCCAAGGCCGGGCGCATCATCGGCGTCGACACCAATCCGGGCAAGTTCGAGTTGGCCAAGAAGATGGGCGCGACCGACTGCGTCAATCCGAAGGACTTCGATCGCCCGATCCAGGACGTGTTGGTCGAGATGACCGACGGCGGCGTCGATTTCAGCTTCGAGTGCATCGGCAACGTCAACGTCATGCGTTCGGCGCTGGAGTGCTGCCACAAGGGGTGGGGCGAGTCGGTCATCATCGGCGTCGCCGGCGCCGGCCAGGAGATCAGCACGCGTCCGTTCCAACTGGTTACCGGGCGGGTTTGGCGCGGTTCGGCCTTCGGTGGGGTCAAGGGCCGCACCCAGTTGCCGGGCATGGTCGAGCAGGCGATGAAGGGCGAGATCGACCTCGACCCCTTCATCACCCACACCCTGCCGCTGGAACGCATCAACGAAGCCTTCGATCTGATGCACGAGGGCAAGTCGATCCGGACCGTGATTCACTACTGAGCGCGGCGATGAAGCACGTCCAGGTCGTCGACGGCGCCGATAACTGCGTCTACGACGTGTATGCAATCGACGACGAGGGGTTCCGGTGCTTGTTTCCCGACGGGCAGGACGTCGCTTTCATCGATGAAGTGCTGGCCAGAGGCGATCCGGACAGGCTGGATGCCGTATTCGAACGGCTCTGGAAACAGCGCGTGGCCAAGCACGAGATCATCGGCCTGCATGGCTTGCTGTTTTATGGGTTGGAGCACAAGAAGGCTTACTATCCCGACCGCACCGATGCCGGCGCGATCAATCCGAACGGATCGCGCTTGCGTTGAGCTTGGGATGCGGTAGCAAGCGTAAGGCCGACAAGGCGCCCCGCAGGGGCCAATGAAGGCCAACAAGACCACCGAGGACGCCATGGAAAAAATCGAATCGCACGCTTGCTTCGGCGGACGCCAGGAAGTCTGGAGCCACACCGCGACCACGCTGGGCTGCCCGATGCGCTTCGGCGTATACCTACCGCCGCAGGCCGAGCACGAAGACTGCCCGGTGCTGTACTGGCTGTCGGGCCTGACCTGCACCGAGCAGAACTTCATCACCAAGGCCGGGGCGCAGCAGTACGCGGCCGAGCACGGGTTGATCCTGGTCGCGGCCGATACCAGCCCGCGCGGCGAGGGCGTGCCGGATGCCGAAGGCTACGATCTGGGCCAGGGCGCGGGGTTCTATCTCAATGCGACGCGGCCGAAATGGGCGGCGAACTTCCGCATGTACGATTACGTCGTCGACGAGTTGCCGGCATTGGTCGACGCGCATTTCCCGACCACCAGCGCGCGGGCGATCAGCGGCCACTCGATGGGCGGCCATGGCGCCCTGATGATCGCGCTGAAGAACCCCGGCCGCTACCGCAGCGTGTCGGCGTTCTCGCCGATCGCCGCGCCGTCGCATTCGCCCTGGGGCGAGAAGGCGTTCACTGCCTATCTCGGCGAGGACCGCGAAGCGTGGAAGGCCTGGGATGCGACGGCCTTGGTCGGCGCCGCGCGCGAGAAACTGCCGCTGCTGATCGATCAGGGCGGCGAAGACGAATTCCTGGTGCCGCAGCTCAAGCCCGAGTTGCTGCGCGTGGCCTGCGAAGTCGCTAAGCACCCGCTCGAACTGCGCATCCGGCCCGGTTACGACCACAGTTATTACTTCATCGCCAGCTACATCGGCGAGCACATCGCGCACCACGCACGCGCCTTGCACGGCTGAGCCGGTCTCGCCGTTGGGCGCCGTTGCGAACCGCGACGGCGCCGGGAGTGCCTGTACGGCGGCGCTCAGGCGGCGGTGACGTCGCGCAATTCCCAGCCGCTGCCGGCGAGCAGACGCAGGCGATGCTTGATGACCGCACCCGACAGGCCCGTGGTGACGATCAGCTCCACGTGCAGATCGCGCTGAGCCCCTCGCGCCGAGGCATTCGGATCGGTCGCGCCCAGCGTGGGGTCGACCTCGTCGGGCTCGGGCTGCTTCGCGCGCCAGCGCTCGAACAAACCGTCGCTGCGCAGCGCGGTCTGCAATTGCTCGGCGAAGCCTTCCGCGCTGACCGCGGTGAACGACAGCGACGCATCGCTGCCGCGCGCGCGTTGCGCATCGGGAAGGCTGATGTAGTAACGGGTGGCCATCGTGGCGTCTCGTGCGGGGGTTGTCGCTAGCCTAGGCCGGCAAACATTGTTGGTTTGTGAACGCGCGAATTCGGCAAGGAGGCGGCGGTCGCTCAGCGGGCCGCGACCCGCGGCCGCCGTCCCCGGCCGGGGACGGGCGCATCGCGTTCGTCGCCGTATTCGCTGCGCAGGGTCTCGATCAGCGAGTAGACCCAGGGCCGCGTGGCCAGCAACAGGCCGACGCTGCGCCGCTTCGACGGCGGCAGGCTGAGGTCGAGCTCTGCGGCCTCCTTGAACTCCGCCTGCAGGCGTTCCAGCTTGCGCCGCAGCACCGCCAACGAAGCCGCGCCCAGTTCGCGGATGTCCAAGGCCAGCAGAGCATCCGACGACTGGAATCCGTCGAGCAGGAACTCGCGGCTGGCCGCGCCCAGGTAACGTGCGCGTACGGGCCCGTCGTCGCGCCAGGAGAAGTCGCGCGGCACGCGCAGGCGCACCTTGTCGCCGGGCAGCAATTCCGCCAGCCCCAATCGGTCCAGGCGCGCCAACAGGCGGGTCAGTTCCGGCGCGCTCAGGTCGAAGCCGGAGCGGATCGCATCGGTGCGCCAGCCCTGGCAGAGCAGGTGGAACACGGTCATCAGTCGCGGCGACCGCGCCAATTCCGCTTCCTGTTTCGGGCTCAGATGGCGGGTCTCGTCGCGCGCACCGCGCGCACGGCGTGCGAGCTCGAAGAAGTCCAGGTCGAGCACGGCGCAGATGCGCTCCAGCCGCTCCAGGTCGATGCGTCCGTTCGACAACAGGCGTTTGACGGTGGGCTCCGACAGGCCCAGCGCGCGGGCCAGGTCGGCGTAGCGCCAGCCGCGTTCCTTGAGCACGGTCTTGAGCGCAGCGAGCAGGCGTTCGCGTTCGGCCATGGCGGGAAGGTGCGGGCAGTCGGGATGCCGGGGATCATAATCCGATACCTGACCCAGCGGGGTTGCGATTCTCGATACCGGCCGGCCAAGGTGGGCCGGCCTCGTCAACGGTATCCGTCATGCCCGCCGCTATCGCACCGCTCTCCGCGCCGACCCTGCGCCTCAACGACGTCCACTCCGGCCTCAACCGCACCACAGTCGCCGGCCTGCTGCAGCCGCGCAGCCTGGAACAAGCCTGCGTGGCGGTACGCGATTGCGCGCGCCTGGGCCGTTCGACCATCGCCGTGGGTGCACGCCATGCCATGGGCGGCCAGCAGTTTCTGTCCGGCGGCTGGCTGCTGGACACTTCGGGACTGGACCGCATCGTCGATTTCGATGACGAACGCGGTCTGCTCACAGTCGAAGCCGGCGTGCAGTGGCCGGCGTTGCTGGAATGGCTGGCGCGGCATCCGGACAACAGCCGCGGCTGGACCATCCGCCAGAAGCAGACCGGCGCCGACGGCTTCAGCCTGGGCGGCGCGTTCGCATCGAATATCCACGGCCGCGGCCTGGCCTACGCTCCCTTCGTCGAAGACGTCGAGTCGATCGTGCTGATCGACCATCGCGGCGATGCGCGCATCGCCGACCGCGAGCGCAATGCCGAATGGTTCGCGCTCGCCGCCGGCGGCTATGGCCTGTTCGGTCTGGTCGCGCGACTGACCCTGCGGCTGGTGCCGCGTACGGTGCTGCGGCGCGAGGTCGCACTGCTGCGGGTCGGCGAGTTGATGCCGCATCTGCAGGCGGCGATCGCCGAGGGTTGCAGCTACGGCGATTTCCAGTTCGCTATCGACCCGAACAGCGACGACTTCCTCGACCTGGGCATCGCGTCTTGCTATCGGCCGCTCGCCGACGCCGCTGCCGACCCCGCGCCGCGCCATCTCGGCGGCGAAGATTTCGCCCGCTTGCTGTGCCTGGCGCACGTCGACCCGAGTCGTGCCTTCGCCGAATACGCGGGTTTCTACCTGGCCACCGACGGTCAGCGCTATGCCTCCGACAGTCAGCAGGCCGGCGTCTACCTGGACGGCTACCACGCCAGCGTCGACGCGGCGCTGGGGCATTGCGGCTCGGAGATGATCACCGAGCTGTACGTGCCACGCGCGCGTCTGGCCGGGTTCATGGCCGCGGCCGCCGACTGCCTGCGACGCCACCGCGCGCAGCCGATCTACGGCACCGTGCGGCTGGTGTGCGCGGAACGCAGCAGCATGCTCGCCTGGGCGCGCGAGGACTGGGCCTGCATCGTGTTCAATCTGCACGTGCGCCACGATCCGGCCGGACGCATCGCCGCCGCGGTCGCGTTCCGCGCCCTGATCGACGAGGCCCTGGCCTGCGGCGGCAGCTACTACCTGACCTACCATCGCCATGCCACGCGCGATCAGGTCGAGGCGGCCTACCCGCAGTTCCGCGAGTTCCTGCGGCGTAAGCGCGAGCTCGACCCGGACCGGCGTTGGGACAGCGACTGGTTCCGCCATCACGAAGCGCTGTTCGCGCGAGGCGACGAATGAAAGCCCTGTCCACTGCGATGCTGGTCGCCGCCGCCAGCGTGCAGCACGGTTACGGACGCGTCGAATCGACGCCGCAGGCGCAGCTCGCCCGCGCCTGCCTGGAGCGCTGCGGTGCGGGCGGGCGCTGGCTCTTGCGGCTGGCCGATCATGCCCTGGGCCGCGTCTGCCTGAGCGCGCTGGAAGCGCTGGGGCTACCGGGCTTGCGCGGGCACTACGCCTGGCGCAAGCGGCGCATCGCGCAATGGGCCGACCGCGCTTGCGCGGACGGTGCGGCGCAGGCAGTGCTGATCGGCAGCGGCTACGACGGCCTCGGATGGAGCCTGGCGCAACGGCACCCGATGCTGCGAGTCTTCGAACTCGACCGCACCGATAGCGTGGCGATCAAACGCGAGGCGTTGCGCCAGTTGCAAGCGGACATGTCGCGTTTGCGGCTGCTGGGGACCGATCTGGAGCGCGACGGTGCGCTGGGCACGCTCCTCGCCGATCCCGCTTTCGATCCCGATCGGCCGACCCTGTGCGTGGCCGAAGGCGTGCTGATGTATCTGTCGTCGGCGCGCGCGCAGCACCTGCTGCGCGGACTGGCGCAGGGTCTGCCGTGTCCGATCCTGATCGCCACGACGATGGAACCGTGGTGTGGCCGGCCGCGCTTCCGCCGCGAACGGCCGTGGGTGAGCGGTTGGTTGCAGCGGCGCGGCGAGCCGTTCCGCTGGGGCTGCGAGCGCGGCGCGATCGGCGCATGGCTCGGCGAGTGCGGCTGGAGGCTGCGTACGTTGGCCGAGCCGGGCGACCCGGACGATCCCGATCCGAGTCCCGGCGAATGGCTGTTCCTGGCCCATCGTGCGACGGTGCCGCCGCGTTAATCCGACTAAGTGCGCGGCGGCAGGGCCGCCGCGCTGGTTCCGAAGTTCCGACTAAGAGTGCGCGGCGGCGCCGCCGCCGCGCTGGTCGCGCCTCAGTCTTCGTGCGCTGCGTGCGCCTCGTGCGGGCCATGTCCCTTCGGGCAATGGCAGACCGAGGTCGGGCCGAATTCGATGCCGAAGGTCTGGCCGTCGCGATGGCGCTGCCAGTAGAAGTTCGGCGCCTTTTCGCCCAGATTGCCGAGTTCGGCCATGTCGGCATCGACGTCGAACAAACGCCCGTCGACCATCACATAGCGGGTGTCGATGGTCGCGCGGATGTTCTCCAGCGGATTGCTGTTGAGCACCACCAGGTCGGCCTTCTTGCCGGCTTCGAGCGAACCGAGCTGCTTGGACAGGCCGAGATAATCGGCGCCGTCGATGGTGGCCGCGCGCAAGGCCTCGAAGTTGCTGAAACCGCCCTGCGGCAGCATCCAGATTTCCCAGTTCGCCGACAGTCCCTGCAATTGGCCGTGGCCGCCGACCTGGATCTTGACGCCGGCGTCGCGCAGCTTCTTCACCGACTTGGCGACCTGGACATGCCAGTAATCCCAATCCGGCGCGGTCTCGCGACGGATCGAACGCGCGTCGAGGGTTTCGCGCGGGAAGAAGCGGTTGAGCTTCTTGTCTTCCCAGACGTTGTCGCGCGCATACCACCAGTACTCGCCAGACAGGCCGCCGTAGCTGACCACCAGGGTCGGGGTGTTGCGCACGTCGGTCTGCCGCCACAGTTCGACCACGTCCTTGTACAGCGGCGCGACCGGGATGCTGTGCTCGATGCCGGTGGCGCCGTCGAGGATCATCGGCATATTGTGGTTGAAGGTCGAACCGCCTTCCTCGACCACCAGCATGCCCAGCTCGCGCGCGGCCTGGTTGATCTGCTGGTGCTGTTCGCGGCGCGGCTGATTGTAGCTCTTGACCGAGAACGCACCGTTGGCCTTCATCCGGCGCAGGTGGCTGCGGGCGTCGTCGATAGAGTTGATCACCGCCTTGAAGTCGCCGTCGGCGCCGTACAGGATGGTGCCGGTCGAGAACACGCGCGGGCCGACCATCTTGCCGGCCTTGAGCAGCTCGGCTTCGGAGAACACGAACTCGGTGGTCGCCGAGGGGTCGTGCATGGTGGTGATGCCGAAGGCGAGGTTGGTGTAGTAGGCCCAGTTCTGCTGCGGGACCACACCCTGGCCGAAATGCGCGGCGTGCGCGTGCACGTCGATGTAGCCCGGCAGGATGGTCTTGCCGGTGGCGTCGATGACGCGCGCGCCGGCCGGCACCGCGACGGCGCCGCTGGCGCCGACCGCTTCGATCCTGTCGCCGCGCACCACCACGGTGGCGTCCTCGATCACTTCCTGCGCAGTCTCGGCGTTGCGCATCGTCACCACGCGCGCGTGGGTGAAGGCGACCGTGTCGCGCGCCGCGTACACCGGCAGGTCGAGGCCGACGCGCACGCCGGGTTCGTCGGCCGACGGTTTCGCCGGTGTCGCCGGCGCACCCGGCAAGAAGGCGAAGGCTTGGTTGAGCGGGCGCGAGTAATAGCGATCGCCGACCATCCAGTGCAGCGACTTCGAGTCGGCGGCCCAGTGCAGGTAGCTGCCGACGTCGGCGCTGACCGGCGTCACCGGCATCGCCTTGCTGTCCTTGCTCAGCTCCACCGAGCTGCCGGTGGTCATCAGCGGTGCGACATAGGCGTTGAACAACTCGGTGAACGCCACCCACTTGCCGTCCGGGCTGATGCTGACCGAGTCGACGTACTTGAGGTTGTAGACCTCGCGGGGCTCCTCGCCGTGCAGGCCGACCGACATCAGCTTCTTCTTCAGGCCGCCGCCGGTGAGGTAATACACGCGGCTGCCGTCGGCGCTGAACTGCGGCGCTTCGCCGTTGTCGTCGACGCGGGTCGGCTTGCCTCCGTCGGCCGACATCACGTAGATGCCGCGATCGGCCGACCACAGGCTGCCGGTGAGACCGCCGCCGCCGGTCTTGGCGTAGACGATGCGTTTGCCGTCGGGCGAGAAGCGCGGGCCGTAGTAGAAGCCCTTGTCCTGGGTCAGGCGCTTGCCGCCGCCACCGCCGGCGCTGGCGACGTAGATCGCGCTGAGCGCTTCGTCCGACCAGGTCGTGTACAGCAGTTTGCCGCCGTCGGCGCTGAAGCTGGGCTGGTATTCGTAAAGGTTGTCGTTGCCGGTGAGGCGTTCGGGCTTGCCGTCGGGCAGGCGCTTGCGCCACAGATGGCCGACCGCGTGGAAGATCAGGGTCTTGCCGTCGGCGCTGGTGGCGACGTCGCGGATCATCTTCGGCGCGAAGCGGCCTTCGTCGAGTTTCTGTTCGAAGCGCAACGGCTCGGCCACGGTCTGTTCGATCGACGCCTGGAACGGAATCGCCTCGGGCTTGCCGCTGGCGATGCCGACGCGCCACAGCTTGCCCTGGGCCCAGATCACCACCGACTTGGAGTCCGGGGTCCAGGAGAAATTCGCGTACGGCCCGAAGATCGCCCAGGCTTCCTGCATGTCGTGCGACAGCCCGTCCCAGACCGGGCGGGTTTCGCCGTTGGCCAGGTCGAGCACGTGCAGCACCGACTTGTCGCGGATGCGTTTGACGAAGGCCAGCGACTTGCCGTCCGGCGACGGCTGCGGCCGCACCGCGCCGCCGGGCGTGCCGATCACGGTTTCGCTCTTGCCGGTTTCGCGGTCGAAGCGCTTGATCGCGTAGACGGTGTCGTGGACGTTCTTGTTGTACTGGAAGGCCGGGCCGGCGCTGACGTCTTCGGAGTAATAGACATAGCGGCCGTCCGGCGACAGCGCCGGTTCGCCGAGATCCTGTTGGTCGTTCTTCTGCTTGGTCAGTTGCAGGCCGCCACCGCCGCCGGCGGCGTGATAGATCCACAACTCGCCGGCGCCGAGCGAACGCTCGCCGGTGAAATGTTTGCGCCCGACCAGGAACTGGCCGTCCGGCGTCCACGCCGGGTTGTTGAGCAGGCGGAAGTCTTCCTTGGTCACCGCGACGGCGTTGCTGCCGTCGGCCTTGATCCGCCACAGGTTGTTGCCGCCGCCGCGGTCGGAGGTGAAAGCGAGTTCGCGGCCGTCGGGCGACCAGCGCGGCTGCACGTCCCAGGCCGGGCCGCTGGTGATGCGCTTGGCCTGACCGCCGCCGATCGGCAGCCGGTACAGATCGCCGAGCAGCGAGAACACGATTTCGCGACCGTCGGGCGACACGTCCAGGTCCATCCAGGTGCCTTCGTCGGTGTCGAATCGCACGGTCTTGGTCTGGCCGTGCGGCGCCGAGACGTCCCACTTCTTCTCGTCCTTGTCGCCGGGCTTGCCGACGCCTTTGGCGGTTTGCGCCGAAGCGCGCGCCGGATCGGTGCCGGCGGGTTTCAGCGCGTCCTGTTCCAACTGGGCGGCGGGCGCATCGCCTTGCTTCTCGCCTTGTTTCTTGTCTTGAGGCGCAGGTTGCGGCGGGGTCTGGGCATAGGCCGGGACGGCGAGCGCGCTGGCGAGCGCAAGGGCGAGCAGGCGGTGATTGGGCATCGAAGCGGTTACCTGGGGCTGACGATGGATCGAGCCTAACCCGCGCCGATGCCTGGACACCTGGGCTAAAAGTCGTGCTTGGTGGGGTATGGCGAGATGTCGCTGTCGCCACGCCGCGCGAGCAAAGCAAATCTCCCCCGGCCCCTCTTTGCCAAAGAG
>Ga0307406_10000816_pt1 | contig 17488 bp, 14 predicted proteins | sample 322Cmetagenome_3_FD_203706 | JGI IMG/M metagenome (GOLD analysis project Ga0307406, IMG submission 203706) | Maize rhizosphere microbial communities from greenhouse at UC Davis, California, United States - 322HYB-C-2 | ecosystem: Host-associated > Plants > Roots > Rhizosphere > Soil | place...
CTGCTTTATTCGTCCGACCTGGAACTCGGCGAGACCACGAGGCGAATCTTCGAATCATTTGAGAAGGTGAAGCCAGAACGCGTCGTTCTCGACAGCCTTTCGGAGATACGGCTGCTGGCGCAGTCTTCGCTTCGCTATCGCCGGCAGATCCTCGCGCTGAAGCACTATTTCGCGCGCAGCGGCGCGACCGTTTTGATGCTTGACGACCTTTCCGCCGAGGCAAACGACCGCACGATGCACAGCGTCGCTCACGGCGTCATTCGCCTCGAGGAACTGTCGCCGGAATATGGCGCCGAGCGGCGGCGTTTGCGGGTCATCAAGTACCGCGGCCAGCGCTATCGCGGCGGCAACCACGATTTCGTCATCGACACGGGAGGAGTCCGCGTCTTTCCGCGCCTGGTCTCGGCGGAACACCGCGCGCGCTTCAAGCGTGACATCCTGGCCAGTGATTCACCCGAACTCAACGCCCTGCTTGGCGGCGGTGTCGAGCGAGGCTCGAGCGTGCTCATCCTCGGTCCGGCGGGCACCGGCAAATCGCTTCTCGCACTGAGCTTTATCGTCGGGGCAATCGATCGCGGAGAAACCGCGGCAATGTTCGTATTCGATGAAGAACTGGGCCTGCTGTTTCACCGCGCCAAGGGGCTCGGAATCGATCTCGAGGCCTTGGTTGAGACCGGCAACCTCCTGATAGAACAGGTCGACGCGGCGGAGCTCACACCTGGTGAACTGTCCGAGCGGGTCAGGCACTGCGTCGAGGAAAACGGCGCCAAGACCGTCGTGATCGACAGTCTGAACGGCTATCAGGCCGCAATGCCGGAGGAGCAGGCGCTTGTCCTCCACATGCACGAACTGCTGCAATATCTGAACCGAAAGGGCGTTTCGACCTTCCTGACTGTGGCGCAGCACGGGCTGGTTGGCGACATGAAGGCGCCGGTCGACGTCACTTATCTCGCCGACACGGTCATCCTTCTCCGCTACTTCGAAGCACGGGGCCGTGTGCGCAGGGCCATGTCGGTGATCAAAAAGCGCACGAGCGCGCACGAGGACACCATCCGCGAGTATCGGATCGACAAGAGCGGGCTCACCCTCGGGGAGCCGCTTATGGGATTCCAAGGCGTGCTCCGCGGCGTTCCCGAATTGGTCAGCGAGCGCGAACCATTGCTTGAGCCGCCCATCGGATGACGCTTGACGTTTCGGAGCGTGCTTTGGTCCTCGCGCCGCATGGACGCGATGCGGTCGTCGCCGCATCGATGCTGTTCGAAGCAGGGTTTCGGAGCGACATCGTAAGCGATCTCGGCGGACTGGTGTCGAGCCTCACGGAAGGCGCGGGCTTCGCCGTTGTCACCGAAGAGGCGCTGGAGGGCACGCCGCTTCACGGGCTTTCGCAATGGATTGAGGAGCAGGAAGGGTGGTCCGACTTCCCTTTCATCATGCTCACCCGTCGCGGCGGTGGGTTGGAGCGCAACCCGTCGGCGGCTCGCTATCTGGAAGTGCTCGGTAACGCCGCCTTCCTAGAGCGGCCGTTTCACCCAACGACGCTGGTTAGCCTTGCGCAATCGGCGCTTCGAGGACGGCGGCGGCAATATGAAGCGCGGGCTCGCCTTGCCGAGCTCAACGATCTTGCCCGCGACCTTGAACGCCGGGTTGAGGAACGAACTGCGGAGCATGAGGCCGCGGTGGCGCAGCTTCACGAGGTTCAGAAGCTGGAGACCTTGGGCCAGCTGACGGGCGGCGTGGCGCACGACTTCAACAACTTGCTGACCCCGATCACCGGCGCGCTCGACCTTCTGCACAAGCAATATGCCGACAAGGACCCGCGCTCGGGGCGGCTGTTGAACAATGCGCTAAAGGCGGCCGACAGGGCGCGTACCTTGGTTCAGCGACTGCTCGGCTTCGCGCGGCGCCAGAGCCTGCAGACCGAAGCGACCGACATCGTCCGGCTTGTCAGCGGAATGCGGGACCTGATCGCAAGCTCTATCGGGCCAACCATCGAGATCGCGATCGAGCCCGAAGGCGAGCTGCCGCTGGCCGTCGTCGATCCCAACCAGCTCGAGCTCGCGATCCTTAACCTCTGCGTGAATGCGCGCGATGCCATGCCGGATGGCGGGCAGCTGACAATCGCAGTGCGCAAGGAGCAGGTCTCGCGGGGAAGCGTGGTCGGCCTTGCTGAGGGTGATTACATTCGCCTGTCAGTGACCGATGATGGGTGCGGCATGTCCGCGGATACGTTGAGCCGCGCCATCGAGCCTTTCTATTCGACCAAGGAAATCGGACGCGGAACGGGGCTCGGCCTATCGATGGTCCACGGGCTTGCCGCGCAGCTTGGCGGCGCGTTCGCGATCACGTCGGAGTTGGGGAAGGGGACGTCGGTCATACTGTATCTTCCGGCGGCAGCGATTGGCGCGTCAGAGGTGGGAGTAATCGCTAGCGGCACTTCAGAGCCAAGCGAGAGGCGGCTGTCGATCCTGCTGGTCGACGACGAAGACCTGGTCCGCTTCGCGACCGCCGAAATGCTGCGCGAACTGGGCCACAAGGTGACCGACGTCGGAAGCGGATTGGAGGCGCTGGACCTGATCGACGGCGGCTTGAAGGTCGATGCAGTGATTACCGACTACAAGATGCCGCGGATGGACGGCGCGGCGCTGGCTCAGAGCATCCGCGAAAGGCGGGCGTCGATGCCGATCCTGATCATCACGGGATATACCGGGATCACCGACGAAGCGCTCAACCTGCCGCGCCTTGCGAAGCCGTTCGGTCAGGTCGAACTGGCGACGGCGCTGACGAACCTGGTGGCCGACGACGGCAAGATCCTCCGCTTCCCGGGAAACCGCCGCTAGGAGGGTTTGCTCCTGCTGCCGAAACGTCCGAGCGTGCCGAGCGTTAGAGCCGCTCAGACAGTAGGAGTAGCGTAGATGGCGACGAACAATCGTGGTGGAAATCGCAGCGGAAATCGCGGCGGCCGGAACAACAATCCCGAGGGCCGCAATCAATACAGCGGCGTCATCGGCAGCGCGCGGTCGAACCCACTGGCGGCCGCAGCCGCGGTCGGCAGCGCAGTCGCGGCGGGCGTCTTCCTGTGGTCGCGCCGAAATTCCATCAGCGAGCAGATCGGCGGCCTGGCGGACCAGGTCAGTGAATGGCGCGAAGGTGTTGGAAGCGACGAGCTTGCCGCCGGCGAAGGCGGCCGCACACAGGCGGAAATCGCGCAGGAAGCGCTGACGCTCAAGGAAACGGGCGAGACTGCCTAACCACAGCGATATCGGGGCGCTTCCAACCGGGAGCGCCCCGTGAGTGACTGGTTACTGACCCAGCATCGCCAGATATTGCGCCGGCGTCATCGGTCCTACCGCGAAGGTGTCGGTGTGGACGGAGATGTATTTGCGGAACTCGATCGATGAGGCGGGGCCGACGGGCATCCCGGCTTTCTTCGCGGCGGCATCGGCGGCCGCGTCCTGGGCTTCGGTCGTGACCGGGTCGATGGACAGATAATCCCAGCTGTCGCCGTCGGTATGGGCGTAGAGTTTCGAAGGCGCGATGCCGACGGATTGCGCGATGCGGTCCTGCTGAGCGAGGAAGCGAAGCAAGTTCACTTGTTGCCCAGGTGCAGCGCGATAGATTGCGATGCGAGCCTTCGGCGGCTCGGGCGAGGCGGCTTGCGCGTAGACCATCGTTCCTGACGCAATGGCACCAAAAGCCGCGGCAGCGGCAAGCTTGATCAGCTGCTTCATAGGACATCCCCCTAGGTTCTCGTGACGGAACACGCGGGATTACATTGGCGCGAACCTTACGGCCCCCTCGCGCTGGGCAGGAAGTCTTCCTGAACAGCTGTGGTGTCAATTCAGCGAAAGTTAGGGCCTAAAGCGCCGAGCGCAGCGAAGCAGCCGCAGCCGCCATGCCGGGGACATGGTGGACCGGATGCTCGTCCGGAAGCGAAGCTGAGCAAAGCTCACCTCACGGGATTTACTCCCGTGACGGCCTAGCCGTTGTGCCACCCATTAAGGATAGCCAAGGCCACCAGCACCCCCATTGCGAGGATCGCCAGAGCCTGCACGAAGCGCTTCACAGGCGGAGTCCGAACTTCGGACCGACGGTCGCCATGGTGGAATAGAGGGCGATGGTGACCAGACACCCGATCAGCAGCGAAAGCCAGAAAGACATTCCGTTTCGCATGAGCCACGGAATGATGAGGAACATCGGCAGCGAGGGGAGGACGAACCAGAACGTCGCTTCGGCGTGGTTCGCCATGTTTTCAACGTCCGGCTTGTCCCGCCACAGCCAGATCATGCCGAGAACCGACACGAGCGGTAGCGACGCGATAAGCGCGCCGACGCCGGGATTGCGCTTCGCCACTTCGGAGATGATTGCAATGAGAACGCCGGACAGCGCGGCCTTGATTGCGAGATACCACATGGGCGGGAGTGTGAGCATAGAGACGCCGAGCGCAAGGGCGGGATTGCGAAGCAATCGCGACCCAACGCGTAGAGTCGCGTAGTGCCGGCCGGCGCGCGAGCAAGCGGCCTAAGCCACGCAGCGAAGCAGCCCCACCCGCCATGCCGGGGGGCATGGTGGACAGGATGCTCGTCCGGAAGCGAAGCTGAGCAAAGCTCACCTCACGGGATTCACTCCCGTGACGGCTTCTACACAGACTTTCTCTAGTGGCAGGAATGGGTGGAAAGCGGACATTATGGCCGCTCTAGCGTAAGGGTGGCTTGACCTTAACACGATGTCAGGGTGCACAAGGTTCCAGAAATGAGTCGGAACGACCACGACCACGCGCATTGCCCGCGTCACAGCGAGCATCATTCCGTAGCACCCGCAGTCCACCCTCAGGTGCCGCCGGGGACTATCTGGACCTGCCCGATGCACCCGCAAATAAGACGCGACGGTCCGGGGCAGTGCCCCATTTGCGGGATGGCACTCGAGCCGCTCGAACCGAGCATAGACGAGGGGCCCAATCCTGAACTCGTCGACATGACCCGACGCTTCTGGGTGAGTGCAGTTCTCTCGGCTCCCTTGGTCATCCTGGCCATGGGGGCGGAGCTGTTCGGGTGGGAGCTGTTCCCGATGCGCACAGCCATCTGGGTCCAACTCGTGCTGGCAACGCCGGTCGTGTTGTGGGGAGGCTGGCCCTTCTTTGAGCGTTTCTGGGCGTCGATCAAGACGCGCAACCTCAACATGTTCACCCTCATTGGGCTCGGCGTGGGCGTGGCCTACGCCTACAGCCTATTCGCCGCGCTCTTCCCGCAACTCTTCCCGGCTTCCTTCAAGGCCATGGGCGGAGCCGTTCCGGTCTACTTCGAGTCCGCGGCTATCATCACGACGCTCGTCCTACTTGGGCAGGTGCTGGAGCTGCGAGCTCGTTCCGCAACCGGCAAGGCAATACGGGCGCTCCTTGGTCTTGCGCCCAAGACCGCTCGGCGAGTTGCTGCGGACGGGGCCGAGACAGACGTCCCCCTCGATAGCGTCCATGTTGGAGACCTCTTGAGGGTTCGCCCGGGTGAGAAGCTTCCCGTCGATGGTGAGGTGGTCGACGGCCACAGTGCCGTGGATGAGTCCATGATAAGCGGCGAGCCCGTGCCGGTGGAGAAGGTAACCGGAGACAGGGTCATCGGAGCGACCGTCAACGGAACGGGGATGCTGCTGGTTCGCGCCACCCGCGTCGGCAAGGACACGATGCTCTCGCAGATCGTGCGGATGGTGAGCGAGGCGCAGCGTTCGCGGGCACCGATCCAAAAGCTTGCCGACAAGGTCTCGGCGATCTTCGTCCCAGCCGTCGTGCTGGTCGCGGTGGCCACATTCATTGCCTGGGCTCTGACTGGTCCAGACCCGCGTCTCAGCCATGCACTCGTCAACGCCATCGCAGTCCTCATCATTGCCTGTCCCTGCGCGCTCGGTTTGGCGACCCCTATGTCCATCATGGTTGGCACAGGTCGCGGAGCGAGCGCAGGCGTGCTGGTGAAGAATGCCGAAGCGCTTGAGCTGTTGGAGAAGATTGACACGCTCGTCTGCGACAAGACTGGCACTCTTACGCTCGGCAAGCCCAAACTTGTCGAAGTCGTGCCGCTAACGGGGTTCGGCGAGGATCAGTTGGTCCGTGTGTCGGCTGCGCTCGAACGCGGCAGCGAGCACCCACTTGCAGCTGCAATCGTGGAAGGTGCGCTTGAGCGTGGGATAGACGTGCCAAGCACGACAAACTTCCAGTCGCATACCGGCAAGGGAGTCACCGGCACTGTCGACGGCCGCACGATGGCGCTCGGCAATGCGGCCATGATGACTGATGCTGGTGCCGACCCCACAGCCTTGCAAGAGCAGGCGGACGGATATCGTCGCGAGGGGAAGGGAGTCATGTTCGCGGCTGTCGAGGGCAAGTTGGCCGGACTGCTTGTCGTTGCCGACCCGATCAAGGAGAGCGCTTCAGGGGCAATCGAACAGCTCCACAAGCAAGGCATCCGGATCGTGATGCTCACCGGAGACAACCGTCAGACAGCCTCGGCGGTCGCCAAGAGACTTGGCATCGATGACGTGATTGCCGAGGTGCTTCCGGAACAGAAGCAGGCAAAGGTCGCTGAACTCCGTCGCGCGGGGCTGCGGGTGGCCATGGCTGGTGACGGGATTAACGACGCGCCTGCGCTGGCCGCAGCGGACGTCGGAATCGCCATGGGCACCGGCACCGATGTCGCCATGGAGAGCGCCGCCGTGACGTTGGTGAAAGGAGACCTTACGGGCATCATCCGGGCTCGCCGCCTCAGCAGGGCGGTAATGCGTAACATCCGAGAGAACCTCTTCCTCTCGTTTGTTTACAACGCGGCTGGCGTCCCGGTCGCAGCCGGTGTTCTGTACCCTTGGTTCGGTCTGCTCCTTTCGCCAATCATCGCAGGTGCGGCGATGGCTCTCAGCTCCGTCAGCGTGATTGGTAACTCGCTGCGTCTCAACGGAGTGCGGCTGTGAAGATCGGCGAAGCATCAGCTGCAAGCGGGATCAGCGAGCGGATGATCAGGCACTACGAGAAGATTGGCCTCATGCCCGCTGCCGCACGTCGGGACTCGGGCTACCGCGACTATGGCGCTAGGGACGTCCATACCCTGAGATTTGTTGGCCGCGCCCGTGACATCGGGTTCACAATCGAAGAAATACGAAAGCTTCTGGAGCTGTGGCACGACCGCACGCGTGCGAGTGCCGATGTGAAGGCACTGGCGCTCGCTCGTGCGGCCGACCTCAAGCGCAAGGAGCGTGCACTCCACGAGATGCGCCGCTCGCTCGAACACCTCGCAGAGAAGTGCCACGGCGACGAGCGGCCCGATTGTCCCATTCTTGGTGGGCTGGAAGGCCGACCGGCCACCCTGTCTCAGCGTCAGGCCACACGGAGCAGGAGCTGAAACGATGGCTACGCAACCGCTAGCAACACATCGAGTAGGCGTTCTCCGGCTCGCACTTGCCGGAGCGGTAACCGCGTCCTTGGTGTTCGTCCTGTGCTGGCTCGGGACGTTCATTCCGTTCTCGAGCCTGACCCACGCTTACATTGGCTTGTTCACGCCAGCGGACATGAGTTCCTTTGCCGCCCTGTGCCAAGGGGCTGCCTGGTCCTTCCTGTTCGGGGGACTCTCCGGAACGGTGTTCGCGTTGGTTTATAACGTGCTCGATAGCTTGGACGGACAGTAAGCTTTAGGACACAGGAGAAGAACGATGATCATTTTGATGACTGCGGCTCTGGCAGCTGCTCAGCCCGCAACCAAGCCTGCACCTACGCCGCGCGTCGATGCCCACGCTCAGCACCAGCAGACAGGACAGATGCGCATGATGAGCGAGAAGGAGATGGCGGACTGCCGCAAATGCTGTGAAGAGATGATGGCCAAGATGCATGACGGCCATGCGGAGCACAGCGAGCACGAGCCTAAGTAATCAATGCACCGCAGTGGAGGCGTCGTTGCAAGGGAGCGGCGTCTCTGCGGCTAGTTGCTGTCCGCAAGGGGTCCAGAGCTGCCATTGCGCACATGATAAAAAGGCCCCGCAGCATGACTGCGAGGCCTTCACGTTTTCGACGGCGTCTGGACTACTGATCCAAGAACGAGCGCATCTTCCGCGACCGGCTCGGATGCTTCAGCTTCCGCAACGCCTTGGCCTCGATCTGGCGAATACGCTCGCGAGTAACCGAGAACTGCTGCCCAACCTCTTCCAACGTATGATCGGTGTTCATCCCAATCCCGAAGCGCATGCGCAGCACTCGCTCTTCGCGGGGGGTTAGTGACGCGAGCACTCGGGTGACGGTTTCCTTGAGGTTCGCCTGGATCGCGGCGTCGACCGGGATGACGGCGTTCTTGTCCTCGATGAAATCGCCCAAGTGGCTGTCTTCCTCGTCGCCGATCGGCGTTTCGAGGCTGATCGGCTCCTTGGCGATCTTCATCACCTTGCGGACCTTTTCGAGCGGCATCGAAAGGCGCTCGGCGAGCTCCTCCGGGGTCGCTTCGCGGCCGGTCTCGTGCAGGAACTGGCGGCCCGTGCGGACGAGCTTGTTGATCGTCTCGATCATGTGGACCGGGATGCGGATGGTCCGCGCCTGATCCGCGATCGAGCGGGTGATCGCCTGCCGGATCCACCAGGTGGCGTAGGTCGAGAATTTGTAGCCGCGGCGGTATTCGAACTTATCGACCGCCTTCATCAGGCCGATATTGCCTTCCTGGATGAGGTCCAGGAACTGCAGGCCGCGGTTGGTGTATTTCTTGGCGATGGAGATGACGAGGCGGAGGTTGGCCTCGACCATTTCCTTTTTCGCGATGCGGGCCTCGCGCTCGCCCTTTTGCACCATGTTCACGATGCGGCGGTATTCGGGCAGCGAGGTGCCGACGTTCTGCGCGATGTCCGAGATTTCGGAGCGGATGCGCTCGACGGTTTCACCCTCCGACGCGGCGAAGGCGGCGAATTTCTTGTCGATGCCGGCGGCGCGATCGAGCCAGGTGTCGTCGAGTTCGCTTCCGCTATAGCTTTCGAGGAAGGCCTTCCGCGGCACGCGGTGGCGTTCGGCAAGGCGCAGCATCTGGCCGCCAAGCGCCATCAGGCGGCGGTTGTAGCTGTACAGCTGCTCGACCAGGACTTCGATCTTGGCGCCGTGGAACTGGACGCTCTCGACCTCGGCGGTGAGCTCCTCGCGGAGCTTCTGGTACTTCTTCTCGTCGCTCGCCGGGAATTCGGCGCCAGCCTGAAGCGCGGCGAGGCGCGCCGACTGGAGCTTGGAGAATTTCTTGAAGAGCGAGGTGATGGTGGCGAACTTCTCAAGCGCCTGAGGCTTCAGCTGCTCTTCCATCTGGGCGAGGGAGAGCGCGTTCTCGTCATCCTCTTCCTCGGCCTGCGGCTTGGTACGACGATCGACCATGTCCTCGTCGTCTTCGTTGGTCCCGGCCTCGGCTTCCTCGGGCTCGTCCTCGTCTTCCTTGATGGTCGGACCCGCGGTCTTTTCGCTGATCTCGCCCTCGGCGCCGCCTTCTTCGCCTTCTTCGCTGGCGGCGATCTGCTCGGCGGTGGGCCCCTTCGACAGCATGGCTTCGAGATCGAGGATCTCGCGCAGCTGCATCTGGCCTTCGTTGAGCGCGTTCGACCAGTTGATGATCGCGTTAAAGGTCATCGGGCTTTCGCACAGGCCCCAGATCATGATGTCGCGGCCGGCCTCGATGCGCTTGGCGATGGCGATTTCGCCCTCACGGCTGAGGAGCTCCACCGCGCCCATCTCGCGCAGGTACATGCGGACCGGATCGTCGGTGCGGTCGACGGCTTCCTTCTTGACCGCAGCCGCCGGGCGGGGGCCGCCGTCGTCGAGCGGATCGACCTCGTCCTCGGCCTGTTCCTCTTCCTTGTCCTCGTCGTCGTCGCTGTCTTCATTTTCGACAACGGTCACGCCGCGCTCGGACAGGCGCGACATGATGTCCTCGATCAGTTCGTTCTGATCGGTCGGAATCGCCGCGTTGATCTCGTCGATGGTGACCGTTCCGCGCTTTTCGGCGCGGGCCATCATCTTCTTGATCGACGCATCGTTGAGGTCGATCAGCGGCGCATCGCCACTGTCCTGGTTTTCGGTTTCGACTGCTTCGTTTTTCGCCATTTGAATCCGCCGTTAGTCGCTGCCGACGAGTGTTGCCAGCCGCTCCTTGATCTCTTCGCGCGCAAACAGCAGCCTACGCTGCTCCTCGAACGCACTATCCTCGCCTTCCTTCAACCGTTCGGTCGCCGCCGCAAGGGCTGCGCCGATCTCGCCGTCCGCGGTCAACGCGTCGATCGCGATCCCGAGATCGCGAACTGCCCTGTCGGGCGGCGTGTCGCTGCGGGTGAAGGAAAAGGCCATCGTTCCGGTTCGGCGCGCTCGCTCCAGGTCCGCCGCCGCTCCGCTGCCCGCCAATATGGTAGCAAGTGCCTCTCGATCAAGCGTTTCCCCCGATAGGGCCGCATCGACGAGCGTATCGCGGAGGCGGGCGAGCGCCTTGTCAGCGATCGGAAGGGCGGCAAGCGGCTCGCAATGGTCCTGCAAAGCCTCTGGAAACGTGGAGAATCCGAGGATCAGGGCGCGGGCGAGATTGGCGTTGATGCCGGTGCTGGCGATGGAGCGGGCTTCGCTGCCGACGGGCTGGGGCGGCGGCTTGAAGAAGCGGTTTCCGCGCTGTCCCGGGTGGAACTGGCGGCGGGGCTGCTGCTGGCGGGGCGGGGCGACGGTCTGGCTGAAACGCTCGAGCCAGTGGTCGCGGTAGAGGCGGGCGAGGGCGCCGTCGCGGATCGACTGGCTGTGCTCGATCAGGCGCTGGCGAAGTGCAGCGCGGGCTTCGGGCGTGGTCAGGGGCTGCGCGGCGAGTTCGTGCCGCCACAGGCGCTCGACGAGCGGTTCGGGCTCGGCGAGGAGCGCTTCGATGGCTTGCGGGCCCCCGCTTCGGACAAGGTCGTCAGGGTCCTGGCCGGCGGGAAGCTCGACAAAACGCAGGGTGCGCTCGGCGCCGAGCAGGGGGAGAGCGCGGCTCGCGGCGCGGATCGCAGCCTTCTGCCCAGCGCTGTCGCCGTCGAAGCAGAGGATCGGGGCGGGGTCGAGCCGCCACATGCGCTCGAGCTGCGCCTCGGTGACGGCGGTGCCGTTGGGCGCGACCGCTTCGGCGATGCCGGCGCGGTCGAGGGCGATGACGTCCATGTAGCCTTCGACGACGATCAGTCGCTTGGCCTGGCGGCTGGCGGGACTGGCGCGGTCGATGTTGTAGAGCGTGCGGCCCTTGTCGAAGAGCGGTGTGTCCGGGGAATTGAGATATTTGGGCTCGCCAGGACCGAGGATTCGGCCGCCGAACGCTATAATGCGCCCGCGAGCGTCGCGGATCGGGATCATCAGGCGCCCGCGGAAGCGATCGTAGGTCTCTCCGTCGTCGGGGCGGATGAGCATGCCGGTTTCGACCAGCTTGTCCTCGCCAAGGCTGGTGAGCGCGACCTTGAGCTTGTTGCGGCCGTCGGGGGCGAGGCCGATGCCGAAGCGTGTTACGGCCGCCGCATCAATGCCGCGCTTTTTCAAGTAGTCGCGAGCTTCTGCGCCTGCGCTCCCGGCAAGCTGCTCCGCGAACCAGCGTTGGCATGACGCCATGACGTCAGTCAGCGTGGAGGTGCGCTCCGCCTTCTCGCGGGCGTTCGGGTCGGCAGCGGGGACTTCGAGACCGGCCTTGGCTGCGAGTTCCTTCACGGCGTCCATGAACGGCAGGCCGCGCTGATCGGTCAGGTATCGGATGGCATCCCCATGCGCGCCGCATCCGAAGCAGTGGTAGAAGCCCTTTTCGTCGTTGATCGTGAAGCTCGGCGTCTTCTCGTTGTGGAACGGGCAGCAGGCTTTGAACTCGCGACCCGCGCGAACGAGCTTCACCGATGGCCCGATGACGCTTGAGAGAAGCGTACGGGCGCGAAGCTCGTCGAGGAAGGCGGGGGTCAAGGTCATGGACGGCAATGCGAAAGTCGCATCCGACTCGCCCGCCCGCAAGCGCACGACGACGAATTATCCACAGAAGCGGACGTATTCGTGCCCTAGCTGAGCGCTGCTTTCACCATCGCACTTGCCCGCGCCGGTTCGAGCTTGCCGGCGGTGCGGGCTTTTACCTCGGCCATCACACGGCCCATGTCCTTCATCGAGGACGCGCCGAGCTCCTCAATCACCGCTTCGATCTGGGCGCTCGCTTCGTCGTCGGTCATCTGCTTCGGCAGGAAGCGCTCGATTACGGCGATTTCGGCCTCTTCCGCGTCCGCCAACTCCGCGCGGTTGCCCTTGCGGTAAAGGTCGACGCTTTCGCGGCGCTGCTTGATCATCTTCTGCAGGACTTCGGTAACGAGGGCGTCGTCGTCCGTCTCGGCGCTGCTCGTGCGCATTTCGATGTCGCGGTTCTTGATGGCTGACTGGATGAGCCGGATCGTGCCCGTGGCGGCCTTGTCGCCACCCTTCATGGCCGTCACGAGGGCCGTCTTGATGTCGTCTCTGATCATCCGAACCGATTAGCCGCACGATTAATGACTGACCAGCGTTGACCCGCGCGTCCCAAGTCCTTAGCGGAAACGACTTAGCGACATTGCTGCAAAACCCCTGACGGAAGGCTCCTTAGCCCATGGCCGAATCCACACCCGCGTCCGCGTCCCAACCGAAGGGCGCGACGGGAGTCGTGGTGTTCGCCGATGGACGGACGATCTGGGGCAGGGGCTTCGGCGCGGAAGGCGAAGCGGTCGGGGAGCTGTGCTTCAACACCGCCATGACCGGATACCAGGAGGTGATGACCGATCCTTCCTACGCGAAGCAGGTGATTGCATTCACTTTCCCGCACATCGGCAATGTCGGCGCCAACGACGAGGACGTGGAGGCTTCCGACGCTCATGCACTCGGGTGCTTGGTGCGGGAAGTCGTCACCGAGCCGAGCAATTACCGCGCGAATCAGGGATTTGCCGACTGGATGGCGAAGACGGGCCGGATCGGCATCTCCGGCGTCGACACGCGGGCGCTGACGCGGTTGGTACGCGAGGAGGGCCCGCCGACGGTCGTCATCGCGCACAAGGCGGACGGAAATTTCGATCTTCAGGCGCTTCGGAAGCTCGCGGCCGATTGGCCGGGGCTGGAGGGCATGGACCTCGCCAAGGACGTCAGCCGCGAGCAGGTCGAGGCATGGACCGGCGGCAAATGGGCCTGGGGCGAGGGCTATGAGCTCGGTGGCGACGATGACGGTCGCCCACACGTCGTCGCAATCGATTATGGCAATAAACGCAACATCTTCCGCAACCTTGTTGAGGCGGGAGCTCGAGTAACTGTCGTCCCGGCGACAGCCAGTTTCGACGAGATCATGGCGCATGAGCCGGACGGCTTCTTCCTGTCGAACGGTCCGGGCGATCCGGCGGCGACGGGCGAATATGCTGTTCCGGTGATCCGCAAGCTGCTGGAGACCAAGAAGCCGCTGTTCGGCATCTGCCTCGGCCACCAGATGCTGGCGCTGGCCGTTGGCGGGCGGACGTCGAAGATGTTCCAGGGACACCGCGGCGCCAATCACCCGGTGAAGCGGCTGGAGGACGGCCGGGTCGAGATCACCAGCATGAACCACGGTTTCGCGGTCGAGCGCGAGGGCTTGCCTGAGAACGTCCGCGAGACGCACGTCTCGCTGTTCGACAACAGCAATTGCGGACTCGAACTGACCGACCGTCCCGCCTTCAGCGTGCAGTATCACCCTGAAGCGAGCCCGGGACCGCAAGACAGCTTTTATCTGTTCGAGAAATTCGTCGGGGCAATGAAGTGAGGGCGGTCGTCCTCGTCCTCCTCGCGCTTTCGATGTCCGCCTGCGCCACGGCGCGCCTGCACACGCAAGCGGAGCTCAACGGGATTGGGCAGCAGTGCGGCCTCGCGCTCGGCGAGCTGTTCCAGGACGAGAGCGAGAAACGCCTCGTGTTCCTGTTTCGGCCTGACGTCACGCCGGAGCAGCGGCACTGCGTGACGCAGTGGGCACGCAAGAACCGGATGAAGACGGTGATCGTCGAAGCCGTGAACATGCCGCCGCAGAGCTGATGACGCGGCTGTGCCTCCTTCCGATGGCCCTGACCGCCGCGCTCGCGGCGTGCGGCAATGAGGCTCCGGGGATCGACGATCACATCGAGACCATGGACCAGCGCATGAAACGGCAGGAGGCCGAGTTCAACGCGACGCCGGACATCAAGGGCGACGAGCTGCGCAAGCGTCTCAACTCGCTTGGCATCAAAGATGCGTGGATGAAGCCGGCCCTCGAGGAGCATGGGGTTGAAATCTTCGAGCTTCGCGTTCCGCCGGCGGACTTCGCGAAGCTGGACAAGGGCGCGCTGGCCAAGCTGGTGCTCGACAGCCGCTATCGGTTCGATTTCGTCGACAAGGGTCAGATCCGCGAATTCGCCTTCGCTCAAGGGCGAGAGACGCGCGCGCGCGACAAGGCCAAAGCGCTCAAGGAACTTGCGGATCGCGGACAACTGAAGACCTACCCACGCTATCGCGATGGCATGCTGCTAAGCGCTTTTGCGCCGCGGCTCGAAGCCTGGTGCGGCTACGAGGAGGGCCAGGCTCTTCGAGTGGTCGAGGACAAATGGGTCGATTATCAGCCCGAGATGGTCAACCTCGCGGTCCAGGACAAAGACGTGCGGGCTTCCGCCTCGTTCGACTGCATGAAGCGCGTCGTCGACGCGTCCACCGAACTTCAGCGGCGCTTTATCGGTAATCGCCGCCGCCAAGGAGCAATATAGACCTAATGCCCAAGCGCACGGACATCCGATCCATCCTTATCATCGGCGCCGGCCCGATCGTCATCGGCCAGGCGGCGGAGTTCGACTATTCGGGAAGCCAGGCGGTCAAGGCCCTGAAGGAAGAGGGTTATCGAGTCATCGTCGTCAATTCGAACCCCGCAACGATCATGACCGACCCGGAGATCGCCGACGCGACCTACATCGAGCCGATCACGCCCGAGTTCGTCGCCAAGATCATCGAGAAGGAAAAGCCCGACGTCGTCCTTCCGACAATGGGCGGGCAGACGGCGCTGAACACCGCGCTGGCGCTGGCCAAGGACGGCACGTTGGAGCGTCTCGGGGTCGAACTGATCGGCGCCAATGCGGAGGCGATCGAGAAGGCCGAGGACCGGCTGAAGTTCCGTGAGGCGATGGACAAGATCGGGCTGGAATCTCCCAAGTCGGCGATCGCGCACAGCATGGAGGACGGCTGGGCGGGGCTGGAGGCGGTTGGTTTGCCTGCAATCATCCGTCCGAGCTTCACGCTCGGCGGGACGGGCGGTGGCATCGCCTACAACCGCGAGGAGTTCGAGGCCATTGTTCGTGGGGGCCTCGAGGCGAGCCCGACGACCGAGGTGCTGATCGAGGAGTCGGTCCTCGGTTGGAAGGAATATGAGATGGAGGTCGTGCGCGACCGAGCCGACAACGCCATCATCATCTGCTCCATCGAGAATATCGACCCGATGGGCGTCCACACGGGCGACAGCATAACCGTAGCGCCGGCGCTGACGCTGACGGACAAGGAATATCAGCGGATGCGCAGCGCATCCATTGCGGTGTTGCGTGAAATAGGCGTGGAAACAGGCGGTTCGAACGTCCAGTTCGCAGTCGATCCGAAGACCGGACGTATGGTCGTGATCGAGATGAACCCGCGGGTTTCCCGGTCCTCAGCCCTGGCTTCGAAGGCGACCGGCTTCCCGATTGCGCGCGTCGCGGCGAAGCTGGCGGTCGGCTATACGCTGGACGAGATCGCCAACGACATCACGGGCGGGGCGACGCCGGCAAGCTTCGAGCCGACGATCGACTATGTCGTGACCAAGATCCCGCGCTTTGCGTTCGAGAAGTTCCGCGGCGCCTCGGCATTTCTGAGCACGTCGATGAAGTCTGTGGGCGAGGTAATGGCGATCGGCCGCTCATTCGCGGAGAGCCTGCAGAAGGCCCTGCGTGGGCTCGAGACAGGGCTGTGCGGGCTCGACCGGGTGCGCGAGCTGGAAGGTGCGGAGCCGCAGACGATCGAGAGCATCCTGGCGATGGCTCGACCCGACCGACTGTTGGTCGCTGCAGAGGCATTGCGACAGGGCTTCACGGTCGAGCGGATCAACGAGATTGCTGGCTTCGACCCGTGGTTTCTCAGGCGCCTGCAGGAGATCGTCGATGCGGAGGCGCAGGTTCGTGCCGAGGGCCTGCCGCATGATGCCGTGGAGATGCGGCGGCTGAAGGCGATGGGCTTTTCCGATGCTCGCCTGGCACAGCTGGCTTTGCGGTCGGCAGGGGTCGAGCGCGAGATGGGCGAACTTGCCGCGGCAGGCGGTGGCGTGGTGCACAGCGCCATTCGTGGGCTCACTGGCGGTGTGACCGAAGAGGAGGTGCGCAAGCATCGCCTCAAGCTCGGCGTGCGGCCTGTGTTCAAGCGTATCGACAGCTGCGCGGCGGAGTTCGATGCAGCGACCCCCTATCTCTATTCGACCTACGAAGCGCCGCTGTTTGGAGAGCCCGAGGACGAGGCCGAGATCAGCGAGCGCAAGAAGGTGGTTATCCTCGGCGGCGGCCCGAACCGGATCGGGCAGGGCATCGAGTTCGACTATTGCTGCTGCCACGCTTCGTTCGCGCTGGGCCGGGATCGCAATGGGCAGGCCGGCGCGGGTTATGAGACGATCATGGTCAACTGCAATCCGGAGACGGTGTCGACCGACCCGGACACGTCCGACCGGCTTTATTTCGAGCCGCTGACGGCGGAGGATGTGCTCGAGATTGTCCGGCGCGAAGGCGAGAAGGGCGAGTTGCTCGGCGTCATCGTCCAGCTTGGCGGGCAGACGCCGTTGAAGCTAGCGGCGGACCTTGGCGCCGCGGGAATCCCGATCCTCGGCACCAAGCCCGACTCAATTGACCTCGCAGAGGACCGCGAGCGGTTCGCACGACTGGTAGAGAAGCTGCAGCTGAAGCAGCCCGAGAACGGCATCGCCCGCAGCCGCGATGAGGCGATCACGGTGGCCCAGCGCATTGGCTATCCGGTGCTGCTGCGGCCGTCCTACGTTCTTGGCGGGCGCGGGATGGAGGTGGTCGAGGGACCGGAGCAACTCGACAACTATATCGCGACGGCGGTGGCGGTGTCGGGATCGAGCCCCGTGCTGATCGACCGCTATCTGCGCGATGCGATCGAGGTCGACGTCGATGCAATCTGCGACGGCGAGGATGTCGCCGTCACCGGGATCCTGCAACATATCGAGGAAGCGGGCGTCCATTCGGGCGACAGCGCCTGCTCGATCCCGCCGCACAGCCTGTCGGACGCCTTGATTGCGGAGATCGAGCGGCAGACACGTGAACTCGCCTTGGCGCTCGGCGTACGCGGGCTGATGAACGTGCAATATGCGGTGAAGAATGACGAGGTCTTCCTCATCGAGGTCAATCCGCGCGCCAGCCGCACCGTGCCGTTCGTCGCCAAGGCGATCGGCCGCCCGATTGCGAAGATCGCCGCGCGCGTAATGGCAGGCGA
>Ga0307406_10000817_pt1 | contig 17481 bp, 17 predicted proteins | sample 322Cmetagenome_3_FD_203706 | JGI IMG/M metagenome (GOLD analysis project Ga0307406, IMG submission 203706) | Maize rhizosphere microbial communities from greenhouse at UC Davis, California, United States - 322HYB-C-2 | ecosystem: Host-associated > Plants > Roots > Rhizosphere > Soil | place...
ATATTGATCGGACGCTCAACATAGCTACACCCACCGCGAATACGACAGGATGTGAACGTGCCCCGCATCGTCGATCACGATGAGCGCCGCCGGCAGATCGCCGAGGCGCTGCTGACCGTCGCCGCCCGCGAGGGCCACGAGAACGTGTCGTCGCGCGCCGTCGCCAAGGAGCTCGGGGTGGCGACCGGATCGCTCTGGCACTACTTCGACGGGTTCGACGACGTCGTGCGTGCTGCCGCCGCCGAAGTCACCCGTCGCACCGACGCGCGGATCGCCGACGCCACCGCGGGCCTGCGCGGTCTCCCCCGACTGCACGCGCTCATGCGCGAGGTCCTTCCGATCGACGAGCGCACGCGCACCGAGGCCCACGTGGTCGTCGGATTCTGGGGCCGCATCGCCACCCTCGAATCGACGCCGGATGCCGGAGCGCCCACCCTCGCGACCTGGCAGGACAGCATCCGCTCCTCCCTCGAAGAGGCCGTCGCCGACGGCGCACTCCGCGCCGAGACCCCGCAGGATGCCGTGATGGCGCTGCTGCGCTCGATCACCTACGGGCAGCAGGTGGTCGAGGTCACCGAACCCCAGCCGGCCTCGGCGCACCTGGCCGTGCTCGAGGGCATCCTGGCCCCCTGGCGCGCCTGAGCCGCACGGCTGCAGCCCGGGTCTTGTGACGCCGGGCGTTCCGTCGTACGATCGTGCCAACCCGTTTATTGAGCGTCTGCTCGAAAATAGTGAGGTCGACGATGTCCCACCACCCGCAGCCCGTCTCCATCGAGAAGATCGCCGTCCCGCATCCGCTCGATCCGCTCACCGGCGCGGAGATCGCCGCCGCCCGCGCCGTTCTCGACGCCGCCGGACTCATGACCGAGACCACGCGCGTGCCGATGCTGCTCCCCGACGAGCCGACCAAGCAGGAACGCGCCGCGTGGCGCCCCGGCTCGCCGATCGACCGCCGCGCCGACGTCACCCTGCTCGACATCGCCACCGGGGTCGCCACCGAGGTCATCGTCTCCCTCACCCGCGGCGAGGTCGTCCGCGCCGAGCGGGTGCCCAACGATGCGCCGCCCTACGGCCAGCCACAGTACCTCTTCGAGGAGTACGAGCGCGCCGAGACGATCGCGAAGGCCTCCCCCGAGTGGCAGGCCGCGATGACGCGCCGCGGCCTCGCGGACCACATGGCGCTGGCATTCTGCGGCCCGCTCGCCCCGGGATACACCGGCCGCGCCGACGAGGTCGGCCGCCGCGTCATCCGCTCCCTCACGTTCCTGAAGCACGACGAGGCCGACTCCCCGTGGGCGCACCCCGTCGAGGGCCTCATCGTGCACATCGACCTCACGACGAACAGCGTCATCCGGGTCGAGGACCACGGCGATGTGCCGGTGCCGGCCGGTCACGGCAACTACTACCCCGAGGCGCAGGGCGCCGCGCGCACGACGCTCAAGCCCATCGAGATCACGCAGCCCGAGGGCCCGAGCTTCGCGGTCACGGGCTCGCTCGTCGAGTGGGAGGGCTGGTCGATGCGCGTGGACTTCAACGCGCGCGAGGGTCTCGTGCTGCACGACGTCTCGTTCGGCGGACGCTCGGTGCTGAGCAGGGCGAGCGTGCCCGAGATGGTCGTGCCCTACGGCGACACCGCACCAGGTCGCTTCTGGATCAGCTACTTCGACGCCGGCGAATACCTGCTCGGCAAGAACGCCAACCACCTGGAGCTCGGCTGCGACTGCCTCGGCGTCATCCGGTACGTCGACGGCTACGTCGCGGACGATCACGGCAACCCCGTGCGCATCCCGAACGTGATCTGCATGCACGAGGAGGACTACGGCATCCTCTGGAAGCACACCGACCTGTCGGGCCGTTCCGACGTGCGCCGGTCGCGCCGCTTCGTGGTGTCGTACTTCTCGACGATCGGCAACTACGACTACGGCTTCTACTGGCACTTCTACCTGGACGGCTCGATCGAGGTCGTCGCCAAGGCCACCGGCATCGTCTTCGCCGCCGCCGGCGAACCCGGAGTCCGTCAGAAGCACGCGACGGAACTCGCCCCCGGCGTCTTCGCACCCGTGCACCAGCACCTGTTCTGCGCGCGGCTCGACGTCGCGATCGACGGGGAGGACAACCGCCTCGTCGAGATCGACGCCCAGCGCGTGCCGATGGGTCCGGACAACCCCTTCGGCAACGCGTTCACGTGGTCCGAGACGCTCCTCGCCACGGAGCACGCGGCGCAGCGCGAGGCCGACACGTCGGTCGCGCGCGTCTGGGAGGTGCAGAGCGCCACGCAGAAGAACCGCGTCGGACGACCGACCGCCTATCACCTCATCCCCGAGCCGACCGCGTTGCTCATGGCCGACCCGGCGTCGTCGGTCGCCGCACGTGCCGCGTTCGCCACCAAACACCTCTGGGCGACGCGGCATGAGCCTGGTCAGATCTGGCCGGCCGGCCGCTATCCGAATGCGCATCAGGGCGGGGCGGGACTGCCGGAGTACTCGGCAGGAGATCGCTCGATCGACGGCGAGGACATCGTGCTGTGGCACACGTTCGGGCTCACGCACTTCCCCCGCCCGGAGGACTGGCCCATCATGCCCGTCGACTACGCGGGCTTCTGGTTCAAGCCGAACGGCTTCCTCGACCAGAACCCCGCGATGGACGTGCCGGAGTCATCGCAGGCACACGCCGCACCGGGAGTCGGCGGATGCTGCGGCGGAGGCGCCGCCTGCAGCTGCGGTCACTGAGGACCTGCGAGGCGCGTCAGGCGAGTCGGTGACACCTCTTGTCGGATAGGAGCCCGATTTCCGACCCGAGGTGCCAACTTCGAGCGGCGGCCCCGCACGAACATGGCACATGACGTCGGAATTCGGGCGTCATTCCGACAAGAGGCGCCAGTTCCACGCGCCGGTGCAGGGCGCCGGGGCCCGCGACCGCAGCGTCAGCCGAGGGCGGCGATCGCGTCGCGGAGGATGCCGTCGGCGTCGACGAGAGCGGATGCCGCAGCCTCGGGCGACGCGTCGGCGGCGAGCATCAGCAGGGCGAGCTTCACCGAACCGTCGGCTGCCCTGAGCGCGACGGAGGCCTCGTCGACGCCGACGCCCGCGAGCTGCGACACCGTGCGGATGGACCGGGCGTGGAGCTTCTCATTGGTGGCGAGCAGGTCGACCATCACGCCGCGATAGGTCTTGCCGAGCTTGATCATCGACAGGGTGGTGAGCATGTTCACCACGAGCTTCTGCGCGGTGCCGGACTTCAACCGCGTGGATCCGGAGATGAACTCGGGTCCGGTGACCACCTCGATCGCGATCTCGGCGGCTGCACCGATCGCGGACCCCGCGTTCGAGGCGATCGCGACCGTCAGGGCGCCGAGACCCCGCGCATAGTCCAGCCCGCCCACGACATAGGGCGTCCGCCCCGAAGCCGAGATGCCGACGACCGTGTCGCTCGCGGAGAGGTCGAGGTCGCGCAGCGACGCGGCGGCCGCCTCGTCGTCGTCCTCCGCGTTCTCGACGGCGGATCGGATCGCGGTCTCGCCGCCGGCGATCAGGCCCACGACCATCGAGGGATCCGTGCCGAAGGTGGGAGGGCACTCGCTCGCGTCGAGCACGCCGATGCGTCCTGCCGTGCCTGCACCGATGTAGATGAGCCGTCCGCCGCGGCGGAACCGCTCGGTGATCCCGTCGATCGCGGAGGCGATCTCGGTGGCGCGCTCGGCGACCGCGACCGGGACGCGGCGGTCCTCGGCGTTCATCCGCCGGATGAGCTCGGCGGTGTCGAGCAGGTCGAGGTCGCCGCGCTCCGTGGTCGACGCCTCGGTGTCGAGGCTCTCGAGCACCGAGAGCAGGGCGGTCAGTCGGACGTCGTCATTCGGCACGGTGCACGAACCTTTCGTGGGGAAGATCGACCCGGCTCGCGAGGAGCAGCGCGCCGTCGAGAGCGGTGCCGGCAGCGGGCACGGCCTGTCGCCCTGCCGCCTGCAGCGAGGAGACCAGGGCGGCATGGAACCAGGGATGCTGGGTGAGCCCGCCGTGGAGCGTCACGGCGAGCGTGCGGGAGGAGGAGGCGACCGCGGATGCGGTGAGCAGACGCACGGCTTCCTCGACGATCCCGCCGGCCACATCATCTCCCGCCGCCGCGGAGTCGAGCACCAGCGGGGCGAAGGTCGCGAGGCGCCGCGCGAGCGGTTCCGGATCCGCCAGCCAGCCGATGATGTCGGATGCCGTGCCGATGCGCGTCTCGATCGCCGGGGCGAGCACGGTGTCGGGTGAGAGGCCGACGGATGCGCGGAGCACCGCGCGCAGGGCCTCACGTCCGAGCCACGAGCCGCTCCCGAAGTCGCCGAGCTCGGGGCCCCATCCATCGACGAGCCGGGCGCCATCGGCGTCGATGCCGAGTGCGGCGGCACCGGTGCCGGCGATGAGGAGCACGCCCTCGCCGCCCTCGAGCGCGCCGGCGTGGGCGGCGACGACGTCGGAGGCGACGGCGACCCTGGCGTGCGTCGCCGCTGCCAGCGCGGTAGCCAGTTGCTGGGCTGCGCCGGGAGCGGCCCACGCACCTGCGGCGCCGACACCGACGAGGTCGAGGGGTTCCCCGTCATCCGGCAGCAGGGGCAGGATGGCGGCGATCGCCGCGGTCACGCCGTCTTCGTCGGCGAGACCCGGGGCGCCGAGACCTTCATGGACCGCGTCGCCTGACGAGACCCGGCACCGGGACTTGCCGAGATCGACGGCGACGGCGGGACGCGAGGAACTCATGAAAATAGTCTACGCAGATCCAGCTATTCGTGGAACAATTATTCATCCGGTCGTTTCCGAGCAAGGAGTGGCATGAGCATCCAGACGACCATCGCGACGGCAGCCGAGACACTCCCGCCGTCGCTCGCCCGGATCGCCCGCGTCATCACCGACGATCCCACCACCGCCGTCGAGAGCACGATCTCCGAGCTCGCCGCGCTCTGCGACACCTCCGTCGCCTCGGTCGTGCGCTTCTGCCGGGTCATCGGGCTTCGCGGCTACGCCGCCCTGCGCATGTCGCTGGCCGCCGAGCTCGGACGCGAATCCGTGCAGTTCAACGCCCCCGCCGGGTTCGGCTCCGAGATCGCGACGGGTGACACGCTCCCGGATGCCGTCGGCAAGATCGCCGCGCTCGAGCTGCTCGCGATCGAGGAGACGATCGGGAATCTCGACTTCGACGTGCTCGCCGCCGCGGTGGAGGCGATCGACCAGGCCGACCGGATCCTGCTCTTCGGGGTCGGCGCCAGCCGCCTGGTCGCCGACGACCTCGGACACAAGCTCCTGCGGATCGGGCGCTCGGCGATCGTCCTGTCCGACGCGCACGAGGCGAGTGCCGCCGCCTCGCTCAGCGCGACCAAGGCGGTCGCGATCGGATTCTCGAACTCGGGGTCCACCAGGGAGACGGTGCGATTCCTGCAGGCCGCGCGCGCAGCCGGCACGACCACGATCGGGGTCACGAGCGTCGTCGACTCCCCTCTCGTGCGCGAGTCGGACCATGCCCTGTTCAGCCATGCGCGCGAACCCCGCTTCCGGGCGGGGGCGATGGTCAGCCGGATCGCCCAGCTCGCACTCGTCGACTGCCTCTTCGTCGGCGTCGCCCAGCGCCGCCATGCCCACACCGTGCACGCGCTCCAGCGCACGGCCGACGCGGCCAGGGCGCTTCGCGACGACTGAAGCCGGAGCCGTCAGTGCGCCGGCGCGTCCTCCGACGTCAGAGCGGGGGCGGGAACGCGCGGCGATCCCGCCGAGCTCGCCGTGCGCAGGAACACGATGATCCAGCTGAAGATCAGCACGGCGGCGATGAGCTCCACCGCCGTGAGGTTGTAGTAGCCGATCGCGAAGAAGACCGCCAGCAGCACGATGACCAGCACGTACACCCAGCCGAACACGACGAAGACCCGAGGCATGCTGCGCAGGAACCACGGCAGTCCGACCACGACGACCGCGAACACCACCGTCATGCCGGTCGCCACGGTGTTGTGCACCAGGAAGAACTCGTCGACGGGGAAGACGCCGACGCAGGCGAGGAAGACGCCCAGCAGGATCAGGCCGCCGCGCACGATGAATCGGCCACGGCGGTCGATCGGGTCCGACGCCGGCAGGCCGGCCGTCGCGTAGCGCGAGATCGTCGTCACCATGACACCCGCGATGATGAGCGTGACGTTGAAGGCGAGCGAGGCGCTGTTGGTGCTCATCCCGAGCGCGGAGAGGTTGTCGCGCCACCAGTGCGGGTCGCTCGACGCGAGCATGCTGGCGAAGGCGCCCACGACGAGGAACACCGTCAGCACGAGCGACAGCACCGTCGGCGTGAGCGCGACGGCGCTGAGGAACGAGACATACCCGGTGAGCGCGAACGCCACAGCGACCAGCACCGCGCCGGGGAACGCGAACACCGGGGCGTCGGTGAAGCTGCGCTCGAGCAGTTCGGCGATCCCGATCCAGCCGAGGTAGGCGATCGCCGCGTGGGCGAAGGCGATCGCGACGAGGTCGTACCACCGCAGCCGGTCGCCCGGCACGCTGAACCCGTCGCGGAGTCCCTCGGCGTCCGGCTCCGCCGGGCGTACCGCCAGACGCCCCACCACGAAGGCGATGACCGCCGTCACCGCGCCGCCGACAGCCGCGAAGACGCCGATCGATCCGGCTCCGCTGATCGCCAGCTCGCGACCCCAGAAGACCGGCAGCCCGATCGCGAAGCCGAGAACCAGGAACGCCGCGCCCACGATGAGCGCCGTCGCCTCGAAGACGGCATCCGACCTGTCCGCTCCCCGCACCTGTCGCAGGACGCGCAGGATCGTGTCTCCGAGAGTTTTCATCGTCCGTCCTCCGGTCACATCCTAGAAGCAGTGCTGTGCAGCCGTCGCCGGTGATAGCATCACGGAACGGATCGTATACAACGTCGTCGTTCCACCATCCCGAGGTGATCAGTCATGAACGGTGCACTCGCTGCCCCCGTCGCCCCCGCCGAGTCGGTGTCGTCGCTCATCGCGCGCAACATCAGCGAATTCCGTGCGGCCGTCTCCCAGTCCTTCGTCCCTCTGCAGGTGTCGAGCAGCGGCCCCGATCACTTCCGCGGCGTCATCCGCGGAGCATCCGTCGACGAGGTCCACGTGACGGAGGTGCGCGCGACGTCGCACGTGGTCGAGCGCACACCCGAGCTGATCGCCCGCGCCGACCGCTCGTACTTCAAGGTGAGCCTGATGCTCGCCGGAACGGGTCTGCTCATCCAGGACGACCGCGAGGCCGTGCTCCACCCCGGCGACCTCGCCGTGTACGACACGGATCGTCCGTACTCCCTTGTCTTCGACCAGGACTTCCGCACCATGGTCGTGATGTTCCCGAAGCACCTGATCAGCCTGCCGTCCGACATGATCGGCCAGCTCACCGCCGTGCGGATCTCCGGCCAGGAGGGGCTCGGCGGCATGGTCGTGCCGTATCTGACGCAGCTCGCCGGGAACCTCGATCAGCTCGCAGGCACCACGGGCGCCCGCCTCGCGCACAGCGCCCTCGACCTCGTGACGACGGTGTTCACGCGCGAGCTCGGACTCGACGAGGTCTCCGCCGATCCGCATCGGGCTCTGGTGCAGCGCATCCGCTCCTACATCGACCGCAACCTGGCGTCGACCGACCTCGGACCCGCGACGATCGCCGCGGCGCACTTCATCTCCACCCGTCACCTGCACGGGTTGTTCCAGGAGCAGGGCGTCACCGTCTCGACCTGGATCCGCACACGACGCCTCGAGCAGTGTCGACGCGACCTGCTCGACCCGATGCTGGCCGACCGCCCCGTCGCCGCGATCGCGGCCCGCTGGGGCTTCGTGGATGCCGCGCACTTCAGCCGTGCTTTCAAGGCGGCGTTCCGGGTCTCCCCCAGCGAGTACCGCGCCGCGCACTGACGCCGCTGATCGCGCGACCTTGCCCGGGAGGGCACGCCGGTTGACTCTCGGCGCGCGATGGCGCCCCCGCTCTTGAGCGGATGCCGCACCGCGGCCGAGCATGAGGCAAGCGCACCGCGATGACGCGGCGCCCGGGGCCTCGATGCTCCGCCACGTGCGATGTCAGGACCTCCATGACCGACACCTCCGTCGATCCGGCGCTCGACGAGTGGCGCACCTACGACGAGTTCGCTGCGGGGATCGACACCTTCCGACTTCCGAACGTTTCCTTGGCCGGCACCGCGCTCGCTCTCAGCCTCGACGACGGCTCCGCGCTGTCTCTGCGCTTCGACTCGGTCGCCGTCACCTGGACCGGATTCGAGGCCTCCGGCACCGATCCCTACGACGCGGTGGCCGTACGCGACGACGTCGTCTTCGTGAACATCCCGCTGGAGAGCCGCGAGCGCGAGGCGATCACGGTGGTCTTCTCCCGCACGACGCATCGCGCGACCGTCATCCGCTCCCGCATCGCCGCCGAGGCCGTGGAGGGCACTCCGCAGGTGGGGCAGGACTTCTGGGCCGCGACGACCGACGCCGGCGAGGCGACCGGCGAGGTGCCCGGCCCGAGCCGCGACCTCATCGGCAAGCGCAACGTCTACCGCTACAGCCCCGAGCACCTCTACGAGCACGTCTACATCTCGAGTCAGCGCTACGCGTGGCAGTGCCTGGAAGGCGTGCAGCGCGGCCACGGCGACATGGATCTCTCGACGGTGTGGAAGTTCGCCGACGGGCTGTACCTCTTCTGCTTCCGCGAGTTCCGGATCGCCGTCGCCAGCGTCTGGCTGCACGACCTCGGCTACCAGCTGATGACCACGGGCATCTTCCTCGGGCTCAACGGCGAGGGCCGCGCCGAGCACTCCCGCGGCGGTGGCCACATCTACCCGCTCGGGTCCGTCGCCTATCCCGACGCCCAGCCGGTCTGACCGCCTTCGACCGGCTCACGGCCCAGAAAACGAATCGAGGAGAGCGCACATGAGCAACGCAGAGATCATCCGCAGCCACTACGCCGCCAGCGACCGCGGCGACCTCGACGGGATGCTGGCACCGCTGGCATCCGACGTCCGCTGGACCGAGGCCGCAGGTTTCCCCTACGCCGGAACCTACGTCGGACCGGATGCCGTCGCCGCGAACGTCTTCGCGCGCCTCCAGGAGGACTGGGACGACTACACCGTCGCGATCGACGAGGTGATCGACGGCGGAGACGTCGTCGTCGGCATCGGCACGTACTCCGGCACCAACAGGGCCACCGGGCGCTTCTTCGCCGCTCGCGTCGCACACGTCTGGCGTCTGAAGGATGCCGAGGTCGTCGCCTTCGAGCAGTTCACCGACACCGAGATGGTGAGCCGCGCGCTGCGCGACCCTTCGACGGGCTCGGGGACCCGAGCCTGAGCCACAGCACGACCCGAACACACGAGAGGCAGGAAGCACATGAACAGACGAGCATCCGGCACCGCGGCGCTCCTCGCCGTGGCAGCCCTCACCCTGGCCGGCTGCGCCGGCGCGGACGGCGGAGGCGGCGGAGGCGAAGGCGCCCCGATCGTCGTCGGCTCCGTCAACACGATCAGCGGTCCGGCGACCTTCCCCGAGGCATCGCAGGCGGCAGCGGCCGTCTTCGACGCGTTCAACGAGGCCGGAGGGCTCGACGGTCGCACGATCGAGTACAAGACCCTCGACGACAAGGGCGACCCCGCGACCGCCACGGCATCCGCACGCGAACTGGTGGGCAGCGACGGCGCCGTCGCGCTCGTCGGCTCGGCCAGCCTGATCGAGTGCGAGATCAACGCCAAGTACTACGAGCAGGAGGGCATCCTCTCGATGCCCGGCATCGGCGTCGACACCGGCTGCTTCGCCAGCGACAACATCTCGCCGGCGAACGTGGGGCCGTTCAACGACATGACCCTCACGCTGCAGTACGGCTCCGAGGTGCTCGGCCTGGACGACATCTGCATCCTGCTCGAGATCGCCGGCTCCACGCGCCCGACCTATCAGGCGGCGATCGACAAGTGGACCGAGATCACCGGCAAGGAGCCGAAGTACGTCGACGACACCGTGCCCTACGGCGCCTCCGACTACACGCCGTACATCGTCAAGGCGCGGGACCAGGGCTGCAAGGCTCTGGCGATCAACCCGGTCGAGCCCGACGCGATCGGCCAGGTCAAGGCCGCCAACGCGCAGGGCTGGGACGACGTGACCTGGCTCTACCTGACGAGCGTCTACAGCGAGAACTTCGCCGACGCGATCGACAACGCCGGCGCCGGGATCTACGTGCCGGCCGAGTTCTACCCGTTCACGGACGACAACGAGATCAACGCCGATTGGCGGGAGCTGATGGAGGCGAACGACATCCCGCTCACCTCGTTCAGCCAGGGCGGGTATCTCGCCGCGACGTACTTCATCGAAGTCCTCAAGGGCATCGACGGCGACATCACGCGGGAGAGCGTCTCCGAGGCGCTCAAGGCCATGGACCCCATCGAGAACCCCATGGTGGGCACGCCGTACGCCTTCGGCACGCAGAACACCGCGGGGTGGCCGATCATCCTGAAGTCGGGCACGAACGCCTGGGAGCAGGTCGCCGACGACTGGCTCCGCATCGGCGAGTAAACACTCGCGGGCCCGGTCGTTGAGCGAGCGGAGCGAGACGAAACGCATTCGCAGCGTTTCGTCTCGTCGCTCCGCTCCTCGCTCAACGACCGGGCCATCCCCCTCAGATCAGAAAGGACGCCTCATGCTGCAAGGCGCGATCGCCGGCCTCGCCGCCGGCGGGCTCTACGCCGTTCTCGGCGTGTGCCTGACGCTCATGTCACGCCTCGTCCGCGTGGTGAACTTCGCTCAGGCCGCGACCGGGATGTTCGGCGCGTTCACAGCGGTGTGGTTCGTCCGCGAGATCGGACTGCCCATCTGGCTCGGGTCGGTGCTCGGGGTGCTGGTCGCCGGCCTCCTCGCCGCGGCGATCGGATTCATCGCCGCGACCTGGCTCTCCGAGGCTTCCACCACGACACGCTCCGCGATGACCGTCGGACCACTGCTCCTGCTGATCTCGATGTCGTTCATCCTGTTCGGCAACAAGCCCCAGCCGTTCACGCCCATCATCGCGGGCCCCGCCTTCTCGTTCGGCGGCGTGGTGATCAGCCAGGTCACCGTCGCGACCGTGGCGATGGCGATCATCACCGCCATCGTGGTGCGGATCGTGCTGCGCCGCACCAGGGTCGGCACGCAGCTGCGTGCCCTCTCGGAGCGTCCGACCACGGCCGAGCTGCTCGGCATCCGCTCGCGTCCGCTGTCGATCGCGGTGTGGTTCGTGACCGGCGTCATCAGCGCGATCGCGATCATCGTCGTCGCCCCGTCGCAGTCGAACGACGCGACGAGCCTCGCGATGCTCATCGTTCCCGCAGCCGCTGCCGCCCTCCTCGGCGGGTTCCGGCGTCTCGACCTGGCGGTGATCGGCGGCGTCGTCCTCGGCGTGCTCGGCGGCCTGGTCGCCCAGATCGACGAGGTCGCGCTCGTGCGCAACTTCCTCCCGTTCCTGTTCATCGTCGTCCTTCTCCTCTGGACCCAGCGCAAGGAGGTGTGGGATGCCGCTCGCTGACCGTCCCTGGTTCCGGATCACCTGGCCGTTCGCGATCGCACTCGCCGGCATCGGCGCCGGCGCGATCCTGAGCGCAGCCCTGCCGGGCTACTTCGTGTTCCTCGCCATCAGCGCCGTGATCGCCGCCATCGCGATCCTCGGTCTCGGCATCGTGACCGGCTCCGCCGGCATGATCGCCCTGTGCCAGCTCACCTTCGCTGCCGTCGGCGCGTGGATCGTCTCGCTTCTGAACGTGATGCAGGCACCGGGCGGATTCATCGTCTGGCTCGTGCTCGGCGGCATCGCCGCAGGTCTCGTCGGCGTGCTGGTCGGGCTCCCCGCCCTCCGCCTCCGCGGCGTGAATCTCGCGGTCGTCACGCTCGGCTTCGCCGCGGCGGCCGACGTCACGCTCGTGCAGATCCAGTTCCCCGGCTCCGCCGACGGCACCGCGATCGAGCGCCCCACGATGTTCTCCAACGACCGGCAGTTCTTCTTCCTCTCGATCGTCGTGCTCGCACTCTGCGCGCTCGGGGTCTTCTTCCTGCAGCGCGGACGCTGGGGATCGAGCTGGAAGGCCGTCGCGTTCTCCGAGCGCGGCACCGCGGCCGCGGGCCAGAGCGTGCAGATCGCGAAACTCACGGCCTTCGCGGTCTCGGCCGCGCTGGGCGGCGTCGCCGGAGGGCTGCTGGCCGGTCAGGTGCAGCTGCCGTTCGCCTCCAGCTTCACTCCCCTGCAGTCCCTCGCGCTCTACGTCCTGGCGATCATGTCGGGCGCGCACCTGATCGACATGGCCATCTTCGGCGGCATCCTGTGGGTGCTCGTCCCCGAGCTGCTCAAGCGCTGGGGAATCCCGCAGGACTGGGGCTTCGTGGTGTTCGGCGTGCTCGGCGTGCAGGCCCTCACGAGCGGGACCAACCTCGGCCAGGGGATCCGCAACCTGTTCTACCGGCGCGCCGACCGGCGCGCGGCGACCGCGGAGCTCACGGCGCTCCCTCCGGACGCCGGAGCGGATGCCGGGGCCATCACCACGACGACCACCGCCACGGTCGACGCGGCCGCCCTCGACGGGGCACCCGTGCTGTCCGTCGATGGGCTGACCGTGCAGTTCGGCGCGCTGAAGGCGCTCGACGACGTGTCGGTCGTGGTGCCGGCCGCGTCGATCATGGGGCTGATCGGCCCGAACGGCGCAGGGAAGTCGACGTTCGTCGATGCGATCAGCGGGTTCCTGCCGAAGCACGGCGGCCGCGTGCTCCTCGGGGATCGCGTCCTCGCGGGCCTCTCCCCCACCCGGCGCGCACGGCTCGGGCTGCGCCGCACGTTCCAACAGGATCGCGTGCCGCCCGCGCTCACGATCGGCGCGTACGTGCGGTTCGTCGCACGGCGTCGGCTCGCGGCATCCGATATCGACGAGGTGCTGGAGTTCTTCGGATGCCCGCCGGCCCGTGCTCGCCTGTCGAGCGTCGATGTCGGAACGAGACGACTCGTCGAGGTCGCCGCGAACGTGGTGGCGCGCCCCCGGCTGCTGATCCTCGACGAACCGGCCGCCGGCCTCTCGCACGACGAGCACCTGGCGCTGGCCGCTCGACTGAGAGAGCTCCCGTCCCGCTACGGCATCGCGCTGATCATCATCGAGCACGACCTCGACCTCGTGCGCTCGGTCTGCCCGACTCTCACGGTGCTCGACTTCGGCCGGGTTCTCGCCAGCGGACCGCAGGCCGAGGTCCTCGCGAATCCCGACGTCGTGAAGGCGTACATGGGAGAGACGGAGCTGTTGAAGTGAGCGAACTCGTCCTGGACGCCGTGAGCGTCAGCCGCGGTGCGGGTGCCGTGATCTCCGACGTCTCGCTGCGGGTCGAGGGCGGCGAGGTGCTGGCCCTGGTCGGCCCCAACGGCGCCGGCAAGACCAGCCTGATCGAATCGATCTCGGGCGTGACCCCGCACTCCGCCGGCAGCATCACTCTCGACGGCGAGCCGATCGACAGGTTGTCGCGGGTCGCGCGCTCGCGGAGCGGCATCGTGCACATCGAGCAGGGCAGGGCCGTGTTCCCCTCGCTCACAGTGCGGGAGAACATCTCGCTCACCGCCCGCACCCCCGGAGAGCTGGATGCGGCGCTCGCGCAGTTTCCCGAGCTGGAGAAGCGCATCGACTCGCCGACCGCCCTGCTCTCGGGAGGCGAGCAGCAGATGGTCGTGCTCGCGCGCGCGTTCGCCGCGAAGCCCCGCGTTCTCCTCATCGACGAGATGTCGCTCGGGCTCGCGCCGGTCGTCTTCCTGCGGCTGATGCCGATCGTGAAGTCGATCGCCGACTCGGGCGTGGCCGTGCTGCTCGTAGAGCAGTTCACGCAGGTCGCCCTCGGTCTCGCGCGCGAGGCCGTGGTCGTCGCGGGTGGCCGGGTGTCCTTCCAGGGCACGGCCGCGGAGCTCGGTGCCGACCCCGCCCTGCTGCATCGCGCCTACCTGGGCGGCTGACGGCGGCTGGCGCGCGCGTCAGTCGATGCTGTCGACCGCGCGCTTGCGCTGGCGCTCGCGGAAGGTGCCTTTGGCGAGCAACCAGGCACCGGCGGGCAGTGCCAGCAGCGCCAGCCCGTGGGCGATCCATCCGAGCACGGAGTCCAGCTCCAGCGCCGCCGGCCAGGCATCCTGTCTGCGGAGCACTATCCACCCGAGGAAGGCTGCCACGAGCACGACCCCTGCGGCGATGAAGAAAACGCGCGCGCGGCGTGTCGGCGTGGTGTCCATGGAATCCCCCCGGATCCTCGATTTCCGTTCGCCACCCTAACAGGCGACCGCCGTGCGCCAGCTAGCCTGGAGAGGTGACCGAAACGATTCGCGCCCGCGCCGTCCTGCTCGACATGGACGGCACCCTCGTCGACTCGACTGCGGTCGTGGAGCGGCTCTGGCTCGCCTGGGCGGAGCCGCACGGGATCGACCCCGAGACCGTTCTGAGCGTCGTGCACGGACGACAGGGGCATCAGAGCATGGCGATCATGCTGCCGGAGCGAGACCACGCGATCAATCTCCGCGAGAACGACGAGATGCTCGCGACCGAGACGAACGACGTCGACGGGCTCATCGAGATCTCGGGGGCGAAGGCACTGCTCGAGGCACTCCTCCCCTATCCGCACGCGATCGTCACCTCGGCGAACGTCGCGCTGATGACGGCACGGATGCAGGCGGCCGGACTCACCGTCCCCGCGATCGCCGTCACGGCCGAGAGCGTCTCGGCATCCAAGCCGGACCCCGAGGGCTTCCTGCTCGGCGCGAAGATGCTCGGCGTCGAGCCCGCCGACTGCGTCGTCTTCGAGGACTCCGGTGCCGGCATCCAGGCCGGTCTCGCCGCCGGCATGCGGGTGCTCGGCGTCGGAAAGCACGCCGCCGCGCACTCCCCGACCTACCTCGTCGACGACCTCACGCAGGTCGCGGTCGCCCCCACCGCCGACGGCTTCGCGCTCACGATCGGCTGAAGGCCGGCAGGCCGGGCCACGCGGGTATGACACCTGTTGCCGCTTCCGCGCCCGCATTCCGGCGAGAGGTGTCAACTCCGGCGCGCTCGAACGCGCGGACCTGACACCTCGTGCCGGATGCAGGCCGATCTGCCAGCGACAGGCGCCAACACCAGCGGACCGCGCGCAGCCACGGCGACCCCGCCGCTCCTACATCCCCGCGTGGTCGAACGCGATCGTCGGCACATCGACGACGTGCGATCCGCCGTCGGCGACGATCACGGCGCCGGTGATGTACGACGACTCCCCCGAGCCGAGGAAGCGCACGACCGACGCGATCTCCGACGGCTGTGCCGGGCGGCGCAGCGGCACGTCGGCGGTGACCGCGGCATAGGCCTCCTCCCGGGAGGAGAGATTCGCGTGGGTCGCGAACTCGTCCATCTCGTCGTCGGCCATCGGCGTCTGCACCCAGCCGGGGCAGATCGCGTTCACGCGCACCCCGTGCCTGCCGTAGTCGCGGGCGAGAGTGCGGGTCAGACCGATCAGCGCATGCTTGCCCACGGTGTACCCCGCGACCGATGGCCCGGCGAAGAGCCCGGCGAGCGACGACACGATCACGATCTGCCCCTTCGCCTCGATCAACGCGGGCAGCGATTCTCGCGCCATCGTGAACGCGGTGGTCAGATTGGCGCGGATCGCCGCCTCCCATCCGGCGTCGTCGGTCTCACCGACCGGCGAGAATCCGTGGCCCCCGGCATTCGCCACGAGCACGTCGATGCGTCCGAATCGCGCCAGCACCTCGGCGACCGCCGCCTTCGCCGAGGCCGTGTCGGCGGCATCCGCGACGATCGGTACGGCGCCGACGGCGCGTTCGACCTCCTGCAGCGGCTCCGGGCGGCGCCCGACGACCACGACGTGAGCGCCCTCGGCCGCATAGCGCTGGGCGATGGCGGCGCCGATGCCGGTGCCGCCTCCGGTGATGACGACGACGCGTCCGGAGACCGTCGATCCGAATGCGAGTCCCATGTCTGCTCCCTGTACTGTTCTGGCGCGTGCGCGCGGTGGATTCGTGCTCGGCGGTTCCGTCGTCACGCGGGGAACCCCGAACGGGCGGTGAACCCGAAGTCGCTGAGCAAGGTCGTCCCGTTGATCGCCCTGCTGCGCGGAGACGCCAGGTAGACGACGTGCGCGGCGACCTCCGCCGCGCTCTGCACCGGGAATCCCGGTGCGTCGAACGCGTCGGAGCCGAGATCGCCTCGGCTCATCGGCGTGTCGACGATCGAGGGCGCCACCGTGTTCACCCGGATGCGCGTGTCGGAGAGATCGACCGAGAGGGCCCGCGCGAACTGCACGAGCGCGGCCTTCGACGCCGCGTACGGCACCATCCCCGGCGAGGCGACGACGGCGGAGTCGCTCGCGAGCAGGACGATGGATGCCGCTTGTGCGGCACGCAGCGCCGGGAGCGCGTGCTTGAGCACGAGGAACGCTCCGGTCACGTTCACCGCGAACACGGCTTGCCAGTCGGCGAGAGCGGTGTCCTCGATCGATGTCCCGACCGGTCCGGAGATCCCGGCGCAGCAGACGACGGCATCGAGCCCTCCGAGCGCCGCGGCACCGGATTCCACCGCCGCACGCACCTCGTCCTCGTCCGTCACGTCGGCGACGAGGATCACGGCGTCACGGCATCCGCTCGCCGTCTCGCGGAGCGTGGATGCATCGCGATCCAGCAGAGCGACCCGCACGCCTTCCGCGGCGAGCGCGAGCGCCGTGGCACGGCCGATCCCGCTCGCCGCGCCCGTGACGAGGGCCGTCGTGCCCTGCAGCTGCAGATCCATCTCACCCTCCGGGATCGCCGCCGGGCACCGGATGGTGCGGAGAGGACGGCGGTGTCGTCTCGGTCATCCTGCTCCCCCCTCGCGGCGACGCGAACCGTCGTCGGCGGGGTGTGCGCGCTCGCACCATCGTCTTTCCCTCACGGTCAAGTGCGAACCGACCGGCGCGAGCAGACTCGCTCTATCGACGATTCCCCTCGTCGTCGGTGCCGTGCGAGCACGGCGTCACCCAGCAAAGGAGCCGACGTGGCAACCCCGACCGAAACATCTCACGGGCACACCGCCCTCCGCTCCGGCGCCCTCGGCGTCGCCGGGATCGTCTTCCTGGTGCTCGCCGCGGTCGCACCGCTGACGGGCATCGTGGTCGTCGCCTCGCTGGCGATCGCCCTCGGCAACGGCGGCGGCACCCCGATGTCGTTCTTCCTCGTCGCCGCGATCCTCCTGCTGTTCGCGGTCGGCTACGCGCAGATGTCGAAGCAGCTGGTCAACGCCGGCGGCTTCTATGCGTTCGTCGTGAAGGGCCTCGGTCGCACCGGCGGACTCATCGCCGGACTCATCGCCACCCTCGGCTACAACTTCTTCGTCGTCGGCACGATCGGCACCAGCGGCTTCTTCATGCAGAACATCATCCGCGACCTCACCGGCCTCGACGTGCACTGGCTCATCTGGGGTCTGCTGTCGATCGTCGTGTGCTTCGTGCTCGCACGGGTC
>Ga0307406_10000820_pt1 | contig 17425 bp, 12 predicted proteins | sample 322Cmetagenome_3_FD_203706 | JGI IMG/M metagenome (GOLD analysis project Ga0307406, IMG submission 203706) | Maize rhizosphere microbial communities from greenhouse at UC Davis, California, United States - 322HYB-C-2 | ecosystem: Host-associated > Plants > Roots > Rhizosphere > Soil | place...
CGGGATCCGCGCCTCGGCGCTGAACAACAAGTTTCGCGCAGTCCAGGGTAAGAGTCGCGGCGGCGATCCCTACGTGGGCGTCTGGGCTTCCTCCAGGCAGATCGGGTTGTTGGAGTTCCAAGGCCGGTGGCGCGGGCGGGAATCGGCAGGTGCCGAGGCCCAGATCAAGTTGGGCAATCGCAAAACCTACAAGCACGCCTTCACGGCGCGGGTGCAAGGCAAAGAGGCCATCCGCGTCCGCGCGTTCGTAAGTGGCAGCAGCGGAAAGCGCCACGGTCGCGGGCCCATGCGGATGCTGCGCGGGCCCTCACCGTTCGAAATGCTGCTGGGCGAAGACATGCGCAACGGCCAGGTCGTCGCCAGCAAGCTCACGACGTTCTTCAGCAGCGAAATCCGCCGGCAGATCGAGTTGCTCAGGAAGGGTAAGTAATGGCGCGCGAGAAGTTCGAGGAGGCGATTCGCCTCTATGTGGAAACCACCGGCGACGACGACCTCGGCAAGCTGACCGATCAGCTGCTCAAGCTGAGCAAGGGTTCGGATGCGGCCGCCGATCGCGCCGGCGAGTTATTGGGCGAGCTGGAGAAGCTGGCCTCGGTTAGCTCGAAGATCCAGACCTTCACGCGACTGAAGGGCGACCTGAGCGAAACCGCCGGCGCCTTGGACGCGGCCAAGGTGAAGTTGGCGGGGCTCGGCGCGGAATTCGATCGCACGACGCAGCCCAGCGAGAAGCTACAGCGCTCCATGGCCAAAGCCGCGGCCGAGGTCGAGCGACTCTCGAAACAGCAAAACCGGCAGCAGGTCGAACTCATCCGCACGACCCAGGCGCTCGGCAGCGCCGGAGTCGACACCGGAAAGCTTGCTGCTGCTAGCACCGACCTTCAGGCAAAGATGGCCGGCGTCGCGAATCGGGCGAGCGTCGCGGCCGATCAGCTCGGCCGTAGCGGTCGCGAGGCAGGTAAGGCCGCAGCCGGCATCGGTGGCGTCGGCAAGGCCGCCGAATCTGGCGCGTCGTCTCTGGCCTCGGTTGCTGGCAAGCTCTCGCTGGTCTCTACTGCAGCTGTCTCTGCCGTCAAGGGCTTGGCCGCGCTGAGCGGCGCGGCATTGTTCTCCGGCGCGTTGAAGTCGGCAACGACTCTCGAAGACGCCATGTCGCAGGTTAAGGCTGTTACGAACGCGACTGCATCGGAGATGACAGCACTGAAGCTTGCCGCAGAGGCGGGTGCTGGCGCCACCAGATTCTCGGCGTTGGAAGCTGCGCAAGGCTTGGGTGAGTTGGCCCGTTCGACCGGCAGTGCGACTAGCGCCATCGCAGCGCTAACGCCGACCTTGAACCTCGCTCAGTCGGCTGGGATTGGCGTAGCTGAGGCGGCACAGTTCATCACCACCACTCTGACGCAGTTCGGGCTGAAGGGCGCGGAAGCGGCGCGAGTGGCCGACGTCCTATCCCAGGCAGCGAATACTACCGACACTACGGTGACCGGGCTTGGGAACTCGTTGACCTACGTGGCTTCCCTCGCGCAACAGCTTGGTTACGACGTCGAGCAAACAACGGCGATTCTGGGCAAGTTGGGCGACGAAGGTTTCCGCGGTGAGCGCGCAGGTACCGCGCTGAGGAACGTTTTTGCCGCAATGTCCGATCCGGCCAGTTCATTCTCGAAATCGTTACGCGATCTGAGGATCGACACGACAACGTTTGCGAGCACTCTGGACGGTTTGGCAGCCAGTGGCTCAAGAGGGCTGGACGCCATTCTTGAGATCGATGCAGAAGCGCGGCCCGCTATTCTCCAGCTTGTTTCCAAGGGCGGGGACGGAATAAGGAAGCTCGATCAGGACTTACGCAATGCGAGCGGCTCCGCGGCGCAAGTTGCGAAGGTGATGGGAGACAACGTTGCCGGCGCCGCCGACAAAGTTGGAAATACCTTTGATCGGGTTCGGCGCTCTTTGGTTGAACCGCTGCTGGGCCCTTTGCAGAAGGAGCTGTCCGGACTGGCCACCGAGTTGGAGGCATTCGCGCAGTCGCCCGAGTTCGAGGAGATTCGCGTCGCGCTTCAAGAGTTGTTCGCGGAGGGCGCGTCTGCCGCCAAAGAGTTCGTTCGCGAGGTAGATTTCCGCGAAGTAGCTTCCAGCATTCGCGACTTTCTGCGCGACACGGATGGGTCGCTTGCTGAGTTCCGCGCGAATCTCGGCTTGGTGGTCGATGCCGTCCAAGCGACATGGCAAACGATAGAGGTTGCGTTCAACTCGATTCAGACCATTGTTCTCGGGGTGGCGGGGGTCGCGACTGAGGCCATTGCGCGGCTAGCATCGACTATCGACCTGCTCACCTTTGTCCCTCGGAAGATCGCGGAGCTTACGGGCGCGATGGAGGAGGGGGCGTTCTCGCTGCAGGAATTTACCTCCGGCATGGACGCAGTTTCGTCGGAGTTCTTTGACCGCATGGCGGTCAATGCAAGCGAAGCGGCGGAGGCGATCGCGGGATATGGCACGGTGTTCGACGGAGCTACGAGAACCGCCGCCGCCGGATCGCTGGCGGCTGCCTCGGCAGCTGAGGCCTCGGCAACCGCGGCGAGGGCGCAGTCAGACGCGGCCGAGCAAGCAGCGGGCGGGCTGTCGAATCAGGCGGCCGCGGCCGAACGGATGGCTTCGGCGTCCCGAAAGGCGGGGTCCGACGTCGCGGTCAGTGCTGAGAAGATCAAAGCTGCATTCTCTGACCTTGGCATCCAGTCGCAGGAAAGCTTAAACCTCGCCGCCGACGCCGCGAGGAACAATTTCGACACGATCCGGAAGGCGGTTGCTGCTGGAAAGGCTACCGCGGAGGACGCCAAGCGGGCCTTTCTGGCGTATGCGGCGGCTGCTCGCGCCGCAGTGGCCGACACCACCACCGGGGCGAAAGAGCGCGTCCAAGGCGAACTGGAAGCCCTGGCCGCGGTGCATCGCGCAACCGATGCGCTTCGTGCCATGGGCAACGAGGGCGAGACCGCCGGGCGCCGGGTGGGGCAGGGCGCGACCAGTGCGGCCTCGGCCCTGGACTCGGTCAGCGCCGCCGCAGCCAGCGCAGGGACGAACACCGAGGGCGCCGGCGACGCGAGCAAGAATGCCGCCGACCAGATGAAGGAAGCGAGCAAGGAAGGGCAGCAGTTCGCCCTTTCGCTGTACGAGGTTTCCGAGGCCGGGCTCAAGGCCACGATGGCGACCAATCGGTTCGCCGGGATGACCGAGTGGTCTACGCGCCTCAACGAGGTCACCGCGCGCATCAACGCCCAGGGCGACGCGCTGCACCGCCAAGTTGCCGAGCTTCAGGCAGCCAACGCCCAGTTCGACGAGCTCGCGCAGCGCCGGGCAGAGCTGTCGGGCCAGTTCAATCTTCTCGGCGCGGGCGAAATCAACAAGCTCCTGGCGGCCGAGCAGGAACTGGAGCAGAACCGGGAGCGCGCCGCGGCCAAGCGGCGGGCGGCGGACGACGAGGCGGCCCGAGCTGCCGCCGAGGCGAGCGGGTCCGCCGGCGCGGCGGAGACCGTCGAGATCTCGCGCCAGGCGGCCGCGACCGCGCAAGCCACGTCAGCCGTCCTTGAGAGGGCGCAGCAAGCTGCGCAGGCTATTTCTGTCGCCGCTTCGTCAGTGAAGTCTGCAGCTACATCGGAGATCGTGCTTCGGATCGTCAACGACAGTCCGGAGGGCGCGAAGGTGAGCCTCAAGCGCAGCGATCTCGACTACATCGTCGCCGAGGTGCTGCGCCGGTTGCAGCACGCCAAAGGGGTCTCGACTTGAGCACGCTAGGATCGATCGTTCTCCCAGACGACCTGCAGTGGGCCGACGAGTACACGTCGTGGAAAGTCGGCCAGGTCATCCGTCCCAGTCTGTCCGGGGCGCTGATCATTCAAGAGGCCGCGATGCAGGCGGGCCGACCCGTCACCCTGCAGTCGCAGGACCTGGGCGGCGGCACATACGTCGCGCCGATCCGATTGGACACGCTCGAAGCGTTGCGCGCCCTTGAGGAGACTGCGGGCGCAGCGCCCTTGGTGCTGGAGATTCCGGCCGCGGGCGGCGGCTCTCGCACGATGACCGTCAAGTGGCGTCGGACCGGCGAGCCGGCGATCGAGGCGCGCCCGATCAAGTTCATCGTCCCGGCCGAGGCCGCGGACTACTTCTTCGTCACCCTCCGTCTTATTCAGGTCTGAGCCCATGGGTATTACCGTCACCGACATCAAGATCCGCCAGAGCCAACGCCTGACCGACAACCCGGACGGCGGCGGCCGGATGGTTGCGGCCGAGGTGATCGACGGCCAGATGAACAACCTGTTCCCGGACATCTCGACCCAGGACCGGGTTAGCGGCCGCGTCTCGATGCGCAAGGCTTTTATGCATATCGACACGCCCACGACAGATGTGCTGTACGGCGCCGTCGGCGTGCTGATGGAGCCGCCCGACGACGACAACGTCACGATGCTGATGTTCAGCACGGGCAGCTATGCGGACGTACGGAGCGACGCGCGCAACCGTATCGAGAACTACGTGACCCGCGGTGTCGAGTCGCGGTATGTGCTGTTCGGCGATCACTTCATCGGACAGCGGGCCATCACTGTTTACTGCCTGAAGGACGCCCCGTCCCCGGACATCAACGACACCTATTGCCTCAGCGTTGAGAAGGCCGGGTATCCCGCGAACGTTCAGTTCGTCCGGGTCGAGGAAGTGATCTCGCGGTCCACGCAAACGTTCGTCGACAACGAGGTTCAGTTCGAGCGCGACGTTATCGTGTTTACGATCACGACTTCACTGCAGTACGACTTCATCGGTCAGGAGGTGGACCGACGCACGTCGGAAAAGCCGCCGACCCGGATCCGGCAGACCAACGTGGCAGACGCGTCGAGCTACTACGGCCTGCGCAAGACGACGCTGTCGGCGGCCATCGGCGATCTCGGCGTCAAGGTGTCGAGCCCGTACGCTCCGCTGGTCCCGTCGACGCAGGCGGAGACCCCAGTGGTCGACGTACTGGCCGGCCTCGGCACGTTGAGCTTCGTGGTCTCCGGTGCTGCGGGTTCGCTGACCGACGCCTTCAACCGTAGCTTCACCGCCGGCGGCGCGGTCACGCGCTACCTGGGTACGCCCTTCGCGAAAGGGCAGGTCACGGTGACCGCGGCGGGCACGGTCCTGCGCGATAACGGCCGCGGCGACCTGGTCGCCGACGGCGGGGCCTCGCCATGGTCGGGCACGGTGGACTACTTCGGCGGCGCCATCACGATCTCGCACGCGAACGGCACCGGGAGTTCATCGATCGCGATCACCGCGACGCCGGCAGGTGCGGTGTCGGCCCAGGGCTACACGCAGCAAACCGACGTTACGGCGTCGAACCGGCAGAACAACTACATCTTCCAGGCCGTCCCGCTGCCGAGCGCGGGCACCGTCACGGTCGACTACCGGGCGCTCGGCAAGTGGATTCGGCTGTACGACACCGGGTCCGGGCAGCTTGCGGGCGCGCCGGGGCAGGGCTCGGGCAGCATCAACTACAGCACCGGCAGCATCGTCGTGACCCTCGGCGCGCTCCCCGATCTGGACAGCGCGGTAATCGTCTCCTTCGGCACGGGCATCCAGGTCGAGCGCCGCGACGGCGACATCGCGATCCAGCCACCCTCGCTGCAGTTCACATTGCCAGACGACGGCATCAAGCCCGGCAGCGTCAGCGTCGCCTGGATGGTCGGCGGCAACCCGATGACCGCGATCGACGATGGGGCGGGCCTGATGAAGATCGGGTCGACCGTAGTCGGCTGGATCGTCTACGCGACGGGTGATGTGTCGGTGCGGCCCACGGCGTTGCCCGATACGGCGAGCCAGGTCACGGCGACCTATGTCTGGTCGGACCTTACGCGCGAGACGTTCACGCCCGCGCTGGCGTCTGGCATCGCGACCATCGATCTTGGCGCGCCGGTCCGGCCTGGTGCGCTGCGCCTCAGCTGGACCGTCAGCGTGCCGTCGGGAACGCAGGAGAACGGCTACGTCTCCCGGCTGGTGGCGCTGACCGTCCGAGACGACGGCGCCGGTAACCTGGTCGGCGTCTCCGCCGGCGGCGCCGCTTGGACCGAGAGCGTGGGCACGGTGAACTACGGCACCGGCCTGGTCACGGTTCGCGTGTCTGGAAACTCCATCGCCAACGTTCGAGTGCCGACGTACGACTGGATCTTCGCCAATCGGATCGGCTCCTATCGCTACCGCGTCACCGGCTACACCATGCAATCGCAAAACGGGACCGCGCCGTCGGGCACGCCGGTCGTGGTCGAGTGGCAGGACAGCGCCGCCGGCGACACAGCGGCCAGTTCGTCGATCGAGCTACCGCCGGTGGAGCTCGACCTGACGCCCTCGGTGATCGATTCGATCGTGCCGGGCGCCGTTCGCTTCGAGTTCCGCGGCCGCACCTACGTCGACCGCGGCGGCTCCCTGTTCTACAACGTCGATCCCGCGAGCGGATCGGGCACCTACGGCGGCAGCATCGACTACGCGACCGGCCGGGCCGGCATCGCGAGCTGGTCGGCGGGCGGCGCCAACGCGGTGTCGATCAAGTCGCTGCTGACCCGGTTCACGGACCCCGGCATGGACGGGATCTTCTTCCGCACCCCAGGGGCACCGCTGCGCCCAGGCAGCTTCACTCTCCGCGCGACGACCCTCAATGGCGTGCAGCTGACCGCGCTGGCGGACATCAACGGGGTGATCAGCGGCGCCGGCGTCGACGGCAAGGTGGATTGGCAGTCGGGGGCCGCCTACGTGCGCTTCGGCCAGATGGTAACCGCGGCCGGCAACGAGAGCGAACCCTGGTACGACCCCGCCCAGGTCGTCGGCGGCCTGGTTTGGAAGCCGACCCTGGTGCTGCCGGAGACCGTGTTCTTCGGGACCGTGGTCTACCGCAGCATCCCGCTCAACCCGGCGCTGCTCGGCCTCGACCCCGTTCGATTGCCGCAGGACGGGCGGGTGGTGATCTTCAAGCCCGGCCAGACCGCCTTGCTGCATCACACCCAGACGCACGAGATCGCCACCCCGGCAGCGGGCCAGGTCGTGCCCTTCGGCCGGCCGTACGTCGCCAGGGTCGAGGTGCGCGACTCGCTCGGCGTCCCCGTGCTGAGCACCTGGTACACAATCGACAAGGCGGCGGGGACCCTCACGTTTTCCGACCCGTTGAACCTCTCGGCGTACACGCTGCCGATCGTGATCCGTGAGCGGATCGAGGATCGCGTTTTGATTGCCGACGCCCAGATCACCGGCGAGATCGCCTTCAATCGCCCGCTGGCCCACGCGTATCCGTCGGGCGCCACGCTCAGCACCTGCCTCATCCTCGGCGAAATGAACGGCTCCCAGGACATCCAGGCCCGCGTCGAGAATCTGTTCGACCAGCAGACCTGGACCGGGGTGTTCTCTGACGAGCGCATCGGTAACCAGACCGACGCCCAGTACAACGACGTCGTCTATCCGCTGCTCGTCGACAACCGGAACGCCATCACCGAGCGTTGGGCCATCCACTTCACCAGCGGTTCGGCGTTCGAAGTGATCGGCGAGAGCAGCGGCATCATCGCCACCGGCACGACCGCGCAGGACTGCGCGCCGCTCAACCCCCGCACGACTCTTCCCTATTTCACGATCCGCAAGGAAGGGTGGGGCGCGGGTTGGAGCACCGGCAACGTCGTCCGCTTCAACACGATCGGCGGCCTGGCGCCGGTGTGGTTCATCCGCACTACGCTCGCCGGCGAGATCGAAGTCCCGTACGACGGGTTCCGCTACGAAGTCATTGGAGATGCAGCCCCGTGAGCCTGACCCCAACGATCTATAGCAGCGTCGACGCCGGCGCGCCTCAAATGACAGGCCAAGTGGGCGCCATGGTCAACCTGTTGCGTGCTCTGCTCGTAACGGGTTACGGGTCCGGCGGCAGCGCTAAGCCTGCTCTCGGCTGGACCGAGGAATTCACCGGAGTTAACAAGGCGGTGTTCCGCAACGCGCCCGTATCTGGTTCGGGCTATCGGTTGCGGGTGTTGGACGACGGGACAGCCGCGGCCGGCGGTGATGCCCGAGCCGCATCGCTGCGCGCCTTCTCGACGATGTCTGATATTGACACCGGCAACGATCCGACACCGACGAGCGCCCAGTTTGCAAATGGTGCTGTGTGGCCGAAGTCGACTGTTTCGAGCTCGACCGCGCGGGCTTGGTGGGCTATCGGAAACGAACGGTGCATCTACCTCTTCGTCGACATCGCAGGTGGCGGCCTGGCCGTGGCATCACCGTACTTCGCCGGCGATCTCATTTCCTTCAAGGCAGGAGACGGCCACCAGTTCGCGCTCTCGGTGTCTCCCACGACTTGGACCGGGTCTGGAACGGCTTCGCGCATATTCTGCGCGTCGCTCGGCGCGATATCGGGCAGCACCCCCGGGACGACGCACGGGCTGGTGATCGCGCGCAGTTTCAATGCAGCAGTGGGCGCAGTGTTTGTTGCCCCGAGCGCGCATAAGGCGACAGGCGTCCTGACGACGCCGTTCGGCGGGTCAGGGCTGGAGTATCCGTCGCCGATTTCAGGGGGCATGTTCTACGACACGATCGTCGTCCACGAAGGCGGGGCCGTGGGCCCCAGAGGCTTGATGCCGGGCGTCTATGTCCCTTTGCACGCGCAGCCTCTGGCTGATCTTGCCGAGTTAACGGAACCCGAGGGTCTGCCGGCTGGAAGGGTTCTGGTTGGAAAGCGCTTCCGCGGCGACAACCCATCGAATCCCGGCGCAAATGGCGAGTTGCTGTTCGATCGTGTCGGGGGCTGGTAATGGCGCATATGCGTTTCGACCTTGCCCACGTCCCGCATGTCGAGCATCGCGGAGACGGCTACTTCGCCGGCTTGGCGCCCGACCCTGCTGACCCTGATTCGCCGGACGGTCGCTTTCGCATCCTGAACGTCCCGGCGCGAGGCCGTATCACGGTGCATGAGCGGAGCACGATGCGCTGCATCGCCGAGACGCTCAGCGCCACGGACGGCACTTGGTCGGTGCTCAAGCTGTCGAGGTCCTACGATTACACGGTCATTGGGTGGGACGACCGCGGCATCCAGAACTCGGCGATTCAAGACTGGGTGCGGCCGGCACCGATGGAGTGATGCGCAGTGCCCTCGATCGAGAGTCAGCGCCTCCCGCTCAACCTGCTGGCTGCGCCCAGTTCGGAGGCGACCCGGGTCGCGTTGAACCTGGGTGTCGATGCAGGGCAGGGTGGGCCCGATCCCAGTGTCGTGGTCGGTGGCGCTGTCCTCGGCACGTCCGTGCGGTGGGGCGCCCGCTCGTTGATCGGCATTGGGACCGCGCTTGCTTGGGGCGGCTTTGAACGTCTGGCGCCGTATTGGCGCCAGCCTTGGGGCGGCCTCGCGAGTACGGCGCCGGCTTGGCAGGTCGCCTGGGGCGCCCCAGCGGTCACTGGTGTTGCCGGCGCTGTGCGGTGGGGGCACGGCAGCGCTGATGTTCATCGGCCCTTCTGGGGGCTGTGGGCTTCGCTCCGCTGGGAGGCCGCAAGCGTAGGACTGCTCTGGCGGTACGGCAACGCCGACGTGCTCAAGTCGCTGGCGTCCCCTTGGGCCTCACCACCACGAGTCGAGCTCGGTTTGCGGGTCGCGTGGCGCGTGACGGCGCCGAACCGCCACCTCGATCTTCGGGGGCTATGGGAGCGGCCGCTGCTGCGTGTGCGGCCATGGCGGATCCCCTGGGGCACCGGCCGCGGTTTGGAGTGGGTGATCCGGCCACCGGTGGTTCGTCCCGAGCCACCCATTCCGTCGCTGGTCGACGGGCGATACGTCGGACTAGACCTCGGCTGCCCGGTTTTTACCGGTGACGCCCGCCGGATTCCGCTGAACCTCGGGATCTCGGCTTGCTACATGGTTCGCCCTCAGAGAAGGACCTACGTCGTGCTCAATGAGATTCAGGTGGTGCGGCTGCCGGATCGGCTGCCGATCGAGGTCGATGCGATCGGCATCGGCGGGAGCCGCGAAGCTTGGTGTTGGGATCTGCGTCTGACCCTGCTGAAGCCCGAGCAGCTCGCAGCCCTGCAGCCGAACGGCGACGGCCCCCGCCAGGTCGAAGTGACCATCAACGGATACCGTTGGATCTTCGCCGTCGAGTCGTTCAACCAGGGCAGGGTGTTCGGCCAGACCTCGGTCGACCTGGCCGGTCGATCCGTATCGGCGCAGCTTGCACAGCCTTACGCGGCGCTGCGCAGTCGCGCCGTCGATGAGGTTCGCACAATGGCCCAACTGGCCGAGCTCGAGGTCGACGGCTCCCCGATCAGCGTCGAGTACGACACCGTCGATTGGCTGGTGACGGCCGGCGCCTGGTACTACGAATCGCTCGCGCCCATGTCGGCGCTCATGCGCCTGGCCGAAGCGGCAGGCGGGGTCGTCCAGTCGCATCCGAGCGAACCGTCCGTGCGGCTGCTGCCGAAGTACCCGATCTCACCCTGGAAATGGTCGACGAGCACGCCCGAGGTCACGATCCAGGACGACATCGTGACGGGCCAGCGCCTGCAGCTGCAGAGCCGTCCGCTGTTCGATGCGGTGATCGTGGCTGGCGAGCGGGTCGGGGTGGCCGCCAAGGTGAAGCGAGACGGCGAGGCCGGGCAGACCTACGCCCCACAGCAGATCGATCAGCTCATGACGCACGCAGATGGTTGCCGCGAGCGCGGGCGAAACGTGCTCAGCGATCGGGGCGGTCAAGCCATCGTCGAGCACGATCTGCCGCTGTTCGCTGCACCCCTGCAGGCGGGCCAGCCTGGGCTTGTCTTGCCGATGGCGCTGGTTCGGCGTGAGGCGGCGGACGGCACCTGGCATGGCCAGGCGGTCGGCGTCCGGATCGAAGCACGCCGGGATGGCAGCGCGATCGAGGTCACCCAAACCGTCACTATCGAGAGGCACTACACCGATGCCGACTAACCTCTGGCGCGACTTCTTCGGTTTGCTGCCGAGCAACCCGCGCCTGCTCGCCACCGTCACCTCCCACAATCCTGATGGGACCAGCTCGCTGACCACAGCCGATGGCCAGGCAATTAGGGCTTGGGGGCGCGTCGAGGGATTGGAGCCGCCGTATAACGCGTTCGTAAAGGACGGCAAGATCGAGGCGCCCGCGCCGAACCTGCCGCTCATCGAGCTCGACGTCTGAGGTCCCGACAGCCGGCCGCAGACGGGCCGCTCTGTCCGGTCGTATGCTGTCGATTCACCCAAGCCCAAGGATCGGACCATGTCTCGCCTCCCCGCGCTCGCTGTCGTGCTTACCCTTGCCCTGGCCGCGCCCGCTTGGGGGCAATCCGTGGCGTTCGGCAACAAGCTCATCAACGTGGGCGACAGCGTTGGCCGGGTGTACCAGGTGGCCGGCAAGCCGGGCCGGGTCGTCCAGCTCGAGAACAAGTTCGGCGCCGGCGTCGGCGAGCGGTTCGAGTACTACACCGGCAACAAGACGGTGCTGATCACCATCCGCGGCGGCAAGGTAGTCGACGTCAGCGAAGTCTTCTGACCGCCGGCGCTTCGCGGCCGCTGAACGATTCAGCGGCTGCGACGACCGGTCGCACCCCGTGAGAACGCCGGGGGCAAAATGCGGCCCATGGTCACAGAACTTCCGCCCCTCGGCTCCCGAGGGTTCACCCCCCTAGACCTGGCCACGTTGCCGGCGTTGCCGCTTGGCTTCGTCTGGGGGCGGCCGTGCTTCGGCAACAACTTCAACACCGACGATCGCGTCGAGATCGTGGTCGGCGGTCAACGCGTGGCCTCGATCGAGCCTCTGGCAAAACGGGATGGCTGGGTGGCCTGCACCGGCTGCCACCGCGAGCACCTCAAGGGGCGACACCACATCTGGGTAACGAGATTCGACCGCGGCGTCGATTACGTGGTCGGGTGGGTGGCGCGCTTCGGGTCTGCGATCGCCGGCGAAGCCCATGCCCGACACGAAACCCTTCTTAGCCGCCACATTCACAGAGTCCCGCATGAACGAACAGACGCTACAGGCACTTCACAGCAGCATCCAGGCCCTCGGGCACCAGGTGCCGAGGTTGCTGCAGGAGCACCCGGATGAGGGCGACTTCTCCTCGGCCTTCGCTGAGTTGGCTGACCCAATCATGGAGTTCGCCGACCGCGCCGGCGAAGACGCCAGCGAGTACGCGATTCAGGCGATCGATGAACTGTTGATCAGGGCCGGGAAGATGGACCCGGCCCACCGGCAGACCTGATCAGCTGGACCCTTCTTACATTGAATAGGCAAGAAAAAGGCCGCTGCTGCGGCCTCTTTCTTATGCCATCGCGAATTGAGTTCGCAGCTTCTCTGTTTTCGCTTCCGGCGTAGCGAGAACTTGAGATGCTCTCCTGTCGAGCAGCCTGCTAAACCTAGATCTCACTCCGCTGACAAGAAATGCAATTAATGCCAAGGTCAAGACATAGGGAAGCCAACCACCGGCATTAGCAAAGTACGCGTTCTCAATCACACCGTTCGCGCGATGAGCAATGAGGCGGAGTTGTTCGTTCTCTGCGGCTCCAAGAATCCGTGTTCGGCGTTTTACAACGTCTCTAAAGTCCCTTTTTTTCATCGCGCGAGAGTATGTGCGTTCGAACGAAATCGTCACCCAATGCAAGCGGTTGATGTACTGATTAATTCCATCGTGCGCGATCTCGAAGGCCTCTTTGCTACATTTCGCATCCCCCGAGATTCGCAATTTTCGAAGCTCATCCCGAAGGCTAAACAGATCATTTCGTAGTTCCATGCGGGCGGTCGGCGCCCAAATCCCTTCATAGATGAAGTGAAAGAGGGCGAGGCCCGCAAGCACTAGAATTAGGATGTCCATTATTTCCTCGATCGGCTGCTTTGGAACTTCTCGCCAGCCGCTTGATGTTGCAGCTGGGACTTTTCCTGACCGATACGGTCATGTTCCGACTTGAACTGTTTGATCATGTGTTTCGAGTGAAAGAACCACCCGGCAGTTACCAAAAGCGACAACAGCCAGCCGACTACTGCGCCTGACTGAAGATGCTCGACGAGTTTGAAAGCAAGTTCTGCCACCTTTTCGACAGGCATGCGGTAAACAATCAAGAGTAGTACGGCCGACAAGGACAGCACCGGCAACTGACCCTTATTTATCGAGGCGACAACAATGTCTCGAACTGCTTGCGCCCACGTAACAGGCGGTGGAGTGGGGCGTGAAGATCCTGCCTTGTTAGTCACTTGCCATCCTCTGGCGAATACGCTATGGGAGGCAGCCTAACTAGCTAACACCATACGTGTCTAGCGCTAGCCTCAGGTGAAGGAACAGGTGCCGAGGGAGATCTGTGAACAACTACGCAAAGTCCACCAAAAAGCGGACAACCTGAACGGCGTTCCCCGCGACAGCATCGCCCAAGCCTGTCGCATGGCCGAAGATTCCTGCGAGTGCAGCCAACTTTAGGCTGCGATTGCTACTCGGGATTCGTAGTAGGGGCGTTCCCGGTCGTCGAGGATTGCGTACGCCGCGGCCAGGTCGGTCGGATCCGGCTGCAGCCAGGCGTCGATGTTCTCCGGGCGGATCGGGATGATGCATCGGTCGTGGCCGGCCGCGGCCACCTCGGGCGGCGGATCATCGGTGATCGCGGCGAACGACAGTAGGTCGGGCTCGCCGTCGCGCCCCTTCCAGTGCGACCACAGGCAGGCGACGACCATGCGCTCGCCGGTGTTGGGCTGGAACTCCAGCACGACGTCTTCCTCGGCCTCGCCGGGCGCAAGCTCGCGCCCTTCCATGTGGTGCCGCAGGACGTGCTCGTAGAACGCGTCGGCCAGCATCACCCCGTGGGTGTGGCCGAACTGGCCGCACCAGAAGCCTTCCAGGTTGTCGCGCCGGGCGTTGTAGGTACCCGGGTACTGCCGATCGTAGGCGGCCGGCTTCCCCGCGGGACGGCATTGATATCGCATGAGCTTGACGACGCGCCGGCCGCCCTCCCAGACGACCACCGGCGCCAGCGAACCGGGGTAAATGCGCGAGTCCCTCGGCTTCAGCTCGACGCGGCGCAGGTCGTCGAGCTTGGTCTTGAACTGGCCGATCTTGTTGGTCGCGATGCGCTGGTCGTTCTGCGCCTTCTTCGTCACCTTCGTCTGGAGCGCTCGCTCGGCGTCGGCCAGGCGTTTCGCCTGGGCGAACAAGTCCTGCTGGGTCTTCGTGGTCTCCCGCGCCTCCCAGTCGGCGATCGCGGCTTTGATCCGCGCTTCCTCGGCCGTCTGCGGGTCAGCGAACCAAGCCCGAATCGCCTTCGGCAGCTTCTTCACCCATTCGTCGCCCATCTGCTCCCAGTACTCGGCGACGTAGGCGTCAAGGCTGAGGACGGCGCCGAACTCCTTCACGTACTCGCGGTACTCGGCTCGCACTTTGGCGGAATAGCACACGGCGGGCGCCCTCTCTTGGCTCAGCCCATCGTACCGCGGCCTCCCGAGTTGGGCCGAATTTGTGCCATTGGTCCGTGCGCACGGGACGACAGATCAATGCCTTGCGACTACAGCCGGAGTATTGGCAGCCCTACTAAACCTTTAATAATCAGTAGTTAACGAGACGGCGGCCGGATTGAAAATCCCCGTGTCGGGGGTTCGATTCCCTCCCCGGCCACCATTTGCATCAAGGGCTTAGCGTTCGCGCTAGGCCCTTGGTTTTTGTGGCGCGGCGATGCCGGTGCCGGCGTCGATCGCGACGATTTTTTAGATGCGCGCAGCCCCTTTCGCCGGCTGCTTCGGCGACAGTGCCGACAGCGAACACCGACTCGCGACCGTAAGCCGCCAGATTCCATCAAGGCGTGTTGGCCGATGCCCGGCGTGTCCCGCCCGTCCGGATGTTTCATCGCGCAGACCTGAGCGCACCCGCAGAGATCGTTCGGCCGCCCCGGCGGTGGCCGGCAACGGTCGCACGACGAACTTTCGATAAGTCGAACGGCTCAAGATGCGCCGATCGGCTAAAGGATTGCACGCGGGATGTTCGAAGAATTTCTCGGCGGCGGCGTAGCCATGATCGTTTTCGCCGTGATCCTCAGATTTTTCTTCGATCGTGGCGGTGCATCGGGTTTCGATTCTATCGCCGACGCTCACGAGGACGCGGGCGATGCAGACAATGCGAAGAAACTGCGGGATACCGCGGAGTCTTATCGCACTCGCGTCGGTCGCTACTTCTACCTTTTGTTGATCATCGGCCTGGCGATGACCCTCGTATCGCTGATCGGCCGCCCATGACGTCGGACAGGGGCCGCCAGAACCCGCCTCGTGCGCGGTCCAATCGGATTCGACCGTTCTGTCCTGCCGCGACCGCGGCATGATTCGCCTACGGCTGCGAGGCGAGGTGTTTGTGCAAAAAATTCGGCCTGTAGCGACGATGGCCTTGCCCTTGCGGCGGGTAGGGGAAATCCGACCCTTCGGTGCGGTGCCCGCCGACTGCGCGCACCGGGCCGAACCGGCAAGCTGGCCAGGCTGGCAACGTGTGGCCCTCCCTCGGTAGTTGTTTCCACACGGCAAGGGCCTTCAGGGAACGAAGGCCCGCCAGCAACATGACGGCGAGTGCTCGAAAGGCTGTGGCGGCTTGCACGCCAGCGGTACGCCACGTTCTTCGGGGCGCTCGACGCCTGCATGCTGGATTCACTTGCGGTAGACGCCCCCGCTGTGGGGCGCATCATCGCTGTCGCTGTCGCTGTCGCTGTCGCTGTCGCTGTCGCTGCCGCTGGCCGAAGGCGCAGAGATGAAACGCGAAACGCGAAACGCGAAAAGCAAGCAGCGAAAAGCAAGAAGCAAAAAGCACAAGGCGGAAAGCGGAAGGTCGCGGCGCTTCGCCTTTCGTCGCTGGCCGCAGTTCGCCTGCCTTAGTTCACCGTGCAGCTCAAGCTCACCGTAATGCTGGCGCCGTTCGCCAAGGCGCCGAGGGTCGCCCCGGTGTCCAGCGTCGCCAGGCTGATCGGTGTCGCCGGGCAAGCGCTGCCGCTGCAGGTCGGCGGGGTCGTGCAATTCAAGTTGCTGCGGCTCGCGATGGGGTCGCGCAGGATCGCGCCGGTGACTGCGTCGGGGCCGTTGTTGGTAACCACGATCGAATACAGGGTCGTCGCGCCGCGGGCTACGCTGTCGCTGCTCTGATCGTTGGGGCCGGAGCCCGGGGTATTGGTCTTGGTGATCGTCAGGTCGGCAAGCGGCGCGCGCGTGTTGGACAGCGTGCAGGTCAGGTCGTCGCCGGCCACCGGCGTGAGGCTGAAGCTGCTGCCGTTGCCGCTCGGCGTTTGTCCGCCGGCGCGGGCGTTGGTGCAGGCATAGCTGGTCGTGTAGTTGGCCAGGTTCGCAGCGGCGGCGCCGGTTTCGGACAAGGTGTAGGCCGCGCCGATGCTGCCGGTCGTGAGCAAGGCCTCGCCCGTCGCGGTGTTGCCGGTGCCGGTGGTCGTCGCCGTGGCCGGGCCGCCGGTGCCGGCGATGCTCAGCGTGAACTGGTCGGCATCGACGAAGCGGCCCAGCGGCAGCGTTTTGCGCAGGCGCAGGACAGGTTGCTTCTGGAACAGCAAGGGGCCGCTGGCGGTGTCGTTGGCCGTATTGAAGTCGTTGTTGGTCGGGTCGCCGTCGCCGTCGGGCACGCTGCGGCCGAGCGCGGCGTTGGCGGTGTAGGTGCCACTGACCGTCGGCGAATTGACCGTGACCGGGATCGTGAAGCTGACCGTGCCGCCGTTGGCGCCGGGCGATGCCGCGGCCGCAAGCGGGGTCGGGTTGAGCGCGCAGGTCACCACTGTGTTCGCGCCATTGGCGGTGCAGTTGGTTGGCAAGGTGCCGGCGGTCCAGCCGGCGGGCAGGGTCGCGACCACGGTGAAGCCGTCGTTGCCGTCGGTCGCGCCTGGGCCGAGGTTGGTGGCGGTCAGGACGATGTTCTGCAACTGGCCGTAGTTGCTGTAGGCCGGCGCCGGGGTCGTCAGCGTGACAGCGATGTCGGGCAAACCGGTGACGTCGAGCGTGCAGGATTGGTCTTGCTCGTTGAGCAAGGCGATGCCGGTCAGGCAGGTGCCGCTGGTGACGAAGGTATTGGCGGCGATGCCGCCCGGTCGCTGGCTGATCGCCGCGCGGTAATTGCTGCCGGGCAGCACGTAGATCTCGCTCGCGGTCTGCACGGTGCTGAGGTTGGCGGCGGCATTGGCATGCGGGGTGCGCCCGGCGCCGGTGGTGCCTGCGCCGTTGTCGAGCAAGGTTGCGCCCTGGGTCAGGTTGACCAGCCAACCGCTGCCGCCGCGGGTCTGGTTCCAGGCGAAATCGGTGAAACTCAGGATCGCCGAGTGGCGTGCCTGCAACAGGGTGCCGCAATACACGTTGATGCCGTCGTAGCCTTCACCGCCGGCCTGCATGTACAGGCCCGATACCAGCGTGGTCGAGGTGTTGCTGCAGAACGGCCCCCGCGCGACGTGGGCGGGTTGGCCGGCCAT
>Ga0307406_10000821_pt1 | contig 17418 bp, 14 predicted proteins | sample 322Cmetagenome_3_FD_203706 | JGI IMG/M metagenome (GOLD analysis project Ga0307406, IMG submission 203706) | Maize rhizosphere microbial communities from greenhouse at UC Davis, California, United States - 322HYB-C-2 | ecosystem: Host-associated > Plants > Roots > Rhizosphere > Soil | place...
CGTGACGAGGTACTTCACGGCATCCTTCGATGCGCGGATGCCGCCGGCGGGCTTCACGCCGATCTTCTCGCCCGTGCCGCGGTACCAGTCGCGCACGGTCTCGAGCATGAGCAGCGTGGTGGGCAGGGTGGCCGCGGGCTGGACCTTGCCCGTCGAGGTCTTGATGAAGTCGCCGCCCGCCAGGATGCCGAGCCACGACGCGCGCTTGATGTTGTCGTAGGTGTTGAGCTCGCCGGTCTCGAGGATGACCTTGAGCGAGGCGTACGAGCCGTCCTCGCGGCGGCAGGCCTCCTTCACCTGGGCGATCTGGTCGAAGACAAGACCGTAGCGCCCGGAGAGGAACGCTCCGCGATCGATGACCATGTCGATCTCGTCGGCTCCGGCGGCGACCGCTTCGGCCGTGTCGGCGAGCTTGATCGCCAGCGACGAGCGTCCGCTGGGGAACGCGGTGGCCACGGCGGCGACCGAGATCAGCCCGTCGTCGGGGTCTCCGTGGAGACCGCCGAGCGCGGTGACCGCGTCACCGACCATGTCGCCGTACACGCAGACGGCCGCGACTCGGGGAGTCGACGCATCAGCGGCATCCGGGTTCTTCGCCTTCGCGACGAGCGAGCGCACCTTGCCGGGAGTGTCTGCACCCTCGAGCGTGGTGAGGTCGATCAGCTTGATGATCGTGTCGAGCGCCCACGCCTTCGACGTTGTCTTGATCGATCGGGTGCCGAGTCCGGCGGCCCGCTGCTCCAGGCCGACGGCGTCGACGCCCGGAAGTCCGTGCAGGAACCGTCGGAGGGTGGCGTCGTCCGGCTCACCGCCGAGGACGTCCACCGCCGCTCTGCGGCTGAGTTCTTTGGTCGTCACTGTTCCTCCAACAATGCTCGTGCTGTGGTCTCATCGGTCACCAGAACGCCGCACAGGCCGCTGGTCACGACTGTACGCGCGATGTCGTGCTTGGCGGGGCCCGCGGTGACGAAGATCGCGCGCTTCGCCCCGCGCAGACGGTCGAGCGAGACGCCGACGGTGCGGGCGTCGAGCTGCGAGTCGACGATGTTGCCCTCGGCATCGACGTAGCGTCCGAGGACGTCGCCGACCGCACCCCTTCGTGCGAGCTCTTCGACGTCCTCCGCGGTGAGGTAGCCGTTCTCGACGTGGGCGGATGTCGCGTCACAGGGTCCGGCGGTGAAGAGGAACGCCTGTGCGTCTGCGGCCTCCTCGAGGATCGCTGCGACCGTGCGGTCGGACTCGATCGCCTGCTTGGTCTCGACGCGCTCGAGGATCGCGGGGCTCGGCAGCAGCGAGACCTGTCCGGATGCGCGTTGCGCGATCGTCACGGCGAGGCCCGCGGCGCCGCCGGAGCGCCGGTTCAGGCTGACTCCGCCGTTGAGCTGCACGACGGTGACTCCGTTGGCCCAGCCGTCGGGGAGCGCCTCGGCGACCGCCCGGAGCGTGCGGCCCCAGCTCACGCCCAGCGTGCGCGGTGCCGGCCGGAGAGCGGACAGGAAGTCGGCGGCCGCTTGGGCGACGCGCTCCAGCGTGCCGTCGTCGCCGTCTGGAGCGGGCACGACGACCGCATCGGCCAGCCCGAAGCGCTCGACGAGCAGACGCTCGAGGCCGAGGCGCCGTGCGCGAGGGTGCACGATCTCGATGCGGACGATGCCGCGTTCGCGCGCCTGCGTCAGGAGCCGGCCGACCTTCCACCGGGAGACTTTGAGGAGTCCGCCGATCTCGTCCTGTGTCTTGTCCTCGTCGTAGTACAGCTCGGCGACGCGGACCATGAGCAGATCGTCTTCCACGGCATCCTCCTTCCTCTTCCAGAGTAGGCCCTGATCCGCGTTCGCGCACGGTGTTGCTCATATGAGCAATCGTCCCGGCAGTGGTTGCACATCCGGAGGGAACGACGAAGGGGCGCCCGTCGTGATGACGGACGCCCCTGCGGAGTCGAGCTGCTCAGGCGCGCTTACGCGTGGTGAGCACCTGGTCGACGATTCCGTACTCGAGCGCCTGCGCGGCCGAGAGGATGTTGTCGCGGTCGATGTCGCGGTTGACCTGCTCGACGGGCTTGCCCGTGTGAGCGGCCATCGTCTCCTCGAGCCAGGTGCGCATGCGGAGGATCTCCGCCGCCTGGATCTCGATGTCGGATGCCTGGCCCTGGCCGGCCTCGCCCATCGCGGGCTGGTGGATCAGCACCCGGGCGTTCGGGAGCGCGAGACGCTTGCCCGGCGCACCGGCCGCGAGCAGCACGGCCGCGGCCGAAGCCGCCTGTCCGAGCACGACGGTCTGGATCTGCGGCGCGACGTACTGCATCGTGTCGTAGATCGCCGTCATGGCCGTGAACGAGCCACCGGGCGAGTTGATGTACATCGTGATGTCGCGTTCGGCGTCCTGGCTCTCCAGGACGAGGAGCTGCGCCATCACGTCGTCGGCGGACGCGTCGTCGACCTGCACGCCCAGGAAGATCACGCGATCTTCGAAGAGCTTGTTGTACGGGTCCTGGCGCTTGAAGCCGTAGGCCGTGCGCTCCTCGAACTGCGGGAGCACGTAGCGGCTGGACGGCAGGTTGCCTGCGGATTGGAAAGTGGGGGTGTACATGGTGTCCTCTCGAATCCGGATTACTCTGCGTCGTCCGCGGTGCCGCCGCCGCCGGTCACATCGCTGGCGTGCTCGCGGATGTGGTCGACGAAGCCGTACTCGAGGGCCTCCTCGGCGGTGAACCAGCGGTCGCGGTCACCGTCGGCGTTGATCTGCTCGACCGACTTGCCGGTCTGACCCGCCGTGATCTCCGCGAGGCGCTTCTTCATCGAGAGGATGAGCTGCGCCTGCGTCTGGATGTCGCTCGACGTGCCGCCGAACCCGCCGTGCGGCTGGTGCAGCAGGACGCGCGCGTTCGGGGTGATGTAGCGCTTGCCCTTGGTACCGCTCGTCAGCAGGAGCTGGCCCATCGACGCGGCCATGCCGATGCCGACGGTGACGATGTCGTTCGGCACGAACTGCATGGTGTCGTAGATCGCCATGCCCGCCGTGATCGACCCACCGGGCGAGTTGATGTAGAGGTAGATGTCCTTCTCTGAGTCTTCCGCGGCGAGAAGAAGGATCTTCGCGCAGATCTCGTTGGCGTTCTGGTCACGCACCTCTGAACCAAGCCAGATGATGCGATCCTTCAGCAGCCTGTCGAAGACGCTCGTCGCGACAAGGGGTTCTGCAGCCATTTCAGCTCCTGTTTCCGTGTTCGTGCTTCGAATCTACCGGCGCCGGCGCGGCACCCAGGCCGTGTTCGCCGTCGGCATATCAGGTGTCGGAGTCCGCGATCTCGTGCGCGTAGGCGGTCATCGAGCGGTGGTAGCGCGGGAGGTGAGGCACCAGCGCGAGAAGCGCGACCGAGAGGCCCTGCGCGGGCCGGCCGGCGCTGGCGAGGATGAGGGCATGCACGGCCGCGACCGCATCGCGGTACGGACCGTCGGCCGAGAGCTCCTCCTCCGCACGGATCACGGCGAGGGCGTCGTCGAACTCACCCAGGTTCCGCAGCGAGCTCGCCAGTTGGATCACGCACTGCGGGCGGTGCTCCTCATCCAGCCCGAGCGCCAGGGCGCGTCGGTACAGGACGACGGCCTCGGCCGGGAAGCCCGCCGAGTCCCGCGCACCCGCCCGCTCGAACTCGGCTCTGCCGTCATCCGCTCCGCGTTCTGCCGCGAGGGCGTCGATGCGTGCGATCGTGTCGTCGCCGACCTCTTCGCCACTGGCATCCGCCCAGGCTTCGTCGATCCGCTCGTCCCAGCTCTTCATGATCGCCTCCCGTTGATTCGAAAAGAGGGCGGATGCCGCAGCATCCGCCCTCTTCAATGGATCGTGTCCGATCACTCGGCCTTGTCGGCCGCCTTCTTGGCCGGAGCCTTCTTGGCGGCGGGCTTCTTGGCGGCGGGCTTCTCCGCAGCCTCGGCGTCGTCGGCCTTCTTCGCGGGAGCCTTCTTGGCAGCAGGCTTCTTCGCAGGAGCCTTCTTCGCGGGCTTCTCCTCCGCCGGAGCCTCGTCAGCCGCCTCAGCCTCGTCGTCCGTGACGATGAAGTCCGACAGGTCGACGGGCTTGCCGTTGCTGTCGACGACCTTCACCTTGCCGAGCGCGATCGCGAGGGCCTTGTTGCGGGCGACCTCGCCGACGAGCGCGGGCAGCTGGTTGGACGACTGCAGCGCCTCGACGAACTCCTGCGGAGCCATGCCGTACTGCGATGCGGACTGGATGAGGTACTGGCTGAGCTCCTCCTGCGAGACCTGCACGTCGGCCTGCTCGGCGATCGTGTCGAGCAGCACCTGCGTGCGGAACTGCTTCTCGCTCGCCTCGGTGACCTCGGCGCGGTGCACGTCGTCCTCGAGGCGGCCTTCGCCCTCGAGGTGGTTGTGCACCTCGTCCTCGATGAGCTGCGGCGGGACGGGGATCTCGATCTGCTCGAGCAGCGCCTCGACGAGCTTGTCGCGAGCGGCGGAGCCCTGCGTGAAGACGCCCTGCTGGGCGACGCGCTCGGCGAGGCTCGCGCGGAGCTCGGCGATGGTGTCGAACTCGCTGGCGATCTGCGCGAAGTCGTCGTCGGCCTCGGGGAGCTCGCGCTCCTTGACCGCCTTGACGGTCACCGAGACCTCGGCCTCGGAACCGGCGTGGTCGCCGCCCACGAGAGCCGAGCGGAACGTGGTGTCCTCACCCGCGGTGAGCGACTCGATGGCGTCGTCGATGCCCTCGAGCAGCTCGCCGGAGCCGAGCTCGTACGACACGCCCTCGGCGCGGTCGATCTCGGCGCCGTCGATCGTGGCGACGAGGTCGAGGTCGACGAAGTCGCCCTTCGCGGCGGGACGGTCGACCGGGACGAGCGTGCCGAAGCGGGCGCGCATGTTCTCGAGCTCGGCGTCGAGCGCGGCCTCATCGGCCTCGACGGCGTCGACGGTCACGGTGATGCCGTCGTAGGACGGGATCTCGATGTCGGGGCGCACGTCCACCTCGACGTCGACGAGCAGGTCGCCCGAGAAGTCCTTCTCGTTCGGCCACTGCGTGATGTCGGCCGCGGGGCGCCCGACGACGCGCAGCTTGTGCTCTGCACTCGCCTCGCGGAAGAACTTGTCGAGGCCCTCGTTGACGGCGTGCTCGATGACCGCGCCGCGACCGATGCGCTGGTCGATGATCGGGGCCGGGACCTTGCCCTTGCGGAAGCCGGGGATCTGGACGTCCTGAGCGATGTGCTCGTAGGCGTGAGCGATGCTCGGCTTGAGGTCGTCCGGGGTGACCGTGATGCTGAGCTTGACCCGGGTCGGGGTCAGCTTCTCGACGGTGCTGTTCGCCATGCTGGTGTGTTCTCCTTGTTGTCTCCGCGAGTGAACGCGGCTGTCAGGCTGAAGATGCCGTGTCGGGGCGACAGGAGTTGAACCTGCGACCTCCCGCTCCCAAAGCGGGCGCTCTACCAAGCTGAGCTACGCCCCGGGGAATCCGCGCGCAGATTCAGCCCCATCGAGTCTAACGGACGGGAGCACCCCTCACGGTCCGGTATGATCGATCACGCCGGAGTTCCGATTCCGGTCCGATCCCCGGGTCACTGATCCTGGAGAAGTGCACCGGGATTCGGGGCTGTAGCTTAGTGGTAAAGCCTTAGTCTTCCAAACTAATGATGCGGGTTCGATTCCCGTCAGCCCCTCGCTTCCAGAAGGCCCTCACCGCACGGTGGGGGCCTTCTCGCATACCCTGGCAGTGCCGATGCATGCAGTTTCGAACGTGAGGCCGATCGAATGAGGACGACGTGACCGCTCTCCCCCCGCACGGCGCTGACGCGCCGGCCTCCGTCCCCCTCGGCGGACACCGGCTCTCGACGTCGTTCGGCAGTGCAGGAGCGGCGACTGCTCCCCCGCGAACGCCCCGGAAGAAGCGCACGGGTCTCGTCCTCGGCCTGGTCGGCGGCGCCGCCGTCATCGCCGCACTCGCGATCACCCAGGTCTCGGCCAGCCTCGGCTACGACGCTGCGGCAGACGACCATGCGGATGCCGTCGCCGCTGCGAGCAGCGAGAAGAGCCAGCTCCGTACGGAGAATGCCGATCTTCAGAGAGTCGCGGATGCCGCGGGCCTGATCATCGCCGGCGAGAACGAGGCCATCGTCGCCCCGCCGGAGACGGAACAGGCCCTCGCCAGCGCCGTCACCGAGGCCGAGAAGGCCGTGGCGGAGGCTGACGCGCTGATCGCCACGGAGGTCTCCCCGGCCGGAGAGAAGCCCACCTGGTTCTGGGAGCTGTTCGGTGCGACCACTCGACTCGAAGAGAAGCGCGACGAGGCCGTGGACCTCGCCGACGACCTCCTGGCCGAAGCGGCAGACGTCCTCACATCCTCCGACGCGGTCACGGAGAGCGGGGTCGCGCTCCTGACCACTGCGGGTGAGGCGGCCGTCGCCTTCGAGGCGGCCCACATCTCCGCACGCAATGACGCGGTGATCGATCTGCGCGACGCGGCTGCCGCGGCGATCGCCACGACCACGATCGACGATGCGGCGGTGAGCACGTACACGAGCCTCCAGAGTGCGGCCGCGCAGGTCGTCGCCACAGAGAACGAGGAGCTGGCCGAGAAGTCCGGACCCCTGATGAACGCCCGGCTCGAGATCGAGGCGTTCGCACGAGCCCTCGCCCCCGGGGTGCTGCTGGAGTTCGACTGGGCCCCGGTCGTCAACGGCGCCGGGTTCAACGGCAGCATGGGCGGGTACACCACCTGGTGGTGGGACGAGCCCGGCCGCTCCGTCATCCAGCTGTCCGACTCGGTGGCCGAGCAGTGGCCGGCCGATCGCAGCAGGGCACTCGTCGCGCACGAAGTGGGACACGCGATCAGCGTGAAGTGCGAGGACATGTACGACTCGTCGACGCAGGACAGCATCGAGAAGTGGGCGACCGCATGGGCCATCAGCATGGGGTACACCGACGACGCCAACGGGGTGTGGGCGTACGGCTACCCGCCGCAGAGCTACATCGACGCCGCAGCAGGATGCCGCTGAGCAGCTGCCGCTGAGACGGAAGAAGCCGCCGCGATCTCTCGCGGCGGCTTCTTCGATGTCAGATCAGGAGCTCACTGGCCCCGACGCTCACGCAGCTGCGTGAGCGCGTCCTCGAGGAGCTGGACGGCTTCCTCGTCGGTGCGACGCTCCTTCACGTAGGCGAGGTGCGTCTTGTAGGGCTCGGCCTTCGCGAGGGCAGGAGGATTCTCCTTGTCGCGACCGGCCGGCAGTCCCGACTGCGGGTGGTCGATGGTCTCCGGGATCTCCTCTTCGGGGAGACCCGCCGCGAAGTAGCGGACCGTCTCGTTGCCGAGACCGTCCCAGTACGACACCGCGATGCGGTCGGCATGGTAGCCGTGGTCCTGCTCCCCCATGGGGCCGGAACCGACACGGGTTCCGCGAATGGCGTTACCACCGGTAGCCATCAGATCACCTCGAACTTCGTGATGAGTCCGAGCGCGACGATGGCGACGAACCAGGTCAGCGCGAGGACGACGGTGAAGCGGTTCAGGTTCCGCTCCGCGAGACCGGAAGAGCCGACCGCCGAGGTCATCCCTCCGCCGAACATGTCGGAGAGGCCGCCACCGCGACCCTTGTGCAAGAGGATGAGGAGGGTCAGCAGGACACTGGTGATACCCAGCACGACCTGCAGGACGAACTCGAGAATTGCCACGAGAAAGAGCCTTTCGCTGGGGCACGTGCGCCCCCGTAACGGTCAAGTATACGGTGCAGCGGGGCCGGGGCCCCGCCGCACTCACACGCCGACGTGCTTCTCGAAGCGGATGATCGCGGCGAATTCGTCGACGACGAGGCTCGCACCGCCGACCAGAGCACCGTCAACATCGGGCTCCCGCATGAAGCTGGCGATGTTCGCCGACTTCACCGAGCCGCCGTAGAGGATACGGGTGCGCGCGGCCGCGTCATCCCCGAGGACCTTCGCGATGACGGTGCGGAGCGCCGCGCAGACGTCCTGCGCCTGCTGCGGCGTCGCGGCCTGACCGGAGCCGATGGCCCAGACGGGCTCGTACGCCACCACGATGTCGGCCTTCGGAGACACGCCCTGGAGCGCTGCCTCGAGCTGACCGGCGGGGACCGCGCTGGCGCCGAACTTCTCCAGGTCCTCCGCGGTCTCGCCGACGCAGATGACCGGGACGAGCCCGTGCTTGAGCGAAGCCTGCACCTTGGCTGCGACGACCTCGTCCGACTCGGCGTGGTACTCGCGACGCTCGGAGTGCCCGATGATGACGTACTTCGCGTCGAGCTTCGCCAGGAACGCGCCGGAGATCTCACCCGTGTACGCGCCGGAATCGTGCGCCGAAACATCCTGCGCACCGAGGGCGAACGGGATCTTGTCGGCGTCGATCAGCGTCTGCACGCTGCGGATGTCGGTGAACGGCGGGAACACCGCCACCTCGACGGATCCGTCCTCGTGCTTGGCGTCCTTAAGCGTCCAGTGCAGCTTCTGCACGAACGCGACCGCCTGCAGGTGGTCCAGGTTCATCTTCCAGTTGCCCGCGATCAGCGGGGTACGGGTCGCTATGCCCATCCGAGCACCTCCAGGCCGGGTAGTTTCTTTCCCTCGAGGAACTCGAGGCTGGCGCCGCCACCGGTCGAGATGTGACCGAACTGGTCGTCGGTGAAGCCGAGCTGGCGCACGGCAGCCGCGGAGTCGCCGCCGCCGACGACGCTGAGGCCGTCGACCTCGGTGAGCGCCTGTGCGACCGTCTTGGTTCCGGCCGCGAACGCCGGGAACTCGAACACGCCCATCGGGCCGTTCCAGAACACCGTCTTCGACCCGCGGATGACCTCGGCGAACCGGGCAGCCGTCTCCCGCCCGATGTCGAGTCCGATGCCGGACGCACCGAAGGCCGTCGACTCGATCGCGTCGGCGGAGACGGTCTCGTGCGCGGCATCCGCGCTGAACGAAGCAGCCACAACGACATCGGTCGGGAGCACGAACTCCACACCGCGCTCGGCAGCCTCCGCGATGTAACCGCGGACCGTCTCGAGCTGGTCCTCCTCCAGAAGGCTGGAGGCCACGTCGTGACCCTGCGCCTTGAGGAACGTGAACAGCATGCCGCCGCCGACGAGAATCCGGTCGACGCGCGGCAGCAGGTGCGAGATCACGCCGAGCTTGTCGCTGACCTTCGAGCCGCCGAGGACGACCGCGTACGGACGCTCCGGCTTCTCGGTGAGGCGGTCGAGCACGTCGAGCTCGGTCTCGATCAGCAGGCCGGCGGCCGAGGGCAGCAGCTCGGCGAGCTCGTACACGCTCGCCTGCTTGCGGTGCACGACGCCGAAGCCGTCGGAGACCAGCACGTCGCCCAGCGACGCGAGTTCGGCGGCGAAAGCGGCGCGCGTGGCGTCGTCCTTCGCGGTCTCCCCCGCGTTGAACCGCAGGTTCTCGATGACGACGACCCCGCCGTCCTCGAGCGAGGCCACGGCGTCCTGTGCCGACTCGCCGACCGTGTCGCGTGCGAACGCGACCGGGGCGCCGAGCAGCTCGGACAGCCGCTGAGCCACCGGCTCGAGGCTGTACCGGGGGTCGGGCGCGCCGTCGGGGCGGCCGAGGTGAGAGCACACGACGACGCGGGCGCCCGCGTTGATGAGTGCGTTGAGAGTCGGCAGCGAGGCGCGTACACGGCCATCGTCCGTTATGACCCCGTCCCGCAGGGGGACGTTCAGATCACAACGGACGATGACGCGCTTGCCCTCGAGCGAACCCAGTGTGTCCAGGGTGCGCAGAGTCATGTGTCAGAGCTCAGAGACGCTCGGCGACGTACTCGGTCAGGTCGACCAGACGGTTGGAGTAGCCCCACTCGTTGTCGTACCAGCTCGAGACCTTGACCAGGTTGCCGCTCACGTTGGTGAGGGTCGAGTCGAAGATCGACGAGTGCGGGTTGTGCACGATGTCGCTCGAGACGATCTGGTCGGCGTTGTACTGGAGGTAGCCGGCGAGACGGCCGTCAGCCGCCGCCTTCTTGTACGCCTCGTTGACCTCGTCGACCGTCAGGTCCGTGCGGTCGGTGATCAGCGTGAGGTCGACGATCGAGCCGGTGGGAACCGGAACACGGTACGACGAACCGCTGAGCTTGCCCTGCAGCTCGGGGAGGACCTCGCCGATGGCCTTGGCCGCACCGGTCGACGCCGGGGTGATGTTGATCGCGGCGGCACGCGCACGACGGAGGTCGCTGTGCGGGCCGTCCTGCAGGTTCTGGTCGGCCGTGTACGCGTGAGCCGTCATCATGAAGCCGCGGTCGATGCCGAACGCGTCGTTGAAGACCTGCGCGAGCGGCGCGAGGCAGTTCGTGGTGCACGAGGCGTTGGAGATGATGTGATCCGTCTCCGGGTTGTACGTGTCCTCGTTCACGCCCATCACGAACGTGCCGTCGACGCCCGTGCCGGGAGCCGAGATGAGGACCTTCTTCGCGCCGGCGTCGATGTGCTTCTTGGCGGCCTCGGCCTTGGTGAAGAAGCCGGTCGACTCGATGACGATGTCGACACCCAGCTCGCCCCACGGGAGGTTGGCGGGGTCGCGCTCGGCGAACGCCTTGATGGCCTTGCCGTTGACGGTGATGCTGTCGTCGTCGTAGCTGATCTCGGCGTCGAGGACGCCGCCGACCGAGTCGTACTTCAGCAGGTGCGCGAGGGTCTTGTTGTCGGTGAGGTCGTTGACCGCGACGATCTCGAGGTCTGCTCCCTGCGCGAGAGCCGCGCGGAAGTAGTTGCGTCCGATGCGGCCGAAGCCGTTGATACCGATCTTGACAGACACTAAGGTCTCCTGATTTCTCGTGCGCATACGCGCGGTTTCAACTAGACAAGCATGGACAACGGCGTCCCGACGGGCCAGATGTCCGTCGGGACGCCCGTCTTGATTACGACAGTACCAGCAGGCCGTTCGTCTGCTTGCGGGCGACCTCGAGGCGCTGGGCGACGTTCTCCCAGTTGGCGATGTTCCACGCCGCCTTGACGTAATCCGCCTTGACGTTGAGGTAGTCCAGGTAGAAGGCGTGCTCCCACATGTCCAGCTGGAACAGCGGGATCGTGCCCTGTGCCGTGTTCGACTGCTGGTCGAAGAGCTGCTGGATGATCAGGCGCGAGCCGATCGAGTCCCAGCTGAGCACGGCCCAGCCGGAGCCCTGGATGCCGGTTGCCGCTGCAGTGAAGTGCGCCTGGAACTTCTCGAACGAGCCGAAGTACTCGTCGATGGCGGCCTTCAGCTCGCCCTCGGGCTGTCCTCCGCCGTTCGGCGACAGGTTCGTCCAGAAGATGGAGTGGTTGACGTGACCGCCCAGGTTGAAGGCGAGGTCCTTCTCGAGCTTGTTGACGTTCGCGAGGTTGCCGCTCTCACGGGCTTCGGCGAGCTGCTCGAGGGCCGTGTTCGCTCCGGCGACGTAGGTCGCGTGGTGCTTGTCATGGTGGAGTTCCATGATCTTGCCGCTGATGTGCGGCTCGAGCGCTGCGAAGTCGTAGGGAAGGTCGGGGAGCGTGTAAATCGCCATATCGCATTCATCCAATCCGCGCCGCGCCGCGGCGCTTGCCGATCCTCCGCGCCACCGATGTGCGGCGTAGAGCGGACGTAACTCATCCTACTGACGACAACGCGGGGCCGGACCAGAACCTTCCGCCATATGACGAAAGACCCGCCTCCGGGAGCACCGGCGGCGGGTCTTCGAGAGTCGAGGTCAGACGTCGAGGCCGACCGGCACGGCAGCCTCCGTACCGGGAATGCCCTCCTGCTGCGCACGCTTGTCGGCCATCGCCAGCAGGCGGCGGATGCGACCGGCGACGGCATCCTTCGTCAGGGGCGGATCCGCGTGGTGACCGAGCTCGTCGAGGCTCGCGTCGCGATGCGCGAGGCGCAGCTCTCCGGCGACCTTCAGGTGATCGGGGACCTCGTCCGCGAGGATCTCGAGGGCCCGCTCCACGCGCGCGCACGCCGCGACGGCGGCCTGGGCCGAGCGGCGCAGGTTCGCGTCGTCGAAGTTCACCAGGCGGTTGACGCCGGCACGCACCTCGCGGCGCTGACGGAGCTCCTCCCACGTGATGGCGGTCTTCTGCGCGCCCATCTCGTTGAGGATCGTCCGGATGGCCTCGCCTTCGCGCACCACCACACGAGGCATGCCGCGCACCTCTCGGGCCTTGGCGGCCACACCGAGACGGTGGGCGGCGCCGACGAGTGCCATCGCCGCCTCACTCGAGGGGCACACCACCTCGAGCATCGCCGAGCGGCCCGGCTCGCTGAGCGTTCCCGCGGCGAGGAAGGCGCCGCGCCACAGGCCGGCGACCTCGGCACGAGAGCCGGTGGTCAGACGGTTGGGAAGCCCGCGCACGGGGCGACGGCGCTGGTCGAGCAGTCCGGTCTGGCGGGCGAGGGTCTCGCCCTGCGTGATCACGCGCACAGCCCACCGGGCGCCGTCGTTCGCCGTGCTCGACTGCACCTGGGCGATCTCGGGGCGCACGCCGTAGATCTCCGCGAGGTCCCTGGCGACGCGACGCGCGAGCGTCTCGGCGTCGACTTCTGCTTCCACAGCCACACGGCCGGCGATCGAATGCAGGCCACCGGCGAACCGGAGGATCGCGGTCACCTCGGCGACGCGCACCGTCGGAGGTGCGTTGCGGATGCTGACCAGCTCAGCCTTGACGTCGGTGGTTAGTGCCACGACACTCCTTCACGTTCACGCGCCGGATCGCGACGCAAACGTCCAGCCTACTCGGCCGGGCGACCGACTACTCTCTGCCGAGGTCCCGATGACGGACATTGACGGCGACGCCGGGAATCGCGGCGAGCCTGCGCGCGAGCTCCTCCGACATCGCGACGGAGCGGTGCTTGCCGCCGGTGCAGCCGATCGCGATCGTGGAGTGGCTCTTGTTCTCGCGTTGATAGCCCTCCAGAACAGGAACCAGCGCCGTGGAGTAGGCGTCGAGGAACTCCATCGCGCCGTCTCGCGAGAGGACGTAATCGCGGACCGTCTCGTCCTGGCCGGTCAGACCGCGCAGCTCCTCGTTCCAGAACGGGTTGGGGAGGAACCGCATATCAGCGACGATGTCGACGTCGGTCGGGAGCCCGTACTTGAACCCGAAGCTGAGGAGGGTGACACGGTGCCGGGCCTCGCCCTCTTCGGAGAAGATGTCCGACACCTGGGTCGCGAGCTGGTGGATGTTGAGCGTGGAGGTGTCGATGACGAGGTCAGCGGCCTCGCGGATCGGCGCCAGCCGTGTGCGCTCCACGCGGATGCCGTCGAGCAGCGTGCCATCACCCTGGAGCGGATGCGGTCGCCGCACGGACTCGAATCGCCGCACCAGTACGTCGTCCGAGGCATCGAGGAAGAGAACGCGCACCGAACCGCGGGATCGGAGAGCGCGCGCGACGCCGGGGAAGTCGTCGAAGAGGTTGCGTCCGCGGACGTCGACCACCGCTGCCACCTTGGGCAGCGCGTTGCCCCCCATGTCGGTGAGGTCGAGCAGCGGGCGAAGGATCTGCGGAGGGAGGTTGTCGACGACATACCAGCCGAGATCCTCGAGGGCGTTCGCCACCGTGGTCCTGCCGGCGCCCGACATCCCCGTGACGATGAGAAACTCGCCCTTGTCCCCAGTCATTGCTCTGCTCTCCCTCTCCCCCTCGAGTTCCAGCCTAGCGAGTGGAGAGGTGCGTGTGGATGTTCTGCGCGAGCACGGGACCGATTCCCTGGACTTCGAGGATCTCGTCGGGTTGCGCAGCACGCAGCGCCGTGACGGAGCCGAAGTGCTTGAGGAGCACCTTGATCCGCGAGGCGCCGAGTCCCGGAACCTCGGCGAGCACCGTCGTGATGTCGCCTCGGCGCTTCTTGCGCTGGTGCGTGATCGCGAATCGATGCGCTTCGTCGCGCAGCCGCTGCAGGAGGTAGAGAGCCTCACTGGTGCGGGGCAGGATCACCGGGAAGTCGTCGCCGGGGAGCCACACCTCCTCCAGGCGCTTGGCGATGCCGCAGACGGCGATCTCGGTGTGACCGGCGTCGCGGAGCGCGCGCGCAGCCGCCTCGACCTGCGGCTGGCCACCGTCCACGAGCAGAAGCTGCGGCGGGTAGGCGAACCGCGGCTTCCGCCGCACGACGCCTTCCTCGCCGGGCTCCTCCACCGGCTCCTCCGGACGGTCGAGATAGGCGAGGCGCCGACGCAGCACCTGGTACATCGAGTCGGTGTCGTCGGTGGTCTCGGGGATCCCGAACGACCGGTACTGGTCCTTGCGAGGGAGCCCGTCCTCGAAGACGACCATCGAAGCGACGACGTTCGTGCCGCCGAGGTGCGAGATGTCGAAGCACTCGATGCGCAGGGGCGCCTCGCTCATGCCCAGCGCGCTCTGCAGGTCGGTCAGGGCCTGGGTGCGCGCGACGTAGTCGCTGGTGCGCCGTGTCTTGTAGCGGATGAGGGCCTGCTGCGCGTTGAGCGTCGCGGTGCGCATCAGGTCGGCGCGCTGGCCGCGCTGCGCAACGGCGATCTCGGTCTTCTTGCCCCGGCGCTCGCGCAGCCACACCTCGAGCTCTGCGGCGTCATCCGGAAGGGTCGGCACGAGGATGCGACGCGGCACATCCTGCGCATCTCCGTAGGCACGCTGCAGCACCTGGTCCACGAGTTCCGCGGTCGTGATGTCGATCTCCTTCTCGATCGTCATCGCGCGCACTCCGCGGACGCGACCACCGCGGATCACGAAGTGCTGAACCGCCGCCGCCAGCTCGTCCTCGGCGATGCCGAAGAGGTCGGCGTCCTCGTCGGGCTGGAGCACCAGGGCGCTCTTGCCGAGCACCGCCTCGATGGCACCGAGCTTATCGCGGTACTTCGCCGCCGCCTCGTAGTCCATCGCGGCGGAGGCCGCCAGCATCCGCTTGGTGAGCTCACGGGTGAATCGCTCGTCTCCGCCGGCCATGAAGGCGACGAAGTCGTCGACCATGGCGCGGTGCTCCTCGATCGTCACCGTCATCGAACACGGACCGCCGCACTTGCCGATCTGCCCCGGGAAGCAGGGCCTCCCGGTCTGCATCGCGCGCTTGTAACTCGCGTCGCTGCACGTGCGGATCGGGAACGCCTTGATCATCAGGTCGATGGTCTCGTGCACCGCCCAGACCTTGGGGAACGGGCCGAAGTAGCGCGCGCCGGGGATCTTGCGGTTGCGCGTGACGATCACCCGCGGTGCCTCATCGGCGAGCGTCACCGCCATGAACGGGTAGGACTTGTCGTCCTTGTAGCGAACATTGAAGGGCGGATCGAACTCCTTGATCCACATGTACTCGAGCTGGAGCGAGTCGACATCGGTCGGCACGACCGTCCACTCGACCGAGGAGGCGGTGGTGACCATGCGGCGGGTGCGCTCGTGCAGCGTGCGCAGCGGAGCGAAGTAGTTCGACAGCCGCTGCCGCAGGTTCTTCGCCTTGCCCACGTAGAGCACGCGTCCGTCGGCGTCGCGGAACCGGTAGACGCCCGGATCGGTCGGGATCTCCCCCGTCCGCGGCTTGTACGGCAGGACGTCTGCCATCAGCTGGCCTTCCGCGCTGCGCGCCCCTCACCCAGGATCTCGCCGAGGAACAGCCCGGTGTGGCTTTCCTCGACGCGTGCGATCTGCTCCGGGGTGCCGGTGGCGATGATCTGCCCACCGCCCGATCCGCCCTCTGGTCCCAGGTCGATCACCCAGTCGGCCGACTTGATCACATCGAGGTTGTGCTCGATGACGATCACCGTGTTGCCCTTGTCGACGAGGCCGTTGAGCACTTCGAGCAGCTTGCGGACGTCTTCGAAGTGGAGTCCCGTCGTCGGCTCGTCGAGCACGTAGATGCTGCGTCCGTTGCTGCGGCGCTGGAGCTCGGTCGCGAGCTTGACGCGCTGCGCCTCACCGCCGGAGAGCGTCGTCGCCGACTGGCCGAGCCGGACATAGCCCAGCCCCACGTCGACGAGTGTCTTCATGTAGCGGTGGATGGCCTGGATCGGCTCGAAGAAGTCAGCGGCCTCCTCGATCGGCATCTCGAGCACCTCGGCGATGTTCTTGCCCTTGTAGTGCACGGAGAGCGTGTCGCGGTTGTACCGCTTGCCGTGGCACACCTCGCAGTCGACGTACACGTCGGGCAGGAAGTTCATCTCGATCTTGATCGTGCCGTCACCCGAGCACGCCTCGCAGCGCCCGCCCTTGACGTTGAAGCTGAAACGTCCGGGAAGATACCCGCGGACCTTCGCCTCCGGTGTCTCGCTGAAGAGCGTGCGGATGCGGTCGAACACACCGGTGTAGGTCGCCGGGTTGGACCGCGGCGTGCGGCCGATCGGCGCCTGGTCGACGTGCACGACCTTGTCGAGGTTGTCGAGCCCCGTCACACGCGTGTGCTTGCCGGGAACCGTGCGCGCACCGTTCAGGCGCGAGGCCAGCACCTGGTACAGGATGTCGTTGACGAGCGACGACTTGCCCGAGCCGCTGACCCCGGTGACGGCGGTCAGCACGCCGAGCGGGAAGTCGGCCGTGACGTTCTGCAGGTTGTTGGCACGGGCGCCGACGACGCTGAGCATGCGCTTCTTGTCGATCTTCCGGCGCTTCTTCGGCATCGGGATCTCGCGACGCCCCGAGAGGTACTGCCCCGTCATCGACTCGCTGTCGTTGAGCAGGGCGGAGTAGGGCCCCGAGTGCACGACGGCGCCGCCGTTGACGCCGGCACCGGGACCGATGTCGACGACCCAGTCGGCCGCCTCGATGGTCTCCTCGTCGTGCTCGACCACGATGAGCGTGTTGCCGAGGTCGCGGAGCTTGATGAGCGTGTTGATGAGACGGCGGTTGTCGCGCTGGTGCAGGCCGATGGACGGCTCGTCGAGAACGTAGAGGACGCCGGTGAGCCCGGAGCCGATCTGCGTCGCGAGACGGATGCGCTGCGCCTCGCCCCCGGAGAGCGAACCTGCCGACCGGCTGAGGTTGAGGTACGAGAGCCCGACCTGGAGAAGGAAGTCGAGGCGGAGACGGATCTCGCGGAGGACCTGCGCGGCGATCTGCGCCTCACGGTCGGTCAGCGTGAGCGTCTCCATGAACGACCGGGCATCGGAGAGGCTCAGGTGCGAGACCTCGGCGATCGAGTGGCCGTGCACCTGCACGGCCAGCACCTCGGGCTTGAGTCGGTTGCCGTCGCAGACGGGGCACGGCACCTCGCGGAGGTACTCGCCCCAGCGGCTGCGCTGCGTGTCGGATTCGGCCTGCAGGTACTGCCGCTCGATGTACGGGACGACGCCCTCGAAGCCGGACGCGTAGCGCATCTCGCGCCCGTACCGGTTCTTCCACTTCACGGTCACCTTGTAGTTCTCGCCGCGGAGGACCGCGTCCTGCACATCGGAGTGGAGCTTGTGCCAGGGCGTGTCGAGGGAGAAGTCGAGGTCGCGGGAGAGCCCTTCGAGCAGGCGCTCGTAATACTGGAACA
>Ga0307406_10000822_pt1 | contig 17415 bp, 18 predicted proteins | sample 322Cmetagenome_3_FD_203706 | JGI IMG/M metagenome (GOLD analysis project Ga0307406, IMG submission 203706) | Maize rhizosphere microbial communities from greenhouse at UC Davis, California, United States - 322HYB-C-2 | ecosystem: Host-associated > Plants > Roots > Rhizosphere > Soil | place...
CGCGCGCTCGGCCTGCCCACCCCCAGCTACCTGCACACGCCGCTGGTGCGCGGCGCCGATGGCGACAAGCTCTCCAAGCAGAACGGCGCCACCGCCATCGACACTGCCACGCCCCAGGCCGCCCTCGCGGCCCTCGACGCGGCCGCGCGCGTGCTCGGCCTGCGCGCCACCACGGCCGCATCCTGCGCGGCTGCATTGGCCGGCTGGGTGCCCGAATGGCGCGATCTCTACAATTCGCGGCCGTAATGACCTTTCCCGACACCGTGCCCCACGACTACCCGCCCAGCGACGACGACGCGGCCGACGACAACAGCCACAAGCCGCATCCGCTGCACCGCCGCCTCAAGAGCTTCGTCAAGCGCGCCGGCCGCACCACCGAAGGCCAGGCGCGCGCCTTTGCCGAACTGGGCCCGCTGTTCCTCATTCCCTACAAGCCCGAACCGCTCGACCTCACGGCGGCCTTCGGCGGGCGCGCCGGCCCGACCGTGCTCGAGATCGGCTTCGGCATGGGCGAGGCCACCGCGCACATCGCCACCGTGCTGCCCGAAACCAACTTCCTGTGCTGCGAAGTGCACGAACCCGGCGTGGGTGCGCTGCTCAAGCGCATCGGCGAGCAGTCGATCACCAACATCCGCATCTGCGCGCACGATGCGGTCGACGTGCTCGACCACATGCTGCAGCCCGGCTCCCTGGCGGGCGTGCATGTGTTCTTCCCCGACCCGTGGCACAAGAAGCGCCACAACAAGCGCCGCCTGATCCAGCCCCAGTTCGTGAAAAAGCTCGCCGGGCACCTGCAGCCGGGCGGCTACATCCACTGCGCCACCGACTGGCAGCCCTACGCCGAGCAGATGCTCGAGGTGCTGTCCGCCGAGCCGCTGCTGCGCAACACGGCCGAAGGCTACGCACCCAAGCCGGAGTACCGGCCGCTCACCAAGTTCGAGAACCGCGGCATCAAGCTGGGCCACGGCGTCTGGGACCTGGTGTTCCGGCGCGCCTGAAGCCCACCGGCATCCAGACTGCGGGCCGCCGTTACTGCCGCCCGACGCTGATTGGACAGGCGGCACTTTCTCCATCTGCCGAGGCTGGCATGAAGAACCGGGGCAAGACCGCTTGCAGGCGATCGAACGCGTCCCTGACCACCCGGGCCACCGCAACCGCCCTCTCCTTTTCGGTGAGCGCAAGGGACTCGCCATATGCTTTCTGCATGGCTGCTTGCATCACTGCCTTCGGCGCAGTCGCCTTGACGGCCAACAACTGATCCCAAGGACTGGCAATCGAAATGCGGCCGGTCGCGGACTTGCCTTCGATCTGCTCCAGATCGAGAGTGGCGGCCTCGAACATCATCGGATCCGGCCCTCGAAGCGAATAGATCCTGCGATCGTGTCCACGAAGACATGGAAGCCGCTGTGCCGATGGGCTCCATCCCACGCGCACGCTGAAGCAACGCTCGACACCCTCGCCCGGCTGCCAAACGAGCCAGACCACCAAGCCCGGCCGTACCGCGTTCCTGTAGAGCATCGTGCCGACGAAGACTTCACGATCCGGATCCCCCTTCGGCACCGTGACGCTGCTGAACGAGGGAAGGTGCTCGCGCATGCCGGCCTTCACTTCTGCAACCCAAATCGACTTGTAGGCTTTGTCCACGGCAAAAATGGAAACGTAGAGGTGTGTGACGAATGAGGGGGAGGTTCCCGTCCCGGGGTTTTGAAGCGAAGGCTTCAGCCCGCGCCAGGCAACAACCACTTCAGGACGCCGTCGTTCGACTTGTCCGGCTCCGGCAGGCCCAGCGGCTGAAGTATCGCAAGCAGGTCGCGCATGTGAACCTTGGGCTTGCCGGTGTCCGCCTCGATGATCTCGAGCGAAAACTCCAGGGAATATGGAAAGTCGTCGTAGTTCGTGACCATCGCGTACCGGCGCGACGGCAACTGGAGCATGAAGTGGCGCCCCGCGCGAGGGGAGCCGATCGTTGCCTTGAACCGCGTGCTTCTGGCCCGAAAAATTTGCAGCGCGGCCTCATAGGGGCTGTTGTCGATGTGACAGGGATAGAGGCTGGGACGCCGCTGCCCACGCATGGCGACCGCGATAGGCATGCTTGACGATGCAGAAGCGAGCGGCATTGGCTGGTGAACGAGGAAACGGGGGTCCATGCTAGCGGAGGCAACTGCGTAGAACATCCGTCGAGACTCTCTTCTCCATAGGCACCGAACTTGCTACACTTTTTTACTACTGTTAAAAAAGGTGACCCATGGACAGTTCTCGCAGGGAATGGCTGGGCAAGGCGTGCGGGGCGCTGCTGCTGGGCGGCGGCGTTCATCTTCCGGCGCTGTCGCAATCATCGAGCCGCGCGGCGGGTGCACGGGTGGTCGTGCTGGGCCAGTCGGTGCCGCTGACGGGCGCGGCCGGCGAAATTGGGCTGGCCTTCGCGGCCGGCAGCCGGCTCGCGGTGGCCGACTTCAACGAGCGCAATGCCGCCAGCGGCCTGCAGCTCAAGCTGCTGCAGCTGGACGACGGCTACGACGCGGGCCGGGCGGCCGCCAACGCGCGCACCCTGCTGGGTGCCGACAAGGCCGACATGCTGTTCGGCTTCGTGGGCACCGCCAGCAGCGACGCCGGCGCCAACGTGGCCGCGCAGCAGGGCAGCCTGCTGTTCGCGCCCTTTGCCGCCGCCGACGCGCTGCGCGAGGCCAGCCATCCCCACGTGTTCCACGTGCGCCCCGGCATGATCGACGAGGCGCTGAAGATCGTGCGCCAGTGCGCCACCGTGGGGCAGACCCGCATCGCGCTGGTGGGCGACGACGACGCCATGGGACGCGCCGGCCTTGCCGCCGTCCAGCAGGCCATCACCGAGCTGAAGCTGCCCGCGCTGGTGGCCTCGGCGATGGTGCCGGCCGGCGCCGACAAGCTCGACGCGGCGCTGAAGACGGTTCTGCAGCAGTCGCCGCAGGCCATCGTGCTGGTGTCGCTCTCGGGCACCACGGCCAACGCGATCCGCAAGCTGCGCAAGAGCGGCTACAGCGGCAGCTTCATGGCCTTCTCGATCGTGGGCATCGACCCGCTCTACGCCGAACTGGGCAAGGACATCGGCGGCATCGTGATCTCGCAGGTGGTACCGTCGCCGCGGCCCTCGGCCATCCCGATCGTCAAGGAGTACCGCGCCGCGGTCGACAACTCCGACCAGACGCCCTCGTACGAAGGCCTCGAAGGCTTCATCGCGGTCAAGGTGGCGGGCGAGGCGGTGCGCCGCGCGGGCCGCGGCTTCACCACCGCGAGCCTGCAGCGCGTGATGACCGCCATGACCGACTACGACGTGGGCGGCTTCCGCGTCAACCTGCGCCCCGGCCTGCGCGATGCCTCGCGCACCATCGACCTGATCAGCATCTCGGCCGACGGGCGCGTACTGCGTTGAGGCGCTATCCGGTGCTCACCAGCGCCTGCAGCGCGTCGAGCGACCGGAGCTCGATGCGGCCGTAGCCCAGCGCGAGCACGCCCTCGCCCGCCAGCGCATTGAGCTCCTTCGAGAGCGTCTGGCGCGTGACGCCGAGCATCATCGCCAGCGCCTCCTGCGGCAGCATCAGCGTGCGGCGCAGCTGCACCGACTGCGTGGCGTCGCCGCGCGCCAGCACCAGCAGCCGGTGCGCCACACGGGCACGCAGGCTGCGCAGCGTGGCGTCTTCGGTGAGGCCGTAGAGCATGCGCACGCGCGCGGCCAGCATGGCGGCCACCGCATTGGCAAAGACCACGTCGCGCATCTGCTGGGCAAAGGCCTCGGGCGGCACCACGAGCAGGTCGAGCGCCTCCAGCGCGGTGGCGTCGTGGGTGCGCGGCGAGCCGTCGATCAGCGTGATCTCGCCGAACCAGTTGCCGGGCTCGAGCACCGCAAGAATGGCCTCGCGCCCGTCCTGCCGCAGCGACGAGATCTTGATCGTGCCGGCCAAGAGGCCATAGAAGCCGCCGCCCGCGGCATGGATCGGGTCGCCCTGGCGGAACACCATTGCGCCGCGCCGCACGTGAATGAGTTCGCCGGCGCCCAGCAGTGCTTCGCGCTGCGCGCGCGGCATGCTGGTGAACCATGGGTTGCGCTCCATCGCGGCGCGGTGCACAGGGGAAAGTCGCGGTTTGGAAGGCGGCATGCGGGGGTTTACCAGAGCCTTGCATTGTCAAATTCTTGACAGTTGAACGTCAAGCCCGGGTCTACAGTGGCCGCTCCCCCAAAGAACACGGAGACGTACACGATGAGCGAACGGGCAGGTTTCAGGAGCATGCAGGAGAGCACGCGCGAAGACTGGCAGCTGATCGGCGGCGAGTTCAGGCAGTTCGCGGCCGGCCTGCCCGCACGCGTGATCAGGCATCTGCAGATCCTCGAAGGCGACTACGGCGGCTTTCCGGTCGACCGCTACACCCATTCGCTGCAGACCGCGACGCGCGCGCTGCGCGACGGCCGCGACGAGGAGTACGTGGTGTGCGCGCTCCTGCACGACATCGGCGACACGCTCGGCAGCTTCAACCACCCCGACATTGCCGCGGCCATCCTCAAGCCCTTCGTGAGCGAGGCCAACCACTGGATGGTGCAGCACCACGGCATCTTCCAGGGCCACTACTTCTTCCATCACATCGGCCTGGACCGCGACATGCGCGACGGCTTCAAGGACCATCCGCACTACGAGCGCACGGCCGAGTTCTGCGCGCTCTACGACAACCCCGCTTTCGACCCCCGCGCAGAGACGCTGCCCATCAGCGAATTCGAGCCCATGCTGCGGCGCCTGATGGCGCAGCCGAAGCAAAGCATCTACAAGGCCGCCATGACGGAACCGGCCGCGGCCTGACCCCCACAAGGAAACCACTCACCATGAACGCAAACACCCAGTCCGAAATCCAGAAGCTCGTCTCCGCCGAGGAGTGGCAGCTGCGCGTCGACCTTGCCGCCTGCTATCGCCTGGTGGCGCTCCACGGCTGGAGCGACCTTGTCTTCACGCACATCAGCGCGCGCATTCCCGGACCCGAGCACCACTTCCTGATCAACCCCTACGGGCTGATGTTCGACGAGATCACCGCCTCGAGCCTGGTCAAGGTCGACCAGCAGTGCAACAAGGTCATCGACTCGCCCTACCCCGTGAACCCCGCCGGCTTCGTGATCCACAGCGCGGTGCATGCGGCGCGCGAAGACATCCAGTGCGTGCTGCACACCCACACCCGGGCCGGCATCGCCGTGAGCGCGCAGAAGAGCGGCGTGCTGCCCATCAGCCAGCAGTCGACCTTCGTGCTGGCGTCGCTCGCCTACCACGACTACGAAGGCGTGGCCTTCCGCGACGACGAGAAGCCGCGCCTGCAGGCCGACTTGGGGCACGCCAATTTCCTTATGCTGCGCAACCACGGCCTGCTGACTTGCGGCAAGACCATTGCCGACGCCTTCCTTTCGATGTACACCTTCGAGAACACCTGCCAGATCCAGATCGCGGCGCAGTCCGGCGGCGGCGAGCTCACGCAGGTGAGCCCGAAGATCGTCGAAGGCGTGGGCCAGGCAATGAAGGTGCAGACCGGCGGCCTGGGCGGGCAGTTCGTCTGGCCCTCGCTGATCCGCAAGCTCGACCGCATCGACGACAGCTACAGGCAATAAGCAGCGCCGATCCCGGTTTACACGGCTGCCAGCACCTGCGCGACGGGTGTTGGCGGCCATTTTTTCAGAAGAACCAGAAAGAGGAGACAGCAAGCCATGGACGCTACGCTCATCGTGACCCGCTTCCTGTTCGGCGCGCTGGCGCTGGTGATGTTCGGGCTCGGGTTGTCGCTTTCGCTGGACGACTTCCGGCGGCTCTTCAAGCACCCCAAGGCGGTGACCATTGCGCTCGTGCTGCAGGTCGTCGGGCTGCCGCTCGCGTGCTACGCGATCATCGTCGGCTTCGGGCTCTCGCCGGTGTTCGCGGTCGGCCTCATGCTGCTTGCGGCATCGCCGGGCGGCATCTCGGCCAACCTGTTCTCGCACCTGTTCGGCGGCAACGTGGCCATGAACATCTCGCTCACGGCCGTGAACACGCTGCTGTCGATCGTCACGCTGCCGCTGATCGCCAACTGGGCCATCGGGCACTTCGCGCAAGGCGGCCAGGTGGTGCCGCTGCAGACGCGCAAGCTGGTGGAGGTGATCGCCATCGTGCTGGTGCCGGTGGCCATCGGCATGTTCGTGGCCTCGCGCAAGCCCGGCTTCGCCGCGCGCATGGAAAAGCCGACCAAGATCTTCAGCGCCCTGGTGCTCGCGGTGGTGACGGTGCTGGCCATTGCGAACGAGTGGAAGACCATCACGGCGACCTTTGCCGAGATCGGGCTGCCCGTGCTGCTGTTCAACCTGCTGAGCCTGCTCGCGGGCTACTACCTGAGCCGCGCCGCGGGCCTGGACAAGCCGCTGGCCACGGCCATCAGCTACGAGATCGGCATCCACAACTCCACGCTGGCCATCTTCATTGCGGTGAGCGTGCTCGGCAGCTTTCCGCTCGCGCTGCCGGCGGCCATCTATTCGGTGGTGATGTACATCACCGCGCCGCTGTTCGGCTGGCTGCTGCTACGCCAGCGCCAGCCGGTGGCCGTTCCTGCGCGATGATGCGCGCATGGAACTCCGGCAACTGCGCTACTTCGTCAAGGTCTGCGAACTCCGCAGCATGGGCCGCGCGGCCATCGAGCTGGGCGTGGTCACCTCGGCGCTGAGTCAGCAGATCAGCCGGCTCGAAAGCGAACTCTCCACGCGCCTGCTGCAGCGCAGTTCGACCGGCGTGGTGCCCACCGACGCCGGCCTGGCCTTCTTGCAGCAGGCGCAACTCACGCTGCGGCATGCCGACGACGCGGTGCGCGCGGCGCAGCAGGCACGCCTGTCGGGCCATGTGAGCGTGGGCCTCGCGCCCACCACGGCCACCGTGCTCGGCGTACCGCTGATGCGCGCCATGCAGGAGCGCTATCCCGAGGTGCGGCTGCACATGGTCGAGGCGCTCTCGGGCCATCTCACGACCATGCTGCATGCGCGCCAGCTCGACCTGGCGGTGCTGTTCCAGACCGACACGCCGCGGCGCTGGAGCGTCGCGCCGCTGCTGGCCGAGAAGCTGTTCGTGATCGCCTCGCCGACGCTGGACGGACGCCCCACGGGCACCCGGGTGCGCCTGTCGCAGCTCGCCGAGGTGCCGCTGATCCTGCCGAGCGGCAGCCACGGCCTGCGCGCCACGCTGATGGCTGCCTTCGCCCGGGCCCGCATCCAGCCGCGCATCGTTGCCGAGGTCGACGGCCTCGCGCTGCTGATGGACGCGGTGCGCGCGGGCTACGGCGCCACCGTGCAGCCCGGCGCCGCCACGGCCCGGCACGACCAGGGCGGCCTGGAGCTCACGCAGATCAGCGATGCGCACGTGGGCCGCCGCAACCTGCTCGTGAGCCTGTCCGACGACGAGCTTTCGCCGGCCGCGCTGGCCGCGCGCGTGGTGGTTGCCGACACGGCGCGCGCCCTGGTGCGCGAGGGCCGCTGGACCGGCGCCAGTCTTCTCGATCACTGAACACCCGTTGCCTCTTTCGGCCTTTCGCGTGAAGGCCCCGCTCTCTAAAGTTTCCTGGATTCCAAGGAGACCCACGAGTGATAGACGTACTGGTTGTCGGCGGCGGCAATGCCGCGCTGTGCGCCGCGCTGATGGCGCGCGAGGCCGGCGCCTCGGTGCTGCTGCTCGAAGCCTCGCCCAGGGAATGGCGCGGCGGCAATTCGCAGCACACCCGCAATCTGCGCTGCATGCACGACGCGCCGCAGGACGTGCTGGTCGATGCCTATCCTGAAGAGGAATACTGGCAGGACCTGCTGAAGGTGACCGGCGGCCTCACCGACGAGCACCTCGCGCGCCTGGTGATCCGCGCCTCGTCCAGCTGCCGCGACTGGATGCGCCGCCACGGCGTGCACTTCCAGCCGCCGCTGTCGGGTGCGCTGCACGTGGCACGCACCAATGCCTTCTTCATGGGCGGCGGCAAGGCGCTGGTGAACGCCTATTTCCGCAGCGCCGAGCGGCTGGGCGTGCAGATCCGCTACGGCACGCCGGTGGCCTCGGTGGAGCTCGACGGCGAGCGCTTCGTGGCCGTGCGCACCGAGGCCGGCGAGCGCATCGAGGCGAAGAGCTGCGTGCTGGCCGCCGGCGGTTTCGAGTCGAACCGCGAATGGCTGCGCGAAGCCTGGGGCCGGAACGAGCGCGGCGAATGGCCGGCCGACAACTTCCTGGTCCGCGGCACGCGCTACAACCAGGGCGTGCTGCTGAAGTACATGATCGACGCGGGCGCCGACAGCATCGGCGATCCATCGCAGGGCCACATGGTGGCCATCGATGCGCGCGCGCCGCTCTACGACGGTGGCATCTGCACCCGCATCGATTGCGTGTCGCTGGGCGTGGTGGTCAACCGCGAGGCCCGGCGCTTCTACGACGAGGGCGAGGACTTCTGGCCCAAGCGCTATGCGATCTGGGGCCGGCTCGTGGCGCAGCAGCCGGGGCAGATCGCGTGGTCGGTCATCGACCAGAAGGCGGTCGGGCGCTTCATGCCGCCGGTGTTCACCGGCACGCAGGCGAACACGCTCGGCGAGCTGGCGCAGAAGATCGGCCTCGACGAAGCGACGTTTGTGCGCACCCTGCAGGACTACAACGCCGCCTGCCGCATCGGCCGCTTCGACCACACCGCGCTCGACGATTGCCACACCGAAGGCATCGCGCCCGCCAAGACGCACTGGGCGCGCCCCATCGACACCGCGCCCTTCTACGCCTACCCCGTGCGCCCCGGCATCACCTTCACCTACCTGGGCTTGAAGGTGGACGAGACCGCGGCCGTGCGCTTCGGCGGCCGGGCCAGCCCCAATTTGTTCGTGGCCGGCGAAATGATGGCCGGCAACGTGCTGGGCAAGGGCTACACGGCCGGCGTGGGCATGAGCATCGGCACGGCCTTCGGCCGCATCGCGGGTACGCAGGCGGCGAAGGCCGCCAAGAACCATTCGAAGAATTCCCCGGAGACCGCCCTTGCAGCAGCTCACTGATCTCGTCGCACGCGCCCGTGCGGATGCCGACGGCATCGGCAGCGCGCCGCCCTCGCAGCGCGTGATCCCGATCCAGCCCGCCCTTCCGTTGACCGCCAGCGAAGGCGAGGTCGCGCGCATCCTGCAGATCTGCAACGCCTGCCGGTATTGCGAAGGCTTCTGCGCCGTGTTCCCCGCAATGACACGGCGGCTCGAGTTCGGCAAGGCCGACACGCACTACCTTGCCAACCTGTGCCACAACTGCGGCTCCTGCCTGCATGCCTGCCAATATGCGCCGCCGCACGAGTTCGCGGTCAACGTGCCGCAGGCGATGGCGCAGGTGCGCCTGCAGACCTACCACGACTACGCCTGGCCGCCAGCGATGGGCGCGCTCTACAGGAAGGCCGGCCTCACCGTTGCGCTGGCGCTGGCCGCCGGGCTCGCGCTGTTCCTGGTGCTGGCCGTGGCGATGACGGGCGCGCTGCTGCACGAACCGCTTGCGGGCAACTTCTACGCGATCTTCCCGCACAACTTTCTCGCGCTGGTGTTCGGTTCGGTGTTTGCCTTCGTGGTGTTCGCGCTGGCCATGGGCGTGCGGCGCTTCTGGCGCGAGGTGTCGCCCGCGAACGATCCGGGCAATGCGCCGTCGATGCCGGGCGTGCGCGGCCCCGCGAGCGCAGAAGCCGCACACGACGCGCTGCGCCTGACGTACCTCGGCGGCGGCCACGGCGAAGGCTGCAACAACGAGGACGATCGTTTCACCCTCTGGCGCCGGCGCTTCCACCACTTCACCTTCTACGGCTTCATGCTGTGCTTCGCCTCCACCTGCGTGGCGACGCTCTACCACTACCTGTTCGACCTGCACGCGCCCTATGCGCTCACGAGCTCGCCGGTGCTGCTGGGCACCGCGGGCGGCATCGGCCTCGTGATCGGCCCCATCGGCTTGCTGTGGCTGAACCTGCGGCGCAATGCCGCGCACGGCGACGTGGCGCAGCGGCCGATGGACCGCGGCTTCATCGCGCTGCTGCTGCTCACGAGCGTCACCGGCCTCGCACTCCTCGCATGGCGTGACACGACGTTCATGGCGCTGCTGCTGGCGGTGCACCTGGGCGTGGTGATGGCGCTCTTCCTCACGCTGCCCTACGGCAAGTTCGCGCACGGCATCTTCCGCTCGGCGGCGCTCCTGAAGTTCGCGATCGAGAAACGCCTGTCCAGCCGCCTGCAGCTGGGCGCCGATTGAACCCACCCGATATTGAAAGGACCCCACGATGACGAACCCTGGCGTGCTCCAGATCCCTTCCATGAAGGACAAGTGCTCCGCTGCCGAATGGCAGGCCCGCATCGACCTCGCCGCCTGCTACCGGCTGGTCGACCTGTACGGCATGTCGGACATGATGGCCAACCACATCTCCTCGCACGTGCCCGGCGAGCACGGCGCGTTTCTCATCAACCCCTACGGGATGATGTACGAGGAGATCACTGCGTCCAGCCTCATCAAGGTCGACGCCGATGGCCGCATCCTCTCGTCGCCCGACTTCGGAGAGCTGAACTACGGCATCAACAAGGCCGGCTACGTGATCCACAGCGCGGTGCATGCCGCGCGGCTCGACGTGGCCTGCGTGATCCACACCCACAGCTGGGCGTCGATGGCGGTGTCCTCGCTCGAATGCGGCCTCTTGCCGCTCACGCAGACCGCGATGCGCTTCCTGAAGATCGGCTATCACGAGTACCAGGGCGTGGTACTGAACACCGAAGAGCAGGCATCGCTGCTCGCCGACCTCGGCCAGAGCGAGGCGGTGATCTTCCGCAACCACGGCGCGCTGGTGGTGGGCCGCAGCGTGGGCGAGGCCTTCAACTGGATGCACCGGCTCGAGCTGGCCTGCCGCGCGCAGATCGGCGCGATGTCGTGCAACACGCCGCTCAAGGCCGTGCCGCAGAGCGTGCTCGAAGAGACCTGGAACAACTACCAACCCGGCACCCGCCGCCCCTACGGGCTCATGGAATGGCCCGCGCTGCTGCGCAAGCTCGACCGCATGGACCCGAGCTTTCGCGACTGATACCTCCCCGCACCCCACTCCCTTCAGAGGACCAGAAAAAATGACACGAGACAAGCCTTCACCATCCATCGGTCCGTTCGCCATGCGCCGCCGCGGGTTCGCGAGCGCCGCGGCGCTCATGCTGCTCGCCGGCGGCCTGGCCACAGCCCACCGCGCCGAAGCACAGTCACCCTACCCGTCGAAGCCGGTGCGCGTGGTGGTGGCCTTCACGGCCGGCGGCACCACCGACATCCTGGCGCGCGCGGTGACGCAGCAGATGTCCGAGAAGCTCGGACAGCCCTTCGTCATCGACAACAAGCCCGGCGGCGGCGGCAACATAGGCACCGAGTCCGTGGTGCGCGCGCCGGCCGACGGCTACACGCTCATCGTCAATTCGGTCGGCCCGATGGCGGTGAACCAGACGCTCTACAAGAACCTGCCCTACGACCCGCTCACCGACCTGGTGCCCGTGGTGCAGATCGCCGACGTGCCCAACGTGCTGGTGGTGAACCCGGGGCTGCCCGCGAGGACGATGGAGGAGTTCATCGCCTACGCCAAGGCCAATCCCAACAAGCTCAACTACGGCTCGACCGGCGTCGGCACCTCGTCGCACCTGTCGAGCTACATGCTCGGCAAGCGCATCGGCGCCGAGACGCTGCACATTCCCTACAAGGGTGCCACTGCGCTGAATGACCTGCTCGCGGGCCGGGTGCAGTTCATGTTCGCGACGATTCCGTCGGTCATCTCGCACATCAAGGCGGGCAAGCTGCGCGCCATCGCGGTCAGCAGCCTGCAGCGCTCGCGTTCGCTGCCCGATGTGCCCACGGTGGCGGAGAAAGGCTTCCCGGACTTCTCGGCCGGCTCGTGGTTCGGCTTCTTCGCGCCCAGGGGAACGCCGGAGCCGGTGATTGCACTACTCAACAAGGCAGTCAACGACGCCCTGCCCTCGCTGAGTGCACAGATGGTGCGCGAGGGCGCCGACCCGGTCGGCGGCACGCCGGCGCAGTTCGGGCAGTTCACGCGCCGCGAATACGAGAAATGGAAGCTGATCGTGCGCGAATCGGGCGCCACCGCCGAATGACCCAGCCCCTGCGCATCCTGATGTCGCCCGCGGCCGCGCACCAGGCGGCGGACGGCCTGGCGGAGGCGCTGGGCGACCGGCCCCATGTCCTGGTAGGCATCGGCGACGATGCCGACGTGGCCTTCGTCTCGCGCGACATCACCGGCCTTTCGACCAAGCATGCGGTGCAGCCCGAAACGCAACGCTTTCACGACGCCCTGCGCGGCGCGCCTTCATTGCGCTGGGTGCATGCCCACTCGTCGGGGGCCGACCGGCCGGTGTATGGCGAACTGCTTGCGCGCGGCGTGGCCGTGACGACCTCGTCGGGCGCCAATGCAGGCGTGGTGGTGCAGACCGCGCTGGCCGGCGTGCTGATGCTGGCGCGCTGCTTTCCGCAGTTGCTGGAAGCGCAGCGCAGCCGAAGCTGGGCGCCGCTCGTGGGCAGCGGGCTGCCGCGCGACCTGGCGGGACAGACCGCAGTGATCGTCGGCTGGGGTCCCATCGGCCAGGGCCTGGGCGCGCTGCTCGCGGCGCTGGGCCTGCGCGTGGTCGCGGTTCGAGGCCGCGACGGCGCTGCCGCGCCGCCCGCGTCCGAAGCGCTGGGCTATGAGCGCATCGGCGAAGTGCTGCCGCGTGCCGACTGGCTGGTGCTGGCCTGTCCGCTGAGCGAACGCACCCGCCACCTCGTCGACGCAGCCGCGCTCGCACGGCTGCCGGCCGGCGCCCGGCTGGTGAACGTGGCCCGCGGCGAAGTGGTCGATGAGGCCGCGCTCATCGATGCGCTGCAGAGCGGCGCGCTGGCCGGCGCCTACCTGGACGTGTTCGCGCAGGAGCCGCTGCCGGCCGCATCGCCGCTGTGGGCGCTGCCCAACGCGATCGTCACGCCGCACACCGCCGGCCACTCGGACGGCAACGAGGCACGCGTGGCCGCCATCTTCCTTGACAACCTGCGGCGCTGGGCCCGGGGGCAGCCGCTGCTGAACAGGGTGTAACAGCGTTAAAGCCCGCCCGTTCCGTGCGGCATCGCTTTGGCGTGAGAATGGCGTGCCATGCACGTTCGAATCCCCGCCATGGCGGCGGCCCTGCTGGGCCTGGCCTCTGTTCTCTTCTCCCCCGCGTCTCTCTCAGCCCCGGCCGCCGCCGAGGGCGCGGATGCCCGCATCGAGTCGCTCGTCACCCGCATGACGGTCGAGGAGAAGGTCGGCCAGCTCAGCCTCTACGGCCCCGCCAACACCAACATTCCCGGGAACCCGCAGGCCGGCCAGCGCAATGCGCAGCAGGAGATCGACGACGTGCGCGCCGGCCGCCTCACGGGCCTGTTCAACAACGAAGGGCTGGAGCGCAAGCGGGTGCTGCAGGAAGTGGCCGTGCGCGAATCGCGCCTGGGCATTCCGCTGCTCTACGGCGCCGACGTGATCCACGGCTTTCGCACCATCTTCCCGATGCCGCTGGCCGAGGCCGCGAGCTGGGAGCCCGAGCTCGCCGAACGCACCGCGCGCGCCGCCGCGGTGGAAGCCAGCGCCGACGGCTTCCGCTGGACCTTCGCACCCATGGTGGACATTGCACGCGATGCGCGATGGGGCCGCGGCATCGAGGGCGCGGGCGAAGACGTGTACCTGGCCAACCTGTTCGCGGCCGCGCGCGTGCGCGGCTTCCAGGGCAGCGATCTCTCGCGCGCCGATTCGCTGCTGGCCACGCCCAAGCATTTCGCGGCCTACGGCGCCGCCGAGGGCGGGCTCGACTACGCCGCCACCGACATCTCCGAGCGCACGCTGCGCCAGGTCTACCTGCCGCCGTTCCGCGCCGCGCTGGACGCGGGCGCGCTCTCGGTCATGAGCGCCTTCAACGAGATCTCGGGCATCCCATCGATCGCCAACCCGGCGCTGCTGACGGGCGTGCTGCGCGACGAATGGAAGTTCAAGGGCTTCGTGGTGTCCGACTACACGGCCGACGAGGAACTGATCGCGCACGGCTACGCCGCCAACGGCCGCGAGGCGGCCAAGCAGTCGTTCCTGGCCGGCACCGACGTCAGCATGCAGAGCGGCCTGTACATGCGCTACCTGCCCGAGCTCGTGGCCTCGGGCGAAGTGCCGATGGCGCGCCTGGATGACGCGGTGCGCCGCGTGCTGTGGGTCAAGCAGAAGCTCGGCCTCTTCGACCAGCCGCTGCGCGGGCTCGATGCCGCACCGGTGCAGCCGCGGGCTGACAACCCCGCGCACATTGCGCTGGCGCGCGAGGACGCGCGGCGCTCCATCGTGATGCTGAAGAACGAGCGCGCAGTGCTGCCGCTGTCCAAGGCGGGCCGGAAGATTGCGCTGATCGGCCCCTTCGCCTCGGGCACTCAGGACCTGCTCGGCGCATGGAGCCTGTTCCCGGGCCAGTCGGCGCCCGTGGGTATCGACGAAGGCTTGCGCGCCGCAATGGCCGACCCCGGCGCCCTGACGGTGGTGCGCGGCTCGGGCATCGATTCACCGCTGGCCGGCGGCATCGAGGCCGCCGTGGCCGCCGCGCGCGGTGCCGACGTGGTGGTGCTCGCCATCGGCGAGAGCGAGCGCATGTCGGGCGAAGCGCGCTCGCGAACCGACATCGGCATTCCGCAGGCCCAGCAGGACCTGGCCGAGGCCGTGGCCGCCACCGGCAAGCCCGTGGTCGTGCTGCTGAGCAACGGCCGCGCGATGGCGCTCAGGGGCGCGGTGCGCAATGCCGATGCCATCCTCGTCACCTGGTTTCTCGGCGTGCAGACCGGCACCGCCATTGCCGACGTGGTGTTCGGCGACTTCAACCCCTCGGGCCGGCTGCCGGTGAGCTTTCCGCAGGCCTCCGGCCAGGTGCCCTTCTACTACGGCCAGAAGCGCACCGGCCGGCCGCTGCCCGACAACGACCAGGCCATGGCGTTCAAGACCCGCTACGTGGACACCACGAACCAGGCGCTCTACCCCTTCGGCCACGGTATCGGCTATGCGCCGGTGCGCTACGACAGCATGGAGCTGAGCCAGGACCGGCTGCCGCTCGGCGGCACGCTGCGCGTGCGCGCCACCGTCACCAACACCGGCCGGCGCGAGGCTGAGGAAGTGGTGCAGCTCTATGCCGCCGAACGCGCCGCGAGCGTGACGCGGCCGGTGCGCGAGCTCAAGAATTTCCGCAAGGTGCGCATCGAGCCCGGTGCTTCGAAGATGGTCGAGTTCACGCTGCGCGCTGACGACCTGCAGTTCGTCGGCCGCGACATGAAGCCGACGGTCGAGCCCGGAGAGTTCGACCTGTGGGTGGCGCCTTCGGCCACGGGCGGCATCAGGAAGAGCTTCGCACTCACGCGCGAATGATGCGCGGCAGGGATCGCCGATGAAACCACCCGTGCCCACCGCGCGCCGCCTGGCGCTGGTCTCTGAAACGGCGGTCGAGAGCTATCGCTTCGATCCGGGCGGCACCGTCGCCGCGGTCTTCGGAGAAAGGGACGGACCCGCCTGCGCACCCATCTTCCGCTACTGCGCACTGTCTGCCGACAGCATCGAGCTGTCGGACGGCGATGGCGTGTTCGCCACCTGGACGCACATCGAGATCGAGGGCGACGAGCTGCGCGCCCTGTGCAACGGCCAGGCCAAGGTATTCAGGATCGGATGACCGGCGCGAGACAACGAAAAAACGGGCCCGCCGGGGGCCCGTTCTTCATTGCGCCGATCAAGGGCTGGCTTCGGCTCAGAGGCCGGCCTGGCGCGTGAACGACACGCTGGGCTTCTTGTAGGCTTGCGGCACTTCGTCGCGGTAGAACGCGCGGCGGTCGAGGCTTGCGAACGGGTCGTGCGCCTTGGCGACGGCTTCGGCCTGGATCACTGCGCGATCGGCGGTCGAGGTGAAGGCTTGTGCGCCGGCGCTGGCACCGTCGCTGTATTCGTTGCCGGCGCGGGCGGCGGCAACGGCTTGCGGCGCGACTTCGGCGCGCGAGACGCCGGAGTTCACGGTCAGCACACCTTCGTAGGTTTCTGCATGCGCACCGGCGGCAGCCAGGAGCGAGAGGGCAGCAGCAGCGAGGACTTTCGAGGCATTCATTTCAATCTCCTAATGGGTTGGTTGGTGAAATGAAGTGTGATCCTGAAGCCCCCCAAAAAACCGCAGCAAACGGAATCGCGGCGTTCACGGGATTGAAACAATCGGGCCGGCGCCGGCCCGCTGCACGCCACAAATCATTAGCCCGGCATTAGTGCGAAATCATCCAGGGCCGCTTCGACGGCGCCGACTTGGCGCCGTTCGCCGCCGTGACCGTCGCACTGCGCCGCGACGACGAACCCGAGCAGCAGCCGCAGCCCGCCGGATGCCTGAAGCGCGCGTAGTCGCGCGAGCTGCCCGGCTCATGCCGGGCGCGCTCGTTGGTCTCCATCGCGCGGCGCGTGCCCGAGGCCATCAGCGCGAGCCGCGGCGCCGCCGAAAGCACGCGCGGCGATGCACAGCCGCAGTCGGGGCACGCGGCGGGATCGTCGCGCTGGCCCGAAGGCCGCAGCGCCTCGAAGCCGCCGCACTGGCCGCAGGCGTAGTCGTAGGTGGGCATGGGCGCGTCCGTCAGGCCAGGTCGTGCGACAGCGGCATGTCGATGCTGCCGTCGATCATCTTCACCGGCCCCGCGGCGCTGGGGTTGATGTCGAAGTCGAAGATCTGCGTAGGCAGCCAGAGCGTGGCGCAGGAGTTGGGCACGTCGACCACGCCGCTGATGTGGCCCTGCACGGGCGCGGTGCCCAGGATCGAATAGGCCTGCGCGCCCGAATAGCCGAACTTCTTCAGGTACTCGATGGCGTTGAGGCAGGCCTGGCGGTAGGCCACGTTCACGTCCAGGTAGTACTGCTTGCCGGCCTCGTCGACCGAGATGCCTTCGAAGATCAGGTAGTCGTTGTACTGCGGCGTGATCACGCTCGGCTTGAAGATCGGGTTCTTGATGCCGTACTTGGCCATGCCGCCCTTGATGAGCGTGACCTTCATGTGCACCCAGCCAGCCATTTCGATGGCGCCGCAGAACGTGATCTCGCCGTCGCCCTGGCTGAAGTGCAGGTCGCCCACACTGAGGCCCGCACCGTCCACATACACCGGGAAGAAGACCTTGGAGCCACGCGACAAATCCTTGATGTCGCAGTTGCCGCCGTGCTCACGCGGCGGCACGGTGCGCGCGCCTTCGGCCGCGGCCTTGGCACGGGCATCGCCTGTCATCTTGCCCATGTGCGCGGTGCCTGCGAACGGCGGGTTGGCAAGGCCGGGCACGCGGTCAGGGTCGGTGGCAATGAGCTTGCCTTCGCGCTCGTTCCACATATCGAGCATGGGCTTGTCGGGCA
>Ga0307406_10000823_pt1 | contig 17414 bp, 16 predicted proteins | sample 322Cmetagenome_3_FD_203706 | JGI IMG/M metagenome (GOLD analysis project Ga0307406, IMG submission 203706) | Maize rhizosphere microbial communities from greenhouse at UC Davis, California, United States - 322HYB-C-2 | ecosystem: Host-associated > Plants > Roots > Rhizosphere > Soil | place...
GCACGGTGAGCGGCCTCTGGGACCTCATCGGCAGGCTCGTAGATATCTTCCAGCCCCGTGAATGCGCCAACTACTTCACATCGTGCGGATATGATCCAGACTGATCGAAAAACGCTCTAAAACGCCTGAGATGGCGGCTTTGCTGATGAAATAGAACATGCCGGATCAGCATATCCCGTCAGTAAATCGACGCAAGCAGCGTGATAAGCCGCTGAGGCTCTCCGGTCACGCAAATGGTTTATGTGGCCGGCGGCCAATTATGTGTCTCAGCCTGACAGGATCTGCACCAGGCGAACAAGGCATCGTACAAAATCAGACCCTGGTTCAGCATCGCATGATCATCAGGAAAGTTGGCCGACAATCCCAAGGAGATTGCGAACAGGCCCGCCGACTGCGGGGTGAGGTCAAGGCGTGACGTATCTGCACCTCTGACAATCGTCGCTAAGTGGCCAAGGGCAGGATCTTCAAGGCCATAGCGCGCGAGGAACGCGTCGAAGCTGCACAGTTCACCTACATGACTGAGCTCGGCACCGGGAATGTCATACGGTATTGCCCCTTGCGTCTGTGCAACCTCGAACACCTGCTTCGCCGGCACATATAGAAATTCCGGCGCGTCGTCGATGAATCGGGTGATGAGCCATGGGCAGGCAATCCTGTCGATCTTCGGCCGTTCGCGGGTGACCCATTTCATTTTTCCCCTCCGCCTAGAGTTGAGGGAGCGTAGTCGCCTGCTTGTAGCGCCTCTCGACTGCCTCCCAATCGAGATTTGCAAACCAAGCATCGATATATTTGGCAGCCTGCGTGCCGTAATCCATGTGGAAACTATGCTCGTACATGTCGAGCGCGAGGATCGGGATGCCGGCGGCGGCACCATGCATATGATCCCAGGCCCAATGATTGTGAAGCGAGCGGGTGTGGCTGTTCCAGACGAGAATGCACCAGCCCGATCCACCTGCTAGCGACATGCCGGTTCGCCGAAACTCCGTCGCCCAGGCGTCGAACGATCCCCAATGTTTGGCTAGAGCCTCGCGGATCGCTCCCGCCGCTTGACCGTTGCCGCCAAGGCCGTCGAAATAGATTTCGTGCAACACGACAGAGCCGGTGCGATGCAGTTCCTCGCGCTTGAGCCCGCCATAGACCACCGGCGGCAGATCGGGGTCGGCCATGGCGGCGGCGAGGCGCGTCTCGACCGCGTTCAGCGTCTTGACTGAGCCGATATAATTATTCTCCCAGTGGGATTTGATCAGCCGCTCGGACAGGCCTGTCAGCTTGGCGGGGTCAAATCCCAGCGGCCTGGGCTGATGCATTCCGGCGTAAGCCGGGACTGCGCTTGGTCGGTCGGACTGCGCGTGCGCGGTATCTGTTGCTGCCATGGCTGCTGCTCCTAAACCCAGGGTCTTGATCGCTGTACGGCGCGACTGATCGGTCATTTGCCTCTCCTGTTCAGACAAGAAGGACATAGGCGGCGCCCAGTGCCGCACAGGTACCCAGGACTGTAAGCACGCCGATCTTGAAGCGGAACACGGCGATCAGCGCCCCCGCTGAGAGAATGAAGGCGGGAAGGTTGATCGACGAGAGGACCGGCATGTCGAACGACCCGGTTGGCGTCGTCACCGCATCGACCTTGCCGAACAGGGTGTGAATGGCGAACCAGAGCGCGAGGTTGAGGATCACGCCGACTACCGCAGCGGTGATGGCGGTGAGCGCCGAGGAGAGCGCCTTGTTGCCGCGCAGTCGCTCGATGAAGGGCGCGCCCGCGAAGATCCAGAGGAAGCAGGGCACGAACGTCACCCAGGTCGTCAGGATCGCGCCGAGAGTGGCGGCCGCGATCGGGGCCAGCGGGCCGGCATCGCGGAAGGCGGCAAGGAAGCCCACAAATTGCGTGACCATGATGAGCGGACCTGGCGTGGTTTCCGCCATGCCGAGGCCATCCAGCATCTCGCCGGGCTGCAGCCAGCCGAAGGTATCGACGGCTTCCTGCGCGACATAAGCGAGCACCGCATAGGCACCGCCGAAGGTGACAACCGCCATCTGGCTGAAGAAGCTGGCGATCCGCGTGAAAACGTCGTCGGGACCGAGCGCAACGAAAAGCGCCAGCACGGGTCCGAGCCACAGCAAGAGGAGGGTCGAGCAAATTTTGAGCGACCAGCCAAGATTTGGCCGTGCATGTTCCGGCAGCGCCTCGCCGAGCGCTGTGTCGCGGTCGTGAATGACCTCTCCGCCCGACGATCCATGACCGCCGCCGCCCTTGAACTGCGCGATGCCGCTTCGCCCGCCGATATAGCCTGCCAGACCTGCGGCCAGCACGATCAGCGGAAACGGCGCGTCGAGGAAGAAGATCGCGACGAAGGCTGCTGCCGCTATACCGCGCATGACGTTGTTCTTGAGCGCTCGTGATCCGACGCGCACCACGGCCTGGACCACGACGGCGAGCACCGCTGCCTTGAGGCCGAAGAAGAGCCCCTCGATCAGGGAAACATGGCCGAGCAGGACATAGATGTAGCTGAGGCCCAATATGGCGAGGAAACCCGGCAGCACAAACAGCGCGCCTGCAATCAGCCCGCCCTTGGTCTTGTGCAGCAGCCAGCCGATGTAGACGGCGAGCTGCTGCGCCTCTGGCCCCGGCAGCAACATGCAATAGTTGAGCGCATGCAGGAAGCGCTCCTCACCGATCCAGCGCTTCTCTTCGACGAGGATGCGATGCATGACCGCAATCTGTCCGGCGGGGCCGCCGAAGCTGAGTGCTGCCACCCGCGCCCAAACGCGAGTGGCTTCGCCAAGAGAAATGCCGTGATCGGTCGGTGACGGGGCGGCGGTTGTATCGATCGGGGATGCACTTGCGGTCATCGGTCCGTCTTCCTGTTGCTGAAAAAGGCGTGGAACTGGTTGAGCGCGTCGCTGGCCAAAGCGATGCGCTGCAGATCATCGTCGGTCGAGGCACACACACCCGAGAGCATGGCGCCGACGCCTGCGGTTTCAGGACGAGCGAACTTGCCGTCGGCGATGTCGAGTTCATGGATGATCTCGCCGATCGCCACCAACGCGGGATCACTGGTGAGTTCGGCGCGCAGCAGCAGCGTCTCGAAACTGCATCGATCGCCCTCATGCGTGAACTCGGCATCGACCATGTCGAAGCGCAGCTCCCCCTCGACCGGATCATAATGACGGCTGTCGACAAATTTGAAGTGGGCGTCAGGATCGATGAACCGCCGGATCAACCAGGCGCAGGCGATGCGGTCGACATGCACTCCGCTGCGGGTCACCCATGTCCGGCCAACCAGGGCCACCGGTTCGGGCGTGTCGGCCGGTTCTGTCCGGCTGACATCGGGATGCTGGTAGCGCTGGCGATCCAGTTCGGCCAGCGCGGCTTCCGCTTCCTGACGGCCATGCGCACCGAAAAAATCAAGCCGGCTGACCTCTTCCATCCGCCTCTGGAGCCGGGCGATGTCAGGACCGCTCGCTGGGCCGGTTTCGAGCAGCCGCCGCGCCGCCTGCGCGATGTCATCATAGTCAGCGTCGCGGGCGTTATCGAACAGGGCGCGGACATCGCCATCGGCCTGGCCCGCGATTAGCCTTGCCTCGATGAGCGTAGCTTCGCCGCCGCTGCCGACAATCTCCTCGAGCAACTCCCTGAACGCTGCTTCGGCTTCCGGTGAAGGCGGCAGGACATGAACTGCATTCTTGAGCGGCACAGCGCCTATCGCTTGCAACCGCCGCCATATCTTAACCCGCAGATAAGGTGGCTTCGCGGGAAGCTGGTGCAGCAATGCAAGCCAGGGGCTGGTGTCGCTAGAGATCATGATGCATATGTATCACCGAATCTGTAATCAGGAAATAGCAATATCCATGCCCCGGTTCTCTCTCGTAGCGACAAGCGTCCTCGTGCCTGCTTTCTTCTTCGCATCTCCTGCCGCGGCAGAAGATGACGGCTTTTCACTAAGCGGCAGCGTGCGCTTGCGGTTTGAAGAGATTGAAGGTCAGCCCCGCACGGGCTTCGATTCGACAGACAGCCTGTTCAACATCCGCACTCAGGTGCTTGGGGAGTGGCGATCCGGCGCCTTTCGTGTGGGCGGTGAATTGTTCGACAGCCGCGCCTATGGCGCTGATCCGGGAACGCCGATCTCGACCAATGAGGTCAATGCTCTTGAACTGGTTCAGGCCTATGTCGGCGTGGACGTGGCGGAACCGCTCGGCAAAGGCAGCAAACTTGGCCTGACCGCGGGGCGCATGACGCTGAACCTCGGATCGCGCCGGCTGGTGGCGGCAGATGATTATCGCAACACCACCAACGGCTACACGGGGCTGCGCGCAGATCTCAGCGCACCGCGCGGCGTTAAAGCGGTCTTCATCTACACCCTCCCCCAGATGCGTCGCCCCGATGATGCGGACAGCGTCAGGCACAACCGTGTGAAAATCGACCGCGAGAGTTTTGATCTGGTGCTGTGGGGCGGGATGATCAGCAAGGCAAAGGCGATAGGTGTCGCCACGGCGGAACTCACCTATTTCCATCTTGGTGAGCGGGATGCACCCGGACGGCCGACGCGGGATCGCTCGCTCGACACATTTGGCGGCCGCATCATTCGCGAGCCTGAAACGGGCAAATTCGACTATGAGGTCGAAGCCTTTTACCAGACGGGCGACATCAGTGCTTCCGTCTCCGCAACGGCCGCGACGCAGTCGGTCAGCGCAAGCTTCGTGCACGTCGATGCGGGCTACAGCTTCCCAGGCGCGTGGAAGCCGCGCCTGTCCCTGGAGTTTGATCGCGCCAGTGGGGACGCAGCCGGTGGAAGCTACGGCCGGTTCGACACGCTGTTCGGCATGCGTCGCGCGGATCTTGCCCCGGCGGGTCTGTATAATGCAGTCGCGCGCGCGAACATCGTGACGCCGGGGATCCGGCTGGAGGCCACGCCAGACAAACGGTGCGATTGGTTTGCCGTCTATCGGGCGATGTGGCTCGCGTCGCGGACGGATGCATTCTCCACAACCGGGGTCAGGGACAGTTCCGGTCAATCCGGCAGCTTTGCGGGGCACCAGCTTGAGGGGCGCATCCGCTATTGGATCTTGCCTGCCCGCTTGCGCTTCGAGTTCGACGGCCTTCTGCTCGCCAAGGGCCGGTTTCTGCGGGACGCCCCTAACGCGCCGAGCGGCAAATGGACGCGCTACACTTCCTTCAACATGACCGCGAGCTTCTAGGCAACACGGCAGCTCCCGGTGTATCGCCGTCCAAATGCAGCTCCATATAGCGGCGCTGCCGCTCAGAAGCGCGCGGGTCCTCGCCAAACAGCCTGCATCGGGCGCTGTCAAAATTCGGCATGAGATTTTGTAACATCGGTGGTAACATCGGGTTGCCACGGTGATTGACGAGCCGGAGGATTAGATGCTTATTCGTTGGCTTCCTGTCGGCCTCAGTTCCATCCTGCTGGCCGGTTGCATTCAACTGCGCGATAAGCCGGCGCCTTTTGCGTCGGTGCCGGCCCAAAAGCACGAGCTGCTGGAGCGCTGTTGGCAGTCGGCCGCGGCCGGCCATGTGCGAGAGCGCAGAGGCATCATCCGCGGTCTCGCATTTTATTATGGGCAGCACCGCGATGCTTTGCGGCGGCACTGTTCGGCCTTTGCCGACGAGAAACAGCAAAGGATCTGGCGCAAGATCCACGCGCACCCCTCCTCCGGTTCCGACAGCCAGGCGTTTCTTCTTTCCTGCCTCGATGCGGCCAAGCTCGCTGTCCACAAGAGCTATGATGCCAACCACTTTGAGGGACATCGACGTATTTGCAGCGAGATGGCGCAGGCTCTGCCCTCCTAATGGCTTTCCTTCACAGATATTTGAGCCACCAGATGTCTTTGCGGCGCTGTTTCAGCTGCGCAAACCAGCGGGTCGGGAAATAGAGGACCGGGATCAGGATGAAGACCCAGATCCACACCCAGCGCAGATGATCGACCCCGAACACGGTGCCCTTGGTGGGGCCGTACATCAGCATCGCGATGTTGTAGATCAGCTTCAACGTATAGAGGTGAAGGACATAATAGAACATCGGCGCACCACCCAGCAGGGCGAGGTGTGGCATCGCTTTGCTATCCTGCCAGCGTTCGAATGCGGCCAGTAGCAGGCAACCGGTGCCGACGGTCGGCATCAGGAACAGGAGCGATGGCGGATATTTGGTGAGCGCCAGGAAACTCATCAGGGTGCGCAGCGGTGTTTCCGCGATGAACCAGGGCTTGTCACCGTAGAAATTGAAATAACGAATGGCGACGAAGCCGAGGACGAGCCCAAGGCCCAGCATTGTCAAACGGCGGATGCGGCGATCGGGATCGCTGCCGCGCGCGAACCAGGGACCGCAGGCATAGCCAAGCAAGATGACGCCGATCCATGGCAGCACGGGGTAGGTGGTCTTGAACACGATGCCGGCGATCTCGAACTTGTCCCGCTGGTGCAGCATCGCCCAGGGAATGAAGAAGGGGGAATCTGGAGTTAGACGGATCGGGTCGAGCAGATTGTGCAGGCAGACGATAGCAAGGCCGAGAGCAAATTGCGCCGGACGAGGAAGATGAATGAGGCCCGCAAGGCAGATCATGCTGAGGCCGATCGTCCAGATCACCTGCAACCAGATCGTCGGCGGCGGGAAGCTGTTCGCCTGGGTCGGCCAAGCGTAACAGACGATGGTGAATTCCAAGAGAAGCAGGAACATTCCACGCTTGAACAGGAACTCGGAAACTTCCCGCTTGCTGTGCGACTGGCCATAGAGCCAAGCGGACAAACCGGTCAAAGCGACAAAGGTCGGGGCGCAGAAGGCCGATAGGAGGCGCGTAAAGAACAGCCCCGGATCGGTGGTGTGCGCGTCGACCGGGTCGGTCACCTGCAAATGCAGGAACCAGGTCTCGCGCACATGGTCGACCAGCATGAACAGCATCACGAGGCCGCGCAGCGCATCGATGGCGATCAGGCGGGTACGCGCCTTGGCCGCGTCGACGGTCGACCGCATGGTTCTGATGCCGAGAGGCGGCGCCGTGTTCGCGATGCTGCTCATGGTCGATCCTTCATTAGTTCCGGGTTCTTACTCGCCCTTGGGCTGGAACAGATCCTTGTAGAAGCCGACGGTTTTCACCGTAACGGTGACGGGCGCGTCACCCTTGTTGCGGAAATACCAGCCATGGGTGCCGTCGAAGGGGGCGGTGAAGTCGCCCTGGCCGCCGGTCAGTTCCAGTTCCTTCCAATAGTCGGTGAACTCGCCCTCGGCGGCATTGGCCTTTTCGCCGTGCATTTCCGCCTTCACCGGGCCGCCGGTCGATTTCCAGCTGAAGACGAAGCTGTCGCCGGTGGTCATGTGGGCCTTCACCTCCTGCCCGCTATGGGGTTCCAGGGTGATGGTCATTTCGTCCTGACGCCAGGCGGTGGTCTTGGCGATGGTCGCCTTGGTGGGGATGGCGACCTGTCCGGCGACGGGAGTGGTGGTGGTGGCGGGCGCTTCGGCTTCCGCTTCGCCCGACACCATGCCGGTCAGGCCGAGCGCGGTGCCGACGCCGGTGGGGTCGATATTATATTCGGCCGGCAGCACGAACAGGGTCAGGATGGCAACGGCGGCGATGGCGGCGCCGCCGGTCGCCTTTGCGAGAGCGGAGGGCGAGGGACGGATCGCGGTGGGGAGCGCCGGGGCGGCGATGGTCTGGCTGTTCATGTCAGGCACCTTCGGTGAAATAGCCGGCCAGTTGGAAGCCGATCAGGACGAAGCCGGCGGTCATCAGCGCGGCATTGGCGACGATGGCGCTGCGACGGAAAGAGTCGGTGAGGCGCCAGAAATTCATCAGCAGCAGGATCAGGGTGAGCGCCATGAACTGACCCATCTCGACCCCGATATTGAAGCTGATGAGATTGGGGATGAGGCCATCCTTGGCCAGCGTCAGTTCCTGGATTTTGGTCGCAAGGCCGAAGCCGTGGAAGAAGCCGAAGATCAGCACCGCCGCCTTGGGATTGGGCGACACGCCGAACCAGGTCTTGAACCCGTCCAGATTGTCCATCGCCTTGTAGACCACCGACAGGCCGATGATTGCGTCGATCAGGAACGGATTGGCGCGAATGTCGAGCAGCACGCCCAGCAGTAGCGTGGTGCTGTGGCCGATGGCGAACAGCGTCACATAGGCGCCGACATCCTTCAGCCGATAGAGGAAGAAGATGACCCCGGCGAGGAACAGCAGATGGTCGTAGCCGGTCACCATATGTTTGGCGCCCAGATACATATAGGGGATGATATTCACCCCCGACGCGCCTTCGATGAAGGCCTTGTCATTTTCGTTCACGCCATGGGCCCAGAGTGACGAACTCATGAGCGCCAGGATCAGGCCCAGCAACAGCAGCGCGACCCGCCGCATCGTGGGACTGAGAAGCGGTTGAAGGGTCGCACTGTGCATGGCAGCTCCTGTCTCTGGCCTGTTATTTGGTCTGGAAGGTAGCGAAAGTCTTGGCGCCGCTCTTGTCGATCAGCGCGACCACGATCTTCGCACCCTTGGCGGCCTTGAAGCCCGGGGCGGAGAGCTTGTTGCCGCCGGCGGCCTTTAGCGCGACCTCGGTCTTCTTGCCGGCCGCAGTCTGGGTCAGCTTGGCGGTGTAAGCGGCGGCCGGGATCGGCTCATCTTCTTCGCTCAGATACACATCGACGCCCTTGGGTCCTGTGACCAGTTCGAACATGGTTTCGCCGGTCATCTGGACCAGGCCGCCATGCTGCGGCTTCATGCTGCCATGCGCCAAGGAGGCGCCCGGCATAATGGCCAGCGCTGCCGCTGCGAGGCCGATGGTGAACTTATTGAAATTCATGGAACAGCTCCTGCTGTAATTGGGGGGCCGCGGAGACTGGCTTATTCCGGCAGGTGCGGCAACACGAAGGAAAGAGAGGCGCGATATTCCTCATGATCGACCTTCTTGTCGGTGGTCTTGCCGACATAGATCGCCATCAGCACGTTGATGCCCTGGTTGCGCAGCTTGACGGTCGCGGTGCCGTCCGCGGCGGTCTTGGCGGGGCCGACCTCATCGGGATCGTTGACATAGTCCTGCATCACGGTCGCGCCGGCGACGGGCTTGCCCTTGTAATAGACGCGCACCTTCATCGGCTCGCCGAACTTCTGCGGGATGGCGGTATCGACCGGCACGACCTGGAGCAGATGGCCCTCGAACAGCGGGACCGGCTTGGTCGGCACTTGGGTCAGATGCACGGCATATTTGAAATTATGCTCGGCCAGCGTCGCATTGGGCACTTCGTCGCGGCCTTTATTGTGCCATTCGCCGTCGGGCGTCTTGCTCCAATAGCCATAGTCCATGACCGCGCCGACAGCCGCGATCGGTTCCTCGCTGTCGACCACCGGGATCGCGCCCGCGGTGCGCAGCGTGGTGGTGACGGGCGTCCAATCGGCGTCATAGCCTGTCACCGCCTTCACGAGTGGCAGGCGCTTGACGGCATCGAGATCGTCGGCGCCCACGCCATAGACCAGCGCCAACTGCTTGGCGCGTTGCGCGAACCAGATGCCGTGCGCGTTCAGGGGCGCAGCGGTAGCAAGAATGGCGGAAGTTCCGATCGCAAGGGTGAGTAAGCGAGGCAGTTTCATAAAATCCTCCCTGAACGCTGAGCGTCGATGTTGATGAAAGGCTATGACAAGCCTTGCCGCCGAAATGCCGAACTGGCCCGGCCGCGAAGCAGAATCTGTCAAAGAAATAATGCCAAACAGATTATTCGAGCGAGGTAGCGGGATCGCCGCTGTTGTTCGTTGACAGCCTGAATGCGCCGCAAGTTGACTTGGAGGTTTGTCAATGATTGCTGCTAGTGGGATGGCAGGCCTAGCTCCGACAGGGTGCGGCCGGCTGAACTTAACTTTCGCACTCAGCGCGTTGCCGTCAGGATGAAGCGGTGTTAATCGAACGCCATGCAACGTCTTATGTCATTGCTGCTGATCGGGGTGCTGATGCTTTCGCATAGCACGATGAGCAGTGCTGCGTTGCATTCTCCGCTATTTCACGACCATGCCGAATCAGTGGCGGACCACCATCATGGTGAGGCGGATGAGGACATGGATGGGAGATCAGTAGAATCTGCCGCCTCCTCACAGGGCGAGAGTAATCCGCACTTGGGAACCAGTTCTCATGTTCACGTCGCTTTTGACAGGGTTGCGCCAGTTGAACTGAGCCCGTTGACCCGGGTCGGAACCAACAGAGCGGAACGCATAGGGGCGAGCTTCGCGCTCGATTCCATGCACCAGCGCCCGCTGCTGGAACCGCCGTCAGCCTGATCGTGCGAGCTTGCGCCCTCTTTGCCGGCGCACTGACTACGATTCAGGAGACAGCCCATGTTCAAATCCTTGCGGGCCGCGTTCCTCGCGGCAGCCTGCATTCCATCGATAGCGATGGCAGAGCCGCTGACGATGGAAGATGCCATCGGCAGGGCTCTTGCCTCCGCGCCACAAAATGCCGTCTCTACGGCGCGTAACGATGTTCTGACTGCCGCCAGACAGGCGGCCGACACCAAGCCGGCCGCGACTGTGGATTTTCTCGCCGAAAATCTCGGGATTGGCGGCCGGGATCTCAACAACCAGATTCAGGTGGAGGCCAATTACAGCCAGCGGCTGGAGCGTGGCGGCAAGCGCGCCGCGCGCATCGCTGTCGCGCAAAGCGATCTGGCGCTTGCCCGGAGCGAGGCGCTCGTCACGCGGCTGGACATCATCGCGCTCGTCCAGCGCCATTTCGTCGAAGTTCAGGCTACGGAAGCGGAGATCGCGATCGCGCGGGAGAAAGTCGCCGTTGCGGAAGCGCTGAACCGCGAGGTCGCCCGCCGCGTGAGTTCGGCGCGTGATCCGCTATTTGCAGGAACGCGCGCTCGAACGCAGCTTGCCGAAGCGCGCGTGGATCTGGAACTGGCCATCCACGCCCGCGATAAGGCGAAGGATCGGCTGGCGGCCATCTGGCGCGGGAGCGCGGCAGGGCTGGAGATCAGCGATGCCCGCTTTCTCGAATTCGGTCGGGGCGAGCAAGCCGGATCGCCTGCCATGGCGGATCTTGCCGTTTACGAGGCGCGGGTCGCGCGCGCGGAAAGCGCGACGGCCTTGCAACGGACGCAGGCGGTTCAGGACCCCACCATTTCAGCCGGGCCGCGCTATCTCGCCGGCACAGGCGACGTGGCTTTGGTGGCCGGCGTATCGCTGCCGCTGGGCAATCGTCGGCTCAACGAAGCGCAGGTCGCCGCGGCGGAGGCGCAGAGGCGCCAGGCAGACGCGGAACTGTCCGTCGCGCGCTTCCAACAGACACGCGCGCTCGCGCTGGCGGCCGAGAAGGTCGAGGAAGCGCAGCATGAAGCGGAGGCCATTCGCGATAAGGTGATCCCCGGAGCGAAACAGACGCTGGCGGAGGTGCGCGCCGGCTATAATCGCGGCGGCTTCACCTTCAACGATGTGTCCACGGCGCAGTCCACCCTGGCAACGGCGCGCGCCCGTTTGGTCGCCGCTGCCCGCCGCTATCATGAAGCCGGCGTCGAATATGATCGCCTGACCGGCCGCCATGCCAATCTTGCCCAGGAGGCACGTCCATGAAATCCCTCAACCTGGCGATGGCGATAGCACTCGCCGCGACCCTGCCTCTTGCCGCCTGTGGCGAGGGGCCGTCCTCGGCAGAAGGGGGCGAGGAACATGCCGCGCCCGGCACCGATTACGAGCGGGGGCCGCATAATGGCCGGATGCTGCGAGACGGCGACTTCGCGGTCGAGATGACCATCTTCGAGGATGGCGTGCCGCCGGAATTCCGGGTCTTCGCCTATCGCGACGGCAAGCCGGTCAATCCGGGCGAGGTGAAATTGTCCGTCGTCCTCAAGCGCCTCGATGGCGAAGTGAACAGCTTCGTCTTCAAGCCGGAAGAAGATTATCTGCGCGGGCAAAGCCGGGTGGTCGAACCACACAGCTTCGACGTCACGGTGACAGCGGCGGAAGGCGGCAAGTCGCACAAATGGCAATATGACTCCTATGAAGGGCGCACCACGATCACCGAGACCGCCGCGCGGTCTGCGGGTCTGGAATTTGAACAGGCGGGGCCGGCGACCATCGGTGAGACGATCGAACTGATCGGCCGGGTCGAGCTTGATCCTGCGGCCAGTGCCGAAGTCGGCGCGAAATTCCCCGGTCGTGTCATGTCGGTCGCCGCCAATGTGGGCGATCGCGTGCGCGCCGGGCAGACGCTGGCGCGCGTCGAGAGCAGCGAGAGCCTGCAAACCTATTCAATCAGCGCGCCCATGTCGGGCGTGATCGTCGAGCGGCGTTCGAATGTCGGCGCCGTGGCGGGCTATCAACCCATGTTCATCATCGCGGACCCAGCGCGTGTCGTCGCCACATTTCCGGTGTTCCCGCGCGAAATGGAGCGGGTGCGGCCTGGCCAGCCGGTACAGATCCGCGGTCTGGAGGGGCAGCGCAGCCAGCCTTCCGTCATTCGCGATTTCCTGCCGCTCGCACAGGTGGCCACCCAATCGCTGACGGCGCGCGCGGCGCTGCCCAATAATGACGGCTTCTGGCGTCCGGGCATGGCGGTTCGTGGGCTTGTGACGGTGGAGCAGCGGCAGGTGCCGCTCGCGGTCAAGACGGCAGGTCTTCAGGCGTTCCGCGACTTCACCGTGGTCTTCGCCAAGGTCGGCACCAGCTATGAGGTGCGGATGCTGGAACTGGGCACCAAGGGGCCGGAGTGGACCGAGGTTATCGGCGGCATCAAGCCGGGCCAGACCTATGTCGCGAAGGGCAGCTACGTCATCAAGGCGGATATCGAGAAATCCGGCGCGAGCCACGATCACTAAGGGAGGCAGCCATGCTTGAACGCATCATAAGGTTGTCGATCCGGCAGCGCTGGGCCGTGCTTGCGGCCGTCCTGTTGCTGAGCGCGCTCGGCATCTATAATTTCGGCCGGCTCAAGATCGACGCCGTGCCCGACATCACCAATGTCCAGGTGCAGATCAACACCAGCGCACCGGGCTTTTCGCCACTGGAGGCGGAGCAGCGCATCACCTATCCGGTGGAAACCGCGCTCGCGGGCCTGCCGGGGCTGGAATATACGCGCTCCGTATCGCGCTATGGCCTCAGCCAAGTGACTGTCGTCTTCAGGGACGGCACGGACATTTATTTCGCCCGTCAGCTGGTGAACGAAAGGGTGCAGGGGGTGCGGAGCAGCATCCCCGAAGGTCTGGAGCCGGAACTGGGGCCGATCGCCACCGGGCTTGGCGAAATCTTCATGTACACGATCGAACCCAAGCCGGGCGCGCGCAAGCCCGACGGATCGGCCTATACGCCGCAGGATCTGCGCACCTTGCATGACTGGGTGGTGCGCCCGCAGTTGCGGACGGTGCCGGGCGTCACAGAGGTCAATTCGGTCGGCGGTTTCCGCAAGGAATATGAAGTCGCGCCCTATCCAGAGCGGCTCGCGGGCTTTGGCCTAACCGTTAACGACGTCATCAAGGCGCTGGAAGCCAATAACGCCAATGTCGGCGCGGGTTATGTCGAACGGCATGGCGCCCAATATGTGATCCGCGTGCCCGGACAGGCTGTAGGCGAACAGGATCTTGCCGGCATCATCGTTGCCCGGCGGGAAAATACGCCCATCCGTATCGCCGACGTTGCCGATGTGTCGATCGGATCGGAGATCCGCAACGGCGCTGCAACCAAGGACGGTCGCGAGGTGGTGCTGGGCACCATCTATATGCTGGTCGGCGAAAATGCCCGCGAGGTCAGCATCGCCGTTGCCGAGCGGCTGGAGGAGGTGAACCGGTCGCTGCCCGCCGGGGTCATTGCGAATACTGTTTATGATCGCTCCAAACTTGTCGAAGCCACGGTTGGCACGGTCGAGAAGAATTTGGCCGAAGGCGCCTTGCTGGTCATCGTCGTGCTGTTCCTCCTGCTCGGCAATATCCGGGCGGCGCTGATAACGGCGGCGGTCATCCCGCTGTCCTTCCTGCTGACGATCACCGGCATGGTCGCGAGCGACACTTCGGGCAACCTCATGAGCCTTGGCGCGCTCGACTTCGGCCTGATTGTCGATGGCGCGGTCATCATCGTGGAAAACTGCCTGCGGCGGTTCGGTGAGGCGCAGCATGGATTTGGCCGGCTCCTGACGCGCGAGGAGCGGTTTGACATTGCTGCCTCGGCGTCGGCAGAAGTCATCCGGCCAAGCCTGTTCGGCATCGCCATCATCACAATCGTCTATTTGCCGATCTTCGCGCTCACCGGTGTCGAGGGCAAAACCTTCCATCCCATGGCCTACACCGTGGTCATCGCGCTCACGGCCGCGCTGCTTCTCTCGCTGACCTTCGTTCCTGCGGCGGTCGCGCTGTTCGTGAAGGGTCGGATCGAGGAGAAAGAGAACCTCGTCATGCAGTCCGCAAGGCGCAGCTACACGCCGCTGCTCGATTTTGCCCTCAACAACCGCAACGCTGTTCTGGGCGGGGCGGTCGCGTTGGTGGCGATCAGCGGACTTGCCGCGACGCGTCTGGGATCGGAGTTCATCCCCAATCTGGACGAGGGCGATATTGCGCTGCACGCGCTGCGAATACCGGGCACCAGCCTGACCCAAGCCGTGGACATGCAATCGGCGCTTGAGCGCCGGATCAAGCGCTTCCCCGAAGTGGATCAGGTCTTTGCCAAGATCGGCACGGCCGATGTCGCGACGGACCCGGTGCCGCCCAGTGTCGCGGACACCTTCGTCATCATGAAACCGCGATCGGAATGGCCCGATCCGCGCAAGCCCAAGGCGCAACTGGTCGCGGAAATGAACAAGGCGGTGAACGAGGTTCCCGGCTCCCGTTACGAGTTCATCCAGCCGATCCAGATGCGGTTCAACGAACTAATCGCAGGCGTTCGCTCCGACGTGGCGGTCAAGATCTATGGCGATGATCTCGATACGCTGGCCAAGGTCGCGGACGAGATCGAAGGCGTGGTGTCGAAGATCCCGGGATCGCAGGATAGTCAGACGGAGCAGGTCACCGGGCTGCCGTTCATCCAGATCACGCCCAATCGAGAGGCGCTGACGCTGCTGGGCCTCAACATCGAAGATGTGCAGACCGTAGTGTCGGCCGCCATGGGCGGCGCGCCGGCGGGTCAGCTGTTCGAGGGGGACCGCAGGTTCGACATCGTGGTCCGCTTGCCCGAAAAGCTGCGGCAGGACCCGACGCTGCTCGAACGGTTGCCGATCCCTCTTGGCGGAGGAAATGGTGCTGTGCCCCTTTCCGAAGTGGCTTCCATCGAGCAGACGACCGGTCCCAACCAGATCAGCCGCGAAGATGGCAAGCGGCGCGCAGTCGTGACCACCAATGTCCGCGGTCGCGATCTCGGCTCCTTCATCGCGGAGGTGCAGCAGAAGATCGGCAGCGAAGTGACGATGCCGGAGGGTTATTGGGTCGATTATGGCGGCACCTTCGAGCAGTTGCAGTCGGCGTCGCTCCGGCTTCAGATCGTAGTGCCACTGGCGCTCCTCCTCATATTCGGTTTGTTGATGGCACTTTTCGGATCAGCCAAGGATGCGGGCATCGTCTTCTCCGGCGTGCCTTTGGCGCTGACCGGTGGGGTCGCGGCACTGCTGCTTCGCGGCATTCCCTTTTCGATTTCTGCAGGGGTCGGCTTCATCGCGCTTTCGGGCGTGGCGGTATTGAACGGTGTCGTCATGCTGAGCTTCATCCGTCAACTGCGGGAAGAAGGAGCTGGGCTCGACGAAGCCATTCGCGAAGGAGCCCTGACCCGTCTCCGGCCGGTGCTGATGACCGCGCTGGTTGCTAGTCTCGGCTTCGTCCCAATGGCGCTGAACGTGGGGGCCGGTTCGGAGGTGCAACGGCCGCTTGCGACAGTTGTGATCGGAGGCATTCTCTCCTCCACAATACTCACGCTGCTTGTTCTTCCGGCTCTATATCGGGCCGTTCACGGGAGGAGATCTCAGAGGACAACTGTGACTGGGGATGTGCAGGTGAACACTCTATGACGATAATCCCGCGCGGCCATGCCGCGCGGGATTGACATCGGTCATGCTATCCGACGTTAGCTTCAACGGCCGGTTTTCATTGCCCGAAGGGATAACCAGACGGTCTGCAGCTGAGAAGGCAATTTTTCGACCTGAATGTCGTAGAAGGGTCGATTTCGCCGCGCGTGCACCGCCTTGGGCTTGGAAGAAACCGTTGTTCCCTCCATGCTCTCTTAAACGGCAGGCGCTAAGCCAGAGTCCGACATCCTCGGCGATGGCAAGGACATTCACATCCTTGCGGCCCTGCGCGTAGAGCAGCTTTTCGAGACCAAGACCGGCCTGTTCGAGCCCCGGCGCATAGAGATCGAAGGCCGTCATCGTCCAGCAGACAGTCCGGCAGCCTCTGCCGCAAACCGCGCGGCTATGCCGGCTAGAAAGAGCGTCGCGGCGGCATCGTCATTGAGACTGGATGAGGCGGCGGCAAATTCATGAAGACCAGCGCCGTCGACACCCCCGGTGGCCAGTCTTTCGTCCATGAGCCCGATGCCGAAGGGCAGGCTGTGGGTCTTCATCGTGGAAGAGCTTGTTCCAAAGCCTGTACAGTCAGTCCTGCAATTCTGATCTGTTTGAAAGCAGGCATCCACGCTCCGATAGACGGTGGAGAGGCGATGCTTGGGAGCCTTCGAGGGAAGCGATGCGTTTGCAGGCCGGCTGAAAATGCTCTGGTAGCTGTCCCAAGGAGAAGATTGTGTCCAAGACGACCATCGCCGACCTTTTCGCACAGACCCTTCACCTTGCCGGTGTTGAACGGATTTATGGTGTCGTTGGCGACAGTCTGAATGGCCTCACCGATAGTCTGCGCCGCCAGGGAAAGATCGCGTGGGTGCATGTGCGAAATGAAGAAGCAGCAGCCTTTGCCGCCGGCGCTGAGGCGCAGCTGACGGGCAGGCTTGCCGCCTGTGCCGGATCTTGCGGGCCGGGCAACATGCATCTCGTCAACGGCCTCTACGACTGCAACCGCTCTCGCGCGCCCGTGCTGGCGATCGCCGCCCAGATCCCGAGTGCGGAGATAGGCTCCAACTATTTCCAGGAGACCCGGCCGGAAGCACTCTTCCGCGAATGCAGCGTCTATTGCGAAACCATCTCCGACGCAGACCAGATGCCCCGCACGCTTGACACGGCGATCCGCGCAGCGGTGGGGCATCGCGGCGTGGCGGTGGTGTCCACGCCTGGGGATGTCGCGTTACGATCTGCGCAGGGAGGCCTCGCTCGCGCGCCGGCCGCTCTTCTTCCGTCAAAGCCAACGATCGTGCCTGTCGATGATGACCTGCGCCGCTTGGCTGCACTGCTCAACGATGCGGGCCGGGTGACCATTCTTGCCGGTCGCGGCTGCCGCTTCGCGCATGCGCAGCTGGTCCAGATTGCCGAGCGTCTTCAGGCGCCTGTCGTCCACGCTTTGGGCGGC
>Ga0307406_10000824_pt1 | contig 17412 bp, 6 predicted proteins | sample 322Cmetagenome_3_FD_203706 | JGI IMG/M metagenome (GOLD analysis project Ga0307406, IMG submission 203706) | Maize rhizosphere microbial communities from greenhouse at UC Davis, California, United States - 322HYB-C-2 | ecosystem: Host-associated > Plants > Roots > Rhizosphere > Soil | place...
GCGGGCTGGCCTGGGCTCGTTCCGAAATACTCGTTGGCCGCGGAATCGGTCATCAAAAAAGCGATACAAGACATGTACAAAGATCGTCGAATTGCACGACATGAATTGTCGTACTGCCTTGAGGTCTACAATGGTGTCAACGGAAAACCCATCGGGTTCTTGGGCAATGTTTCAGACGATGGCCTGATGCTGATCAGCCATTTGCCGCTGATGGTCGGCGCAGAGTTTGACCTGCGCCTGAAGTTGCCAGCCGATGATGGGCCCCAGCAACACATCAAGTTGAAAGCCACCTGTCTTTGGTGCTCGGAAGACGTGACACCCCAGCATTTCGACGCCGGTTTCAGCCTGCAATGGGCGCCACCGGAATATGGCTATCTGGTGAGTGCGCTGCGGCAGTACTTCAGTTTCTACCCGATGTCGGCCTCGGCTTGAGCTGCTTGCCGGCATAGCCACTGTGGGAGCAAGCCTGCTCGCTCCCACAGGGTGGGCCATTTACCTGTTCATTGCGCCCTCAGCGCTGCACCTTCGCCTCGCCATCCAGCAACTTCTCCAGCAACAACACCCCCATCTCGCCCATCTGGTGAATCGCCAGGGCCAGGTTGCGCGGGGCGCCCTCCAGATCGTCAGATAAATCAAGGATCAGCGTACTGACCGAGCAGAAGGTTTCGTAAGTGTGCGCCAGCACGCCTTCGGGGTCGGCATCGGGCGCGACGATGAAGTAATCCAGCTGTCGTTGTGTTGTGTCCGGCTTGCCGGCGTTGGGCTTGAGGTAATGGTCCAGGGCTTTTTGCGCGGCTTTGTCGAGCTTCCGGGCTTCGGCTGTCTTGGGGGCAGGGCGTGGAGCGGTTTTGGGGGGATTGGGTGTTGGCTTGATCATGATCGGTCTCCGTTAATGGTGCTGCCACCCGGTTCGCGACTAAACGAATGTGGGTGGCGGCTGGACGCAGGTTAGTCGACCGGAGGAGACACGAAATCCGGCGCGCCCGGGGGCGCCCTGCGAACAGCCACCATCAAGTGCGGGAGGGGGAGCCCGACTGGATGACGCTTGTGCACATCGTATCTACCGTCGGGCGACTAAACCCGATCGCTGAGGTGTCAGCGACGCGAATCACGTTACGGGGCAAGGCCAAGGCACACAAGCCGGCGGATTCTGGCGGATCTGTAGTCCGTTGCGCAAGGAGCTGTAGTCAGTTGGGCGTAGCCGGGTGTTGCCGTTGGTCGGGACTGTCAGATCTGTCAGGTGTGCAAGGGGGCTGTTTCATTTTCTACACCTTTACCAGTTTGGTTAACTCAATCAGAGAATGGACTAAGCGATGATAAATAACTCAATTTGAATCTCTGGTTATTTGTGTTTTTCTTGGGGTAGGCAATAATTTTGGTGCCTTGACTTGTGCCGCCACTGTCCACGTCTAATACATCTCCGTTTTGTTGATTAACCAGGTAAACAAAATTGCTGCCCGCGTCTAACGGTACCCAGAATTGGCTGCTTCGCCAATCAACGGGTGAAGCGAACACATCTTTAGTGTCCGCTCCGCTTGCGAAGAAGGGAGACATGCCGAGCGCCTTGTTGTTACGTGCATTGAGTATCAGCAACACCGGTGAGCGGGAACCGATTCTTATGTTGTAAACCTTCCAAGTGGATTCGGCAGCTGTACTGTCGCTGGGGTACAACACGACTTTGTGGTCCTCGCGAGGACCTGCTGCCAATTTCATATCGATGATCATCGCCTCGTTTACAGCCGGATAGATTTTGTAGAGACCGTTAATGACATTAGCGCTTGTGGCTTCTCGTAATGAGGGGGCAGCTATCTGCTCCAGAGGCTCGGTGCCAGGGTTATCAGCATCTTTTGGTTCGTTTTCGTTATTCATATAGGGCGCTCCGAGCATAGGGCAAGTTTTTTTTCGTTCCAGGCGGATACGGTTCGCAGCTCTAACGGGTTGGATCAACCACATCGCTATGTTGAGCAATCGCTGCGAGTCGGTCTACTGCAGGATCTGACAGATTTTTATGTTTAATTCTTATATAAGGTCAATCGAATTGGAATTAAAAACTTGTCACGCCTCTCGGGTTAATGTCCGGGCCGGTATCTGCATCCTCTTTGCCACCGGTCAGAACTGTAAGGTCTGACAGGTGCGCGAGATGGCGCTATCGATTTCACTTACGCAAACGGGCAAATCCAGCCGAAATTGAAATAGAAGGGGCGAGTCGTGGAAACAGATGACGGTGTCGATGCAAGTTTCCCCATAGAGTCAGTAGAACGCAGCAACAATTGGGACGATGATCCAGACGGTGACGGTGTAGTGATAGTGTCAGCGAGGAACGACTATTGGGCAGAGCTTAAGGTACGGTATACCTGGAATGCCAACGGTACTTTGTTTTCGGTAACGGTGCTTCAATACAGAGCAGGCAGTAATGGTCGTAATAGCGGTAACGTTGAAATGGGGCTTATTTCAAAAGGCAGGGTTGATTATAAAGAAATCACAGGTAGCGCCAAACAAGACGGGCAATGGCATGATCTTCCTTATTCCCTATCGGTAGAAGGGGACGCAAAGGTCGCGCATATAAATTTTCACTATATATACGATCGTGACGATGTAAAGGATATTGAATTGTGGGGCAATGCAAGTCTGTGTTTCCGCCCGCCGGCGCCCGTAACGGCAAGTTCGATTATTAGCTCTCCGTCAGTCACCATGACCGGAACGGGGGCTGTCGACGGCAGCACCATAGCTATTCTCGACAAAAAAGATTTTTCAACTTTAGCTAATGCCACAATCAAGTCTGGCGGCAACTGGGAGGCTAAATTCAATGTGCCTGGTGGGGTGAACCCAATTACGTGCTTCGCGCTCCAAATGATCGGCCTGTCTGGCAAGCGCTCATCTGACGTCACGATCACTGTGGTTTATGTGACATTGGCCAGGCCCGTTGAAAAAGACGTTGTTTGCGCCGACAGGCTCGAATTTGCAGGAACAGGATTTCCGGAAGCAACGGTCTGGGCGGTTGATGCGGATTCAAAAGTTTTATTTTCTGAACAAGCTCAGGTGGGTACGGATAAAAGTTGGACAGCCAAAGGAAAACTGCTTGACGGTAATGTTCACCCGGCCGAATTTTACACGGCCGACCTTGGATATCAGATTGGAGATAGCCCCGTAAGGTATGCAGGCTTACGCCGTGCCTTTACTGTTCTGGGCGCGCTGCATATGGTCCCGCTCAGTGGCGAGCAGGAAATGAACTTCACGGTTACCGGAACAAACGGAATGGAGGGCGCCACAGTCAAAATCAGAAAAGACCTCGGCGACATACAGTTAGGCTCCGGCACTGTTGGAACAGGAGGAATCTGGAGCGCTGACGTACAGTTGACCGAGGCAGGACTTATCAGGCTGGTGGCTGAGCAGATCTACAACGGCGTCACCTCGCCACCCAGCAATTATGAAACGTTCAAAATCAAACCGCCGAAGCTGGTAAATATCCAGGTGACCTACGCTGACCCCGGCACCGTAACGTTCTCGGGAAGTGGTTACAACACGGCCACCGTGGATGTTCATATCAAGGACAACGTTACCCCGGTGGGCAGTGGCAACGTGAGTGGTGGCACATGGTCGGTCGATTGGAGCGAGCAACCGCCCGCAAGCCATATCATCGATATCCGGCAAAAAGTATCCGACGGACAAGGCGGTTGGATTTATTCCGTTTGGGCTGATTCGCTAGCTGTCAAGATACCGGTTCCACCGCCAACGCTGTCTGCTCAAGTCGGGGCCGACCGCAGGCCGGTGCTTTCCGGTACCGGTCACAGTTGGCCGGAGACACCGCAGACGAATATCGAGGTGGATGTGAGTGGCCCGTCGGGACCTGATGTTCCACTCATTCCAGTCATCAATGATAGCTGGAGGCATACAGCCGCCACCGCGTGGGCACCTGGACGGTATCAACTTAGAGCCCGGCAATGGTTCGGTGATCTGGCGTCCGGATGGACCCCTGAACAAGTTTCATTGATCGTCCCTGCGCCACAGCCCACAGTGACCGTCCTCGACAATGGCCTGACGCCGAACTTCTCGGGCACCTGTCTGAGCGGTGCAACGGTGCAGGTGTGGTTCGACGATGACGAGGGTTCGGCCGAAGGGGCGCAGGTGAGCGGCACCACCTGGACCTACAGCCGGCCCGAGCCTTTCCTGCCGGATACTTATACCGTCAACGTGAAGCAGACCGTGAATGAGGTGATCTCTGCCGCGGCCTCTGAAGTATTCACTGTGGTTGTCACGAAGCCGGTCATCACGGCGCCTGCCGAGGCGCAGGAGGTAGACCACAATCCCATTATCGAAGGCACCGGGGGCATACCGGGTGCGAAGATGACGGTGCATGACGATTTGACGGATCTGCCCATCGACAACAATGAGGTGACGGCCGACGCATGGTCGGTGCCCGTTTCGCGAGACCTCCCGTTCGGCGGCCACACGATCTACGCCGTCCAGCAATACGAGGGGTTCGATTCCGAGAAAAGCGACCCGGTCTCTTTCACGGTCATCCTGTTTCCCCCCATCATCGAACATCCGCAGCCAGGCGAGAGCGTGCCCCGAAAATTTGTCATCGATGGTTATGCCCGTCAGGTATCGGGGTTGGATACGGCGCAGGTCGAGCTATGGCTGGAGGGTGAAGACGAACCCTGGAAGGCAAAGGCGAGGGGCCATGACGGCTACTGGTTCTACGAAGCTGATTTGCCAGTGGGCCGTCATGTCTTGCGGGCCAAGCAGATTTTCGCCGGGGAAGAATCCGAGTTGGGCACTGCCCTTGACTTCACCGTCGTCCCGGCTAAACCGGTCATCGAATCACCTGCGGCCTTGCAGCACCTTGGCACCACGGCCACGCTTTCCGGGTTCGGGTACGCGGGCGATTGGGTTGAAGTGGCGTGGAGCGATGCGGCGCAAACCATCCTGGGTCGAACTCAGGTGCAGGCGAACCGGACCTGGTCCCTTGCGCTGACCTTCGAGAAACCGGCTGGTGAGCACAGCTGGATCATGCGACAGGTCAACGGTGATTACAGCTCCGGCTGGAGCGACGCGCATCCGGTGATGGTGCTCTCGCCGGCACCTTCGTTTACCGCGCCCGAGCCTGGGCATTGGTTCGCCGGCTTGCCGGTTTTCCACGGCACCGGTGAGACGGGCAAGGCGATCGAGTTGTCCCACTGGTTCGATACCCGACAGCGCATTTCGCAAGGTGATCGCGTGGAAGACGGCGCTTGGTCCGCCTCGCCCGATACCCCGCTACCGCCGGCTTCTCATTGGGTCAAGGCCCGGCAAGGCGATTCGGCTTGGGAGGAGAGTGCGCGTTTTGAAGTGGACCCGTTCGGGCAGACGCCTGAAGGGTAAAACCTGTGTGAACTGTCAGATCTGACAGTAGACGCAGCCCCTGCCTCACTTTCAAATAACGCCAAGCAGGCCGCCGAAGATGCGGCGGCCCTCAGGCTTATCCCCAGCGGAGCACGACGATGAAGCTTTCTGCGGCGAAAATTGCCAGCCAGTTGTGCTCACAATTAGTGAGCAGGCCGCAATCGGATGAATTCCCTGACTTGGGGAAGTATTTTGAAGAGGGTGGTTCGGTGTGCGCGCTGGCGCGCAAAGGCGTGGCCGGGTTGGTGAGCGAGTATGGCCTGGAGGTCGACGAAGCCCAGGCGCTCGCCTTGCGTCTCAATGGATTGGCGACCTGGCTGCTGCGCGATTTCATCGAAAAGCAACTGACGTGTACGGTGTCGACGCCCAAGCACCTGCGCCATGGATTACTGGCGCTGGTCGATGGGCCGAATTACCGCGATCTTTTCGGGCCCAATTTTGCCGGTATGTGCCCGGCCGATGCGATCGAGGCCATTCATTCGCCAGTGGCCTATGCGGTGTGGCTCAAGCGCTGGTCGGAACAGCGGCTCCTGCCCGCCGGCACGGCTTATCCGCTGAAAGCCCGGCGAGTGGATCTGGACAAATTGAAGATCGATCCCGCTGCGGTGTATGGCGTTGTTTCCTCGGTTGAGGTGGTCAGCAGTGTGTTGGAGGTGTCGATCAACGCTTCCCTCCAGAACATCCCGGATCTGGATCTGGATCTGGAGCTGAGCAAGCGGCGTTATCCCAACGGCCTGCCTTTTCACCATCCCTGGACCACCTTGGACGAGTTCACCCGAGACCTGGGGATGTCCGTAGGCGGCGTGGTGAGGTTGTGTGATCCCGGTTTTCCTTATTTCCTGAGGCCGTTGGAGTGGGGGGAGACGTCCAGGCATGGGCTCACTCAGTCCGCCAGGCTAAGCCCCGGCGTGCGGAAAATAATGACAGAGCAAGCTCATTTTCCTGAACAGGAACAAGAAAATGAGGGGTATTTTCGAGATAACTTCGGCTTGCACGATGTAGAGCGGCATAATCTCAATCAAGCGTTTTTCTTCAACCAGCGAACCAAGTTGACTCAAGCCGGCCTGGAGGCTTTGCTTTCCGTCGAGTTGTACGCTCCAGCCCTATCGCCGCATGTCGTTGGCGCTGATCTGATTGCCAGCCCTGGAGTAGCGGGTTCGGTGTTCGTCAACAATGGGCTTTCCATGCCCTTGATGGCTATCCAGTACAACAGTCAAACGTTTCTCCATCGCATTACGGGGATGGTGACAGAAGCGACTTGGCACTACGACAGAGTCGACCGCCTCAACCGCAAGATCCGACTGGACAACGCGTTGCAGTTGCCCAGCCATGAAACCGATGCGCTGTTGAGTGCGATCATCCGGGCTGAATCAACAGAGAAGGAGCCCAGCAATTACTGGATAACCGAGGCTACGCTTCGGGCGTTGGGCCTGTTCCAGATGCTCAGGGAGAACTATCAATGCACGGCCGAAGAGTTTGCGGTTTTCATGGACTACATTTCCATCTACGGTCGCGGCACCGAGCTTTCCCAGTTTGACCGGGTGTTCAACAAGGACACACTGTCGGCCCCGCCCTTGGTGCTGGATGGCACTTCGTTCGCGCTGGTGCCGGTCGATGAAAAGGACGCGCTCACGGTCCTGCACATTTGCAGTGGCTTGAATATCGACTTGGCAACCTATTTCATCCTGGCGCCGTTGATTGCCGAGGCTCAGACCCCTCCAGGACTCAAGCGCAGTCGCGAGGTGTTGTCCAGTTTCCATCGCATGGCCAGGTTGCCGCAGATATTGGGCATTGCTCCGGCTGTGGCGGTAGAAATTCTCAGCCTTTTAAACGAGGGCGCCGGGTTGGCTGCGCTGGTTGGCCAGCCCTATATCCATGCGGACACTTCTTTGAAATCGGAGGCCGATGCCGACATCCTGATGCAGATCCAACGCCTGGAGGGCTGGGTTCGCTGGTGCGCCGACAACGACCTGGACGTGGGCTGGGCCGTCGAACGTGTCATACCCAGGTCCGATCCGTCCGAGGCGAGCGAGGCGCAGGCCTTGCTTTTCGAGCAGTTGCGCAGCCAGCTCCCACCGTCCCTGTTTACCGAGTCAGCGCTGCAGATGGCGGGGGTCATGCAGTTATCCAACGGACGGCAATGGACGAACCAGCTACTTGAACTGGCCGACCAGGACGGGCTGGTGATCCACCGGGCGGAGTCCGCCGAACGGTCGTACGAGATGTTCGCCCGCGAGGTGATCAAGCGTGTTGTGACAAACATCATCGGACAGGACGATCCACAGACCGTCGAACAGATCCTCGGTGTGTTGCTCAGCTGTCGTGCGGGCCAGCAGGGCGTGGTGCAGGAGAATCTGGCTGTTCATGGGCAACTGACACCCCTGCTGGCATTGCCGGTACTGAGCTGGTCGGGCGCAACGGTGCATCAGGTACTTTCCTATGTATTGCGTCGTACACCGGACGCTGATCCTTCCAGCAGTCGTGCGCGGGTAGAGACGCCGGGCGATCCTTTTCTGGGCATGCTCAATGGGTTCTTGTCCCGCAGTGAAATCGCCAATGTGCTCAAATTGAGCCCTGAATTCCTGACGCTTTACTTGACCATCGGCGATGGCGTCGGGAATGCGCCCGGAACCGAACCGTTGACGCCTGGTGCCTTGTATTACCTGACGGTCTACAACCGGGCCGTCGCGCTCAGTCAGAAAAGCGAGGCGCAATTGCTGGGCTACCTGCAAGTGGCCAATGGGCTTCCAGACAGTTTGTCTGGCGACGGCCTCCGGTTGGTGCAGGACCATTGCGCCGAATTGCTTGCCGAGATTTTTGATTGGAGTGCCGAAGAGGTGCGGGCCTGTGCGCGTCGGTTCTCAGCCTCGCCGGGCTACATTCGCAGCCTGGAGCATGTTGATCTGCTAACACGTCTGCGTGCGTTCGCCCTTGAAAGCAAGCTGGATGCCTTGACCACGCTGAAGATCGGTCAGTTAGAACCCGATGCATCGTTCTCTGCCTACAGGGAGGTAGCCGATCAGGTCGCTGCCGTCCTGGCCGACCCAAACCGGACATCGCCGCTACTGGGCCTCAATGCCGTGGATGATCAGGTCGAGGTGATCTGTTCGATCGGGTCGACGGAACTGATCGCCAACAGTGGCGAAACGAGCCAGCTGACCGTTACCGTCAAGCGGGGGGGCGCGGCGCAGAGAAATACCAACGTCTATTTCACCTCGACACTGTGCCGCATCGAACCAACGAGCGCCACGACCAATGAAAATGGCACCGTAACGGTCATGGTGCACGCCGGTACGACCATGGGGCGTGACGTGATCAGTTACCGGCTGGATGCTCGCGAGGCACAGCCTGCGGTAGCCATCACGTTGAGGAATGACCCCGATAGCTTCAGCTTCTACAAGCTGGAAAACGAAATTTACGTCACAGAAGAAAAGGTCGGCAACGACGTCACCTTGCGCGTGGAGTTGCTCGATGATTATGAAAACCCAGCTTCTTACGAGCGTGTGACGTGGGTACTTGATCCGGTGTTTTCGCAGCTTGTGTATACCCAGACCAATGCCGACGGCGTGGCGGAGGTGACGTTCACCAGCCTGACCCCCACCGAAGTCATAGATCCGACCGCCAGGTACGAGAAGGGCGGCGCGGGGGGACCCAGTCTGACGCTGAGCTCTATCAAATTTACCGACGACTCAGAGGCTGGAGCGACACGCTGATTATCCGAACGACACCGAACCCAGCAGCAGGAGACGGTCATGGCTACACAAAACATCACCCGCGCCACAGCCCTGCGTCGCGACGCACTGATCGAATGCGCCCTGAGTATCAAGGCCATTGAGGACAAGGAAGAGAACAAAAAAGGACCGGTGATCAAAACAGTCGATGACCTGTTGGAATGGCTGCGAACTGACCTGCTGGACAATCATCAGGTCAAGACCTCCTGGGTCGCCGAGGCGGTCAGTTGCTTTCAGCAATACATACACGCGGTATATCAAAAACTTGAACCGGGCTACGACGGCCAGGAGTTCGACAGCAAGGATCTTAAAGACTGGGACATCGCCAGCCAATACCCGTTATGGGCGGCCAGCCAGTTGCTCAAATGCATGCCGGAGGACTACATCACCCCGTATGCGCGTATCCGCAAGACCAGCCTGTTCAAGGCGCTGGAAAACAACCTCAACCAGACCCGGCTCACCCCCGATTCGGTGCAACAGGGCGTTCAGCAGTACCTGCGCGCTTTTGAAGAAGTCTGCAACCTGGAAGTGCTCAACGGCTACGTCGACGGCCACGATGCCCTTAGCGCCGACTATTACCTGGTCGGCAGGGAGCGGATCGCGCCCTATCGCTATTTCTGGCGCAAGGCGGATGTCCAGTTGAGCGAGGACAGCGAGGCCATCAACCCGGCGGCCTGGAGCGAGTGGACGCCCGTCGATATACCGTCGGATGTACGGGTGCTCGATATCCGTCCGGTGTTTTGGGGGGGGCGCTTGTGCCTGGTCTGGGCCGAGTGGCGCGAGGCGCTGTTTGACGGTGAGGGTGGGCTGCAGCAGCCCTACGAACTTGAGCTGAAGGTGGCCTTCATCGCGTTGAGTGGGCAGTGGTCGCCGCCGATACGGCTGAACCTGTCAGTGTTTCATGAAGATGTCAGTTCGGATTTGCGGCTGGTGGCGGTGATGCTGCGCGACGACGTGGATACGCTCTATCCCAAGGGCCGGCTGGCCGTGCATTTGACCAATGCGACGGGCCTGCTGTTTAAGAGCCGGGAAAATCCGGTGGAAATCTACGAAACGCGTGACGCGCTGTTTCGCAAGGTGGCCGATGAAAAACCGATCATGGACCACCTGGCGATGGTTCGCTACATCAGTCCCCTGACCCTGCAGCAGCGGATTGCGCCAGCGGAATTTTCCCGGATGACCGAAACGGTTTCCGAGGACGCGGAGCCTTTGGTTGAAAAATTCTCGCTCAAAGCTGTGATAACGCCTTCCGACGGTGCTCAGGTTCTGAATCTACAAGCGCATTGTGCCCAATTGGTACCTGGACGGATCGGCAACAACGTCGGATTCACCTTGACGGTGCGCTTTGCTTCGGGCGGGGATACATCAACCAAAAAAGAGGATAAGTCCGACAACGGTGGTTGGTCATTCGATGCTCTCACAATCGCACGTCCCGACTTTGCCGACACTGTTCTGACCTGCACTTTGGAGAATGAGGCTCTGGACTCCAAGACGTTTACCCTGAACCTCAAAGACGTTCCTGTCGAAAGCTCCCCCCCATCGATACACAAAACCGACTCACGTGGTGCACAGTTCCTGGCCTTGGGGGGGCTGGCGACGAAACTCAAATACGTTCGCCTCAATACCCTGATCGGTGCGGAACTGGTCACCCGCTCCAACGTCTCGATCGATGCCGTGCTCGATTGGGATACCCAGTTTCCCGATGAGCCCGAACTGCCCGAAAACGCAGAGGAACCAAACGGCCCCTTCGATGGCGCCAACGGGCTGTTTTTCTGGGAGCTGTTTTTTCATCTTCCGCACTTGGTGGCAACGCGACTCAAGGACGAAGACCGTTTCGTCGAAGCCCAACAATGGTTGCATTTCATCTTCGACCCCCAGGCCATTGCAGACCCCGGGGGCCGACTGGAGCAACAGAAGCCTTTCTACTGGCGCTGCCGACCCTTGAATGTCCCCGCTGGTGGGGAGGACGTGGCTTGTGAAGCGGACAGTCCGACCGATCCGGATGCGATTGCCTACTCGACGCCACGACACTACCAGATGCTGATTTTCCTCGATTACGTCGCCAACCTCATTGCGTGGGGCGACTGGCTGTATCGGCAGTTGACGCGCGATAGCCTGGCGGCCGCCAAGCTGCAATATCTGCGTGCCAGGCAGTTGATGGGCGCGGCCCCGGACGATCAGATCGTCAGTCAGTGGACGCCCGCCAAGTTGGAGGATCTGGTCGACGCTCTGGAGGAGGCGACCGCCCTCAAGGCATTCGAACACGAGGCGGAACTGGACCCTGGGTGGCTACCGGTCAAGACCCGGTTCTTTGAGGATCCCGGTGTCATTGGCACGGAGCAGTTCAGGTTGCCGGTCAGCCAGCGTGTCCTGCACTTGTATGAGTTGCCGGACCAACGCATGTACAACTTGCGCAACAACTTGACGATCGATGGCAAGCCGTTGTCCATCGAGTTGTTCAGTACGATCGACCCTGCCGATCTGCTCAAGAACCTAGCCGCGGGGGGCGGGGGCCCTGTGCGACCGATAGGCGGGCCTTTGCGGGTGGCGGCGTTCCGTTGGGGGGTGCTTTTCGATGCGGCCCTGCGGGCCACGCAATATTTGCAAGAATGCGGCAACCAGGTGATACGGTTGCTGGAACAGCAGGACCGTGGCGAGCAGGAACTGATGCAACAGCGTCACCTGACCGAGTTGAGTGCCTTCGCCAAAGCCATGCAGGAGGAAAACCTCGAGCAGTTGAACGCGAACTTGGCGGCATTGCGCAGCAGTCGCGAGATGATCGAACAGCGTCGCTCACACTTCGCAAAGTTGCACTCGGACAATATCTCCAGTGCCGAATACAAAGTCATGGCAAACCTCGATGCCGCGAAAGCGCTGTCGGGGATGAGCACCGCGTACCAGATTGTGGGTGGTGCTATCGACGCGATTCCCAATATATTTGGAACCTCGACCGGCGGCGCTCAGGCGGGCGGCATCCCAAGGGCCGTAAGCTATGGCCTCCAGATCGCCGTCGATATCCTGCGCAGCGATGCCGAAAAGGACGCTACCTCCGAAAGTTACCGGCGGCGGCGCGAGGACTGGGGCCTGGCGCGGGATCAAGCCAGTGCGGAACTGGCGGTGATCGATGAGAACATCGCTGCCCAGGAACATGCGATGGTGGCAGCCGAGACCAGCCTGGCACAGACCCTGAAAATGAACGCCCAGACCCAGGCCCTCTACGATTTCCTGCTCACCCGTGCTACACGCGTGGAGTTGTACCGTTGGTATGTTGGGCAATGCAAGACGTTGCATTTTCAAGCGTACGATCAAGTCGTCAGTTTGTGCCTCAGCGCCCAGCGCGCCCTGCAACTGGAGACGGCCGAGTTCAGTCTTTCCCACATACGCACCGATGCCTGGTTGGACAATCACTACGGCTTGACCGCTGGGGATGCGCTGCGGCTCGATCTGTTGCGCATGGAGGCCGACTATTTGCTGCGTTATGAGCGACGTCTTGAACTGGTCAAGACCGTGTCCCTGCGCAAGCTATTCGATAGTAGAACCCAGTTGGCCTTCGAGAGTTGGGAGGAGGCCCGGGAAGATTTGCAAAAAAAAGGCACGCTGGAGTTCGAGCTTTCGCAGCTGTTGTTCGACCGAGATTATCACGACCATTATTGCCGCCAGATCAGCGCCGTGGATGTCACCTTGCCGACGCTTCTTGGCCCTCATGAAAACATCTGCGCAACGCTGACCCAGATCAGCAGCGCCACGGCCATCGAGCCTTCGCTTCAGTCCCTTGAGTACCTGTATGGAAATGGCAGTGCGATCGCTCCGCCCGATGTGTTGCTGAACATCGGCAGCGGCGAGCAGATGGCTATTTCCCTGGGCATCGATGATTTCGGCCTGAACGCAATGAAACCTGACGAGGGGTTGCGCAACCCATTTGAAAATACCGGTGCTGTTTCCCGCTGGACGCTGGCCTTTCCCTGGCCTGGCGAATTACGTCAAGAGCAGCAACTGAAGGCGTTGAACGACATCATCCTGAGGGTCCGGTACACGGCGAAGGTGGGAGGGCCAGCGTTCTCCCGAATGGTTCAAGGCAAAGTAACCAGCGCTTCTGGCGCCCGTCTTGGGAGGTCATGATGAACATCGAACCTGTCGATACCCGGACCAATGTCCTGCCCAACGGACGTTTCGATTCGGGAACCCGCTTTTGGGAATTTACCGGCCCGTCAAATGGCTGGGCGTTGAAAGGCGACACTTGGGAAAACGCCCCCATACAATATATGTCGCTTTACCAGGGGGCGGGTATTACCCAACAGGTGGCCGCTCCCGCGCCACGATCGGACCGAGCGCGTTACCGCTTGAGTTTCCTGTACAACAACCGAAGTGCAGAAACCGTCACGTTTAGCTTGCGTCTGCTTGGATCCGAAGACGGTCTCGAAATAGAGTTGCCGGGCACAGGTGCCGTGGCGGAGGAAGGAGAAAGGGCTCTGAGCCTGACGCCCTACTCGGCACTGATTGAGTTCGATGTCACGCAAGAGGACATTTTTGACTTCGTCATCCTGAGCCCACGCGAGGCGACACGCACCAAGGACTTCCAGATTGCCCGAATTGATTTCCATCTGGAATTGGATGCCCTGGAGTTGACGGCAATCGTCAACGATGGCCAGACCCACTCCATAACCGCAGATCCAGTGCTTTACCTGTGTCATGGCGCGACCGGCGACGACGCCCACAGGGTTTCTTTCAAACCCGCTACGGGCAGCCCCTGGTCTGGGACCGAGGCGTTGCTGTGGAGTCAGGATAATCCGCAGGAAAGGGTCGTCGTGACGCCTGCCTGGGGCAGGAACCAACTGATCGATGACCAGTGGGAAATCGATTGCCCGGCTCTCGTCCAAGACGAAACACTGTTGTTCAACCTGTCGATCTACAGCAAGTACCACGCTGACCCTTATCCGATTGCGGTGTCGCTGGGGCATCATCGGTTGGTTGTCGAGACCGTTTTACAGCCTGTCTATCAGCCGGTGATCGAGTACGACCAGTCGGTCAAGTTGGGCGTCCAGGTGAAGTCGCATTATCTCGGCATCCCCATGGCCGGCGTGTCGGTTTCCTGGACGCGGGGCAGTACGGAGCTCGGGGTCACCGAGACCGATGGGAATGGCTATGCCGAGTTTGTCTTTACCCCCGACACCGCGGGAACGCTGCAGATAGACGCCCGTGTCGACAGCCCGTTTTATGCCTCGGGCAATATTGCGGGTTCGTTTGGCGTGAAAGCTCATGCGGTGGATCCGCTGAAGGCCGTGCGGGTCAAGTTCCCCGACATGGAGCCTGCCCCATGGGGAGAAAAAACCGGCTATCCCGATCGGGGCGCGACGTATCGGTTAAGCGTGTTATTTGCCGATGACAGCCCTCTGCTAAACGGTAACGTTTGCCTGGCGTGGGAAGGCAAAGACCCCGATGAATTGGGCGTCACGGCCTCCCCCGATTTCTTGCACCCGGTACTGGTCAATGGGACAACGCTGAACTGGACGCTCGATTGTGCGGATCTCATCGATGGTGAGTTCAACTTGCGCCTGGTCAGTGCCGATTTGTTGGAGCCAACCGTCAACAACGTCATGTCCCTGGCTCGCCACAAACTGAAAATCGGGGACGTGCGCGAAGCCAATCGGATCCCGGTGGTGGATGAAGAGGATTACGTCTGGTGCATGCTGCAGGTGATGAGCCTGAGTGACGAGCCGATTGCGGGCGTGCCGGTGGAGTGGGAATCACCGCGAGGTACCCAGCGAACCTTTACCGGTCTGGATGGCTGGGCCAGCGTGATCGATCGGCCTGAGGAGCATGGGGATTACAGCTTGGTGGCGCGGGTCAATCCGCGGGAGGATGGGCAGGTTCTGTCACACGAATTTGCCATCCAGACGCTGCCGACCAGTGCTTGGAAAACGGCCAGCTTCAAGCTCGATGAGATTGCGATCGATCGGGTCGGGGCAGGTGCGGTGTGCCGCATGGGGCAGCAGTATGTTTTTCACTTGATGGTCGAGCCCGGTAGTTTACTAATAGGCAAAGACGTTTTCCTACAATGGCAGGACCGGGCCAATACAGGTTTAATCGACATCGCCAACATGGAAACCCCGATCACCGTCACGCCCGACGGGGTGCAATGGAACGTCGACGCGAAGGTGGCTGAAACCAGCGGTGTGTTTGACTTGCAAGTGATGTCGAGCGAGATGGAACCGCTCGACCTGGCGTTTCGCCTGCTGCCCGAAGACCTGTCCGCCGAAGTGGAGCTGCTGTTCGACCAGATGCCGAAGAACTGGGACGTCGATGTCGAGTTGTTCCCCTGCCTTGGCGCGACCCACGACCTGACGGTACGGCCCGTCAACAACTTGGGCGGCTTGCATGGCTTATTGCTCGAGGCCGCTTCGACGCCGGCGTTGCCGTCGGATTGGGTCATCCGCCCTTCGTTGTCGGAACGTCCCGCCATGACGGCGGGCGGCGTTCGCTATCGCTGCGATTTCAGTGAGGCGACCACCGCTGCGCAACGAAACTGGACCATCAGTTTTTCGGACGTTGGCGCGTTCACCCAACCACCTGCATTCGGATTGCAACTGGCCCACAACAAAGTGACCGGTACACCGTACGAGGTGGCGACCGATCCGGTGCTGAGCAAAGGCGAAAGCGCGCGGCTGGCCTTGCGATATGTGTCGGCGTTCACTGGCCAACCGGCGAACGAGGTCGACGTGGAGTGGGATGATGGAGGCTCTTCCACCAGCGGAGCGGAGGGGATTGCCCAGCGCAGTTACCAGCCCGTGGCTGCGGGCGATAATGCCGTTCAGGCCCTGGTGCGCAATGCTTATGATTCCACTCAGGTCGAGCACACGTTTGCCGTGCATGCTTATGAAAATAGTCCTTGGGATGACCTGACGGTAAAAAACAGTCGGGGAGAAGAGCAACCTTGGGGTGAACAAACTTTTTTCCCCCGGCGAGCAGACAGCTTGGAATTGGAACTCTGTGCTGCGCCGGATAGCCCGTTGCTCGGCCAGACCTTGACGCTGGGGCTCAGTGGCGCCCATGAGCTGGACACGAAGGTCATTTTTTCGCCGGTATTGGGCGTGTCGCAGCCATTGACCGACGACGGTTTGCCGATTCGCCTTGTTGCAGGTGATCAGACCGACGCAGCCTTTGACCTGCAGTTGTCAGCCTCGCGCCTGCTGGAGCGCTCACCGCTGAATGCTTTTTCCCTGGGGAGCTATGTTCCAGTGGATGTCGCGGCCAGTACCCATGAGGAAATGGTCGCCGATTGGGGCGAATCCCTGTCATTTGAAGTCACCCTGACCAATGTCCTGACCGGTCAACCCGCCAGGAATGTTCAGGTGACATGGGACGGGACGGATGAGGTCATCGAGCCGGTGACCACCGTCACCAATTTCTACGGTGTAGCTCGTTTCAGTTTCGTTGCGACAGTTCCCGGTCCGGGAAAATTGACTGCCCGCGCCGTGGGCACAACGCAGGTCATCACGTTCGATTACCTTGTCCATGAGGCCTGCAGAATAGACAGCCTGACTTCCGACAAGCTTGAAGGTTTTCCAGGGGAAACACTCAACGTGGAGGTTGCGGTGGTCAGCGTTGCGACCGATCAGCCGGTCGAGGGGGTGCGGGTAGACTGGTATTTGAAAGGCGTGGTGTCAGAACCGGTTTTCACCGATGCGCAGGGCAAGGCGCTGATTGTATTTGAATTGCCAACGCGGATTGGCAGTTACACGCTGAGTGCATCGGTGCGCGGGGAGCGTGGATGGGAATCGGATTGGCTATCGGTGAGGGTGTTGGGGACTCAAGATAGCTGGTGGCAGGAATTTACGCTTTTGCTGGGTGATGAGCCCATCATCGGAGCAGGTTACATAAGGGAGGTGAAACTGCCGGCTCTTAGCGATCATTTCTCATACCTGAAGTTAAAAGCCAAGAAAGACAGTAGTTTGATCGGTCAGGCCTCGGTTCATATTAATGGGGACCCAGGGGTGAGCTTGGGTGTGCATTTTTCACCTGGATTTCTTCAGCAACGGCCGATAACGAAGGATGAACTGGAGTGGGCTATTTCAACTGTAACCGGCGCTTACGGCAATTTCACATTATGGTTTTACGTGCCTGGGTTGCCGGACCTGGAACTCCAAGCCTCCACGATCGCACCCTCTTGACAGCCCGCTACAAATCTCCCGCCTTCTTCCATCCCAGATACAACGTCACCAGCTCGGCCCCCAGCTCCCCGGGCCGAGCTTGCAACACCGCCACCCCGTGGACGCTCAAGCGCTCATGCAACGTCGCCCGC
>Ga0307406_10000826_pt1 | contig 17400 bp, 14 predicted proteins | sample 322Cmetagenome_3_FD_203706 | JGI IMG/M metagenome (GOLD analysis project Ga0307406, IMG submission 203706) | Maize rhizosphere microbial communities from greenhouse at UC Davis, California, United States - 322HYB-C-2 | ecosystem: Host-associated > Plants > Roots > Rhizosphere > Soil | place...
GCTCCTCGAGCCTTCCGGCGTAGAGCGAGTGCGTGACCGGTTCCGGCGCGGCGACACGTCGTGGCCGGAGCCGTGGCTTCTCATGATGCTCGAGCTGTGGTGTCGCGAGGTGCTGGACACCGCCGGCCACGTGTCCGTGGATCGGATTGGGCGAGTGCCTAACGTCGATGCGGCGGAGCTCGCATTTTCGCCAGCCTTCGATCGCGGCGGCGCCTCGTGACGATCGTTCACGAGCCGCCTCGGACAACGTCCGGGATTGCGACGCACGCGGCCGCCGGCGACGTCAGGTGGGCGCGCGTGACGCGGTTCGACGACGATCCGCATCCTGGCCGGCCGCGCATCCTGTTCATTGGGCATGCCGAGAGCACCCACGCACATGCGTGGATCGACCTGCTGGCGGGCGCGGACCTGAACGTCCGAATGTTCGCGCTTCCGGGTGGCGTTCCGCCGGACTCCTGGGAAGTCCGCACGTACGTGAGCACGCCCACGAGTCAAAGCCTCGATGCCCGAACGCGCCGCCGGTTATATCCGGCAGGACGCCTGGCGCGCGCTCCGAAGCGCGCGTACGCTCGCCTCGTGTCCAGCGAACGCGCCGTCGAGCAGCGTTGGTTGGCACAGCTCGTTCGCGAGTGGAAGCCGAACATCGTGCATACGTTGGGTCTCGATCCCGCGGGCGAGTTCTACTTCGACACACGGCAACAGTACGGCCTCGAGACCGTGGCCGCGTGGGTCGCGCAGACGCGCGGGGGATCGGACCTCGCGCTCGCACGCTTCGATGAGGCGAGAGCCTCCCGCCTGGCGGCCGTGCTGCGCGCGACCGACTGCATCGTGAGCGACAACGCCGTCAACTTCGAGATCGCTCGCGACATGGGCGTTCGTGCCGAACAACTCTCGCCAATTGGCACGGTGCCGGGCACCGGCGGCGTCGACATCGACGCCCTTCACTCCTACGCGAGCGGACGCCCGTCCACGCGCTCGGTGATCTTATGGCCGAAAGCGTACGAGTGCCCGTGGTCGAAGGCACTCCCGGTGTTCGAGGCGCTCGTCAGGCACTGGGATCGCTTGCCGGCGTGCGAGCTGCATCTGCTCGCCATGGAGCGGGAGACACGCATGTGGTTCCACGCGCTCCCGGCGCATATCAAACAGGCGTGTCGCATCGAGGATCGCATCCCTCGACACGAGGTGCTGCAGCTCATGGGGCGTGCGCGCGTGATGCTCGCCCCATCGCTCGTCGACGGAACGCCGAACTCGATGTTCGAGGCGATGGCCACGGGGGCGCTCCCAATTCTCTCGCCGTTGGACACGATCCGGCCACTCGTGCGCGACGCGTCGAACGTGCTGTTCGCGCGAAATCTCTACCCCGATGAGATCGGGGAGGCGCTCGTGCGCGGAATGCACGATGACGTGCTGGTAGATTCGGCGGCGGACCGCAACCTCGCGCTCGTGCGACAGCTGGCCGACCGATCCGCCATCCGCCCGCGTGTGGTAGGCTTGTACGAGTCGCTCGCGGCCCGGAGGCTGTCGTGAGGGCTCTCGTGCTCGGCGGCGCCGGCATGCTCGGCCATCGTCTGTGGCGCGAGCTCGATCGACACATGGAAGCGTTCGCCACCGTGCGCGGTTCTGCCGACGACTACGCCTCGCTCTCCTGGTTCGACCCGCGACGCGTCATCGGCGGCGTCGATGTGCTCTCCGACGCGGACCTCGACCGCGCGATGTCCGAGGCGCGACCAGACGTCGTCATCAACGCGGTCGGCATCGTCAAGCAGCGGCGCGACAGCGAAAACGCGACTACCACGATCGCGGTGAATGCCCTGCTGCCGCATCGGCTCGCGGATCGGTGCGCGGCAGCGGGTGTACGCCTCATCCAGATCAGCACGGACTGCGTGTTCGCCGGCACCAAGGGAGCGTATACGGAACACGACGCACCGGATGCATGCGATCTGTACGGCCGGAGCAAGCTGTTGGGCGAAGTAAGCCGCGACGGCTGCCTAACGGTGCGGACCTCGATGGTCGGTCGCGAGATCCGGACATCGCGTGGGTTGTTCGAGTGGTTCATCTCGCATCGGGGGGAGATCGTGGCCGGCTTCACGCGCGCGCGTTTCAGCGGGCTCACGACCCCCGAGCTCTCGCGAGTGATTACCGACATCATTCAGCGTCATCCCGACCTTCGGGGCGTGTGGCACGTTGCTGGCGATCCGATCAACAAGTTCGACCTTCTCACGATCGTGAACGACGCGTTTGGCCTGGGCTCGACGCTCCGGGCGGACGAGTCGTTCGTCTGCGACCGCACGCTCGATGCGAGTCGCTTCATGAACGCGACGGGATATCGCCCGCCTCAGTGGGCGGCGATGGTGGCCGAGCTCGCGGCCGACCCGACGCCCTACGACGCATGGGCACTTCAGTGGACCTCGACCCCACACGGCCGCTCGACGGCAAGCACATCGTAGTCACCGGAGGCACCGGGTCGCTCGGCAAGGTGCTCGTCCGCCGGCTGTTAGGCGGCGAGATGGGCCGGCCTCGCCGGATCACGGTCTTCTCGCGTGACGAGGCGAAACAGCACGACATGCGGCTCCACTACAAGAACCGCGTCGTCGCGACGGACGAAATTGTCTATCGCAATTTCAGCGAGCTGCTCACGTTCGTCATCGGCGATGTCCGCGACTATCACTCGGTCGCATCGGTCCTCCGCACCGCCGATGTGGTCGTCAATGCCGCGGCGCTGAAGCAGGTCCCGACGTGTGAATACTTTCCCTACGAGGCCGTACAGACGAACATCACGGGGCCGGAAAACATCATCCGGGCAATCCGCGAGAACGGACTGGCGATCGAGACGGTCGTGGGCGTCAGCACCGACAAGGCCTGCAAGCCCGTCAACGTCATGGGCATGACGAAAGCGATCCAGGAGCGCGTGTTCACGTCGGCGAATCTCACGTGTCCAGGCACCCGATTCGTCTGCGTGCGCTACGGGAACGTGCTGGCGTCGCGGGGCTCGGTGATCCCGCTCTTTCACGAGCAGATTCGGACTGGCGGGCCGGTCACCATCACGACGACCGACATGACGCGATTCCTACTCTCGCTCGAGGAGGCGGTCGATACGGTGTTCGCCGCGATGCGCGGTGCCCGACGTGGCGAGACGTACATTCCGCGCGTGCCGTCGGCGAAAGTCACGGACGTCGCGCGCGCCCTTGTGGGCGAGCGGAACATCGAGACGGTCGTCACCGGCATTCGGCCCGGCGAGAAGGTGCACGAGATCCTGATCTCGGAGGAAGAGTGTCACCGGAGCGTCGAGCGCGAGAAGTTCTACGCCATCCGGCCCGTGCTGCCCGAGCTGCACGGTGACCACGAGCCCATCGCGGCGCTCCCGGGTGAATACAGCTCGGCGAACGAAGTCATGAGCTACGATGACGTCGTCGCGCTGCTCACGAGGCAGCATCTGCTTCTCGCGGAGGAAGATCCGGCGGGAGAGGGCGTCGAGCTCCTGCGATGAAAGTCATGACCGTGCTCGGGACGCGGCCCGAGATCATTCGGTTGTCACGGCTCATCCCGAAGCTGGATGCGCTGTGCGACCACGTGCTGGTGCACACCGGCCAGAACTTCGACCCGGCGCTCAGCGATGTGTTCTTCCGGGAGCTCGGCGTTCGGGCGCCAGATATTTCGTTAGGCGTGCGCGCCGAATCGTTCGGCGAGCAGGCGGGCCAGATCTTCTCCGGCGTCGAGCGGGCGATTCGTGACGAGCGTCCGGATCGGCTCCTCATCCTCGGCGACACGAACAGCGGTCTGTCGGCCGTCGTGGCGAAGCGGGTCGGCGTCCCGGTGTATCACATGGAGGCGGGCAATCGCTGTTTCGACGATCGTGTGCCGGAGGAAGTGAATCGGCGGATCATCGATCACTCGAGTGATGTGTTGCTTCCCTACACGGAGCGCAGCCGGGCGAATCTGCTGCGGGAAGGGATCGCCTCGCCGCGAGTGATCGTGACCGGCAACCCGATCCTCGAGGTGATCCGCCACTACGAGGGCTGCATCGACGCGTCCGATATCCACGGTCGACTCGGTGTGCAGCGAGGCGCCTACTTTCTCGTCACCGCGCACCGGGCGGAGAACGTGGACATCCCGGATCGTCTGCGACAGCTGGCCGAGGCGCTGACGCGCGTCGGCGAGGAGCACCGGGTGCCGATCGTCGTCAGCATGCACCCGCGCACGCGGAGTCGGCTCGAGGCGTTCGGCATGACCGATCTCGTGACCGACCTGCGGGTGCTTCCCCCGTTAGGCTTCTTCGATTTTCTCGCGCTCGAGCGCGACGCGGCGTGCGTGCTGACCGACAGTGGTACCGTACAGGAAGAATGCTGCATCCTGCACGTCGCCAACGTGACCACGCGCGACGTAACGGAGCGGCCCGAGACCGTGGAGTGCGGCAGCAACGTGATCGCCGGCGTCGATCCGGACCGGATCGCGACCGCGGTGCGGGCTGCGGTCCAGCGTGAGCGCAACTGGACGGTCCCGCCCGAGTACCTGGCACAGGCGGTCAGCGACACGGTCGCGAACATTTTGCTGGGCGCGAGACCATTGTGACGGCGGCATCGCTCTCCGCGCGGAACGACGCTAACCGGGCGCTGATGCGGACGAGGGTGCCGCGGCTGCTCATCGTCTCGCCGGTTGCACCGGTGCCCGAGGGAGTGGGTGGCGTCTATCTACGGGACCTCTGCCTCATGTACCCCGCCGATCGGCTGGCATTCGCGATCCTTCCTGGGATCGGGTCGGGGCCGTGGCCGGAGGCCCTCCGCGGGGCGCCACGAAGGGCGCTCGACGCCGTTCCGGAGCGCGGGTTCAACCGGTGGGGACGCAGGATCCAGGAGTCCACTCGCGGCCTCTTCGACCGCTATGTGGACGTGCAGCACCTTCCGAAACTCGCCGAACAGATCGCCGCGTTCGCCGCCCAAACGAAGCCGGACCTGGTGTGGGTCCCGCTGGCCGGTCCGACGATGATCAACATTGCCGGGGCGCTGCCGAGCCGTCTGGGCGTGCCGATGATCACGACGGTCTGGGACCCGCCAGACTACGCGCTCTCGCACTATTGGGGCATACGTGGTCACGCGCTGGCGCGGGTGATGGATCGGTTCGCCGATGCGATCCGTGGGTCTGTGCGTACGGCGGTCGCCTCGACCGAGATGAAGGAGACGTACGAGCAGCGATATGGCACGCCGTGTGTTCCGATGATCCACGGCCTCCCCGAGTCGGAGTGGATTGCCCCGTCGGGCATGCGCTCGCCTAACGAACCGTTCGTGATCGGCTATGCGGGCAGTCTGTACGCCCGTCAGGAATGGGACGCGCTGATCGAGAGTCTGAGTCAGTTGCAATGGCGCGTGGCGGGGCGAGAGACGATCGTGCGTGTCCTTGCAGCGAGCTTCGATGTGCGCGTGCCGGGCCCGGCGCGCATCGAGTTTCTGGGGTGGCACTCGACGACTGACGCCGTGAAGATCCTCACCGGCTGCGACGTCTGCTACGTGCCCTACTGGTTCGACGACGCCTTTCGCCCCGGGGTGGAGCTGTCGTTTCCCAACAAGGTGTCGCTGTACCTGGCGGCCGGCCGGCCGATCCTGTTCCACGGGCCGGAGCACTCCACACCCACGCGGTTCCTCGAACGGTGGCCGGTGGGCATACCGTGTCACTCGCTCGACCCACGCGCGATCGCGGACGCGCTGACGATGGCGGCTAGCGATGCCGGGTTTCACGGTCGGGCGGCGGCGGCCATACCCCAGGTGCTTCGGGCCGAGCTCGGGCTCCACGTGTTCCGGCATCGGTTCGCCGAGTTCGTGGGCGTGGACGAGTCCGTGCTAGCGGCGCCCGCCGCCTAACGACGAACGCACCTCTCGAGCGGCCAGCGTGCGAACGGTCCTGCTCATCTCGTACACCTTTCCGCCGCAGTACGACGTCAGTGCGCGGCGGGCCGCAAAGCTGTGCAAGTATCTCCCGGGCGCCGGATGGCGTCCAATCGTCCTGACGAAGGATTGGACACGCGACGTGGCACCGGAAGACCGCGCCGTGTTCACGGTCACCGAGCACGCCGAGGCGGTCCCTGCGCTTGATGGGGTGACGATCGTTCGAGCTCCGTACCACACACGAGACAACCCGTTGCGGCGCCTTCATCAGCGACTGGGCGGGACCTACGAGTCCGGTGCTTCTGCGGCCGGGCGTCGTGACGACGAAAGACTGCAGACGCCTAACGGCGCTCCGAATCGCGTCGAGCGTCCGCTGCCGCAATGGACCCCACACGCCGTCGCCCGGCGAACGCTGTCGCTCTTTTCGCCGACCTTCGGCGACTTTCCGGATGCATTCCGTGGCTGGGTAGCACCAGCGGTGCGTTCGGCGCTCGATCTCATCGCGCGTGAGCGAATCGACGCGATCTGCAGCCTCTGCCCGCCAGCAACGGCGCACGTCGCCGCCGCGGAAGTCGCGCGCCGAACCGGCGTGCCGTGGGTGGCCCAGTTCGATGATCTGTACAGCTTCCACCTCGAGCGACAGCGTCGCACCGCATGGCGTCCCTACGCCGATCGTCGTCACCGCGAGTGGATGCGGCATGCAACGCTCGCGGGCGCGATCACGCCAGCCATGCTCGCCTACGTTCAACGCACGTACGGCGTGGACGGCGAAGTTGTCGTGGTCGGATACGACCCCGATGAGAGTCCGTCCATCCGCCGCGAGGCACACGAGCGGCTCCGGCTCGCGTACACCGGATCCATCTATCCGGGTGATCAGCGTCCGGACCTGCTGTTCGCCGCCCTCGATCAGGTGATTCGTGAGCGCGGCAGCGCGGTCCCGCCACTGGAGCTGATCTTCGCCGGCACGGGCCGAAACGCGGAGCTCCAGGCGAGTCTCGCGACGTTTCCGGCAGCGGCGCGAGCGTGTCGGTTCGTCGGCCGCGTGCCGCCCGACGAAGCACTCCGGCTGCAGCGCGAAGCCGATGCGCTGGTGCTGCTCAATTGCACGAATCCGTCGCCCGAGGAGGGGACGCTGAGCTACCCCGCCAAGGCGTTCGAGTATCTCAACGCGGGGCGCCCCATACTTGCGTTGCCGTGTGACCCGGGAGCGTGGGGCGATCGCCTTCTCGAGACGACGCGCGCCGGTACCACCGCGGATTCGGCCGGCGCCGCGGCCGCGGTGCTCGCGCGTTGGCTTGATGAGTGGGAACGCACTGGCGCGATTTCGTATAACGGAGATCGGGGCGAGATCGAGCGATACAGTCAGCCGCGTCAGGCCGCGGTGCTCGGCGCGTTGCTCGACCGAGCGGTCGACATTCGCGCGGCGCGTACGTCGTAGAGTCCGGCTCGACCTTTGCGCTGAACGCGGTCTCGACGACGGGTGGGATTCCGGCCTGACACGATCGGATCCACATGGCATTCGACCTGGCGGCTTGGGCGGTCATCTTTCTGGCGGTCTGGGTGGTCGGGCGCGGCGCTCTCGCGCTGCTGGATGCCGACAGCGTTCGCGCGGGCGATCGTCTCGTTCTCGCGGCCTGGATCGGCGTCATCGTCTGCGCGGTCACGCTGCTGGGGCTCTCGGTGCTCACCGCGCTCACGCCGGGGCTTTCGGCCTGCGCCGCGATGGTTCTGTGCGCGTTAGGGGTGATGGCAACGTGGCGCCGGTGGAGGAGGGCGCCGCCGCGCGCCGAAGGCCCTGCCATCCCAGTCTGGGCGGTTGGCATCGGGGTCACAGCCGTCGCGATCGGCGCCGCGGCGCTCGCGAGCGATCCCGTCACGCTCTACGACTCCCTGGTGTATCACCTGGGGGTCATCCGATGGCTGCGTGAGGTCGGCACGGTGCCCGGCATGGCGCTCATTCACAACCGCCTGGGGCACGTGTCGGCGTGGTTCACCCTGGCCGCGGCGTTCGACGCGGGGCCGATCGCGAACCGCGCCGGCAACGTGCCGCTCGGTTTCGCGCTCTTGCTTGCCGGCGTTCAGACCGCGCTCGCCACGGCGCGTATCGCGGGCAGGCGTGCCGCGATCGCCGACTGGTTTCTGGCGTTCGGGTCCGCCGCGCTCATCTGGGCGATCGTGGCGGGTCGCGCGGCCAGTCCGTCTCCCGACATCGCAACCAATGCGTTGATTCTCGTCGCAGCGTGGGCGGTGCTGGTCGTGTCACCGGCGCCGACGTCGTTCACGCGGCGCCTCATCCCGTTCGTGATCGCGCTGGGCGCCTGCTCGATGAAGCTGTTCGCCGTGCCCGCGGTCATAGCGACGGGCTCGTACGCGGTGCTCGCGTCGGCTGGCGATGGTGGCGCTCGCCGCTATCTCAGGCGGGTCCTGATCTGTGCGGGGCTCGCGGTGTCGATCGTTGGTCCGTTCATCGCGGCGAATCTCGTCGCGTCCGGATGCCCGGCGTATCCATCGCCGATCGCTTGCCTCGATGCCCCGTGGTCGGTCGGCGCCTCACGCGCGGCGGACTACGCGGACTACGTGCGCGACGTGGCCCGATGGCAGCAGCGTGGCGAGGTGCCGAGCGCTGCGATGGGCTGGATTGGGCCGTGGGCCATCGATCACCCGTGGATCGCGCTGGTTACCGTGAGTTGTCTCCCGCTCGCCATCCATGTCCTCCGGCGGGTCGCTGCCATGCGCAGCGAGCCGCGGCCGCCCTTCGGCGTTGACGGCGCACGCACCGTCATCGCGTTCGCGGTCCTCGGTGCCGCGTTCGCGGCGTGGCAGGCGCCGGCGCCTCGCTTCCTGTACGCATTCGTGATAGCCGTGCCAGCCCTCGCGGTCGCGCTCGCGACGCAGTCGCGGGCGATAGACACGCTCCCTGGCCCGCGATTCGGCAAGCACGGAGCAGTGGCGTTCGTGGCGACGAGTGTCGTCATCGGCGGCGCATATGCACTCGCCTCTCAGAAGCTCAATCTCTGGTCAGCGGTGGGGCGCGGAGGGCCGATCGTTTCGATCACTCGCGCCGATCTGGTCGTCCCCGCGGCGCCGGCGCTGCCTGTCCGATTGTTCCGCTGGCGTGTGAACGACATGGATGTGCTCACACCCGTTCCACAGCCGATCGCCGACACGCTTGGCTACCGCAGCGTGATCGCGCTCAACTCGTCGCTGGAGAAGTGCTCGACGGCGCCGCTCCCCTGCACACCGTATCTGCCCAGCAGCGACGTGCGGCTTCGTCGTCCCGCACGCGGGTTCGCTGGAGGGTTCGTTCGTGATCAGCGGCCCGACCTGGCCCGAGGCAGCGCGATCTGTGTTGGTGAGGTGAGTCTCACGGACGGACTCTCGCCATTGCGCGAGCTCGGTCCGACCGCGGATCACGCACGCTGCGGCGACGATCGACGTTAGGCGGTCGCCGTCCGTTGCAGGCCACGTGGATATCGTTTTATCGTGGTTCATCCGCGTTAGGTCCTGCTGTCCTGCCGCGGACCACGGGCGAGGTTTATTTAGGCGCGGGGACCGCAGATACGGTCGAGGTCCTCGAGGCCGCTCAGAATCTCGCGCGGCTTGGACCCGTTCGGCGGCCCGAGGACGCCGGCGGCGTGGAGCTGGTCGATGATTCGCGCGGCGCGCCCGTATCCGACGCCGAGGCGCCGCTGCAATAACGACGTCGACCCCAGCTGATGCTGAATGCACACCTCGGCCGCCTCGCGGAACAGCTTGTCCCGGTCGGCGTCGTCGAACTCCTCGGCGTCGTCGCCGGCCTTCTCGAGCGCCTCGCGCGCGCGAATCGTCTCGAGGATGTCCGGCTCCGCGGTGGTCGGCTCCTCGACCACGAGACCCTGCGCGGCGAGTGCGGCACGGCGCGCTTCCCGCTTCGCATCGTACCACTGCATGAGGCGCTCGGTGTCTTCGCTCGCGATGAACGCGCCCTGAAGGCGTGCCGGCTCCGACTTGCCCGGCGGGATGAACAGCATGTCGCCGTTGCCTAACAAGGCCTCCGCCCCCATGCCGTCGAGGATCGTGCGGCTATCCACCTGCGACGCCACGCGGAACGCGATGCGGCTCGGGAAGTTCGCCTTGATCAGTCCCGTGATGACGTTCACACTCGGGCGCTGTGTCGCGAGGATCAGGTGGATGCCGATCGCGCGCGCCTTCTGCGCGAGCATCGCCAGCGGCGTTTCCACCTCGCCCTGCACCGTCATCATGAGGTCGGCGAGCTCGTCGATGATCACGACGATGTACGGCAGCACGCCGCCCACGTAGTCGGGAGTTCCGAGCGCGACGGCCTGCTCCTTCGGCGCCTTGAGCTTCGCGCCCTCCTGCACCTTGCGGTTGAAATCCTGAATGTTCCGCGCGCCGTTCGCCGCCAGGATCTCGTAGCGCTCCTGCATCTCGAGCACGGCCCACTTGAGGACCGCCGCGGCGTCGCGATTGTCCGTGACGACCTTGTGCCGCAGGTGAGGAAGCACGTTGTACACCGACAGCTCGACCATCTTCGGGTCGACCATCAGAAACCGCAGGGTTTTCGGCGTGTGCCGGTAGACGAGGCTCGTGATGAGCGTGTTCACGCAGACCGATTTGCCCGAGCCCGTCGCGCCGGCAATCAGCAGGTGTGGCATCTTGGCCAGGTCGGCCACGACCGGCTTGCCCTCGAGGTCCTTGCCTAACGCTATCGGCAGCGCGGCGCGCGCACCCTGGAAGTCCCGCGCCTCGATGAGCTCGCGGAACGCCACGATCTCGGCACTGGGGTTCGGCACCTCTACGCCCACCGCCCCTCGCCCCGGGATGGGCGCCACGACCCGGATGCTCGGCGCGCGCATGGCCAGCGCGAGGTCGTTGGCGAGGTTCGCGAACTGGCGCACCTTCACGCCCGGCGCGGGTTCGATCTCGTACTGCGTGACCACCGGGCCTGTGGTGCGCCCGACGAGCTCACCCTCCACGCGGAACGTCCGCAGGGCGTCCATGAGCTTCACGCCCATGAGATCCAGCTCGCGCCTCCCGACCTCGACGTTGCGAGGCGGCGGCGGCGAGAGGATCTCGGTCGGCGGCAGCTCGTCACCACCGAACTCGATCGCGACCGCAGTCGAGTCGATCTCGGCGTGTACGCGCTCGTCCCGATCGGCCGCGAGGTCGCTCTTCGACTTCCGCTCGCGCTTCTTCCGGTCACGTGAGAGATCGACGTCGCCGTCCTCCTCCTCCGGCTCGGCGACCGCGTCGCGCATGAGCGACGGATCGATCGCGGGCATTTCCTCGGGCGTGGGCGCGAGGGTCGTCGCGACGTCCGCCGGCGTGCCCGCGAGCGCCTCACCCTTCTTCGCGCGTTTCCGCTTCGGTTTTTCGGTTTCCTCGCCGTTCGCCGTCAGCGTCGTTACACCGTCTCCCGCTTCCCGCTTCCCGCTTCCCGCTGGAACGTTCGGACCAACAAGCATGCGGATGGGATTCCACCGCAGCGTCGCCGCCGCCAGCACACTCGCCGCGAGCGCGACCATGATCCACGCGCCAACGGTGCCGAACGCTTTCACGGCGTACGTGGCGAAGAACCCGCCCCAGAGGCCCGCCGCTGGATCGAGCTCGCCGGCAGGGACGTCTCGGGCCATGCCTAACGCGATCGGCAGGATCACCACGAATCCGATGAGGAACACCAGCCACGAGCGATCGGTCTCGGATTCCAACCGGCCGAACAACCGCAACGCGTGCACCGCCGGGATGAGGGGGAGCAGCAGCGCCGCGGGAATCCCGATCAGCTCGCGCGACCAGCTTCGCAGGCAGGCGCCGACGGGCCCAAAGACGCTCTTCGCCGCCGTGCAAGACTCATAGACCGCCGTCCCCGGCGGCACGAGGACCGCGCCGGCGAGAAACAGGGCGAACAGCAAGAGCGCGATTCCCGCGACCTCGCGCTTGAGCGACGTATTTCCCACAGGACCGTTACCGCTCGCGATCTGGTCCGAGCTTCGTGATCTGCCGGTCGTGGTAGATCGGAATCACGGGATGCGAGTCCACGTTGGCGCAGACAATGAGGTCCTCCACAAAGCCTGCTTCGGCGAGCGCGCGGCCGTGCTCCGAGTCCTCGAACAGACGATCGAGCCTATCTCCATAGCGTCTATCGATCAGCGAGCATGCCTGCGCCGCGTCGTTGAGTCGCATGGCGGATGGCCTGCTCAGGGCGCGTGTGAATCGGCCGGCGCATGCCGCATCCTCGAGCGCGAACTGTCGATCGCGACCTGCGCACACGATCGTCAGGTCAGCCTCGCCGCGAGCGGCCGCTCGAATCATTGTCGATACCGCAGAATGATTGACGTAAGATGCTACGATGACGTCCCGTGCGCCTTGTATTCCGGCGAGCGCGACCGTGCCGTTCGTCGTCGTGAGGAGCACCGTCTTGCCTGCCACGGCGGCCGCGTTGTACTCGCGTGGCGAGTTGCCGAGGTCGAAGCCGGGAATCGCATGCATTCGGCGCTCGCCGGCGAGCAGCACGTCGTCGCGTTCGAATTGCTTCGCGCGAGCGACCACCTCATCGGAGCTCTCGAACGGGATGACGGCCTTCGCGCCGTTCGCGAGTGCGACGGCGACCGTCGTCGAGGCGCGAAGCACGTCGATCACGAGCACCACCCGCCCCTGCACGTCCGCCGGCGTCATCTGATGGCCGCCGAAGAACACGTCGAGGCGCACTACACCGGCTCCTTCATGAGCTGTCCCTCGCGCTCCAGGAACTTCGTGTCGATGTCTCCGGCGCGGAATGCCGGGTGCGTCATCACGCGGCTGAGAAATGGCGCCGTGGTCGTCACGCCCTCGATGATGAAGCTCTCGAGCGCGACGCGCATTCGCGTCATGGCTTCCTCGCGATCGCGACCCTGGCAAATGAGCTTCGCGAGCAGCGAGTCGTAGTACGGCGGCACCGTGTACCCTTGATAGACATGCGTGTCGAGGCGGACGCCGGGACCTCCAGGCGGATGGAACGCTTCGATCTTGCCAGGAGATGGCTGGAAGTTGCGGCTCGGATCCTCAGCGTTGATACGGCATTCGATCACGTGACCTCGAAGCGGCGGGAGCTCCGTGACCGAAAGTGGCTCGCCACTCGCGACGCGAATCTGCTCCTTCACGAGATCGATGCCCGTGATCATCTCCGTCACGGGGTGCTCGACCTGAATGCGCGTGTTCATCTCCATGAAGTAGAACAACCCATCCTCATCGAGCAGCATCTCGATCGTGCCCGCCCCGACATAGTCGATGGCTTTCGCGCCTCGCACGGCTGCCTCGCCCATGCGGGCGCGCAGGTCCGTATCGACCGCCGGGCTCGGCGCTTCCTCGATGAGCTTCTGGTGCCGGCGCTGGACCGAGCAATCGCGCTCGCCCAGGTGAATCACGTTCCCGTGCCGGTCGCCGAGGATCTGGAACTCCACGTGTCGCGGACGCGAGAGGTATTTCTCGACGTACACGTCGCCGTTGCCGAACGCCGAGAGCGCCTCGGAGCGCGCGAGTTGGAACGATCGCGCGAAGTCATCGACGTTCTTGGCGACGCGCATTCCCTTCCCACCGCCCCCGGCAGCGGCCTTGATGATCACCGGGAATCCAATGTCCCTCGCGAAGCTCAGCGCCTCGTCGGGATCCTCCACCGGACCTGGTGTGCCGGGGATGATCGGAACGCCGACGTCCGTCATTGCTCGGCGCGCAGCGGCCTTGTCGCCCATGACGCGGATCTGTTCGGCGGTCGGCCCGATGAACGTAACGTTCGAGGCCTGACACGTCTCCGCAAACTCGGCGTTTTCAGCCAGAAAACCGTAGCCCGGATGGATGGCGTCGGCGCCGGTGATCTCGGCGGCGGCAATGATGCGCGGGATCTTCAGGTACGAATCACGTGCGGGCGGCGGACCAATGCAGACGTCATCATCGGCGAACCGGACGTGCAGCGACTCGCGATCGGCCTCCGAGTAAACGGCCACGGTCTCGATCTCGAGCTCGCGGCAGGCGCGGATGACGCGCAGCGCAATCTCGCCGCGGTTCGCGATCAGGATTTTCTTGAACATGCAGCGGGAGCTGGCGGCGGGGGCAAGTCGGCGGGAGCAGTCGGCCTAACGGTGAGCGGCCGACGACGCTGCGAGCAAGCTCGCCACGCTCCCCGGCAATCGATTCGCAGTCAATGCAGTAGGTGCGGTCTCGGGTCGATGCAGGAACATGCAGCGGCGCCGGTCCCAAGTTCAACTCACGGCGCCGTTGCCTGTTGGAAACCGTCCCAGCTCGTGTCGCTCGACGCCGCTACACCCTGAACGCGAAGCGCGAACTCGCTCGGATTGCTGGCGTAGAATAGCGCACTCTCGTACGAAATGACGCCGCGCGAGTACCACTGCATGAGCGACTGGTCGAAGCTCTGCATCCCGTACTGCGATGTGCCTTCCTTGATCAGATCCGGAATATTGAGTGTCGTGTTGAGGTCACGGATCTGCTCGCGCACCGCTGCCGTGTTGATGAGCACCTCGGCTGCCGGGACACGGCCCGGCTTGTCGGCTCGCGGCACGAGGCGCAGCGAGATGACGGCCGCGAGCGCCGTGGACAGCGCGAAGCGCACTTCGGACTGCTGGTGCGGCGGGTAGAACGACAGCACGCGGTTGATGGTCTGCGTAGCGTCCGTCGTGTGCAGCGTCGAGAACACGAGGTGTCCGGTGTCTGCTGCCTTCAGCGCCGTCTCGAGCGTATCCAGGTCGCGGATCTCACCGAGCAGAATGACGTCGGGGTCCTGACGAAGCACGCGCCGCAGCGCCTGCGCGAAACTGCCGGTGTCGGTACCGACTTCGCGCTGGTTGATGTGACACCGGTTGTCGCGATGCAGGAACTCGATCGGGTCCTCGATCGTGATGATGTTCGCGTAGCGCCGTTCATTGACGTGCTGGATCATCGACGCGAGCGCGGTCGACTTGCCGGACCCGGTGATGCCGGTAACGAGCACGAGCCCGCGCGGGCGCATCGAGATCTCCTCGACGACTGCCGGGAGGTTCAGCTCACCCACAGACTTCGCCGTGTGCGGGATCGTTCGAAGCGCGAACGCGATCGTGCCGCGCTGCTGGTAGGCGTTGACACGGAATCGACCGATGCCCGGCACGCCTGTCGCGAAGTCGGCTTCACGGTACTCGCTGAACTCCTTGACTTGCTTTGGCGTCATGAGCTCCTTCGCGAGCGCCGTTAGGTCCTCGGGGCGCAGCGCGGGAAGCGGCAGTGGCGACAGATCACCGTTGACGCGCAGCGTCGGCGGCCGGCCGACCTTCAAATGCAGGTCGGAGGCGTTGAGCTGCACCATCTGCTGCAGGATCGCTTTGAAGTTGAATGCAGCGCGCTGCGGCGCTGCCGCTTCGTGATCCGCCGCCACTGTGGGATTAGCCATTGGGATCAATCCTGAAGAGCACCTGCCCGTACTCGACGGGGTGCGCGTCCTGAACCGCGATTTCAGTGATCACGCCCGAGAACTCCGACTCGATCTCGTTCATGATCTTCATCGCCTCGATGATGCAGAGGATCTGACCCTTGGCGATGCGTGAGCCAACTGCCACGTACGGCTTGGCGCCGGGCTCCGGCGCCGCGTAGTACGTACCGACCATCGGAGATTTCACCTCGAGCAGCTTCGTCTTCGGCGCCTCCATCTTCGGCGACGCCTCGGGCTCTGCCAACACAGCATTTCCTTCCGCCGGCGTCATGCGCGACGGGGTCGCCACGGCCGCCGGCAGAAGCGCGGGCATTGGCACCGGTGTGGGGATCTGCACCGTGCCCCGCTGCTGCGGCGTCTTCGAGATGCGGATCTTCATGCCCTTGTCGGAGGTGATTTCCACCGAATCGACCGAGGACCCATCCATCATCTCGATGAGCTTTTTGACGTAGCGTAAGTCGATCATATCTCTCTATGGACGAGTGGCTCCCCTTCGTGTTCACGCGAGCTCCAGGAGCTCGTGGGTGAACTGCGTGAGGAGCTCGGGGCCCTCCGCCGCGAGGTGTACATCGTCCTCGATGCGAACGCCGCCCCAACCCGCCCGATAGATACCCGGCTCGATCGTCACGACCGCGCCGGGCGAAAGCAGTCCATCGGCAGTGCGAGCGAGCCGCGGTGCTTCGTGCACTTCGATCCCGAGTCCGTGCCCGAGGCCGTGGCCAAACTCCTCCCCATACCCACAGCGCTCAATGTAGTCACGCGCGAGCGCATCCGCCTCTCGCCCACGCAGCCCAGCCCGGACTTCACTCGCGGCCAACTCGTTCGCCTGCCGCACCACGTCGTACACAGCACGTTGCTTGTCGCTTGCCTTACCAACAACGATCGTGCGGGTGACATCGGCACAATACCCGCCCGAGGCCGCACCGAAATCCATGAGGAGAAACTCACCCTTCGCGATCTGCCGTGACGACGATCGCGCGTGAGGGAGCGCCGACCTTGGGCCGGAGGCCACGATGGACGGAAACGGAAACGCCTCACTGCCCGCGTCACGGATCGATTTCTCCAGCACACCGGCCACCTCGAGCTCCGTCATGCCCGCTCGAATAGCCGGCAGTGTCTTCTCCAGCGCGCCCGTGGCCATCGCGGCCGCATCGCGAATGCGAGCGACCTCATAGGGGTCCTTGCGCTCGCGGAGCGTCTCGACCAGGTCGGTCGTCGGGCGCCACCGCGGCCGTGGACCGGCTTCCACGAGACGTTGGAAGTCGCGATGGACGATGTGCGCCGACTCGAACCCCGCGACCTCGACGTAAGGAGCCTGCGCCAGCAGCTGCCAGAGCCCCGTCCAGAGACTCTGCGACTCGACGGCGACGCGGGCGAGCTCACCGACCTCCGAGCGCACCTGAGTCTGGTACCGGAAATCCGTGACGAGGCACACGTCGCGCGACGTGACGAAGAGGAGCGCGCTCGTGCCGGAGAAGCCCGTGAGATAGCGGATGTTCGGCAAGCTGGTGACGAGCAGCCCATCGAGATGGGCCACGCTCAACGACTCTACGAGCGCCGCGAGACGCTGACTTCGTCGATCAGACACGAGACGGCAGCGTCGCAGCCAGCCCTCGAAGGGCCAGCTCGTATCCCACGGCGCCGAACCCACAGAGCACGGCACGCGCGCCGGACGCCAGCGTGGAATGTCGTCGCTCCGGTTCGCGCGCGTAAATGTTCGTTAGGTGGACTTCCACGTACGGCACGTCCACCGCCGCGAACGCGTCGCGAATGGCGAGGCTGGTGTGGCTGTATGCGCCGGCATTGATGATCGCCCCATCCGCACGACCACGGAGCGCCTGAATCGCATCGACGAGCGCACCTTCGCCGTTATGCTGCGCGCATTCGATCTCGACACGAAGCTCGCGAGCCAGGTCGCGCAGTCGCGCCTCGATCTCTGGCAGCGTTGTGCTGCCATAGAGCGCGGGCTCGCGGGTGCCGAGCAGGTTCAGGTTCGGTCCGTTGAGGACGGCGATCCTCACTTCTTTTTTAGCCCTTCGAGCCAGGCCGTGAACTGCTCGATGTCGTGAGCATCGC
>Ga0307406_10000829_pt1 | contig 17359 bp, 17 predicted proteins | sample 322Cmetagenome_3_FD_203706 | JGI IMG/M metagenome (GOLD analysis project Ga0307406, IMG submission 203706) | Maize rhizosphere microbial communities from greenhouse at UC Davis, California, United States - 322HYB-C-2 | ecosystem: Host-associated > Plants > Roots > Rhizosphere > Soil | place...
GACAAGAAGCGCCGTGAGGCCGCCGAGGTCCGCAACCAGGCCGAGACCCTCGCCTACTCGATCGACAAGCTGATCAAGGACAACGAGGACAAGCTCCCCGCCGACGTCAAGGAGTCGGTCCAGGCCGACGTCGACGCCCTCAAGACCGCACTCGCGGGCGAGGACGACGACGCCGTGAAGACCGCATTCGACAAGCTGAACGAGTCGCAGGGCAAGCTCGGCGAAGCGATCTACGCCACGTCGCAGGCGGATGCCGCGGCCGGCGCCGCCCCCGAGGGCGACGCTCCCGCCGATGACAGCTCCTCCGACGAGGACGTCATCGACGCCGAGGTCGTCGACGACGAGGAAGACAAGAAGTAATCATGACGGACAAGAACTTCGACAACGGTTCGGTTCCTGAGCCTGCCGAAGGACCGGAAGAGGGGTCGGACGCGAACGCGTCCGGCCCCCAGCCGCAGAACCCCGACTCGACCGAGGCTGCAGCGGCCGAGGGCTCTGACGACGACCTCACGGTCGACGACATCCTCGGCGCGACTCAGACCGGTGAGGCCGCGGCGGAGGACGCCGTCCTCGCCGACCTCGAGTCCACCCTGCTGAACGACCTCAAGCGTCTGCAGGCCGAGTACGCCAACTACCGCCGCCGCACCGAGGAGCAGCGTCAGATCGAGAGCGAGCGAGCGAAGGGCGAGGCCGCCAAGGGCCTCATCCCCGTGCTCGACGATCTCGATCGCGCCGCCCAGCACGGCGACCTCGTCGAGGGCACGCCCTTCGCCGTGATCGCCGACAAGGTGCGCGCGGTGGTCGAGCGCCTCGGCGTCGTCTCCTACGGCGAGCAGGGCGAGGAATTCGACCCGCAGCGCCACGAGGCGATCTTCCAGCAGCCCACGCCGGGCGCCACCAAGACCACGGTGCTCGAAGTCGTCGAGGTGGGATATCGCCTCGGTGACATCGAACTGCGTCCCGCGAAGGTCGTCGTCGCCGTACCTGCCGAGTAGGTGATCGATGGCTAGCCAGGATTGGTTCGACAAGGACTTCTACAAGACCCTCGGGGTCTCGAAGGACGTCAGCGACGCCGATCTCAAGAAGACGTACCGCAAGCTGGCGCGCAAGTACCACCCCGATTCCAATCAGGGTGATGCGGCGGCAGAGGCGAAGTTCAAGGAGATCAGCGAGGCGTACTCGGTGCTCTCCGACGCCGAGCAGCGCAAGGAGTACGACGAGATCCGTGCCATGGGCTCGGGCGCACGCTTCACGGCGGGCGGCTCGGGTGCCGGCGGATTCGAAGACGTGTTCAGCCGCTTCGGCCAGCAGGGACGCGGCCAGTCCGCCGACTTCGAGGACATCTTCGCGATGTTCAACCAGGGGCAGGGCGGTTCGTTCGGCAACGGCCGCTTCGGGCAGACCTCCGGCGGGTTCCGCGGCTACGGGGGACCGCAGCGCGGCGCCGACGTCACGGCGCGCACGACGATCGACTTCATCACGGCCGTGCAGGGCGAGACCATCTCCCTGCAGGGCGAAGACGGCAAGCCGTTCAAGGTGAAGATCCCCGCCGGTGTCGCCGACGGGCAGAAGATCCGTCTGCGCGGTCGCGGTCGTCCCTCGCCCGACGGTGGAGAGCGCGGTGACATCGTGGTGCAGATCACGGTGCGCCCGCATCCCGTCTTCACACGTGACGGACTGAACCTGCGCCTCATCGTGCCGGTGACGTTCACCGAGGCGACGCTCGGCGCGACCATCGAGGTGCCGACTCTCGGCGGCGACGTGGTCAAGCTCCGCGTCGCACCGGGCACGCCCTCCGGTCGTGTGCTGCGCGTCAAAGGCCGCGGCGTCACGACGTCGAAGGGCACCGGCGACCTGCTCGCCGAGCTCCAGGTCGCGGTGCCGACGCACCTCGACGAGGCCGCCCGCGCGGCACTGGAGAAGTTCCAGGAGCTCGAGCCGACGGAGAACCCGCGCGCCGAGCTGATGGCGAAGGCGCGTCGCTGAACATGATCGCGACGACATCCGCGAGCACCGGGGAGGTGAGCGTCCATGACTGAAGGTGGCATGGACGCCGACACCCCGGTGTTCGCGATCGCCGTCGCCGCCGAGCTCGCGGGCATGCACCCGCAGACGCTCCGGCAGTACGACCGCATCGGTCTGGTCGTGCCCGGCCGTACCTCCGGCGGCTCGCGCCGCTATTCCACCCGCAACATCGAACAGCTCCGCGAGGTGGCCGAGCTGTCCGCCCAGGGTGTCAGCCTCCCCGCGATCGCGCGCCTCCTCGACCTCGAGGATGAGAACCGGATGCTGCGCGCCCGGGTCATCCAGCTCGACGCGGCGCTGCGCGCCGAGCGTGAGAGCCGCCCCGGCGTGCGCGTCTTCGCCGCGGGCTCCACCGGCGTGGTGCCGATGCCCTCCGGCCGCCGCATCCGCCGTTCCACAGAGGTCATGCTGTGGAATCCGCGAGGGAATTGAGTGACGCGCTCGACGTCCCGGTCGGTGTGACCGGGATCAGCACGAGCCCCTTCGCGATCAGCGCCGCCGAGGAATGGGACTGGCACCGGCACGACGCCGACGAGCTGCTGTGGTCGGCACGCGGGTCCCTCGTCGTCGAGACCGCCGTCGGCTTCCACGCCGTCCCGTGGACCGTCGGACTCTGGATCCCCGCAGGTGAGCCGCACCGCGTGACCGCGTCCAAGGGGACCGAGTTCTCGTGCACCTTCCTCGCGCCCGGAATCGCCTCCCCGCCGCGCGAGGGGGTCGGCGGCGTCGGCATCCCGATGGCCGCCCGCGCGCTCCTCGATGAACTCGCGACACAGGACATGGCCCACGAGACGCGCCGGCTCGCGGAGCAGCTCGTGCCTCGCCTGCTCCATCGTGCGGAGCTGCTGCATCTCACCCTGACCCTGCCCGACGACGACCGGGCGAGGCGGATCGCGGAGGCCGTGCAGCAGGATCCGGCCGATGCGCGCACGCTGCAGGAATGGGGTGCCCTCGTCGGCGCGAGCGAGCGGCATCTCGCGCGGCTGTTCCGCCGCGATTCGGGCCTCTCCTTCGCCGAGTGGCGCACCCGGGCACGGATGCTCGCGGCGATCGTGATGCTGGCCGAGGGCCTTCCTGTCGCGATGGTCGGGAGGCGTGTCGGCTACGCGCGGTCGAGCGCCTTCGTGCAGGCGTTCCGTCGCGAGTTGGGGACGACACCGGGAGCATTCGCGGTCTCCGCGCTGTAATTCGTCTTTCTCGCGACATCCACTGGCAGGTTCGCGACCTCGAGACGGGGGATGATCGATGAGGCACTTAGGTAAGCCTCAGCTAATCTCCTCCCCGAATCGAAGGTCCGTTCATGACGCCCTCCCGCATCCGTCGTCTCCGCGCCGTCGCCCTCGCGACCGGCGCCGTGTTCCTGCTCACCTCGTGCACGTCCGCGCAGGCGGGCGAATCCGGCGGCGAGACCCTCACCATCGACACCGAGTTCGGCGAGGTCACCGTGCCGACCGAACCCGAGGCGGCCCTCGGCTTCTACACGACCGACGTCGACATCCTGATCACGCTCGGATACCCGCTGGCCTCCGAGCAGCCGATCCGCGACGACTGGGACTCGTTCCCGAGCTACTTCCCGCAGGAGGAGCTCGAGGGCATCAAGGGGTTCCACAACTACCCGGAGTTCAACCTCGAGCACATCCTCGAGGTCGGTCCCGACTTCATCCTCAACGGCATCGGCTACGAGACCGACCTGCATGACAAGCTGACCCCGATCGCCCCGACCTACACGTACAACGCCTTCGACGGCGGCGACTGGCGCGACAAGTTCCAGACCCTCGCCGCCGACCTCGGCCGGGAGAAGCAGGCTCAGGCCTGGCTCGACGACTACGCGGCGCGCATCGCCGAGGTCAAGGAGCAGCTCGACGCCGAAGGCATCGCCCCTGTCGTCGCCGACATCTCGTTCTGGGAGGGCCAGATCAACGTCGGCTGCTATAGCATCTCCTGCCTGGTCTTCGCCGATCTCGGTCTCGAGATCAGCCCGCTCGCCGACGGCGACGGCGACGGAGAGCCCGACAGCGACGGCACCTCCCTCAGCATGGAGCAGGTCGGACAGCTCGCCGACATCGACGTCATCTTCACCGGGGTGAGCGAAGACGGCTCCGGTCTGATCACCGACGAGGAGGCGCTGCAGGCGAACCCGCTCTGGACCGCACTCCCCGCCATCGTGAACGGCGGGGTCCATGGCTACAACTACGAGATGAGCTACGGCTCGCCGAGCGGCCAGGACGGCCTGCTCGAGGTCGTGCGCAAGGCGCTGCTCCCGTGAGCCGCCCCGAGGTGAACCGCGTCCATCGAGTCGAGGTCGTCGAGGTCGAGCGGCTGACGCCCGGCATGGTCCGCATCGTCTTCGCCGGCGACGGTCTGGAGGGTTTCCTCTCCTCCGGAGTGGGCGACGAGTACCTGCGGCTGTTCCTGCCGAAGACAGGTCATGACGAGCCCGTGCTCCCGTCGCCGACCGCGGACGGCTACTGGGAGTTCCCGGAGGGTGTCGACTCCACCGAGGTGCGCACGTACACGGTGCGGTCGTGGGATGCCGTGTTCGGCCGTCTCGTGATCGACTTCGTCGTGCACGAGGGGGGCATCGCCGCCACCTGGGCGCTCGGAGCCCAGCCGGGCCACGTCGTCGGGGTGAACACCCCGCGCGGTCTTTACGACCCGCCCGAGGGCATCCGCTGGCAGCTGCTCGTCGCCGACGCGACGGGGCTTCCCGCCGCACTGCGCCTGGCCGAGCAGGCTCCGGCAGGCGTGCGCACGCGAGTGGTGCTGGAGGTCGGCGAGCCGGCCGACGAGCAGCATGTCGACCTGCCGGCCGACGTCGAGCTCACCTGGGTGCACGGCGGCCACGGCCCGAGCCGCGTCGAGGACATCGTGCGCGCGAGCGAGTTCCCGCGCGAGCCCGGCTACGTCTGGGTCGCGGGCGAGACCCGCGTGACCCGCGGGGTGCGCAAGCATCTGCGCCACGAGCTCCGGCTCCCGTCCGCGGCGTACAAAGTCGTCGGATACTGGACCGCGAACTCGGAGCAGTGGAGCGAGCGCTTCGAATCGCTCCCCGACACGGTCCGTGATCGGCTCCGCGCGATGTGGGATGACGAGACGCGCGATGCCGAAGAGGTCGAAGACGAGTACGAGGCCACTCTTGAGGCTCACGGACTCTGAGATCGCGCCGCCTCGGGAGGTCGCAGAGCAGCCGGTGCAGACGAGCGAGGCCGCGGACAATGCGCGCGCAGCCATCTCCGTCTCACGCCGGCGGCGGATGCTGGGCTTCGCGCTCGCGGTCGGCGCCCTCGCGACGTGCATCCTGCTGAGCTTCACGATCGGCTCCCAGCGGCTCTCGATCGAGCAGATCGTCGCCGCGCTGCAGCGGGCCGACAGTGAGGCGTGGACCATCATCCGCGACCTCCGCGGACCGCGCACGGCGCTCGGCATCCTCGTGGGGGCGGCGCTCGGCATCGCGGGAGCGCTGATGCAGGCGTTCACGCGGAACCCGCTGGCCGACCCCGGCATCCTCGGGGTCAACGCGGGTGCGGCATTCGCCGTCGCTGCGGGCGCGGCGGCCTTCGGCATCACCACCCTTTCGGGCACGATCTGGTTCGCGCTCCTCGGTGCGGTCGCCACGACCTTCGCGGTGTGGGCGATCGGCGCCTCCGGCCGTCGCGGCGTCGACCCGCTGCGGATCACGCTCGCGGGTGTCGCGATCGGCGCCTTCCTCAGCGGCATCACCTCGGGCATCACGCTCCTGCTCCCGGAGGTCTTCGATCGGATGCGCGGCTGGAACGCCGGCAGCATCGCCAGCACGCCGTCCGCGCAGATCGGATGGGTGCTGCCGTTCCTGCTCGTCGGCTTCGTGCTCGCCTTCGCGGTGGCGCGACCGCTGAACGCGGTGGCGCTCGGCGACGACCTCGCGGTCTCGCTGGGCTCACGGATCGTGCGCACCCGCGTGCTCGCGATCATCGCGGCGACGCTGCTGTGCGCTGCTGCGACCGCTGTCGCCGGACCCATCGGCTTCGTCGGCCTCATGGTGCCGCACGCCGTCCGCTGGTTCACCGGGCCGGACCAGCGCTGGATCTTCGCCGGAAGCCTGATCGCCGCTCCCGTGCTCGTGCTCGCGAGCGACATCGTCGGTCGGGTCGTGCTCCGCAGCGGCGAACTGCCCGTCGGCATCGTGACCGCGTTCGTCGGGGCACCCGTGCTGATCATGCTCGTCCGCCGCCGAGGGGCGAGCGCCCTGTGAGCGTGCACATCGAGCGCGGCTACCGCACCTGGCTTCTGCGATCGCGGGGCGGCGGCGTCAGCATCCTCCTCCGGCGCCGCCCGGTGATCGTCGTGACGGCGCTGCTGCTCGCCGCGGCCGCGGTGGCCGTCGTGAGTCTCGGCGTCGGCGACTACGTCGTGCCGATCCCCGACGTCGTCGCCACCGTCTTCGGCTTCGGCGACTCGCGTTCGCAGCTGGTCGTGTGGGGGTGGCGGATGCCGCGCGTGCTGCTCTCGCTCGCACTGGGCGCCGCACTGGGAGCGGCCGGCGCGATCTTCCAGTCGCTGACGCGCAATCCTCTCGGCAGTCCCGACATCATCGGCTTCGACTCGGGTGCGTACGTCGGCGCACTGCTGGTCATCACGACCGTCGGCACCGGCTACCTCGCTGTGGCCGGCGGAGCGCTCGTCGGTGGACTCGTGACCGCGCTGCTCGTGTACGTGCTGGCGTATCGGCGAGGGTTCCAGGGATTCCGGCTGATCATCGTGGGCATCGCCGTCTCCGCCATGCTCGCCTCGGTGAGCACGTGGGTCATCCTCAACACCGACCTGAACATCGCCCTCGCGGCATCGGCATGGGGGAGCGGTTCGCTCAACGCGGTCGGCTGGGCGCAGGCGTCGCCGGCCGTCGTGATCCTGGTCGCGCTGTGGGGCGTCGCCGCCGTCCTGTCCCGCGGCATGCACGCCCTCGAGGTCGGTGACGATGCGGCGGTCGCGCTGGGTGTGCGGACCGGGCGGGTACGGCTGCGACTGGTCGTGCTCGGCGTCGCGTTCACGGCGACGGCCACCGCGGCGGCAGGGCCGATCGCCTTCGTGTCGCTCGCCGCCCCGCAGCTGGCACGCCGCCTGACCCGCTCCGCCGGCGTCACGCTGTCGGGCTCGGCCGCGATGGGGGCGCTGCTGCTCGTCGTGAGCGATCTGATCGCGCAGCGGATCTTCGCCCCATCGCAGCTCCCCGTCGGCGTGATCACCGTCGCGCTCGGCGGGGCCTATCTCATCTGGTTGCTGATCTCGGAGGCGAGAAGACGATGACCGACACTGCTGTGGACCGCGTGGGCGTCGAGCGAGGGCCCGAGGCGCGACTGCGCGCGCGGGGCGTCACCCTCGGTTACGACCGACGCGTCATCGCCGACGGCCTGACCGTCGACATCCCGACCGGATCGTTCACGGTCGTGATCGGGCCGAACGCATGCGGCAAGTCGACGCTCCTGCGTGCGCTCGCGCGGGTGATGAAGCCGTCAGCGGGATCCATCCTGCTCGACGGGCGGGAGATCGCGGAGTACCCGGCGAAGGAGGTCGCCCGTCGGCTCGGACTGCTGCCGCAGACCTCGATCGCCCCGGAGGGCATCACGGTGGCCGACCTCGTGGCGCGGGGACGGCATCCTCATCAGGGGGTCTTCCGCCAGTGGACGACGGCTGACGAACTGGCCGTGGCCGAGGCGCTCGTCGCGACCAACACCGCCGATCTCGCCGCGCGTCCGGTCGAGGAGCTCTCGGGAGGGCAGCGGCAGCGGGTGTGGGTCGCCATGGTGCTGGCGCAGGAGACGCCGCTGCTGCTCCTCGACGAGCCGACCACGTTCCTCGACATCGCGCATCAGTACGAGCTGCTCGAGCTGCTGCGTCGTCTGCACGACCAGGGCGGTCGAACCCTGGTCGCCGTACTGCACGACCTGAATCAGGCGGCGCGGTACGCCGATCACCTCATCGTGATGCGCGACGGGCGGGTGATCACCACGGGCGCCCCGGATGAGGTGATGACCGAGCAGCTGATCGAGGAGGCCTTCGGGTTGCCGTGCACGATCATCCCCGATCCGCACACGGGCTCGCCGCTCGTGGTCCCGCGGCCCTCGCGGTGAGGCCAGGGCACGTGACGGCACGTCCGTTCAATCCAGGGTGCTGAGCAGACGCCGGAGAACCCAGGTGTTGCCGCCGTCGTCATAGCTGTGCACGAATTCGTCGAGCACCGTCTGCGCGAGCGCGAGCCCTCGTCCGCTCTCGCTCTCCGCGTCGGGCATGGCGACGCCGTGCCAGTCGATCGACGCCGGAGGGGCTGTGTCGACGAGGGTCGCGGTGAGGTCGTCTGCGGCGATGCGGATGTCGATGCGCAGCTGCACGTCCGTCGGGCCGTCGCTGTGCTGCACCATGTTCGTGGCCACTTCGCTCACCGCGAGCGCGAAGAGGGTACGATCCAGGTCCGGTACATGCGGTGCCGCCGCCCACGCGGCGTCGATCGCATCGAGCACGCGGTCGACGAGGGCGAGCCGCGCCGGCCCGTCGAGCTGGATGATGTGGGCGTCAGCGTCCATCGAACGCCGATTCCGGCGCGGGGTAGTCGCGCAGCACGCGGTCGAGGTTCGTCAGGCGCAGCACCGTGCGCACAGCATCCGGAACCGCGGCGATCCGGAGGTCGCCGCCGGCGACGCGCGCGCTCTTGAGCCCGCCGACGAGCGCTCCGAGTCCCGACGAGTCGACGAACTGCAGGTCGACCATGTCGATGACGATCCGTGATTCGCCGGCCGTGATCAGATCGCCGACCGCGTTGCGGAGCAGAGGCGCTCCGGTCGCCGTGAGGCGACCGCCGAGGGCGATGACGGCGTAACCGTCGCGGACTTCACTGTTGAGATCCATGGGACTCCTTCTCGAGGATCAGAGCGGCGGGGCCGCGGTACCGAGCGGCCTGGATGATGACGCTGAGGACGACGAGGTCGTACAGGACCCAGGCGGTGTTGACGAGTGTGCCGGTCCCGTCCGCCGTGCCGACGAACACTCGGACGACGCCGATCACGAGAGCGATGCTGAGAACGACGATCGCCGTGAGCTGTGGCCAGATCTCCCGCCAGGGCACGCCGCGAGGATCGCGGCCGTCCTTGCGCGTCACGGCGAACGACAGCGGCCGGCCCATCACCACGTTGGCGAAGGCGGTCGTGCACGCGCGGATCCACACGGGGAACAGCGCGAGCGAGTACTGCTGCCCTCGCCAGGTCTTGACGCCTCTCGCGACGAACAGGAACAGCAGCTGGTTCACGAGGAAGTAGGGCAGGAAGCGGGCGAAGAAGTCGACCGACCAGGCGGTGACCGGCAGCACGCCGAAGACGAGGTAGACGACGGGGGCGGTGAGGTACACGATCGCGGCGAAGCCGGATAGGTAACTCCACATCGTCGCGAAGTACATGAGACGCTGGCCGACAGACAACCCGCGTTTGGCCAGCGGGTTGTCCCTCAGCATCACCTGCAGCGTTCCCTGCGCCCAGCGCAGTCGCTGGGTCAGCATGGTGCGCAGGTCTTCCGGGGCCAGCCCCTTGGCGAGGATCTCGTGGTGGTAGACGCTGCGCCAGCCGATCGCATGCAGCTGCATGGCGGTAGCCATGTCCTCGGTCACCGAGATCGTGGCGAGCGGGAGGATGGGCTGCGCCTCTTCGCCGCGGTCGAGTCGCAGGGCGTCGAGCAGCGCCCGCACGGTGTCGAGCGCCGTGATCGGGGACAGATCGGATGCTGCCAGGGCATCGAGCCCTGCCGAGTCGACGATCACGACGTCGAGCTGGGCGTCGTGAGCGATCGGCAGCGCGCCGAGTTCCTCGAGATCGGCGCGGATGCCGGCGAGGTCGTCGGCGATGAGGATGCGCGAGGCGTCGTCGACGGCCTCCCTGACGGTGTCCGCCACCTCGGACACCGGGGCGCCGTCGGCCAGGTTGCGGCTCCCGCGGCGGATCGCGATCTGCAGGGCGGACAGCTCCCGCCGGAGCCGTGAGTCGGATGCCGACCGCATCTCCTTCTCGATCATCTGCTCCGAGGTACGGAGAGCTCTCGCCGCGGAGTCCGTCACCTCACGCACGTAGCCGATGATGCCGAGCTGCATGAGCGCCTCCCGGCGCAGCACGGCATTCGACCCGCAGAAGAACGCGGCGTTCCAGCCGTCCTTGCCCTGCTGGATCGGCCCGTAGAAGAGCGGTGCCTGACTGCCGAGCGGATCAGCCTCATCCACGTTCATAAACCACTGCGGCGTCTGCACGAGCGCGACCTCGGGGTCGTCGGCGAAGTAGCCCAGCGTGCGGTGCAGGATGAGCGGGTCGGGGATCTGGTCGGCATCCAGGATGAGCAGGAACTCGCCATCGGTCTGGAACAGGGCGCTGTTGAGGTTCCCGGCCTTGGCGTGGCGGGGTTTGCCTGTCCAGTCGTCTGATCGCGTGAGGTAGCCGAGGCCTGCCTCTCGCGCAGCCGCCTCGAGCTCGGGGCGGGAGCCGTCGTCGAGCACCCAGGTGGTGTGCGGATAGGTGATCCGCTGCGCGGCGCGTGCGGTGGTCATGACGAGTTCGATCGGCTCGTCGTACGTCGTGATGAACACGTCGACCGTCCCCTGCGGAGGCGAGACGGGCGCGGGACGCTCTCGGGCCCTCCACATGGTCAGGCAGAACAGGAAGGTGTCGATCAGGCTGTAGGTCTCGGCGATCACGAGCGGCACGGCGATCCACCACGCCGACCAGTTCACCGACTCGAGCCAGCGCCAGGCGACGTAGTTCACCCCGAGCAGGACTGACAGCAGGGCGAGGACGCGGATCGTCGCGAAGCGCGCGGTCATGGCTCGCGCCTCACGACCACCACGGTGATGTCATCCGTCGCCCGTTCGTCGGAGGCCAGGCGGAGCGCCTCCCGGATCGCGCCATCCGGTCCGAGCGTGGTCAGCACGCGGTACACGTGCGCGTAGGGGTCGTCGGGGTCGAGCACATCGAGCAGGCCGTCGCTGCAGCAGACGAACGCGTCGCCCTTGTCGAGATGCGTCGTGCGCGGCTCCCTCTCCTCGGGCGGCTGAAGTCCCATGCCCATGCCGAGCGGCAGGCTGGTCGACCGCAGGTGCTCCCACGAGCCGTCGGCGCGCAGGATGAAGGCGAGGCTGTGCCCGGCGTCGATCACCTGCAGCTCTCCCGTCTCCGGCTGTAGTTCGGCATGCACCGCGGTGACGAACATCGCGGTGTCCGCGAGGTCCTCCTCGAGCAGACGATCGGCGTCGGCGACCGCCTCGGTGATGCTGCGGTCGGGCGCCGTGCGAAGCGACGCGCGCACGCTGGCGGCCACGAGTGCCGGGCCGGTGCCCTTCCCCATGGCGTCGGCGAGCGTGATGCGCAGCGCGCCGCGGTGCATGCGGAGGTCGTAGAAGTCGCCGGCGAGCCGACCGCGCGAGACGGCGCCGCCCGCGATCGTGTAGCCGGGGATCTCGGGGTGCGTCTGCGGACGCAGCGCCCGCTGGATGACGGCGGCGTGGTCGAACTCGGCGTCGTTCGCCAGCTCCGACTGCACCCAGAAGGCGAGGTCGCGGAGCAGGCCCCGCTGCGCCTCGCTCAGCGTGTGCGGGACGGTGTCGAGCACGCACAGGGTACCGATGGGTTCGCCGCCGGGGGCATGCAGCGGGTGCCCGGCATAGAAGCGCAGGTGCGGGTCGCCGATGACGAACGGGTTGTCGGCGAAGGTGTCGGTCGCGCTCGCATCCTCGACGACGATCGTGCGGTCCTGGCTGACCGTGTAGTCGCAGAACGAGTCCTGACGCGGCGCTTCGGATCCGCCGAGTCCGATCTCGGACTTCCGCCACTGCCGGTCGCGGTCGAGCAGCGAAACGCTGACCATGGGCACGCCGAACATCTCTTTGGCCAATCGTGCCACTCGATCAACGCGCTCATCGCGCGGTGTGTCGAGGATCCCCAGTTCCTCGAGCGCTTCCTGTCTTCTTCGCTCGTCGAACATCTGCCGCCCTCCACGGTCACCCTCATCCTAGGAGGGAACGGGTCGGACCTCCTCGACCGAGAAGCGGAGCGCCGCGCCCTGACGGAACGGCTCGATGATCTCGAAGTTCTCGTAGGCGAGACCGCCCGGGATCGGCGACGCGCTCGCCCAGTAGGACCAGCGGGCGTTCACGACGGCCTCGAGCTCGGGATGCGGATCGTCGACCCGCCAGGTCTGCGCGGCGCGGCGACCGAGGAAGCGCCAGTGCGTCGCCGTGTCGGGGGAGTACTCGACCGACCACGGGTCCTCTTCGTCACCGGTCGCGCTCACGATCGCCGCACCATCCTCGCGGGAGAGCTCAGACAGCGGGAACCGCGCATGCTCGGCGAAGGCCGTGCCGGAGAAGTCCGGCCACAGTTCGGCCGCGGTCACGATGCGATCGGCGAGGTGCAGTCGTCGCAGTCGCGCCCAGTTGCCCATCGTCGCCGTGAGGATCAGGTGCGACAGCGGGACGGATGCCGCGTTCGCGAAGCCCGCGACCTCGACCTCGTGCGGGCGGTCGGCGAAGAACCGCACGCGCACGCGGACGTCCGCCCCGTTGTCGAAGCGCTCGACGCCGATCCAGACCGTCAGAGCCTCGACGCCGTCGGCGGTCTCCACGACGCCGCGCGCGGGCGAGTCCCCAGCGGCCTGCTCTGCGGCATCCGCGTCGTCCGCCGACCAGAACCGCTTGCCGCGCTCGCCGGGGTCGAGGGTGCTGGGTTCGAGTTCGGAGAAACCGCGCGCGGTCGCTCCCTCCGCGATCGGCTCGACCGCGATGAAGTTGACGAGCCGCTCGGCCGGATGGTCGAGGTAGGGCGCGAAGACGCGGAGCAGGCCTCGAGGCCCGGGGATCGGCGGGATGCCGATCTGGATGCCGCCGACATGGCCCCAGCGGGGTTCGGCATGGGGTGCGCCGGACGGCCGGAGCCACCCGTGTTCGGGGGAGAGGGACATGTCGAAGACCCTAGTGATATGAAATCGATTTCGCTAGATTCGTGGCATGCATCGTCGCACAGCATCGTCCCGTCGCGTCCTCGCCGCGGCATCCGTCGTTCTCGCCGTCGGGCTGGCCGGCTGCGCCGGCGGCGGCGCACCGAGCGTGGACCCGGACCCCGACAAGCCCTTCGTGCTGGAGGGCGTCTCGAAGCTCACCGAGATCGCGCAGCTCACCGGTCCGGATGCCATGAACGACACGGCATCCGTCTCCGTCGCCGGCACGGATCTGGGCTCGATGGTGAACGTCGGCGACAAGACGTTCTTCTTCTTCGGCGACACGTTCGGCGAGCGGGACCCCGAGTCCATCGGCGGCCAGGGCGGCTTCTGGAGGTCGAACGTCGCGGCCTGGACGACCGACGACGACCCCACGGACGGCATCGACTTCGAGGGGTGGGTGGAAGACGACATCGGGCTCGCGGGACCGCTGATCGAAGGCGATCACGACGCCAACGGGGCCGGTGGAGAGGTGACCAAGATCCCCACCTACGGCTTCGCGATCGGCGAGACGATCTATGTGTCGTACATGTCGGTGAAGTTCTGGGGCGAGCCCGGCGCCTGGGATGCGAACCGCTCTGCGCTCATCGTCTCGCGGGATGACGGCAGGACCTGGTCCCCGGTCGACGGCGTCGAGTGGCCAGGGGACTCGAACTTCATCCAGTTCGCGACCGCGCAGGTGACGGAGGGCGGAGAGGACTGGATCTACTTCTGGTCGATCCCCTCGGGCCGGTTCGGCGGCGTCCAGCTGATGCGCGTGCGCGCCACGGAGGCGGCGGTCGAGGACCCGTCGGCGTACTCGTACTTCGCCGGGCTCGACGGCGATGCGCCGCAGTGGAGCGACGAGATGACGGATGCCGAGACGATCGTCGACGGCACGATCGGCGAGCTCTCGGTGATGTGGTCGACCTATCTCGAACGCTGGATCATGACCTACTCGGATGCCGGCAGCGCCTACATCCGCGAGGGGATCACGCCCTGGGGGCCGTGGGGCGAGGCCATCGAGCTCGTGCCCGGATCGGAGTATCCGGGGCTGTATTCGCCGTACCTGAATCCCCGCTACGTCACGGAGGACGGTCGCCGCATCCACTTCACGCTCTCGCTCTGGGATCCGTACAACGTGTTCTGGTTCTCGGCCGACCTGGAACGCGCCGACTGAAATATCGCGAGGCCCGCTTCCCTTGCGCATGAAATCGATTTCGCCTACTCTGGCGCTACCCGATCACTGAGGATCGATCGGCCTGCACAGCAGCGACTCGATGAGGAGTCTGTTCCCTGAGGAGGAACCAATGAGAATCACCACCCGCACCCGACGCACAGCGATCGCCGCCCTCGGCGCGCTGGCGGTCGGCTCTCTGCTCGCCGCCTGTGGCGCGGGCACCCCCGGTGGAACGGCCGGAGGGGACGGCGGCGAAGACGGCGTCACCACGATCCAGTTCTGGCACCGGAGCTTCACGCCGGTCGAGAACGAGTGGTACGCCGACATCGTCAAGCAGTTCAACAAGTCGCAGGACGAGATCAAGGTCGTCGACACCGAGGTTCCCGCCGACGCGTGGGATCAGAAGATGAAGGCCGCGCAGGCCGCAGGCAAGGCGCCGGACGTCTACACCAGCTCCGCCAACCTGCTCGATCTGGTGAACGCCGGATCCGTGCACGAGCTCGACTCGATCGTCTCGAAGGACGCGCTCGGCGAGATCATGGACACCGCCACCTCGATCTCCGAGGTCGAGGGCAAGCACTACGCCTACCCGCTGCTGCTCGAACCGCAGACCGTGCTGTTCTGGAACACCGACATGCTCGATGCCGCGGGCGTCGACTCCTCCGCGGCTCCCGAGACCTGGGACGACCTGCTCGCCGCCTGCGCGAAGATCCAGCCGACGCTCGCCGAGGGCCAGTACTGCATCTCGCCCGCGCAGGACGCCGTGACCATGGCCTGGTCGACCGTGGGCCAGCAGTACAACTTCGCCGGGCACCTCGCACTCACGGACGACTGGTCCGCGCCCGACATCGACAACGACGGCTACCGCGATCTCATGACGCAGTACAAGGAGCTGTGGGACAAGGGATACATGCCCAAGCAGCCGCTCGCCGCGTACGTCGGCGGGGAGGACTTCGGCCAGCAGAAGGTGGCCTTCAAGGTCTCCGGCTCGTGGATGATGTCGGAGATCGGCTCCGACTACGCCGACCTGCTCGCCAAGACGGGCGTCGGCGCATTCCCGAGCGCTTCCGGTGCCGACGGCCGCACGGCCACGACCATGGGCAACTTCACCTGGGTGGTCGACGCCAAGAGCAAGAACGCGGAGGCCGCAGGGAAGTTCCTCGAGTGGGCGATCGCCGGCGACCCCGAGAACCTCGTGCCGTTCTTCGTCGACACCCAGTTCACCAAGGTGCCTGTCCGCCAGTCGGTGCAGGATGCGGTCGCGGCGAGCCAGGAAGCCGCCGACGCCCCGTGGTCGAGCATCATCGTCGACGACATCGCGCCCGACGCGATCGCCGGCGCCACCTACCCGTGGGACGTGAACCTCGCCGTGGGTACCGCCATGGAGTCCGTGATGAAGGGCTCGGCGTCGGCGGACGACGCGATCAACACGGCCAAGGCCGCGATCCAGACGGTCATCGACCGTGACGGGCTGCCCGACAAGGCACCCAAGAACTGATATCGCTCGCTGTCCGGGGGCCGGTGTCCCGGTCCCCGGACAGCGTCGCACCCTGAGATCGCGACGAGGTGGAAATGGCCAGTCAGGCTGTGCAGGAACGCCGGGAGATCCGGCAGAGGAAGAACCGGTACCGGTACCGGGACAACAGAACCGCCTACTGGTTCCTGGTACCGCTGGTGGTGCTGCTGGGGATCTTCGTGATCTGGCCCGCCATCTACGCCGGATACCTGTCCTTCCAGGACTGGAGCTTCTACAAGGACCCGGAATTCGTCGGCATCCGCAACTACGCCAACGTGCTGAAGGACCCGCTGTTCATCGCCACGATCGGTCGCGGCTTCCTGTTCGTGCTGATGACCGTGCCGGCCATGCTGATCCTGGCGTTCCTGTTCGCCAGCCTCGTGGTGGCGGTGTCGCGTCGGGCGGCGAGCATCCTCAAGGTCAGCATCTACATCCCGACGATCATCTCTTCCGTGATCACGTCGATCATCTTCGTGCTGATCTACAACTACTCCGGCGGTCTGCTCAACGCCTTCCTCGGCGTCTTCGGAGTCGATCCGATCGCGTGGATCGGCGACCCGAAATGGGCGCTCCTGGCGGTCGCCGTCCCCGCCATCTGGCTGGGCATGGGACTCACCTCGCTGATCATGGTCGCGGCCATGGTCGACATCCCCACCGAGTACTACGAGGCGGCGGCGATGGAGGGCGCGAACTGGGGGCAGAAGACCGCGTACATCACGATCCCGCAGATGAAGAACGTGGTGCTGTACCTGCTGATCACCGGATTCGTCGCGGCGATCCAGCAGTTCGAACTCCCCCTCGTGATGACCCAGGGCGGTCCGCTCGACTCGACGACCCTCCCGAACCTCTTCATCTTCAACCACTTCCGCAACGACGTGAACGTCGGCTACTCGATCGCGGCCGCTCTGCTGTTGTTCGTCGTGCTGGGGACCATCTCGGCCCTCGTGTTCAAGTTCGTCAACTCCGAAAGGCTGGTGGACTGAGATGGCCGTCATGCAGGAGACCACCCGCATCGTCCTCGCCGGCAAGGAGCCGCGGGCACAGCGCAGAGCGCCGCGCACGGCCGGCGGCTGGCTCGTCGTCCTCGGCAAGGTGATCCTCGGCGCGATCTTCGTGGTCGCGTCGCTGTTCCCCCTCGCGTGGATGGTGATCGCCGGGTTCAAGTCGAAGACCGAGGTCGTCGAGACGCCGTTCCAGTTCTTCCCCGAGGTCTGGCTGTGGCAGAACTACGCGCAGATCCTCGCCGACCCCACGTTCCTGCAGACGCTGCTGTGGACGTTCTTCGGCGCCGTCCTGTTCACGGTCGGCAGCCTGGCGGTCAACTCTCTCGCCGCCTACGCCTTCGCCCGCCTGGACTTCCGATTCAAGGGCACCATCTGGGCCATCGTGATCACGACGATGTTCATCCCCGGCATGACGATCCTGCTCACGAGCTTCATCGTCGTGACCCGCCTGTCCATGCTCGACACCCTCGCCGTGCTCGTGATCCCCGGGCTCGCCAGCGCCGGCATGGTCTTCTTCATCCGGCAGTTCTACCTGAACATCCCGAAAAGCCTCGAGGAGGCCGCGATGCTCGACGGCTGCGGCCGGTTCGGCATCTTCGTCCGCATCTTCCTGCCGCTGTCCAAGCCGCCCTTCGTCGTCATGGGCATCACGGCGTTCCT
>Ga0307406_10000832_pt1 | contig 17355 bp, 20 predicted proteins | sample 322Cmetagenome_3_FD_203706 | JGI IMG/M metagenome (GOLD analysis project Ga0307406, IMG submission 203706) | Maize rhizosphere microbial communities from greenhouse at UC Davis, California, United States - 322HYB-C-2 | ecosystem: Host-associated > Plants > Roots > Rhizosphere > Soil | place...
CCTCCTACCGGCTGGCCGCCCTGGACCAGGACTTCCTGCTCAGCGACCCGATGCGCGGCGTCCGCTTCCTGATGGAGTACGAGAAGGCCGAGGACGCCCTGCGCGCCTGGGGCGTGCGCTCGACGATCGTCGTCTTCGGCGGCGCCCGGGTGCGGGAAGGTCAGGCCGGAAAACACGGCAACTGGTACGAGCAGGCGCGTCAGTTCGGCCGGATCGCCTCCGAGCGGGGCGGGGCCCTGCGTGGAACGGTCGGACAGCCGCGCGACAACGTCATCGCCACCGGCGGCGGTCCCGGTCTGATGGAGGCCGCCAACCGCGGCGCGGCCGACGCCGGCGCACCGTCCATCGGCTTCAACATCACCTTGCCGCACGAGCAGCAGCCCAACGCCTGGTCAACGCCGGAGCTGACGTTCCGCTTCCACTACTTCGCCATGCGCAAGATGCATTTCGCCATGCGGGCCAATGCGCTGGTGGTCTTCCCCGGCGGCTTCGGCACCTTCGACGAGCTGTTCGAGATCCTGACCCTGCGCCAGACCGGCAAGGAGCGGGCCATTCCCATCGTGCTGGTCGACAAGGCCTACTGGACCTCGGTCGTCGGCTTCGGCGCCCTGGTCGAGCACGGCATGGTCACGCCCGCTGACCTGGAGCTGATCAGCTTCGCCGAGGACGCTGAGACGGTCTGGGCCGAGCTTCTGGCGCGCGGCCTGCGCCCTGGAGAGGAAAACGCGCCCGATCCGCAGCAACCCGCCCTTCAAAGCGAGAGCGTGACAGGGTAGGGGACAGCCATGACCTCCGAAGACGTACTCAACGAATTCCGCGACGCCGGCGCCCTGCGCGAAGGCCATTTCATCCTGTCCTCGGGCCTGCACAGCCCGACCTTCCTGCAGAAGAACCTGGTGTTCATGGACGCCGAGCGCTGCGGGCGGCTGTGCAAGGCGCTGGCCGAGAAGATCGTGGCCGCCGTCGGCCCGGTCGATGTGGCCATCTCTCCGGCCGTGGGCGGCATCATCCCCGGCTATGAGACCGCCCGCTGGCTCGAGGTCCCCTCGATGTACGTCGAGCGCGTGGACGGTGAGTTCAAGCTGCGCCGGGGCTTCCACGTCGATCCCGGCCAGAAGGTCGTGATGGTCGAGGACATCGTCACCACGGGCCTCAGCTCGCGCGAGTGTATCGCCGCCATCAACGCCGCCGGGGGTGAAGTCATCGCCGCCGCCTGTATCGTCGACCGCTCGGGCGGCCGCGCCGACGTCGGCGTGCCCCTGATCGCCCTGGCGACCCTGGACGTGCCCGCATACCCCGCCGACGCCCTGCCGCCCGAACTGGCCGCCATCCCGGTCGAGGATCCGGGCAGCCGCCGGCTGTCGAAATAGGGACGCGCCAATGGCCGGTCTTGTCCGTCTGGGCATCAACATCGACCACGTCGCCACCGTGCGGAACGCCCGCGGCGGCGTGCACCCCGATCCGGTCCGCGCGGCCCGGGAGGCCCTGGCGGTCGGAGCCGATGGCATCACCGCCCACCTGCGCGAGGATCGCCGCCACATCACCGACGCCGACATCGACGCCTTGAGCGATCTCTGCGCTGTCGCCGGCAAGCCGTTGAATTTCGAGATGGCCGTCACCGACGAGATGCTGGCCATCGCCCTGCGCCACCGACCGCACGCCGCCTGCCTGGTGCCCGAGCGGCGCGAGGAGGTGACGACCGAGGGCGGCTTGGCCGTGGCCGGCCACGAGGCCCGCATCGCGCCCGTGGTGAAGGCCCTGGCCGACGCGGGCGTCCGCGTCTCCCTGTTCATCGAGCCATCGATCGCCCAGGTCGATGCCGCCGCCGCCGTCGGCGCCCAGGTCGTGGAGTTCCACACCGGCCGCTACTGCCACCTGTCCGGCGACGACCGGGCGATCGAGTTCGAACGGCTTCAGGCCGCCGCGACGCGGGCCGCCGACCTCGGGCTCGAGGTCCATGCGGGCCATGGCCTGGACTACGACACCGCCGCCGACATGCTGGCCATCCCCGAGGTGCGCGAGCTGAACATCGGCCACTTCCTGATCGGCGAGGCCGTCTTCGTCGGGCTGGCGACGGCGATCCAGCGCATGCGCGCCGCCATGGACGCAAAATTATGATCCTCGGCGTCGGCGCGGACCTGTCGGACATCCGGCGTATCCAGACGTCGCTGGATCGCTTCGGCGAACGCTTCAAAACACGCTGCTTCACCGAGCTCGAACGCACCCGCTCGGACCGCAAGCCGGACCCCGCCTGGAGCTACGCCAAGCGGTTCGCGGCCAAGGAGGCCTGCGCAAAGGCCCTCGGCACGGGCATGCGGGCCGATGTCTACTGGCGGGACATGGGAGTGGTGAACCTGCGGTCGGGTCAGCCGACCATGGCGCTGACCGGTCCGGCGGCGGAACGTCTGGCCCGCATGACACCCGCGGGACATGAAGTCCGTATACATCTCACCCTCAGCGACGAGCATCCGTACGCGCTCGCCTTCGTGGTGATCGAAGCCTTGCCCGTCGCTTAATCACGTTATACCGATTTCGCCGCTGAAAGACCGCGCACAGCGGCTGGGGGATAGAGTCATGAGCGACGAGAACAAGCCGCACGACGACCACGGCCATGGGCCGGACGCCGGTCACGGCCACGACGAACCTGCCGCGCCCGCGCACGGTCATGACGATCACGCGCCGGCCGCCGCTCATGACGAGCCTGAGGCCGAGGCGCACGGGCACGAAGGGCCGGCCGCCGCGCACGATGACCATGCGCCCGCCGTCGCCGAGGCCGACCATGACGCGCACCCGGCGCCCGCGCACGACGATCACGCCCCTGCCGCCGAGGCCGAACACCACGCCCCGGCCGAGGCCGCCCATGACGATCACGGCCACACGGCTCATGACGACCACGCCGCGCCCGTAGAGGCCGCGCACGACGAGCCCCCCGCCGAGTCCCACCCGACGCCCGTGGAGGCCGCCGCGGTCGCCGCCGCGGCCGGTGTGGCGGTCGCCGCCGCTCAACCCGAGAAGCGCCCGGTCTGGAGCGACGCCGGCGACGCCCCGTTCGAGGATGTCGACGCCACCCCGGTCTACGCCCGCACCAAGAAGAGTAAGAAGACCTCGGGCGGAAGCGCCAACGAGGGCTGGGAAGTCCTCAAGACGATCTTCTTCGCCCTGCTGATCGCGCTGGTCCTGCGCGTCCTGCTGTTCCAGCCCTTCACCATCCCGTCGGCCTCGATGGAGCCCAACCTCTACCAGGGCGACTACATCGTCGTGTCCAAGTGGTCGTACGGCTATTCCAAGCACTCTATCCCGTTCAGCCCGCCGATCTTCAACGGCCGGGTCTCCCTGCCGGTGGTCAGCCATGCGCCCCAGCGGGGCGACATCGTCGTGTTCAAGCTGCCGCGCGACAACAGAACCGACTACATCAAACGTCTGATCGGCCTGCCGGGCGACCGGATCCAGATGATCAACAACGTGCTGCACATCAACGGCGCGCCGGTTCGCGACGTGGTCGTGTCGGACGCCGATGTGACCAACATGTACGGCATGCCGATCGTCCAGGCCGAAGAGACCTTCCCGGACGGTTCCAAGACCTTCCGCGTCCAGGACTTCGGTCCGGGCAACGATCTGGACAACACCGCGGTGTTCGAGGTTCCGTCGGGCCACTACTTCATGATGGGCGACAACCGCGACAACTCGATCGACAGCCGTGTCGACCAGTCGCAGAACGGCGTCGGCCTGGTCCCGGCCGAGAACCTGATCGGCAAAGCCGAGATCATCCTGTTCTCGTGGAACGAGGGCGCCTCGCTGTGGAATCCGGTCAGCTGGTTCACCAAGGTTCGCCTGAGCCGCTGGTTCAACGTTCTCGACTGATGGCGGATCGTCGGGCCGAGGCCATTCATGCGCTGACGCGCAACCTCGGCCACGATTTCCGGGATGCGGCCCTGCTCGAGCAGGCCCTGACCCACGCCAGCGTGGGCGAGGGCGCCGAGCGCGACGCGCGCGGACGGCCCTTCCTCGACAACCAGCGGCTTGAGTTCCTCGGCGACCGCGTGCTGGGTCTGCTGGTCGCCGACACCCTGATGCGCGACTTCCCCGAGGCCGATGAGGGCGACATGTCCGCGCGCCTTCACGCCCTTGTCGACAAGGCCGCCTGCGCCCGCGTCGCCGACCGGCTGCAGGTCGGACCGGCCATGCGGCTGTCGCCCGGCGAGGCCAAGCAGGGCGGGCGGCGCCGGGAAGGCGTACTGGGCGACGCCATGGAAGCCATCCTCGCTGCGGTCTGGCTGGACGGCGGTATCGAGGCGGCCCGCAAGGTGTTCGACACGGCGTGGCAGGCGGAGTTCGCGGCCAATCCGAAGAAGGCGCTGACCAATCCCAAATCGGCGCTTCAGGAATGGGCGCTGGGGCAGGGCAGGGCGCTTCCGACCTACCGGATCGTGGAGCGAACCGGCTCGGATCACGCCCCGACATTCACCGTTGAAGCAAGCGTAGCCGGATATCCGCCCTTGACCGCGCAGGGGCGATCACGTCAGGACGCGGAGAAAGCGGCCGCAACGGCCCTTCTTCAACGTGAAGGCGTGATTTGACCGAACCTCAAAACCAGCGTGCCGGCTTCGCCGCCATCATCGGCGCTCCCAACGCGGGCAAGTCCACGCTGGTCAACCGGCTGACCGGGACCAAGGTCTCGATCGTCACCCAGAAGGTGCAGACCACCCGCTTCCCCGTGCGCGGCATCGCTATCTACGGCGACGCCCAGATCGTGCTGGTCGACACCCCCGGCATCTTCAGCCCGCGCCGCCGTTTGGATCGCGCCATGGTCGCCTCGGCCTGGGGCGGGGCGGATGACGCGGACATTGTCGTTCACCTGATCGACGCGGCCTCGCATATCGCCGCCGAGGGCAAGGAAGGCCAGGCCGCCGACCGCCGCTCGGCCGAAGACACCGAGACCATCATCGCCGCGCTGAAAGCCGCCGGCAAACAGGTCATCCTGGCGCTGAACAAGATCGACGGCATGCGCCGAGACACCCTGCTGGCGCTGTCGCACGCCCTGTTCGAGACGGGCGTCTACAGCGAGGTCTTCATGATCTCGGCCCTCAGCGGAGACGGCGTGGACGATCTGGGTCAGCGGCTGGCCGACGCCATGCCCGCCGGTCCCTGGCTCTATCCGGAAGACCAGTCCGCCGATGTGCCCATGCGCGTTCTGGCCGCAGAGATCACCCGCGAGAAGGTCTATCTGCGCGTCCACGAGGAACTGCCCTATTCGGCGGCGGTGGAGACCACTTCGTTCGAGGATCGCGCCGACGGTTCGGTCCGCATCGAACAGACCATCTATGTCGAGCGCGAGAGCCAGCGCCCGATCGTCCTGGGCAAGGGCGGCCAGACTCTGAAATGGATCGGGCAGAAGTCGCGTGAGGAGCTGACCGAGCTGCTGGACCGCCAGGTTCACCTGTTCCTGACGGTCAAGGTCGATCCGAAGTGGCAGGACAGTCGCGCCCTCTACGCCCAGTTCGGGCTGGACTACGACGTCTAGAGTCCGCTTCCCGTGTTCCATGTTCCCCGTCGTGCCGGAAACCATCCCCGGCTGACCTTCGGCCTGCTGGTCGTTCTCGTCATCGTGGCCGCCGGGCTGATCGCCTGGGCCACGGTCCACAGGCCGACCGTGCGCGTGACGCCCGATCCCCTGCCGCCGCGCCCGCCGCTGGAGGTGGTCGAGCGCCTGCCGGACCTCAAGGCGCAGATGGACCGCTGGAGCGCCTCGGGCCAGTTCACGGGCGGAGTGCTGGTCGCCAAGGGCGATCAGGTCCTGTACCGCCAGGTCCACGGCTGGGCCGACCGCAGTTTGATGAAGCCGCTGGAACTGAACTCCCGCTTCCGCCTGGCCTCTGTCAGCAAGCAGTTCACCGCCGCCGCCATCCTGCGCCTGCAGGACGAAGGCAAGCTGTCGGTCTGGGACCCGGTCTGCAAATACATCCAGCCTTGCCCCGCCGCCTGGGCGCCGATCCGGCTGCATCACCTCTTGTCGCACACCTCGGGCATTCCCGACCTGATGGCCCGTCCGGGCTGGGGCCTGCGCCGCGTCACGCCTGCCACACCAGAAGAATTGACCGCTGATTCCATGCGTTATGGACTACAGTTCCCGCCCGGAACCAAGGTTCGCTACGACAACGCCGGCTACAATCTGTTGGGCGCCGTGGTCGAGAAGGTCAGCGGCATGGGCCTGCACGCCTATCTGCGGACGGCCTTTTTCGAGCCGCTGGGCATGGCCGACACCGGCTATGACGACGGCGCCTCAGACGTGGTCATGGGCTACGCTAACTTGGCCGGCGGCCCGACGCCCCAGCCGGACGCCAACGTCAGCATCATCTTCGGCGCGGGCGCGCTGTATTCGACACTGGACGACCTGCTGGTCTGGCAACGCGCCCTGCACCGAGGCCACGTTCTGTCGCCGCACAGCTACGCCCAGATGATCGCCGACCACGCGCCGGACGGCACGCCAGACGAACGGGGCAACCCGCGCCGGCTGTGGGGCTATGGCGTCTACGACAAGGAACTGGGCCGTCAGGTCCGGCCGGACTTCACCGACAACCAGATCTTCCACACCGGAAGCTGGTCCGGCTTCCGCAACCTGGTCACCTATCAGCCGGACGCGGACGTGACGGTGATCGTGCTGTCGAACAACTATCACCAGCGTGATGCGGTCTTCCTGTTGTCCCAGCAGGGTATGGCAGAGGCGCTGGGCCGCAGCTTCCCCACCAGCGTGGCGCGCTGAATCAGACGGTGGCCCCACTTGATCACCTCGTCCACGCCGCCGACCGACAGGGCGGCCGTGCGCAGGTGGGTCACGAGAGTCCAACGCCAGCCGGTCATGTCGGCGACATAGGCGTCGGAAGAAGCAGGAGGCGGGACCTTCTGCATGACTCAGGTCTCGCGAAGCGTGCGGATGTGACGCTCCAGCTTGTTCAGGCTGCCGGTCCAGCCGGCCTCCATGCCGCTGAGCGGGCCGACCGCATCGGCCTTGGCCTGCTGCACGACGGCCTCAAAACGCATGACCGTCTGATCTCCGTCCTCGTCGAAGCGGATGGTCTGCTCGACCTCGAACCAGACATCGCCATCGGCGCAGTTCACCCAGGTCCGCATCACCAGCCGCGCCGGCTCATCCAGCGTGATGAAGCGACCGTCAAACGGATAGTCGGCTCCATCCGGCGCCCGCATGACCATGTGGATGGCGCCGCCGGGCCGGACGTCCATCTTCACCACCGGGGTGGTGAAGTGTTCGGGCGCCCACCAGACGGCCACGTGGGCCGGGTCGGTCCACATCTTCCACACCAGGGCGCGGGGCGCATCGAAGGTGCGCACGATGTTGAGGCGGGTCAGGGCTTCGGGAATGGCCGCGGCGACGGACATCGGGCTCTCCTCAGGCGACGTGGCGGAAGGGGAAGAGGGTGCGCAACGCGGCGTCACGCAGCCACAGTCCGCCCCACATGACCAGGCCCAGGTAGATGCTGAACAACTGGTGGCTGAACAGCGGGCTGCCGGCGCGGATCTGCGTCGCCATGGCCCCGCCAAGCAGGCCCATGAACAGCACCGCCCCCAGGACGCTGGTGCGCGGGATCAGGTAGAGGATCAGGCAGGCCAGCTCGACCAGGCCGATGGCGAAGGCGTAGCCGTGCGACCAGCCCAGCTGGGCCATGGTTTCCTCGGCCACCGGCATGCCGCTGAGCTTGGGGAAGATCGAGGCGCCGAGGATGAACAGGGCGAACAGTCCGGTCAGCACGCGACCGGTCCAGACCATGGGGGTGGCCTTCATGGGAATCTCCGGAAATGAGGGGAGGGGGGCGGCGCGGTTCGGCCGCCCCGATAGTCATCAGCCCTGGGCGGGCTTCCAGTCAGCCGACGGGATGGTGTTGACCATCCACGGCACGCCGAACTTGTCGATGAAGTTGCCGTAGCCCGGCGACCAGAAGGTCTCGGAAAAGTCCATGATCACCTTGCCGCCTTCAGACAGGGCGTCGAACCAACGACGGGCCTCAGCCCCGTCCTGGGTATGCAGGGTGACATCGAAGCCGTTCTTGGGCTTATCGACATTGGGCGCCCAGTCGACGTCCATGTCGGCGCCCATGATCGCCTGATCACCCACCTGCAGCCAGGCGTGCATCAGCCAGTCCTTGTACTGCGGGCCGACGGGCATGTCGGGCGGGCCCTCGCCGTAGGGGAAGGCAGCGGTGATCTCGCCGCCCAGGACCTTGGCGTAGAATTCGAACGCTTCCTTGCACTGCCCCCGGAAGCTGAGGCTGGTCACGATCTGCATGGTCGTCTCCTCGGGTTCTATTTGTTGGCGGCCAGCCAGGTCTCCAGCCGGTCCGCGGTGCTGTTCCAGCCGTATTTGTGGCCGGTCAGGCTCTGTTCGGACTTCAGGCCCTCATGGGTGAAATCCATACGCGTCTGCCCGTCTTCGGTTTCGGTCAGCACCAGGGTCACCAGCGTCTCCACCGGCGGCCCGTCCTCGTGGGACTCGTCCCACTTGAAGGTGAAGACCAGCCGCTCGGGCGGGACGATCTCGCGATAGACGCCGCCCTGCCACAGGTCCTGGCCGGTTTCGGGCGAGCGCAGGCAGGCGCGCCATTCGCCGCCGACCCGCAGGTCCTGCTTGACGCTGACCGCGGGCCATTCGACCGGCCCCAGCCACATGACCATCGCCTCGGGATTGGTCCATGCCCGCCAGACCAAGGGCCGCGGCGCGTCGAAGACGCGCTGCATGTTCAGGGTCGGGCGTTGGGCGAGGTCTTCAGCGAGGGTCATGCGGGGCGCTCGGCGGGACGGATCAGTGGGTCTTCAGCAGTTCGGCCAGCTGGTCGGCGCAGGTCCCCCAGCCTTCATGGAAGCCCATGGCCTCGTGCTGCTTCATGGTCTCGGCGTTCCAGTGACGGGCCGTGGCCACGTATTCCGTCTTGCCATCCGCCGTCGGCGTCAGCTCGACGGTGGCCACCATGAACGGCTGGCCGGCCGGTTTCCAGTCCGGCGTCAGGGCGTCGGTCGTGATCCAGCGCTTGCCCGGCTCGACGTGCAGGAAGATGCCGCTGTTGGGCATGGTCTCGCCGTCGGGACCGTGCATGACGAAGTTGAACACGCCGCCGGGACGCGGATCGATCTGGATGTCCGACAGGGTCCACGGGCGCGGCACGAACCACTGCTGCAGGATTTCCGGGGTCATCCACGCCTTCCAGATCTGCTCGGGCGTCGCATCGATGGTCCGGCGCAGGGTCAGCGAATGTTCGTGCGCCACGCCGTCGGTGTTGCAGGGATTGGTGTCAGTTTCTTGGGCCATTGTCAGGGTCTCCCTTCTGGATTTTCTTCAGGTAGGCATCGAGGCGGTTGAAGCTGGCGTCCCAGTACCGGCGATAGTGTTCCAGCCAGTCGGCGACGCTCTTCAGAGCCATGGGTTCGAGGCGGGCAGGGCGCCATTGCGCCTCTTTGCCCCGACTGATCAGCCCGGCCTTCTCCAGCACCTTCAAGTGTTTCGACACCGCCGGAAGGCTCATGTCGAACGGCTCGGCCAGTTGGTTGACGCTGGCTTCGCCCTCGGTCAGCCGCGCCAGGATGGCCCGACGGGTCGGGTCGGCCAGGGCGGCGAACTTGGCGGAGAGGGGATCGGTTTCCATCGGGGCGCTTCGTATCTAACTGATAGGTTAAATGCGCTCTCGTCGGAGCGTTGTCAACCATTCGGTTAAATTAAGAATCCGACCTACCAATAGAGACCCAGACGGAGCCCGCCATGACGCCCTTGATCGCCGCCCTGATGCTGACCGCCGCGCCGCAAGCCGCACCCTCGCCGGCGCCCTCCGCGGAAGCCGAGATCGGCCATGTGCTGGACCGGCTGAACGGCGCATCGACCGCGGCGGACACAGCCGTCTATTTCGACCTCTTCACGCCGGACGCCCGTTTCATCGGCACCGACGCGACCGAACGCTGGTCGCTGCCGGAGTTCCGCGCCTATGTGGAGCCCTACTTCGCCCGGGGGCAGGGCTGGACCTATACGCCGCGAAGCCGGGTCATCACCATCGCGCCCATCGACTGCCGCTGCGTCGCCTGGTTCGACGAGGTGCTGGATAACGACAGCTATGGCGTGACGCGCGGCTCGGGCGTGCTGCGCCTGACCGAAAACGGCTGGAAGATCGAGCAATATGTGCTCAGCTTCACCGTGCCGAACGACCGCGCCCGGGCCGTTGTCGAGACGATCAAGGCCGCGAACTAGCGAACCTGGCGGCCGGCGTTCAGACGCGTTTGCCGCGCCTGCTCCATCTTCTGCAGCTCCCGCTGGATCTCGTCGACCCGATCGGCCCGGACGTTGAAGGCGTTCATGTCGCGGTCCGTCGTGAACATGATCCGGTCGTTCTCCACGCTCCAGCGGGTGCGGGACAGGATATCGAGCTGGGCGTCCATCTCGGTGAACAGCATCTGGCTGAGCTCGACGCCGATCCCGTCCTGTTCGTGTTCGCGGGCGACCCCGGCGTCGAAGTCCCGCAACATCGCCTGGCGACGAGCGGCGGAGACCGGCACCCGGGCCAGTTCCGCGCGCGCCTGCGCCCTAAGTCGATCATCGCCAACCTCGGCCCGGGCCGACAGTTCGCGCAGGGCCTTCAGCTTGTTGCGGGCGCGGATCAGCCCGCCCGGCGCGCCCAACGCCCGGGCCTCGAAGAAGTCCTGACTGACGATGGCGTCGCGCTCGGCGGTGATCCGCTCAGCCTCGGCGTCGCGACGGGCGTCGACCCGCGCCCGCACCGCCGCGGCCGCCTCGTCCTCCGCGTTCATTCCAGCGCCGAGCGCGCGGAAGCCGGAGGCGGGCACGGCGCCGACGATCGCCATCCCGGCCAGCAGGGCCAACACCATTCCGCCCTTGGGCGAGCGGCGGTCGCCCAGGATGAAGTAGAGGATCAGCCAGACGACGACCGCGCCCGCCAGCCCGCCCAGCAGGCCGACGCCGATGCCCGCGGCCAGGTCCAACGGCATGTTCGCCGTGCCGGTGACCCTGGTGAAGGTCTGGGAGACGGAAAAGACGAAGGCCCACAGGAAGACCAGGATGGAGCCGATCACCGGCCCGGCGGCGCCGGGCTTTCGCGGCTTCGCCCGGCGCGAATTCGAGGTTGGAAAATCGGTCACCGCACGCGCCCCCGCGAACTTCTGCAAACGTCACGCTAGCCCGCCGCATCGTCCCGCCACAAGCCGGCGTCGTCCAGGAAATCACACGGTTGTTCCCGGGACGTTCTCCGGGCTAGGTGAAAGCCATGGACTTCACCGAAGACGCCTTCGTCCTTTCCGCCCGCGCCCATGGCGACACCGGAGTGGTGGTCGACCTGCTGACCGAAGGGCAGGGGCGGCGCGCGGCCTATGTCGCGGGCGGGGCCTCGCGGCGGATGAAACCCTTCCTGCAGCCGGGCGCCCGGGTGGTCGCCGAGATGCGCGCCAGGACCTCGGATCATCTCGGCTCGGCCCGGCTGGAGCCGGTGGGGGAGGGGCCCAGCGCCCTGTTCGACGATCCGCTGGCGCTGACGGGTCTGGCCGCCGCCGCCGCGGTGGCGCAAGGCGCGCTCCCGGAACGCGAGCCGCACCCCGGCGCCTTCCTGGCCTTCGAGGCCCTGATGTCAGCCTTCGTGATGCCGGACGTCTGGCCCGCCGTCTTCGTGCGCTTCGAGGCGGGGCTGCTGGAGGATCTGGGGTTCGGCCTGGACCTAAGCCGCTGCGCCGTCACCGGCGCCATGGACGACCTGATCTGGGTCAGCCCCCGCACCGGCCGCGCCGTTAGCCGCGAGGCGGGCGCGCCCTATGCCGACAAGTTGCTGCGCCTTCCGCCCTTCATGCTGGGCGCGCAGGCCGGGCTGGGCGAAGGCGATATCGGCGCCGGCTTCGACCTGACCGGCCATTTCCTCGAACAGTTCGTCTTTCACCCCATGGACCGGCCTCTGCCGCCCGCGCGGGTGTGGATGATCGACAAACTGCGGGAAGCCGGGCGGCTGTGAACCCGCCGCCCCGTGGATAGGACGCCCACGGACCAAGGGTAGCCGTTCGGCAACGCCGCCGGGCAAACCCAACCGAACCGACGTCCGTCATGGAACCGCCGCCGAGATTTCGCCGAGCCGTCGTCAGCCCCGCCTAAGGCCGCCGGACGTGCATTCGCACGACAACGTTTCTCGGGGACAATCATGACCATTCATCGCCTTCTGGCAGGCGCTTCCACGCTCGCGCTCGTTTTCGGCGGCGCGCTCTTGTCGCCGGGGCAGGCCCTGGCCCAAACCATCGTCGCGAACCCCGATCCGGCGACCGCGCTAGACGAAGTCGTGGTCTTCGGGCGCGGCCAGACCCGCCAGCAAGCGTCGATCACCGAGGCCGCCATCGCCGTCGAGGCGCCGGGCACCAGCCCGCTGAAGGCCATCGAACGCCTGCCGGGCGTCAGCTTCCAGTCGGCCGACGCATTCGGGAACTATGAATGGTCGGCGCGCGTGACCCTGCGCAGCTTCAACCAGAACCAACTGGGCTTCACGCTGGACGGTGTGCCGTTGGGCGACATGAGCTACGGCAATCACAACGGCCTGCACATCTCGCGCGCCATCATTTCCGAGAACGTCAGCCGCGTCGATGTGGCCCAGGGTTCGGGCGCGCTGGGCACGGCTTCGAGCAGCAATCTGGGCGGCACGATCCAGTTCGTCAGCCGCCGGCCGGCCGAGGCGTTCGGCGTCGACGTCGCGGGGACCTACGGCGACGAAAGCACCATGCGCGGCTTCATCCGCCTGGACACCGGTGCGCTGTTCGGCCCCGACTCGCTGCGGGCCTCGCTTTCCTACGTCAACCAGCAGGGCGACAAGTGGAAGGGCGTCGGCGAGCAGAATCAGCAGCAGATCAATTTCAACGCCGTGCTGCCGATCGGCCGCGGCGAACTGTACGGGTTCGTCAATCACTCCGAGCGTCGCGAAAACGACTATCAGGACATGTCGCTGGAGCAGATCGGCCGACTGGGCCGCGACTGGGACAACATCTCGGGCGACTACGCCCTGGCGGTGCGCATCGCCGACATCTACCAGGCCAACCCGGGCGGCGACTGCCCGCAACTGGGCGGCGGAACCGGCCTCAATGCCTATCCCGGCGGCGTGAGCTGCGTGGACGACGCCTATTTCAACGCGGCGGGCCTGCGCGACGACACCCTGGCGGCCCTGACCTTCTCGTATCCGATCACCGACGCCCTGGACGTATCGCTGACCGGCTACGGCCACGACAACAAGGGGCAGGGCCTGTGGTGGACGCCCTATCTGGCGACGCCGGTCGGCGCTCCGGATCAGTCCGGGGCCGCCATCGCCGCCCCCGGCCCGATCTCGGTCCGCACGACCGAGTACGATATCGAGCGCCGCGGCGTCATCGGCTCGGCCAACCTTCGCCTGGGCGCCCACGAAATCGAGGGCGGCTTCTGGCTGGAGAACAACGACTTCAACCACGCCCGGCGGTTCTACGGCCTCGCCCGCGCGGCCAACACGCGGAACTCCCTGGACTTCCTGGAGAACCCGTTCACCACCCAGTGGGCCTATGACTTCGAGACCGAGACCCGGCAGTTCTACGTGCAGGACACCTGGACCGTGATGGACGGCCTGACCGTCAACGCCGGCTTCAAATCCCTCAGCGTCGAGAACTCGGCCACCACGCTGGTCGGCGAGAACAAGACCGGCACGATCAAGGCCGAAGACAACTTCCTGCCCCAGATCGGCGTGGCCTATGACGTCAACGGCGACCACCAGCTGTTCGCCTCGTACGCTGAGAACATCCGGGCGTTCGAGTCTTCGAACACCGGTGGCCCGTTCTCGGCGACGGCGGCCGGGTTCGCCGCGCTTCGCAACAATCTTCGGCCGGAAAGCTCCAAGACGCTGGAGGCCGGCTGGCGCTTCCGCTTCGACCAGATCCAGGGATCGGTCGCGGCCTATCATGTCGAGTTCGAAGACCGTCTGCTGAGCGTCGCCCTGGGCGCGCCGATCCTGGGTCTCGGCAACGGCATCCAGAACGTCGGGTCGGTCCGCAGCCGCGGCTTCGAGGCGGCGGCGGTATGGTCGTTCGCGGACAACTGGTCGGCGTTCGGCTCGTTCAGCTACAACGACTCGACCTACGAGGACGACGTCCGTGACGGCGTGGGCGCGCTGGTCGCGGCCACCGCTGGCAAGACCGTGGTCAACACCCCCGAGACCCTGGCCCGGGCCGAAGTCGCCTATGACGACGGCAACCTGTTCGGCACGCTGGCCGGCGCCTTCACCGGCGAACGGTACTCCAGCTACCTGAACGATGAGTCGGCGGACGCCTTCACCTTGGTCGAACTGACCGCCGGCTATCGCTTCACCGACGGCGCCTCCTGGTTGAACGGCACGGAGATCCAGCTGAACGTGACCAACCTGCTCGACGAAGACTACATCTCGACGGTCGGTTCGGGCGGGTTCCAGAACGGTGCGGGTCGCCAGACCTTCCTGCCGGGCGCGCCGCGTCAGGCGTTCATCTCGCTGCGCCGCCACTTCTGATCGGGTCCGGTGGACGGGGTGTGAAGTCGCGCCCCGTCCGCTATCCGGACCACCGATCTGACGGCCTGATCTTCCATCCACAGAGCGGGCGGTTCAGGGGCTAGACTGGCGGTTCAAATCGTCCGATTCGGAACCCATGACCGTTCATACCCCCCCGCCGGAAGGCGGTCGCATCGTCGATGAGCCGATGAGCGACGCGCTGTCCAAGCGCTATCTGGCCTACGCCCTGTCGACCATCACCAACCGGGCCCTCCCGGATGTTCGCGACGGCTTCAAGCCGGTGCACCGGCGCATCATGTACGCCATGCACCAGATGCGCCTGAACCCGCAGGCCGCGGCGCGGAAGTGCGCCAAGGTCGTCGGGGAGGTGATGGGCACCTATCACCCGCACGGCGACGCCTCGATCTACGACGCCCTGGTGCGCCTGGCCCAGGATTTCGCCCAGCGCTATCCGCTGGTCGACGGGCAGGGCAATTTCGGCAACATCGACGGCGATAACGCCGCGGCCATGCGCTACACCGAGTGCAAGCTGACCGCCGCCGCCGTGCTGCTGATGGACGGCATCGACCAGAACTCGGTCGACTTCCGCCCCACCTACGACGACCAGGACGAGGAGCCGGTCGTCCTGCCCGCCGGCTTCCCCAACCTGCTGGCCAACGGCTCGTCGGGCATCGCCGTCGGCATGGCCACCTCGATCCCGCCGCACAACGTCGGCGAACTGATCGACGCCTGCCACCTGCTGCTGGAACGGCCGGACGCGACGACCGAGGAACTGGTGCAGATCGTGCCCGGCCCGGACTTCCCGACCGGCGGCGTCGCGGTGGAAGGCCACGCCTCGATCCTGGACGCCTATGAGACCGGGCGAGGGGGCGTTCGCCTGCGCGCCCGCTGGGAGACCGAGGACCTGGGCCGCGGCGTGTGGCGCATCGTCGTCACCGAGATGCCCTATCAGGTGCAGAAGTCGAAGCTGATCGCCGACCTCGCCGACCTGATCGAGAACAAGAAGGCCCCGCTGCTGGCCGACGTGCGCGACGAGTCGGCGGAGGACATCCGCCTCATCATCGAACCGAAGTCCCGGACGGTAGAGCCTGAAGTTCTTATGGAAAGCCTGTTCAAGCTTTCCGATCTGGAGGTCCGCTTCCCGATCAACATGAACGTGCTGGACGCCACCAATACCCCGCGCGTCATGGGCCTGAAGGCCTGTCTGCAGGCCTTCCTGGATCACCGCCGCGAAGTGCTCGTCCGCCGCGCCCAATGGCGCATCGAGCGCGTCGAGAAGCGGCTGCACCTGTTGGAAGGCCTGAGGATCGTCTTCCTCAACCTCGACGAGGTCATCCGCATCGTCCGCGAAGAGGAGCAGCCCAAGGCCGTCCTGATCGCGCGCTTCGGCCTGTCCGAGATGCAGGCTGACTACATCCTCGACACCCGCCTGCGTCAGCTGGCGCGGATCGAGGAAATGGCGATCGAGAATGAATACAAGGAACTGTCGGACGAACTTGCCAACCTGCAATCACTGTCGTCGTCGCCAGCGAAGCAGTGGAAGCAGGTCGGCAAGGATCTGGAGGCCGTGCGCAAGGCGCTGATCTCGCCGCGCCGCACCACCATCGCCGAAGCCGTCGACAGCTCGGCCTTCGCGCCGGTCGAGGCCTTCATTCCGCGCGAGGCGATCACCGTCATCCTGTCCGAACGGGGCTGGATCCGCGCCGCCAAGGGCAAGGTGGATGATCCCTCCGAGCTGAAGTTCAAGGAGGGCGACAGCCTCGCCTTCCTGGTCCCGACCTATACCACCGACAAGCTGCTGGTCGCCGCCTCGGACGGGCGCATTTTCACCGTCGGCGCCGACAAGCTGGCCTCGGGCCGTGGCCACGGCGAGCCGTTGCGCCTGATGATCGAGCTGGATGAGAAGGCCGAGATCATCAACCTGCTGGCCCATCAGCCGGGCGGCAAGCTGCTGATCGCGTCCAAGGCCGGCTACGGCTTCGTGGCCCCCGAAGACGAGCTTCTGGCCCAGAAGCGCGGCGGCAAGCAGGTGCTGAACGGCGAGTTGCTGGCGGCGCTGCGCGTCACCGGCGACCACGTCGCCACCATCGGCGAGAACATCAAGGCGCTGATCTTCCCCGTCGCCGAACTGCCCGAAATGGGCCGCGGCAAGGGGGTGAAGCTGCAAAGCTTCAAGCAGGGCGGCCTCGTGGACGTCGCCACCTTCAACGCCGAACAGGGGCCGGAATGGGCCGACGGCGGCGGCCGCCGCCGCAACTGGCCCGACTGGAAGGACTGGCTGGGCAAGCGCGCGCAGGCGGGCCGTCAGGGGCCGCGGGGCATGCGGAAGTTCCGGTGACGACCGGGACGCCGGTCCAGCGGGAGACCGCCGGCCATCGCGCCCTGGCCCTTGAGGCCGCCCGCCAAGCCGGTTCCGTGCTCACCCTGTTCGAGCGCGAACATCCCGATGACCGACGCCCTCGGGCGGCCGTCGAAGCGATCCGCGCCTGGGCCGAAGGGCGTCAGGCGTTGGACCTGGCGGAGGTCCGCCGTCTGTCGCTGGCTTCCCACGCCGCCGCCCGCTCCGCCACGACCGACGTCGCCCGGTTCGCGGCCCGTGCGGCGGGGCAGGCGGTCGCGACCTGGCATGTCCCCTCCCATGCAGAGGCCGTGCCCGGCTATGTCGCCAAGGCTCTCGCCGCGGCGGACGCGACGAAGGCGTGAGCCGATGACGCCGATTTCACTATTCGGCCCAAGGCCTGAGCCTCATACTGTCTGAAAGGGGCCGGAGACCTGGCTCGGTTGGAGAATGCAATGATCACCTGGATCATCATCGGCGTCG
>Ga0307406_10000833_pt1 | contig 17322 bp, 17 predicted proteins | sample 322Cmetagenome_3_FD_203706 | JGI IMG/M metagenome (GOLD analysis project Ga0307406, IMG submission 203706) | Maize rhizosphere microbial communities from greenhouse at UC Davis, California, United States - 322HYB-C-2 | ecosystem: Host-associated > Plants > Roots > Rhizosphere > Soil | place...
CAGCCGGCTGCTCTGCCAATTGAGCTACCGAGGAATGTGCTCCGCTGAGCGGGCAACTCGACAAGCTTAGCAAACTCCGGGCCCCACTCGTGACACCGGGGCGGGGTCGACGCAGCTCGGGCGTGTCGTGTTCAGTGCCGCGAATCGGACTCGGCGTTCGGGACCCAGAGGAGGTCCTTGCCGACGCCGCGAGCGACCACGTGACCACCGCGGAGCATGAGCGTCTCGGCGTTCAGCTCGCGGATGAAAGCGGCGTCATTGGTCACGAGGAGCGCCGCCATCGACTCTTCCTTCCGGCGACGGGTGATCGCATCGAAGACCACCGGTCGCACCTCCAGATCGAGGTTCGCGAGCACCTCGTCGGCGATGAGCACTTTCGGCTCCAGGATGAACGACCGGGCGATCGCCACGCGCTGACGCATGCCGGCACTCAGCTCGTACGGGAACTTGGCTGCGGTGCCGAGCGGAAGGTGCAGCTCATCGAGCAGCGTCGCGACACGGATCGACAGCGCTTTCGTGTTGACCCGGCGCTCGCGGATCAGGATCGGCTCGGCGATCACTTCGTTGACGGTCAGACGAGGCGGGAGGTCGGCACCCGCGCCCTGCGGGACGAAGCCGGTGCGGTACGTGAGGATGCGGTGCTTCCGTCCGGGCCGGCGCACGTCGACACCGCAGACGGTGGCGCTGCCGCCCACGACGCGCACCGACGGGTCGGTGGACCCCGCGAGGGCGGCGACCAGGGTGGACTTTCCCGACCCCGTCGGACCCGCGACGCAGATGAGCTCGCCCGGAGCGAGAGAGAACGTCACGCCATCGACGGCGCGGGTGGGCGTGCCGTGCCCGATCCGGTCGATCACCAGATCCGAGCAATCGATCGCGTTCTGGGATTCTGGCCTGCGGGACATGACTCCATCCTGCCCTCTGCGGACCTGCTGGCCGCGTTACGACTCGGCGAACCTCTGACGCTCTGCGTCGATGTCACGAAGACGCATTCGCAGGGCGCGACCGCCGTCGGACTCCGCGGGGACCCGCTGCACCGCGCCGAGCAGCTCCTGCTTGTCGCGCTCCAGCTGACGGAGGATGAGACGACGGGCGAGATCGGTCGTCGAGGCGACGGCGCCCTCCTCGTTCCTGGCGGGGAACGGCGTCATCAGCAGCTCGCCGGCCAGCGACCGGTACGGCTCCCGCACGCCGTTGACGGCGTCCGTCACCCAGCCCGCCCTCGTGCGGTCGGGAGCGGATGCCACGGCCTCGCGCACGGCATCGAGCCCGGGTGTCCGGAACGGCGCACCGAGAGCGCGGTTCAGGAGGGTCTGGTCGACCTGGTGTCCGTACTGCAGGGCCCCCATCAGAGCATCGCGCTCGACCGCGACGTCAGCCGTCCGGGGCAGGCTCGCGAGAGTGACGGGGGCGACGGCCGCGATACCGGTCGACGGATCGGCCTGCGGGGTCTCGCGCCGTGCCGCGGGCTGCTGCGAGGCCCCACGCGCGGCGCGTTCCACCTCGCTGTGCACCTCGGTGGGATCCATCCCGAGACGCCGCGCCAGCACGCGCTCGTACCCGGGGCGCAGCAGCCGGTCCCTGATCTCGGCGACGATCGGCGCGGCCGCACGAAGTGCACCCACGCGGCCCTCGACCGTGGAGAGGTCGAAGCCGCCGAGCTTCCGGTCCATCGCGAACTCGAACATCGGCACCTTGGCGTCCATGAGCCCGCGCACCGCGGCATCCCCGCGCTGCAGACGCAGATCGCACGGATCGAGGCTGTCCGGCGCGACCGCTACGAAGGTCTGCGCGTTGAACCGGTCGTCTTCCGTGAACGCACGCAGCGCCGCCTTCTGTCCGGCTTCGTCGCCGTCGAACGTGAAGACGACCTCGCCCGAGGCGTTGTCGTCTCCCATCACCCGGCGCAGCACCTTGATGTGCTCGGTGCCGAACGCGGTGCCGCAGGTCGCGATCGCTGTCGTCAGCCCCGCGAGATGGCAGGCCATGACGTCGGTGTAGCCCTCGACCACGACGACTCGGCGAGGGTCTCCGCGGGAGATGTCGCGCTTGGCGAGGTCGAGCCCGTAGAGCACCTGCGCCTTCTTGTAGATCGGCGTCTCCGGCGTGTTGAGGTACTTCGGGCCCTGGTCGTCGTCGAAGAGCTTGCGCGCGCCGAAGCCGATCGTCTGCCCCGAGACATCGCGGATCGGCCACACCAGGCGTCCGCGGAACCGGTCGTAGACGCCGCGCTGTCCGGTCGAGACGAGGCCGGCGGTAGCGAGCTCCTCCCGGGTGAACCCCTGCGCGGTGAGCGCCTTGAGCATCCCGTCCCAGCCGCGCGGAGCGAAGCCGACACCGAAATGCGCCGCGGCCCCGGAATCGAATCCGCGCTCGCCCAGGAACCGCCGCCCGGCCTCGGCGTCCGGAGAGAGCAGCTGTGCGCGGAAGAACTCCGCCGCGGCCGTGTTCGCCGCGTAGAGCCGGCTGCGTCCGCTGGTCTCGGGCGCCGCTCCCCCGTCTTCATAGTGCAACGTGTAGCCGATGCGACCGGCGAGACGCTCGACCGCCTCCGTGAAGCTGACGTGGTCCATCTCGCGGAGGAACGAGTACACGTCCCCCGACTCGCCGCAGCCGAAGCAGTGGTAGTAGCCCACCTGCTGCCGCACGTGGAAGCTCGGGCTCTTCTCGTCGTGGAACGGGCACAGTCCCTTGAGGGATCCGACTCCGGCCGACTTCAGTGCCACGCGCTCGCCGACGATGTCCGCGATGTTGGTGCGCGCCTTGACCTCGTCGACGTCGGCCTGCCGGATGCGGGGCATCAGCCCACCCCTTCGGCGACGGGCCGCCTCTCGGCGTGCGCGCCTGCCCTCGCACGGGCGTGCCGCGGCGTCCAGATGCCGACCTCGGCGGGGTCGATCTCGCCCACCAGACGGTTGTGCCAGTCGATCGCACTCTGATCGGTGAGACTCGCGATCTGGTCGACCACGACCCGTGCGCGCTCGGCATCGTCGACCGCGGCGACGAAGTCCGCCGCGAACGCGGGCTCGAGCACGTCGGCCCCCGCCGACCAGAGTGCATCGGTCGACCACAGCGAGTCGGCGAGCCTCTTCAGCACGCGCCGCTGCTCCTTGTAGACGCCCTTGCGCGCATCGATCGTGACGATCGCCTGTCCCATGATGCCCTTGAGCACCGCGATCTCCGCCTCCACGACACGGGGCACGACGACGTGGGCGTTGTAGCGCACGAGATTACTGCCGCCATACGCGTCTCGGGTGGCCGAGACGGAGGCACGCGCGAAGCGGCCGATCAGATCGCTGGTCAGGTTCTTCAGACGGGCGAGGGCCTGACGCGACCGGTCGAAGGACGGGAGCCACATCGACTGCGACGCCAGCCGGTAGAGGGCGTCGGCGAGCTCGTCACGGGTGAAGTCGTAGCCGACCCACTGCTGGATGCGGCCGACGAGGGCATCGTGACCGCGCGGATCCGCGAGCTGCGCCACGTCGACGTAGCCGTTGACGATCGCGTCCTCGAAGTCGTGCACGGAGTACGCGATGTCGTCGGAGAGATCCATGATCTCGGCCTCGATGCAGCGGAGGCGTCCGGGAGCGCCGTCGCGCATCCACCGGAACACGGCCTCGTCCTCGGGGTAGACGCCGAACTTGAGTCGACCGCCCGGATCGGGGACCGGGCTGTCGACGGTCCAGGGGTACTTGCACGTCGCGTCGAGACTCGCCCGGGTGAGGTTGAGTCCGACGGAGTGGTCGTCGTCGTCGAGGACCTTGGCTTCGAGCCGCGTCAGGATGCGCAGCGACTGGGCGTTGCCCTCGAACCCGCCGATGTTCTCGGCCCACTCGTTGAGCGCGCGCTCGCCGTTGTGGCCGAACGGCGGATGGCCGAGGTCGTGGCTCAGGCAGGCCGTGTCGACGACGTCGGCCGAGACGCCGAGGGCGGTGGCGAGCTCGCGACCGACCTGCGCAACCTCGAGCGAGTGCGTCAGGCGGTTGCGCGCGAAGTCGGCTGTGCTCGCGGGGCTCAGGACCTGCGTCTTCGCGGCGAGACGGCGCAGCGCCGCCGAGTGCAGCACACGGGCGCGGTCGCGGGCGAAATCGTCGCGCTCGGAGCGGTGCGTCTCCGCGAAGAAGCGCTCGGCGTCACGAGCGTCGTAACCGTCGGTCCGCGCACCGGCCTGAGAGTCAGCCACCACTGTTCTCGATCTCCGCTCCACGCATCATCTCGGAGGCCGACGACTCGATCTCCCGCGACTCCAGCCACTTGTCCGGCAGGGCCGTCCGCTTCGGATGGCCGGAGCGTCCGCGCTGGCCCTCCGCATCGGCACCCGGGTACGGTGCGGTGTGATCGAGCCGGCCGAGCAGGTCGTCGATCTCCGCGAGGCTGGATGCGGTGGCGAGTCCGGTGCGGATGTCTCCGCCGACCGGATAGCCCTTGAAGTACCAGGAGACGTGCTTGCGGATGTCACGGCATCCGCGGTCCTCCTCTTCGAAGAACTCGACGAGGAGCTGAGCGTGCCGGCGGAAGGCGTTCGCGACGAAGCCGAGCGTTGCATCGACCGGGTGCGATTCTGCGCCGAAGGCGGCGGCCAGTTCGCCGAAGAGCCAGGGGCGGCCGAGGCAGCCGCGGCCGACGACGACGCCGTCGCAGTCCGTCTGCTCCATCATGCGCACCGCGTCGTCGGCCGACCAGATGTCGCCGTTCCCGAGCACCGGAATGCTCGTGACCGCCTGCTTGAGTTCGCCGATCGCGTTCCAGTCGGCGTGCCCCGAGTAGAACTCGCTCGCCGTGCGGGCATGGAGCGCGACGGCGGCGGCGCCGGCGTCTTCGGCGGCGCGTCCGGCCTCGAGGAAGGTCAGGTGGTCGCGGTCGATGCCCTTGCGCATCTTCACCGTCAACGGGATGGAACCGGCGGCCTTGACGGCCTGGTCGACGATGTCGGCGAACAGCTTCGACTTCCACGGGAGCGCCGCTCCCCCGCCGCGGCGCGTGACCTTCGGCACCGGGCATCCGAAGTTCAGGTCGATGTGATCGGCGTGATCCTCGGCGACGATGATCCGCACGGCCTCGGCGATGGTCCCGGGATCGACGCCGTAGAGCTGGATCGATCGCGGGGTCTCGGACTCGTGGTGCCGGATCAGGCGCATCGTGGTCTCGTTGCGCTCGACGAGCGCCCTCGACGTGATCATCTCGCTGACGTAGAGCCCCGCACCGTACTCGCGGCACAGACGACGGAAAGCGGTGTTCGTGATGCCCGCCATGGGCGCGAGGACGACCGGCACGTCGAGGTCGATCGGACCGATGCGAAGCGGGCGGGCGGGGGCGGTGGCGAGAGTCATGTCCCCTCCATTCTCCCAGACGCGGAGCCGGTGCGGATGCGGCGACCTAAGCTGTGAATATGACCGATTCTGCGCTCCGTTCGATCCCCTTCACCGACGCCCAGGGCAACGAGAAGACGCTCGACGACCTCGGTGCCGACGTGGTGCTCGTGGTGAACGTCGCCTCCAAGTGCGGCCTCACCCCGCAGTACGAGCAGCTCGAGGAGCTGCAGCGCCTCTACGGCGACCGCGGCTTCAGTGTCGTGGGCTTCCCGTGCAACCAGTTCTTCGGTCAGGAGCCGGGTTCCGTCGACGAGATCCTCGAGTTCTGCTCGACGACCTATGGCGTCTCGTTCCCGGTGAACGACAAGGTGAAAGTGAACGGCAAGAACGCCTCCGAGCTCTACAAGGCTCTCAAGGAGGCCCCGGATGCCGGCGGCAAGGCGGGCCGCGTCGAGTGGAACTTCGAGAAGTTCCTCGTGCTGCCGGACGGCGAGGTCCTGCGCTTCCGCCCGAAGCAGAAGCCGGACGCCCCCGAGATCGTCAGCGCGATCGAAGCGGCCCTGACCCGCTAGACCGCCGCCGGCTCGATCTCGTCCTCGGTCTCTCCGCGCTTCGCCCAGAGATCGCGGAGGACGTTCTCGAACGCCTCGGGAGGCTGAGCGCCGGAGATGCCGTACTGGCCGTCGATGACGAAGAACGGCACGCCCTGGATGCCGTAGGCCTGCGCCTGCGCCTGGTCCTGACGGACGGCGGGCAGGTAGGTCTCGCTCTCGAGAGCCTCCCGTGCACGGTCGGCCTCGAGACCGACTTCGACCGCGAGAGCGACGAGGTCGTCGATGCGGCCGACGTGCTTGCCCTCGGTGAAGTACGCCGACATCAGGCGCTCCTCCATCGCGTGCTGAAGGCCCTCGGCCTTCGCGAAGTGGAGCAGCTCGTGCGCCTTGACGGTGTTGGTGTGCTGCAGGAGGTCGAAACGGTACTCGAGGCCCGCGTTCGCCGCGACGCCGGTGACGTTCGACAGCATCTGCTCGACCTGTGCCCGCGGCATCCCCTTGTGGCCGGCCAGGAAGTCGATCTCATCGCCGTCGAAGTCGACGGGGGTGTCGGGCGAGAGCTCGAAGGAGTGGAAGGTGACGGTGACCTCCGGGGCGTCCTCGTCGGCGGAGACGGCTTCGAGGCCCTTCTCCAGATTGCGCTTGCCGATGTAGCACCACGGGCAGGCGATGTCGGACCAGATGTCGATCGAGATGGGTTCGCTCACACCTTCATCCAACCGCATGGTTCTGTGAGCTATTCCGAGAGCATCGTCCGCGGATAGGATTTCCGGATGCTCTCCGCCGACGATCCGCTGCCGCGCAGACCGGAGCGAGTACTGATCGCCGGAGTATCCGGGTCGGGAAAGACGACGCTCGCGGGCCGCATCGGTGACGCATGGGGACTGCAGCACGTCGAGATCGACGCGCTGTTCCACGGGCCGAACTGGACCCCGCGACCGGAGTTCCTCGACGACGTGCGCGCGTTCGCGGCCGAGGATCGCTGGGTGACGGAGTGGCAGTACACGAGCAAAGGCACCGACGAGATCCTGACGCCCCGTGCTCAGCTGGCGGTCTGGCTCGACTATCCCTACCGAGTGGTGCGGTCGCGGCTGATCCGTCGGACTCTCGCCCGCGGCATCCTGCGGCGAGAACTGTGGAACGGCAACCGCGAGAAGGGGCCGTGGAACCTGCTCAATCGCGATCCCGAGCAGAACATCCTCCGGTGGCAGACGAAGACGCTTCGCACGTGGGAGGAGCGGATGCCGACGATCTCCGAGCGTTTCCCGCACCTCACGATCGTGCGCCTGCGCCATCCTCGCGAGACCGAGAAGTGGCTCCGCGCTCAGGCCGACGCGTCGGGCGCGTCGACGGCTCCCCCGAAGCGACGGTCGCGCGACAGGTAGATGCCGATCGCCCGCCACAGCTCCTCGCGGGAGAAGTCGGGCCACAGCGTGTCGAGGAACACCATCTCGGCGTACGCCGACTCCCACAGCAGGAAGTTCGAGGTGCGCTGCTCGCCCGAGCTGCGCACGAAGAGGTCGACGTCGGGCATGTCGGGCACGTAGAGGTGACGGCGGATCATCTTCTCGCTGATCGCGTTCGGCTTCACCCTCCCCGCGGCGACATCAGCGGCGATCGAGCGCATCGCGTCGACGAGCTCGATCCGTCCGCCGTAGTTGACGCACATGGTGAGCGTGAGCACGTCGTTGTCGCGCGTGAGCTGCTCGGCGTACTGCAGCTCCTTGATGACGCTGCCCCACAGCCGCGGCTTCCGTCCGGCCCAGCGCACCCGCACGCCCCACTCGTTCAGCTGGTCGCGTCGGCGGTGCAGCACATCGCGGTTGTACCCCATCAGGAAGCGCACCTCCTCGGGAGAGCGCGCCCAGTTCTCGGTGGAGAACGCGTACACGGACAGGTGCTTCACTCCGGCCTGGATCGCTCCGGCCACGACGTCGAGGAGCACCTCCTCGCCGGCCTTGTGTCCTTCGACGCGGTTCAGGCCGCGGCGGTTCGCCCAGCGGCCGTTGCCGTCCATGACGATCGCGACGTGCTCGGGCACCGCAGGGAACGCGGGCGGGTGCACACCCGTCCAGTCGAGAGGGCGATAAGCCACGGCATCCTTGTGCGTGTACGGCTTGGGAGTCACCGTGCTCCTTCTCCTCGGATGTCGGAAACGTGCGAGAGCGAGCGGATGCCCCGCTCCAGGTGCCACTGGGCGTAGGCGCCGACGAGTCCGGCCGCGGCAGCCGACTCGGCGGGAGACGCCGCGTCGATGAACTCCCAGTCGCCTCGGATCAGCGCGCGGAGCAGTTCGAGCGTGCGTTCGGCGATGCGGGGGCTTCCGGCCGGCGCATCGTTCACGCACACGAGTCCGCCCAGTTGGGCGACGAAGGTGCTGTGCGGTCCGGGCGCCGCGCATCGGGCGCAGTCGTCGAGCGAGGGCGCCCATCCCGACAGCGACATCACGCGCAGCAGGTAGGAGTCCAGGATGCTGCGCGGCACGTGCTCGCCCCGCGAGAGCGCGCGCAGGCCGCCCACGAGCAGTAGGTACTGTTCCGGCGTCGCCTCGGAATCGCTCAGGCGGTCGGCGGTCTCGACCATCGCGTTGGCCGAGGTGAAGCGGTCGTAGTGCGCGGCGATGTCGGTGCCGTACGAGCCCAGCGACTCCGCCTGCTGCACGATGTCGAGCGAGCGACCCTGGTAGAGCTGCACGTCGGCGACCATGAAGGGCTCCAGCCGCGAGCCGAACTTCGATGACGTCCGTCGCACGCCCTTCGCCACCGCCCGCACCTTGCCGTGCCGGCGCGACAGCATGGTGACGATGCGATCCGCCTCGCCCAGCTTGTGGGTGCGCAGGATCACCACTTCGTCTCGGTAGGTGGGCACCCTTCGATTATCCTCCGTGCGCGAGAATGGAAGCGTGACCGAACCGCTCTTCACCATTCCGCTGTGGGCGGACCTCCTCGGTGTCGGCCTCGGCGGGGTGCAGGGCGCACTGTTCGCCTCCGGGTTCCAAGGGCAACGGCGCCTCGACTGGCTGGGCGTGGCGATCATCGGCATCATGATCGGCATGGGCGGCGGTCTGATCCGCGACATCCTGCTCGGTCAGACACCCGCGACTCTGCAGAATCAGTGGTATCTCGTCACGGCCACCGGAGCAGCGCTCTTCGGGATGCTCCTCGCGGGGCTCTTCAGCCGCCTGAACACCGTGATCGTCGTGCTCGACGCGGTCGTCATCGGGATGTTCGGCGCATTCGGGACGAGCAAGGCTCTGGCCTTCGGGATTCCGGAGGTTCCCGCCGTCTTCATCGGCGTATGCGCCGCAGTCGGCGGCAGCGTCCTGCGCGACATGCTGATGGGTCTTCCGACCGCGATCATGCACGTGGGTTCGCTGTACGCCGTCGCCGCCGGCGCCGGGTGCGCGTTCATCGTGATCGCGAACGGCTTCGGCATGTCGATCACCCTCGCCGCGATCCTCGGCATCGTGGTGACCGCCGTGATCCGTGTGCTCGCGGTGAGCTTCGACGTCTCGCTCCCGGAGCAGCGACGCATCTATCGCCGCAAGGTCGCCGCCGAGACCGGCGCCATCCCGATCGTGAAGCCGCGCGACTGAGCGGCGGCACGCCGCCCACTCCCTCCCTCCCCGCGGGATTGGCACCTCACGTCGGAATCAGCTCGGCTTTCCGACATCACGCGCCAACCTCACGGTGGGACGGGACTCGCAGTTGGCACCTCTCGACGGAATCAGAGACGCATTCCGGCAAGAGGTGCCAACCAGGAGCAACCGTCGGTGGCGAAGGTCAGACGGCGGCCAGCTCCTGCTGACGCGTTCGGATCGAGCGGTTCACGCCCGACACGATTGCCTTGAGCGATGCGGTCGAGATGTCGCCGTCGATTCCGACGCCCCACAGCCGCTGGTCCCCGACCTGCAGTTCGACGTAGGCCGCAGCCTGCGCGTCGCCGCCCGCGCTGAGAGCGTGCTCGACGTAGTCGTAGACCGTGATGTCGAAGCCCTGCGCACGCAGCACCTCGACGAACGCGGCCACCGGTCCGTTGCCGGAACCCGCGACGGCCAGCTGCTGCTCGTCGTCGCGCAGCACGACGTCGAGCACGACCTCGCCCGACATGTCGCTGCGGGTCTGCGTCGCGAGCAGCTCGAAGCGTCCCCACTTGGCGGCGGAGTCGTCGGCAGGCAGGTACTCGTCGTTGAAGATCGACCAGATCTGGTCGGATGTGACCTCGCCGCCCTCGGCATCCGTCTTCGCCTGAACCACGCCGGAGAACTCGATCTGCAGCTTGCGCGGCAGGTCGATCGCGTGATCCGACTTCAGCAGGTACGCGACGCCGCCCTTGCCGGACTGCGAGTTGACGCGGATCACGGCCTCGTACGAGCGGCCCAGGTCCTTCGGATCGACCGGCAGGTACGGCACGGCCCATTCGATGTCGTCGACCGTGACGCCCTCGGCCGCGGCGCGGACCTCCATGGCCTCGAAGCCCTTCTTGATCGCATCCTGGTGCGAACCGCTGAACGCGGTGAAGACCAGGTCTCCGGCCCACGGGCTGCGCTCGGGCACCGGCAGCTGATTGCAGTACTCGACCGTGCGCTTGACCTGGTCGATGTCGCTGAAGTCGATCTGCGGGTCGATGCCCTGCGTGAAGAGGTTGATGCCCAGCGCGACGATGTCGACGTTGCCGGTGCGCTCGCCGTTGCCGAAGAGGCAGCCCTCGATGCGGTCGGCCCCGGCCATGTAGCCGAGCTCGGCCGCCGCGATGGCCGTGCCACGGTCGTTGTGCGGGTGCAGCGACAGAATGATGTTCTCGCGGTGGGCGAGGTGACGGCTCATCCACTCGATCGAGTCGGCGTACACGTTCGGCGAGGCCATCTCGACGGTCGCGGGCAGGTTGATGATCACCTTGCGGTCGGGAGTCGGCTCGAAGACCTCGATGACCTGGTTGCAGATGTCGAGGGCGAACTCGAGCTCGGTGCCGGTGTAGCTCTCGGGCGAGTACTCGTAGTAGACCTTCGTGTCAGGGATGGTCTTCTCGAACTTCCGGCACAGGCGTGCGCCTTCCAGTGCGATGTCGATGATGCCCTGCTTGTCGGTGCGGAAGACGAGCTCGCGCTGCAGCACGCTGGTCGAGTTATACAGGTGCACGATGGCCTGCTTCGCACCGGCGATCGACTCGTAGGTGCGCTCGATCAGGTGCTCGCGGGCCTGCGTCAGCACCTGGATCGTCACGTCGTCGGGGATCAGGTTCTCTTCGATGAGCTGGCGGACGAAGTCGAAGTCGGTCTGGCTCGCCGACGGGAAACCGACCTCGATCTCCTTGTAGCCCATGCTCACGAGCAGCTCGAACATGACCCGCTTGCGCTCGGGCGACATCGGGTCGATCAGGGCCTGGTTGCCGTCCCGGAGGTCGACCGCGCACCAGCGGGGCGCCTCGGTGATGCGGGCGTCGGGCCAGGTGCGGTCCGGCAGGTGGACGTTGATCTGCTCGTGGAACGGCCGGTACTTGTGGATCGGCATCGCCGAGGAGCGCTGAGTGTTCTGCATGATGGGCTTCTTCTCTTCGTCAAGATGTACGGGCCAACACAAGCGCCGCGACGAGGAAGGCCCTAGCTCTTAGGACTCGTCGCGGCAGCTAAGAAGAAGCAGACCGCCGAAAGGCATGCGGCAATGGTAGCAGGGAAGCTCCTGTCCCGTTCGACGGTCGTGAGACGATCGACGCGGAAGCGACACTGAGGAGTATGAGCACATCGCACCGTCGCCTCGCTCTCGCCGCGGCATCCGTCCTCGGGGTGTTCGCCCTCAGCGCCTGCGCAGGCGGGGCCGGCGACTCCCCCGCGCCGACGAACACCACGACCCCGTCGGACCAGCGCCTTGAGAACGTCACGCCCGGTCTGCCGAAGGGCCGCGTGATCGGCGTCGGCACCGTCCTTGATGTCGCAGGCGACGTGCAGCTGTGCCTGGGCGCGATCATGGAGTCGTATCCGCCGCAGTGCACCGGTGTCCCGCTCGATGACTGGACGTGGGACGGCGTGGACGGCAGCGAGACCAGCGGTGAGACGACCTGGGGTGCCTATGCGGTCTACGGCACTTATGACGGCGAGCGGATGACGAACACCGATTCGCCGATCATGCTGGCCCTGTTCGACCCGGTGGCTCCGGAGGATCCGACCGGCGGTGTGGAGGGCGCGACCGACGATGCCGAGCTCACCCGGATCCAAGACGACATCTCCGCACGCCTCGGACGGGACGCCCTCACCGTGGGCCCTGACCGCGGATATGTCTGGCTGCAGGTCGTGTGGGATGACGGCACGATCCAGGATGCCGCGGATGCCGAGTTCGGCGACGACGTGGTGATCGTGACCTCGTCGCTCCGCGAGATCGACTGACCGGTAGACCCGAATAGAGGCCTCAGGCGTCTGGGATCAGCGCGAGCTTGCCGCCGGGGTGGCCGGTCGCGAGGAGGCGATGCGCCTCGGGTGCCTGGTCCAGTGCGAATGTTCGCGCCACGGGCACGACCAGGTCGCCGTTCTGCGCCAGAGCGATCAGTTCCGCGCGGACCTCGTCGCGGAACCGCGTACTGGCCGGCATCGACCCGGCGATGGCCAGGATGCCGTCGGCCCCAGCGCGGCCGAACGCGGCGATCGTGACGATGCGCCGGCGATCGGCGACGAGATCGAGCGAGACGTCCACGGCCTCATCCGTGCCGACGGCGTCGAGCGCGGCGGCGATCGGCCCGCCCGCAGCATCGCGCACCCGATCGGCGAGGCCGTCGCCGTAGCGCACGGGCACCCCTCCGAATCTGTGCACGTCGTCGAAGCGGTTCTCCCCCGCCGTCCCGATCACTCGGATGCCGCGCAGCCGTGCCTGCTGCAGCACGCTCACGCCGACGGCCCCCGAGGCGCCGTGCAGCAGGATTGTCTCGCCCGGCGCTGCGCCGGTGACCGCGAGCATCTCGGCCGCGGTCGTGCCGACGAGCAGGAGGTTGGAGGCCTCGGCATGCGTGAGCGTCGTAGGCTTCGCGAACACCTTCTCTGCGGGCACCGTGAGTTGAGTCGAGTATCCGCCGCGCACGCGGAAGGCGACGACCTCGTCGCCCACGGATGCGGCGCCCGATCCGATCGCGCTGTTCGGGCCGATCGCGATGAGTTCCCCGGATACCTCGTATCCGATCGCCGCCGGGAACTCGACCCCTGCCCGCGGGCCTGCGACATGCTTCGCATCGGCCGGATTCACGCCGGCGGCCCGCACGCGGATCGTGACCTCACCCTCGGCCGGCGCAGGCGGCTCGTACTCGACGAAGTCCCAGGTCTCCGGTGCGCCCGGGGCCCGTGCGATCCACTGCAGTGCCGAGGTCGCACGCTTCATTCGATGGTTCCTTCCGTGACGTCCCACATCTCGTAGGAGATGATCGCTCCGGCGTCGAAGATCTCGTCCGCGATCAGCACGGTGCGTTCGACACCGACGATCCGGCCCGTCTCGCGCGAGATCAGGATGAGGTCGCTCGCTGCCCCGTCCGGGGACTGCACACGGATGCCCGCCACCGGCCGACCGAGACGATCCGTGGAGGTGCCGAGTGCGACGCCATCGCCGGCCTCCTCCAGGAGTGAGAGAAGCTCGGCGTGCTGCGCGTTCGTCAGAGTCCACTGCTGGAGAACCGACGTGAACGCGCTCTCGACATCGAACGCGGAGGGATCGTCCGGCATGCCGAAAGCGCGGAGCATCGCGACCATGTCCTCACCGTCGTCGGCCGGCACGGTCGTCCAGGGCGTCGTGAAGTCGCCGGGTTCCATGATGAGGTCCGTGATGACCTCGCCGCTGCTCGTGACCTCGGCGGCACTGTTGGCCACGGCATCCGCGGGATCGTAGGGGACGCCTGCGATCATCGTCATCCGCCCGGAGCCGTCGGGCTCCCACGTCAGAGTCGAGAGCTTCGGCACGACCTTCGACTCCTTCTTGCCGACGTCGACCGCGAAACCCCATGACGCTGTCCGAACCGTTCGCTCCGCCGCGGAAGGACCGGCCGACGCGGCGAGAGCGGTATGCGCCTGCTCGACGACGTCGGCCACCGTGGCCTCGCCCTCGAAGTCCAGGGGCGCCGGTGTGCCCGCCACAGCGGCGACCTGGGGCGTGACCAGCGCGAAGGCGACGACCGCGGCGGTCGCGACCGCGACGAGCCCGGTCGCCCAGCCCAGAACGCGCACACGACGACGTTTCTTCGGGGCCGCCGCCGATCGGAGTATCCGGTCTCGGGTCGCGATCGCGTTCGCGTCGGGAACCGCGTCGCGCGGGGTGCGTCCGGGATCCGCGTCACTCAAGGCCCTGTCGAGAACCGTGTCGTCAATCATCACCGGATGCCACCCCCTCCAGGCCGAGCTCCGTGCGCAGACGATCCTGCGCACGACGAAGCGTTCTCCGCACCCTCGACTCGGAAGCGCGCAACAGCTCCGCGATCTCCCCCTCCGTGAGTCCGTCCCAGTGCGTGAGCATGATGATACGCCGTTCCCTGGCGGTGAGGACCCCCAGCGCCCGCACGACCTCGGCCTGACCCACTCGTCCGGGAGGCGCTGGGTCGCCGGTGACTCCCGCGTGCACCGCATCGAGCGCGGTGAGCAGCGTCAACGCGCGCCCGGAGCGCGCGCGCAGGCGCCGCTCCGCCGCACGCAGCAGCCAGACCCGGCCCATCGGTCGAGCGGGCTTCAGCCGGGACCAGGCGAAGAGGAACACCTCCGAGACGATCTCGGTCACCTCGGCGTCGTCATCGACGACGCACTCGATGTGGTGACGCACCGCCGCCCAATGATCGTCGAAGACGCGGGTGAAGACCTCGTTCCGCAGCGCTTCCGGGTCTGGGCTGCGGCCGTTCATGCCTGCGGGGTCGGCGGTCTGCCCGCCGCCCTCGACGTGGTGCCGGAACTCATCTCAGAATCCGAGCCGGCCGAGCTGCTTCGGGTCGCGCTGCCACTCCTTGGCGACCTTGACGTGCAGCCCCAGGAAGACCCGCGTGCCGAGGAGCTCCTCGATGCCCTTGCGCGCACGAGCTCCCACATCACTGAGCCGTTTGCCCTTGTGCCCGATGATGATGGCCTTCTGGCTGTCCCGCTCGACGACGATCGACGCGTGGACGTCGGTGAGGTCGGTGCCCTCCCGGGGCGCGATGTCGTCGATCACGACCGCGATCGAGTGCGGGAGCTCGTCCCGCACGCCGTCGAGGGCCGCCTCACGGATCATCTCGGCGATGCGGTCCTCCTGCGACTCGTCCGTGGTCATGCCCTCGGGATACAGGGCAGGCCCCTTCGGCATGAGGCTCAGCACCTCGTCGGCCAGCACCTCGAGCTGGTCCCGCGTCAGCGCGGAGAGCGGGATGACGGCAGCCCAGTCCTCGCGGAGCGCATCGACTTCCAAGAGCCTCTCGGTGATCTCGTCCCGGCCGGCGGCATCCGTCTTCGTGACGATGGCGATCTTCTTCGCCCGCGCATAGCCGTCGAGGGAAGCCGCGATGCGCCGATCGCCCGGGCCCACCTTCTCCGTCGCCGGCACGCAGAACCCGATCACATCGACGTCGCCGAGCACCTGGTCGACGAGGTCGTTGAGGCGCTCGCCGAGCAGGGTGCGCGGCTTGTGGATCCCGGGGGTGTCCACGATGACGAGCTGACCCTCCGGGCGATTCACGATGCCGCGGATGGCACGGCGGGTGGTCTGCGGCTTCTCGCTCGTGATGGCGATCTTCTCGCCGACGAGCGCGTTCGTGAGCGTGGACTTGCCCACGTTCGGTCGGCCGACGAAGGTCACGAACCCGCTTCGGGTGTTCTCAGTCATCGTGTCGTTCTCCCTCGTCCTGCGAAGCGTCGGGCTCCGTTGCCGTGCGTTCCACGAAGACCGTGGCGATTCCTCGACCGCGGCCGCGCGATGCTCCGCCGGTCAGCGCGAGCCCCGAGACCGTCGCGGTCGCACCGGGCTGCGGCACCTGGCCCAGGGCCTTTCCGAGCAGACCGCCGATCGAGTCGACGTCCTCGTCCTCGAGTTCGAGGCCGAAGAGATCGCCCACGTCCTCGAGCGAGAGCCGAGCGCTCACGCGGTACCGGCCATCACCGAGATCGACGAACTCGGCGGATACCTGATCGTACTCGTCGGAGATCTCTCCGACGAGCTCCTCGATGAGGTCCTCGAGTGTCACAAGCCCGGAGATGCCGCCGTGCTCGTCGATCACCAGGCACACGTGCACCGCGTCGCGCTTCATCTGCTGCAGGAGCGTCTCGGCGCGCATCGATTCGGGCACGAACGTGGCAGGGCGGGCGATGGGGCGGATGGATGCCGCGCGCCAGGCGCTGTCGTCGCGGTAGGCGAACTGCACCAGATCCTTCAGGTAGAGCACCCCGACGACGTCGTCGGCGTCGTCGTCCACGACCGGCATGCGCGACACGCCGCGGTTCAGGAACAGGGACATGGCCTCGTCAGTGGTCGCGGTCGCGTCGACGGTGACCATCTCGGTGCGCGGAACCATCACCGCGCGGACGAACTGGTCGGTGAAGTCGAACACCGAGTGGATGAGATCCCGGTCGTCCTCTTCGATGAGGTCGTTCGAGGCCGCCTCGTCGACCATGCTGAGCAGCTGGTCCTCGCTCGTGAAGGAGCTGCGCCCGGTGCCCGGGGTGACCCGGTTGCCGAGCACGACGAGCGCCTGAGCGAGAGGGCCGAGGAAGATGCGCAGCCCGCGCACGATCGACGCGGTCCCGCGGATCATGCCCTCAGCGTGCTGGCGGCCGAAAGACCGCGGGCTGGCGCCGACGAGGACGAACGTGATCGCGGTCATCAGCAGCGCGGCGGCGAGCATCGCCCACCAGTTGTTCTCGATCAGGATCGTGAACGCCACGGTCACGAGCACCGCAGCCGTGACCTCCGCCAGGACGCGGATGAACGCGACCGCGTTGACGTGCGCATCGAGGTCGGCGGCGATGCGGCCGAGAGCCTTCGCCCGCCGTCCTTCTGTCGCCATGTCGGCGAGGTTCGCGCGCGAGGCGACGCCGTAGGCGGCATCGATCGCGGCCATCAGACCGCCGAAAGCCACCAGGAGCACGGCGGCGATGAGCAGGAGGGTCGCTGTCATCGGCGGCGTTCGGCTGCGGCGAAGCCTTGGATGAGCTCCTTCTGCAGTCCGAACATCTCACGCTCCTCGTCGGGCTCGGCGTGGTCGAAGCCCAGGAGGTGGAGCAGGCCGTGGGTGGTGAGCAGGATGAGCTCGTCCATCAGAGTGTGACCGGCCGCCTGCGCCTGGGTCTCCGCGACCTGCGGGCACAGCACGATGTCGCCGAGCAGCCCCGGAGCGGTCGGACGATCCTCGGTTCCTGGACGCAGCTCGTCCATCGGGAAGCTCAGCACGTCGGTCGGACCCGGCTCGTCCATCCACTGCACATGGAGCGCCTCCATAGCACCCTCGTCGACGAGCACGATCGCCACCTCGGCGTC
>Ga0307406_10000836_pt1 | contig 17299 bp, 11 predicted proteins | sample 322Cmetagenome_3_FD_203706 | JGI IMG/M metagenome (GOLD analysis project Ga0307406, IMG submission 203706) | Maize rhizosphere microbial communities from greenhouse at UC Davis, California, United States - 322HYB-C-2 | ecosystem: Host-associated > Plants > Roots > Rhizosphere > Soil | place...
GGCAGGGTGCGCGCGTCGTGATCACCGAGATCGATCCGATCTGCGCGTTGCAGGCGGCGATGGAGGGCTACCAGGTCGCGACGCTCGAGGACGTGGTCGAAACGGCGGACGTCTTCATTACCGCGACGGGCAACTTCAACATCATCACGGCCGACCACATGGCGCGGATGAAGGACAAAGCTATCGTCGGCAACATCGGCCATTTCGATAACGAGATCGACATGGCGGGCCTGAAGAAGGTGAAGGGGATCGAGCGCATCAACATCAAGCCGCAGTACGACGAGTGGCGCTTCCCCGATGGCCACTCCGTCATGATCCTGGCCGAAGGTCGACTGCTCAACCTTGGCTGCGCGACGGGACACCCGAGCTTCGTCATGTCGGCGAGCTTCACCAACCAGGTGATGGCGCAGATCGAGCTGTTCAACAACACGAACCGCTACGAGAGGAAGGTGTACGTGCTGCCGAAGCACCTCGACGAGAAGGTCGCTCGGCTGCACCTCGAGAAGCTCGGGGTGAAGCTCACGCGCCTAACGCCGGAGCAGGCGGCCTACATCGGCGTGAAGCAGGAAGGGCCATACAAGCCGGAGCATTACAGGTACTAATTCCGATCCACGCTCCCGGAACAGCCACTGGGGAGCAGTGCTGGTGTGAAATGACGCTCACCAGCCTCGCGATGCGCTGTCAGCGCATCGCGAGGCGGCTCAGTCGGGCTAACAGCTGCGAAGCGTGCAGAGCATTATCGGCGTGCGTGGACGCCTCGCGTGAGCGTCATTGGTTCTCCGCTGGCGCCCGAATTCCGAAACGACTCGTGACTGCATCGGGGATAACGGCAATGCGGCGCCGGTTGAGCGCGTCGATCGCTCGCGCCGGCTCCGCCGCGTCGTCCGAGGCAGCTGCCTCCCACTCGCTTGGCGTCACGAAGTAGATCGTTGGCGTCACCTTCCACTCGCGTTGGAGCTCGCCGGTGGCCCGCGCTCGCTCGGCGCGCGCGCGTAGCTGATCGAGTGACGATTCCCGGACGTAGATGACCTGCGCCTCGTCATTCCGGTACTCGCTGAAGGCGGACTGCAACGCGTCGACATTGGTGACGTGCGCGTTGTAATGCAGGCTCGCTTCGAGCACGCGCGCGTTGTTGGCCACAACAGTGAGGAGCAGGCCGGCGTATGGGTCCTGGAGAACGTAGAGCGTTTCGCGCTCGCCGGCCCACGGCTCTACGTCGAACTTCGCGGCGATGTAGAAGCCGTCCTTGCGCGCGATCGCGATGTAGCGCTCGATGCTGTCACCTTCGGCCGTATCGGCCAGCTCAACGTTAGGCTTCGGCTGGCGTTGAGGCGGGTGTGCCGGCGTTGCGTCGGTCGTCGCTCGGCGTTCAATGGGGCGATCGGTTGGCGTCGCCGGGCCTCCGCGCGCAGCCGATATGGACTCGTCCGTGTCACCAGTACGGCGAGGAGCGTGGGGCCCGCGTGTGCGTGCGCGCCAAAAGGTCCAGCGACTGGACACCCGGCCGGACGCGGCCGTCCTGTCGGGGCGCGACATATCGCGGCGCGCCACGTCGGGGCGACTGTGCTCGGGGAGAGAAGCTGGCGCGACCACGTCACCGGTTGCATAGCTCGGCCAGACCATCTGCGTGGGCTTGGGCGCGTTAGGTCGTATGGCGCGCTCATCCAGCAGCTCGTAGAACGGCGACCGAAACGCGCACGACTCGACGGTATCCCACAGCAGGAATGCCCCATCAGCGCCGCGGGCGCCGCCGGCCAAGACGAGCGTGGGTTGCCAGGGCTGCAGAAGCCTCACTGTCGCCGCAGCCACGTCTTCGCCAAAACCGCGAGGCAACACCTCGTCCGCGGGTACGAGGTAGAACCATCCCGCTACTCCGGCTGTCGCGCGTCCCACGCTTGACTTGAGCGCGTCGCGCAACGCTGTGGCAGGAGTTCCGTCGCGGAGCTCGGAGCGCTCGCGAACGGAATCGATCGTGAGATAGGGCACGCCGGTCGCCGGACAGTCGAAGCGGCCGCCTTGGAGAAGCCCGACGATGGGTCGATCGCGAGTCCGAGCCGCGATCTCCCGCAGCGTTGCGAGCACGCCCTGGTTCACGAAGAGCCGACGTCGCCCGCCATTTCCCGGCTGCAGACTGGCGACGATGTGGTGCGTCTCGCGGACCGGCATCCAGTGAATGGAACGTGAGACGGGAAGAGGTTTTCGCGGGACAGAGTCAAACATCGAAATGGCGTGAGTCGAAATACAACGTTTGCCTTCGCTGCTCGTTCGCACCGGCATCGGCGCTGTTCTCGCATGGTTGTACGCGTACCGTCGTTAGGGCGGCGCGCGTTGTTGTCGTGCCTCGAGTCTCCGTGCGGTCCATGCATGGGCCTGTTGAAATCCCATGCATCGGTGGCATCCGAACGGCTGGGACTGTTCGGTGACGAGCACATCCAGACCCCGTGCGTCATATTGATGACACCGCATCGACCGCCTAACGATGAGACCGTTTGCGTCGTCGTCCATCGGTGTTGCGACGCTTCTACATCGCTGCCGCGGTAGCGCAACGTTTCCTCGATCGATCCGCGTTAGGTGCGTCGTCGTGCCCGAAACTGCCAGTTGCGTATTCGTTACAACCCACATAAAGTGGCCGGGAACGCAAAAACATGTGAATCTGCTCATGCAATAGTAAGCGGCGGCAATGCCAGCGAATCACAAGGGCAGTTGCGAGTCGACATCGCGCGTCGACCATGCGTGGCCCTTGCGACAATAGACGGACAAGCTAGCGGGCGACCTCGGTCAGCACGTCCGTAGGCGTACGTGACGGATGGCGTTGACGTGAACGTCTCTCGCATGGAGCACGGCGGGCCCAACATCAACCGCCCAGCTCGTCTTGCGCCGTCAGGGTGGTGGGGGTCGGGCTGAGACGCGGGGTGGTGGATGATGTGGCGGAGGCTCGGTGCAGATAGATGCGGCCCTCGCGGTCGCGGCACGCGTGGAGGTGAACGACTCCACGCGCCCCCCAATCTGGACGACGGGGACCGCACGCCCGACGGAGGCGCGTGGCGGGAGCGGTGCTCATGAGCGAGTCATCCGAGCGCCCCGTCGTCCAGGCGCTGGGCCCTGCGCCTGGCGACTCCCGTTATGCGCGTGACGCCGTGTACCATCCGCTGCCGCCGACGCCCGGCCGCGACGCGCCGCGAAGAGCCGACAGTGCACTCCTCATCGAGGTGCTACGCGCGATCGATGGCGGCGCCGCTCTGCTTGCGCTCGGCCTCGTCTTCCTCACGGCCCAGACGGCGCACATGCCGCGAGGCCTTCAGGCGTTCCTGCTTCAGCGCATCAGCCTCAAGAATCTGATCGTGGCCGCCGTGTTTTTGTTCTGCTGGCGAAAGCTGTTCTTTCTTTGCGGACTGTACGACGCAACGCATCCGCTGAGTCGCAAGGACGAAATCCAGAGACTCACCGCGGCCTGTTCGGCCGGAGCCTTCATAACGCTCGCGTTGCCGCTCGTCAGCACAACGGACTGGTTCGAACCCTGGCATGCGGCGGCGATCTGGGCCATCGCCGTCAGTGGCGCGCTCGCGGCCCGTTGGCTCGTGCGCCTCGGCGTTGAAACGTCGGCGGGTCGCACGCTCCGTCACGTCATCATCGTCGGGAGCGGCCCCCGTGCACTGCGGCTCTACAACACGCTTCTTGACGAGCACAACGCGGGGCTCGCGCTGCTCGGCTTCGTCGACAACAACGAGCACATCGAGTCCGACGTCGTCCGCCACCGCCTGCTCGGTCGGATCGACGAACTCGAGCAACTGCTGATGCGGCACGAGGTCGACGAAGTACTCGTCGCGTTGCCCATCCGATCGTGCTATGCGCTGATTCAGGACGTGATTAGCATCTGCGAGCGAGCCGGCGTTCAGGCGAACTATCTGGCCGACGTCTTTCGAACGTCACTCGCCCGCCCTCGCTACGATCACACACACGAAACACCGGTTGTCGCCATGGCGGTCGTCACGGATGATCACCGCCTCGTGATCAAGCGCGCGATCGATGTCGTTGGCGCGGCCATCGGACTCGTGATCCTCAGCCCGCTAATGGTCGTGATTGCCATCGGGATCAAGCTGACCAGCCCGGGCCCGATTATCTACGCGCAGATGCGTCATGGCCTCCGTCGCCGCCGCTTCCGCATGCTGAAGTTTCGCACCATGGTCGCAAACGCCGAGGGTTTGCAGCAGATGTACGAATCGCGAAACGAGGCGACCGGACCGGTCTTCAAGATCCGGAACGATCCGCGCGTGACCCGCTTCGGCGCCTTCCTGCGCAAGTCGTCGCTCGATGAGCTCCCGCAGCTCATCAACGTCCTCAAGGGCGACATGTCGCTCGTCGGTCCGCGCCCGCTGCCGACGCGCGACGTCTCACAGTTTAGCGAGGCGTGGCTCCTCCGGCGTTTCAGCGTACCGCAGGGCCTAACGTGTCTCTGGCAGATCAGCGGTCGGAGCGATCTCGGCTTCGACGACTGGGTCGCCCTCGACCTCCAGTACATCGACCAGTGGTCTCTCTGGCTCGATCTGCGAATCCTGTTGCGCACCGTCCCGGCCGTGCTGACGGGCGCTGGAGCGAGCTGAATGTCCACCGCCTGTGTCCGCTTCCTCGCAATGCTGGCAGTGCTGACGGTTCCGCTCCCAACCCCGGCCGCGGCACAGCCGCTGACCGATGCGCGCCTGGCCACCGCAAGCCGAGACACGCTGACCGATGCACTGCGCCCCGGAGACGTCGTTAGGCTGCGCGTCTGGCGGGAGCCTGACTTAACCGGCGAGTTCGCGGTGGATGAGACCGGTGCGGTGGTCCTTCCGAAGATCGGCCCGATGCACGTCACCACTGACTCGCCGATGCTCGTCAAGTCGCAGATCATCGCTTCGTACTCGAAGTTTCTCAGTCACACCGCCATCGATGTGACCTTCCTGCGGCGGATCCAAGTACTGGGTGCGGTCCGCCAACCAGGCGTCTATCCGATCGACCCGACCATGACCATCAGCGATGTGCTCGCGGTGGCTGGCGGGACGACGCGAGACGGGGATCCCGAACACGTGGAACTGAGGCGCGATGGGAAACGGCTTTTCGGCGCGATCTCCGACAAGAGCCTGCTCAGCGATAGCCGCGTTAGGTCCGGCGATCAGATATACGTTCCGGAGCGGAGCTGGATGCGCCGGAAAAGCGGCTTCCTCGTCGGTGTCGCACTCAGCGCTGCCGTGACTGCCGTCGTGACGAGGGCGATACGACATTGAGCGCCGAACCGTTGGTTGGCCACGGGCCGAGGCGCGATGGGGTTGCGCTGCGCGATGGGTACCTCGACGACGTTGCAGTCGGCCCACCCGGGCAGTTGGTGCCGGCACCCGGAGACGACGGGCGGCAACCCGACGTCTGGGGTACCGTGCGCCGCAACTGGATCCTCATCCTTGCCTGCGTCGTTCTTGCGACGGGTACAGCGGCGGCCGCGCTCAATTTCGTCGTTCCGATCTACCAGGCATCGACGACGCTCCGAATCGATGAGAAGCAGTCTGGCCTCCCCGTGCTGGAAGTGCTGCGGAGCCTCTCCTCAGGCAGCGAGATCAACACCGAGAAGCAGGTTCTGGCCAGCCGGACGGTCGCCGAGGACGCGATTGCCTCGCTCGGGCTCCAAATCCGGGTGACGGGGTCCGCCAATAACCGATCGCGCGAAGAACTCATTACGGCGATCAGTGTCGCTCGCGACGCGCGCCCGTCACGATACGAGCTCGTCCGTCAAGCCGACCGTCGCTTTTCGATGCGCGACACTGCCGGCGCAACGCTGGCCACTGTGCGCGTTGGCGAGCCCGTGTCGCTCTCCGGCATTCGGTTTCGCCTAACGCCGATGGCCGCCAAAGAGCAGCGGATCGAGCTCTCCGTCATTGCTTTCGAAGACGCACTCGAGGCGCTGCGCAGCGCGATTAGTATTGATCGTCCCAACCGTGACGTCAGCATCGTCGAGGTACGCTACCGCGACGCCGACCGCGTCCTCGCGCGCGCAGTCCCGAACGCGATCGCATCGCGATTCATCAGCCGGCGCCGGGAGTCGAAGCAGGATGCCACGCGCGCCACCGTCGCCTTTCTGCGCGAGCAGTCCACGAAACGTTCGGCGGAGCTGCGCAGGGCTGAGAATGAGCTGCGTGCCTTTCGCGAGCGCGAGCATGTAGTGAGCCTCGCGGACCAGGCCCGCACGCAAATCACACGCTTGGCGGAGCTTCAGGCACAGCGTGCTGGACTCGAGACGGAGCGGTCCGCCCTGTCGCGTCTGGTTGCCGAGACGCGCCGAGAGGCAGCAGGCAAGACATCGGGCGAACCGACGACATATCGCCGGATGATTGCGTTCCCGACACTCTTACGGAGTCCGGCCACAGCCCAACTGCTGGCGGCTGTAACCGATGCCGAAAGCCGTCGAACAGAGCTGCTCTCGCGCCGCACGCCCGATGATCCCGACGTGAAGCTCTTGACCGGAAGAGTTGCCGACCTCGAGGATCAACTCCGCCAGACTGTTGACACGTATCTCGAAGGCCTCACCGATCAGGTGTCGGCCATCGACGCGACGCTGGCACAATTCCGTGGTCCACTCGCGAGCATCCCCTACCAGGAGATTCGGCTGGCGCAGCTCGAGCGCGACGTGAAGACGCTCGCGGACGTTTATTTGCTCGTTCAAAGCCGCCTCAAAGAAGCCGAGATCGCGGCGGCGGTTCAGGACGGAACGGTGCAAGTGATCGACTCGGCCGCGACGCCGCGCAATCCCGTAGAACCACGACCAAGGATAACGCTGGCGCTGGCGCTCGTCGCCGGCCTCATTCTCGGCGTTGCGGCGTCGTTCGCGCGTGAGATGGCCGACGCGTCGATCCATTCACGGAAGGATGTCCAGAACCTCACGGGCGCGCCCGTGCTGGGGCTACTCCCGCAGATGCAGTCTGCCGAGAGTGCGCGTTCGCGCATCCGCCACAGCTTACATCGGCTTCTGCCCGATCCGGCTCGCCGCGCGCTGTCTGGCGGGTTGACGGCGCAGGCGACGGCTGTCGCGACGCGGCCCGGTCCGACATGGACAGCAGCGCGCGAGGCCTTCAATGGACTTCAAGCCAACGTCGCGGTGTTGACAACGCCATCGCCCGGCCGACTCGTGATCGTCACGAGTCCGCTGCCCGGCGATGGCAAGACGACGGTGGCCGTGAACTTCGCCGGGACGCTTGCGCGACAGGGGCAGAAGGTGCTGCTCGTCGATGGAGATCTGCGGCGAGGGATCGTACACGCCGCGCTTCGGTTGCCGCGCGCGCCGGGGTTTTCGGATGTGCTGTCGGGTGTCAGTGACCTCGGCGGCGCTTTGCGGACGATGTCGACCGGTGGGGGACCGACTGGTGGCGGCCCGACCGGAAGTGGACGAATGCTGCACGTGCTCACAAGCGGGACGCAGAGCTCCGACCCGACGCAGGTTCTCGGTCCGGGACGAATGCGTGCCCTGCTCGAGCGACTGGCGAGCGAGTTCGACTGGGTCATTGTCGATTCGCCTCCCCTCAACGTCGTTGCGGATGCGTCGCTCCTGAGCACAACGGGCGCCGCGGTTGTCCTTGTCGCGCGGGCCGGAGTCACGCCGGCGAAGGGATTGCGGTACGCCGCCGAGCAACTGCGAGCCGTGCGAGCATACGTGGCCGGGACGGTGCTGAATGGCATCGACAAGCGCGAGGCGAGCTACGACAACGCCTATTCGTTCTATGAATACGCACTGCTTTATGACGAGATCGCGCCGCGAGTTCGGCACGCGGCGGTCGCGTTTGCACCCGAGCCTGGATCAAAACCTTCGAGCGGGTTGTTGGCGTTCACTGCGGATCGCCGAAATCGTTAGGTAACGGCGAGCACCGTTCGTCCCTGGATCTTCGGCTTACCTCCTGGAGCAAGTCGACCATGGCAGCAGCAAGCGGAACTACCAGAATCCTCGTGACTGGCGCCGGTGGCTTTATCGGCCACCACCTTGTGTGCTTCCTCAAGCAACAAGGGTTCTGGGTGCGCGGCGTCGACCTCGAGTACCCGGAATTCGCGCCGACCGAGGCCGATGAGTTTCTCTTGCGCGACCTGCGTCGCTGGGAGGCCTGCCTCGAGGCAACCTCTGATGTGAGCCACGTCTATGCGTTGGCCGCCGACATGGGAGGGATGGGGTTCATCTCCGCGAACCACGCGCAGATCCTCCACAATAACATCCTCATCAGCACGCACACGATCGACGCGGCGCGCGCGAACGGCGTGGAGCGCTACCTCTACACGTCGTCGGCGTGCATCTACCCGGAGTACCGGCAGACGACCACCGACGTGACGCCCCTGCGCGAGGAGGACGCCTACCCTGCCGCTCCGCAGGACGCCTACGGGTGGGAGAAGCTCGTTACCGAGCGGCTCTGCATGCACTACACGCAGGACTATGGGCTCCAGACGCGGACCGTCCGGTTCCACAACATCTTCGGCCCGCTCGGCACGTGGCAGGGCGGCCGTGAGAAGGCGCCCGCGGCGATGTGCCGCAAGGTCGCGGTGGCGAAGCTGACCGGAGACCCGATCGTCGAGATCTGGGGCGATGGCGAGCAGACTCGCTCCTTCTGCTTCATCGACGACTGCGTCGAGGGGATCTATCGGCTGATGCGCTCCGACTACGCCGAGCCGCTGAACCTCGGGCAGGATCGCCTCATCTCGATCAACGAGCTCGCCGACATGGTGGCGGCGGCGGCCGGCGTGCGGATCGTGAAGAAGCACGTGCCCGGGCCGCAAGGCGTGCGCGGGCGCAACTCCGACAACACCCGCCTGCGCGAGGTGCTCGGCTGGGAGCCCGAGGTCTCGCTCGAGGAGGGCATCGAGCGCACCTACGAGTGGATCGAGGCGCAGGTTCGGCTGCAGGGCACCGCGTCCGAGTACGCGCCCGGAGTCGCGGCCGATGGCGTCGCCGTCTGAGGTCGCCGACCCCGGCGCGCGCGCGCTCCCCGCGGAGCTCCGGTGCGTCAACGTCCTGGGGGTCGGCGTCAGCGCCATCGACATGACGCTGGCCCTCGAGACGATGGACCGCTGGATCGTCCGCCGCGAGCAGCACTACGTGTGCGTCACGGGCGTTCACGGTGTGATGGAGAGTCAGGCCGACGAGGTGCTCCGCCGCATCCACAACCGTGCGGGCTTGGTCACGCCCGACGGGATGCCGATAGTCTGGTTGAGCTGGCTCCGCGGCGAGCGCCACGTCGATCGCGTCTACGGTCCCGACCTGCTCGCCGCGTCTTGCGAGCGTTCGATCGCGCGCGGCTACCGCCACTTCTTCTATGGCGGCGGTGCGGGCGTCGCCGAGCGGTTGGTCGAGCGCCTGCGAGCCCGCTTCCCCGGGCTGGAGGTGGTCGGCACCTACACCCCGCCGTTCCGGCCGCTCTCTGCCGCCGAGGACGAGGACGTCGTCCGACAAATCAACAACACTGAACCTGACATTGTATGGGTAGGGTTGAGCACGCCGAAGCAGGAACGGTGGATGGCGGAGCACGCCGGACGCGTGCGGGCCCCCGTGCTCGTGGGCGTGGGCGCCGCGTTCGATTTCCACGCTGGCTTGAAGAAGCAGGCCCCGCGCTGGATGCAGCGGTCTGGGCTTGAGTGGCTCTTCCGGCTCACGACGGAGCCGCGCCGCCTGTGGCGGCGGTACCTCCGGAACAACCCGATGTTCGTGTGGCAGGTGCTCTTGGAGGCGATCGGCGTCCGAACTCATCCCCTCGTCCGCTAGTAATGCGCCGGTCCCAGCCCGCCGAGGCCGCCCGCGTGGCGGCGCGCGACGATCAGCCAAGGCAGTCCGGGAACTGGTGATGCGAACCAGACTCGAACGGCCATTGCACCTCCTGGCGTGCGATCCAGCCGCCAAGCTGTTCGTAGCGGCGGTCGTACTGCTGCAGGTGATACTGCTGCTCGCGCTTCGGGTATCGTTCAACGCCGTGTTCGTGCGTGGCGAGATCTTGCTGCTCGTTTCGGAAATCGGTGCGGCAGCGGTGATCGCGCTCGCGGTTGAGACCACCGCGGGTAAGTTCCGCGCCCAGGCGCTCGTGGCTGCCTGGCTTGCCGTCGCGTTGGTGTGCTACGCGGACACGGTGTACTACCGAGAGTTCCAGGACTTTCCGACGTACGCCGCCGCCGGTCGCGCCAAGGAGCTCGCGGTCGTGTGGGACGCGATCCCGCCGCTCATGCGTTGGTACGACGGGCTCATCGCGTTCGGTGCGGCGGCCGTCGCGGGCGGCGTGTGGCTGTCCGCGAAAGGTCGGCACGGCGTGCGCCACCGGCGGGAGCGGTTGAAGGGGATGCTGCTCGCAGCGCTCCTCCTCGCCACGCCCTGGATCATCAACCCGAAGCTTTCGGGACCGTCCACTGGCCACATCTGGACCGTGGGGAAGACGGGGATGCTCGTCTTCCATGCGAAGGACGGCGCCGGCGGCATCGTACGCGCGCTCACGAAGAGCCGCGTGGCTCAGCCGGCTGAAGTCGCACAGGTGAAGCGCGCGTTGCAGCGTTATGAGTCGTTCGGCGGAGCGGACCGCCCGATGCGGCCGTTCGGCTTTGCGCGTGGATCGAACGTACTCGTCATCCAGCTGGAATCGTTCCAGCGGTTTGCGCTCGGGCGCGTCGTTGGCGGCCGGCCGGTTGCCCCGTTCCTCACAGACCTGGCCAGGCAGAACCTCTACTTCGATAACTTCTTCACCCAGGTCGGGGAGGGGCGGACTGCAGACGCCGACCTGTTGGTCAACTGCTCGCTGTATCCGACGGCCCGCGGGGTGGCGTACGCCGACTACGCGTCGTCGGACTACGCGTGCTTGCCGAGTCGCCTGGCGGCGGCCGGCTACAGCACGACAGCCTTCCAGGGAATGTCACCAGACTTCTGGAACCTGGCGGACATGTACAAGAAGGTAGGCTTCGAGCGGTTCCTTTCGCTCAACGACTTCCGGGGGGCGGAACGCATCGGCTTGGGGATCTCGGATCGCGCCTTCCTCGATCGCGTCGCGAAGCACCTCGCGACCCTGCGCCGGCCCTTCTACGGGTTCGTGGCGACCCTAACGAGTCATACTCCGTTCGACTACCCGGAGTTGCCCCGGAACGCCGAGTTCTACCGGGAGGGCCCGTCGCGCGGTGCAGCCTACGTCAACGCGTTGCACTACACGGACGCCGCACTCCAGACGTTCTTCGCCGAGCTCGGAAAGCGCGGCGTCCTTGAAAACACGATCGTGGTTGTGTACGGCGACCACCAAGGGATCGGTCCTGCGGCGTCGGGATTCGAGTTCGTGACGGACGTGTCTCCGGAGGATCGCCTCGGCTCCTTCCTGGCGAAGACCCGCGTGCCGCTGATCATCGTGCTCCCTCCGTCTCTCCGGCAGCCACGCACGGTGTCGGCGGCAGCCGGCGAGGTGGACGTCGCGCCCACCCTCCTTCATGCACTGGGGTTCGCCTCCCCGCCGTGGTTCTTCGGCAAGTCACTATGGAGTGACTCCCCGCGTGTGGAAGCGATGCGTTCGGGCGCCGTCGCGTCCGGCGACCTCTTGTGGCTCCCGGCCGGCGAGCAGAGCGAATGCTTCGAGGCTGGAGTGGCGACGCGCCACGAACGGTGCGCCGCCATGCGGAGTACGGGCGACGAGTTGCTTCGGGCGGCCGACGTTCTGATTACCGCGAATGCGCTCGGCGCGCTGCGTCGGTCGCTAGGAAGCACCGACACCGCGTCTTACGCGCAATTGGGCGGCCGGTGTCGACGCGGCGCCGAGCGTGCCGGGACCGGTCAAGCAGCTCTGCCACTGCGCTGTGGATGAGGGCGCCGGGGCCAACTCGAATCTCCCCCTCCCCACCGAGACGGGAGTGATGAGCGAGGCCATCGCCGGAGGGCCGGTCGTGGCGTCGTCGCCAGACGGAGCAAACCGCCTGACGCAACCGACAGAGGAGCGATGATCCCGAAGAGAAACCTCGGGTCGCGAGGCCCTGAGATCACCGTCGTCGGCCTCGGGTCGTGGGCCATCGGCGGTCCGTATGAGTTCGGCTGGGGGCCGGTGGACGACAAGCAGTCGATCATCGCGATCGGCCACGCCATCGAGTCTGGGGTCAACTGGGTCGACACCGCCCCGGTCTACGGGAAGGGGCATTCCGAAGAGGTCGTCGGCCGGGCACTGGAGCCCTATCGCACTGGCGAGGAGGTGTTCGTCTTCACCAAGTGCGGCCGGAACTACTACGGGTCGACCGGCAAGATCTCCTCGGATCTGCGTCCGGAGACGATCCGCTGGGAGTGCGAGCAGAGCCTGAAGCGTTTGAGGGTCGAGCGAATCGACTTGCTCCAGTTCCACTGGCCCGACCGGGACACGAGTACCCCTATCGAGGAGTCCTGGGCCACCCTTGGGGAGCTCATCGACGAGGGCAAGGTGCGCTGGGGCGGGTTGTCTAACTGCGACGTCTCGCTGCTGGAGCGCTGCGAGGCCGTCCGCCACGTCGACTCCCTCCAGCCGCCGCTCAACCTCATCAACCGAGCGGCGCGCAACGAGGTCGTGCCGTGGTGCGACGGCCACGGCGTGGGCGTGATCGTCTACGCGCCGATGGCGTCCGGGCTGCTCACCGGCACGTTCGACCGCGCGCGGATCGAAGGGCTCCCGGGCGACGATTGGCGCCGCCGAGCGGCGAACTTCAACGAGCCGCGCCTCTCGCAGAACCTGGCGCTCGTCGAGCGACTCGCCGACATCGCGGACAAGGCGCAGATCAGCCTGCCCGCGCTCGCGGTGGCGTGGACGCTCTCGATCCGCGGCGTCACCGGCGCCATCGTCGGGGCTCGGTCGCCGGAGCAGGTCGACGGCTGGCTCCCCGCGGCGCGCGCTCGCCTCTCGCCGCGAACGCTCGAAGAAATCGAGAGCGCAATCGACATCACCGGGGCCGGCGACGAGCGGTCGATCGTCGCGCCGCTCAGCGCCCGCCGCGACTGACTGTGCTCGCTTTCCTCCTCGCTCAAGTGCAGACAACTCCATCGCCCACCCGCCATCGGATTCGAGTCGCGCTCCCAAGCGCGCGCGAGCTGACGGTCGAGCGACTTCGACTGATCGTGCGCACCAACACGTCGGGGCCGAACTGATGAGAATCGTGAGGTACTACCCACGCGCCGCAGTGGGCGATGGCGGAATGACGAGCGCCGTCCAGAAGTGGTCGGCGGGCATGGTCCGCGCCGGCGCCACCGTGACCATCGCCTACGAGGCGGGGGGCGAGCCGCGCGGGAACGGGGGCGTCCGCTGGGCGCCGGTCCGGCACGCGCGCTTCGGCCGGTCCGAGGTGCCGCTCGGGCTCGACGAGGTGCTCCGCGACGCGGACGTCGTCGTGTTGCACTCGGGCTGGGCGCTGCACAACATCCGAACCGGCGCCCTCGCCAGGAAGTTGCGCGTCCCGTACATCCTGGAGCCGCGCGGCGCGTACGACCCCCACATCGTCGCACGAAAGAAGCTCCTGAAGAAGGCGTGGTGGTTCGCCGCGGAGCGCGAGCTAGTGGCGGGCGCGCGCGCCATCCACGCATTCTTCGATTCGGAGCGCGCCCACCTTGACGCCATCGGCTACCACGGCAACGTCGTCGTCGCGTCAAACGGCGTCGACTCGGCGGCCGGCCCGCTGTGGGACGGTGGGAGCGGCGGCTACGTGCTGTGGCTCGGCCGCTTCGACCCGGAGCACAAGGGTCTCGACCTGCTGCTGAAGGCGCTCACGCTTCTCCCGCCGGCCGAGCGGCCGACGCTCCGCATCCACGGCCCGGATTGGCGCGGCCGGAAACAGAAGGTGCGGGAGATGGTGTCCGCACTCGGCCTCGACGAGTGGGCGCACATCGGGGACTCCGTGAAGGGTGAAGCCAAGCGAGATCTGCTCGTCAAAGCGAAGGGGTTCGTCTACCCCTCCCGGTGGGATGCGTGTCCCAACTCCGTTCTCGAGGCCGTGTCGTACGAGGTGCCAACGCTCGCCACGCCCTATCCACTCGGCGTGGAGCTCGCCAGGCTCGAGGGGGCGTTCCTCGCTGACGCCACGCCGGGGAGCCTGGCGGACGGCCTGCGCCGTCTCGTATCGCCGCAAGCCGCCGCGGTCGGTAAGAGAGGGGGGAAGCTGCTCAGGGAGGAGTTCTCGTGGGACCAGGTTGCGAGGGCATGGCTGTCCCAGGTCGAGGCGATCGTTTGACCGCCCTCGCTCAGGTCGATCTCTCGGCGTTCTGGCTGCCGCTGCTCCGCCGGTTGACCGACGTCTGCCCCGCCTGGGGAATCTGGAAGAACGCCGACGCCGCGCTCGCCGGCTCCGGCGACATGGATTCCGCAGCCCCGGTCGCGGCGTGGGATTCGATCGTCAGCGAGCTCCGGCGCTGGGCGAAGGAGAACGCATTGGGGCCGGTGGCCGAATGCCGGCACGTCGACGGCGTGCTGTTCCTTCTCGCGCTCGATCGGGAGAACTCGGGCTTCGTCGAGCTCGACGTGAACGCGCGGAAGTATTTCCGAGGTTGGACGTTGTTCCACGCCGAGGACCTCGCGCCGCTGATGGAGATCGACGCACGCGGCTTCCGCCGCCTCAGGCCCGGCGCCGAGGGCGTCATGCTCCTGCTCGGCAACGGAACCAGGTGGGGCGGGCGGCCTAACTCCGAGGGGCTGCGACGCAAGCGGATCGCCGAGGTCTTGCGGCAAGACCCGGCGGGCATCGAGGCGACTGGCGCCTGCCTCTTCGGCCCGGCCCGGCACGCGCTCATGCGCGCGGCCGAACACGTGGCGCGTGGGGAGTGGGACAGACGCAGCATGCTCGCCGTCGAGGCGTGGGCGTTGGCCCGCGCGATCGCAGAGCCGGGCGTCGTCGCTGGACGGTTGCGGTCGCGGCCGGTCAAGAAGTCGTGTCCGGTGCTGAGAACGATCTTCACCGACAACCGACGCATGCCAGCCGACTTCGATTCGTGGCTCGAACACGTTCGGGCAGCTCACCCCGTTTACGAATAGTCAGACCAGCGCACCCCGCCGCGTCCAATGTCCCACACCATCACACACGCACCACCTCGACCGGCCGACCCCGGAGCGCGCGGCGCATCGTTGCTCCCACTCTTCCGACGCCTCACCGCCCTCTCGCCGGCGAGCATCGCCTGGAAGAACGCCGATCCGGCGCTGGATGGGGTCGGCGACGTCGATTGGGTGGCGCGTTCGGAGACGTGGGAGTCGATCGTGGGCGAGGTGCGCGCGTGGGCCGCGCGCGTCGGGCTCGGGCCGGTGGTCGTCTGCCGACACTTCCCGGACGGAATGTTCATCATCGCGCTGGACGAGGACCGAGAGTTCTTTCAGCTCGACGTGCGCAGCCGGGCGACGTACCGCGGAGGGACTGTGTTCCGCGCGCACGACCTCGAACCGATGGCTGAGATGGACCCGCGGGGGTTCCGGAAGTTGCGGCCGGGAGCCGAGGGCGTGCTGAAGCTCGTCTTGAAAGGCGTGGACCGAGTGGGTCGGCCAAGGGCGCGGAATCTCGCGAAGGAGTGTGTGCTCGAGTTGATGCGCGAGGACGCGGCGGGCGTGCGTCAAGCCGCGGCACTCTTCGGACCGGCCCGCGACGCTCTCGTCTCTGCCGCCGAGAGCTATCTGGCTGGACGGTGGAACCGCCCTGCCGTGATGGCCGTGGAGATGGCGTGCAGACTGAGGGCGCTGGGCTCGCCAGGCGTCGCCCTCACGCGCGCTCGCTTTCGCGTGGGGTCGATGCGGCGGTGTCCCGTGCTCCGGGCGAGCATCGAGGGGCACCGCCACCCGCCCGCGGATTACGCCGAGTGGCTGCGTCGCGTGGCCGCGACACACCAGACGTTCCCCGTCGACGACACCACGCCCGCCACTCGCGCTGGTTCTGATCGCAACTGCCGGTGATTCCCGTTAGCAACATTCAGTCGGTGATGATTCCTTCACCTCAGACCGCATCGGAGCGGCCGGAGGCTGTTGTCAGACGAGGCGGCCTCGTGCTGGTAGTCGGCCCAGACGGAGTCGGGAAGACGACAGTCCGTCACGCCCTGGCGGAATCCGCGCCGCCCGGCATCACGATCGAGACCGACCGCCGCGCCATGCTGCCGCGCTGGACCAAGGGGGCGGTCACGGAGCCGCACCGCCAGGAGCCCTATCCGACGCAGCTCTCGATAGCCAAGACATTTTACTACTTCGCCGACGCACTCTTGAACTGGGTGCTCTGGGTCCGACCCGCCATCCGCAAGGGCGTGTGGTTGGTTCGGGAGCGGGGGTGGTGGGACATGGCCGTCGATCCACGGCGGTATCGCCTCCGACCCCACCCGCGGCTCTTCCGGTTCCTGGGCCGGCTGCTGCCGCGACCCGACTTGATCCTCGTGCTCGAGGGATCTCCGGCGATGGTGTGGGCCCGCAAGCCCGAGCTCACCAAGGAGGAAATCGCCCGCCAGGCACGCGCTTGGCACACTGAACTTCCGAGCTGGCAGCGGCGGGTGTATCTCGATGTCGCACTTCCGCTCGACGAGGTTATACGGCAGGCGTCCCGTGAGATCGAGGAGGTCGTCGAGGGCACGTCTTCGGGACGGACGCCCGGCTGGACTGGCCTTCCCAGCCGTGATACGCCGCGCTGGACCATGCCCCGCGCTCCGCGGCGAGTGGCCAAGAGTGCGCTACGCGTCTATCACCCCGTCACCGTCAGGGGGTACGGCGGCTGGGTGGCCGCCCGAGTGTTCGCGTCCGTCGGGGGATTTCGGCTCCTTCCTGCCGGACCGGTACCCACGAAAGAAATCCTCGACACGGTTCGGCCATACGCGGCCGGCGCGGCGTCGATTGCACTCGCTCGGACGAACCACCACGGGCGATACATCGCCCTGCTTCTCGGGAGTCGCGGAGAGGGGAGAGGTATCGCCAAGATCGCGACGGACGAATCGGGCCGGGTGGCTTTGAAGCGAGAAGCCGAAGCCACCGCTCTCTACGGCTCGCTGTTGCCTGATCCGCTTTCCGCACCGCGCATCTTGGACTGCGGCGAGGGAGTTCTGCTGTTCGAGGTGGTGGATTGGCAGCCTCGGCTTCGTTCGTGGCGAATCCCGGAGGACGTCGCGTCTGCGTTGGGCCGCTTCTTCTCGGCAGGGAAGAGTGGCGACGGAGGGCCCGCGACGAATCGCTGTGTTGGTCTCGCCCACGGGGACTTCGCTCCGTGGAACCTGCTGGAGACACACCGCCGGTGGGTGTTGATCGATTGGGATGACGCGCACGCCGGCGCGCCTCCGTTCTACGACATCTTCCATTACCTCGTGCAGTCGACGACGCTGCTGGGC
>Ga0307406_10000837_pt1 | contig 17272 bp, 20 predicted proteins | sample 322Cmetagenome_3_FD_203706 | JGI IMG/M metagenome (GOLD analysis project Ga0307406, IMG submission 203706) | Maize rhizosphere microbial communities from greenhouse at UC Davis, California, United States - 322HYB-C-2 | ecosystem: Host-associated > Plants > Roots > Rhizosphere > Soil | place...
GCGACCAGAAGGCCCAGCGCCAGTGCCCCGCCTGCGCAAACAGGCCGCCCACCGCGGGCCCGCAGAGCGTGGCCATGCCCCACATGCCCGACACCAGCGCGACCGCGCGCGGCCACAGCCGCGGCGCGAACACCAGCTGGATCAGCGCATAGCTCAGGGCCCCGAGCAGGCCCCCGCCCAGCCCCTGCACCGTGCGGCCCGCGAGCAGCCAGGGCATGGCCGGCGCCAGCGCGCAAGCCATCGAACCCGCGCCGAAGACCACGAGCGCCGCCAGGCAGGCGCCGCGCGGGCCCAGCCGCGCCAGCAGCCGCACCGACAGCGTGGCGCCGAGGATCGATCCCACCACGAACAGCGTGGTGCTCCAGGCATACCAGTCGAGCCCGCCGATCTCGTTCACCACCGAGGGCAGCACGGTCGTCACGATGTGCACGTTGACCGCATGCAGCGCGACGCCGCCCGTGAGCGCCAGCGCGCGCCAGCCGTTGCGGCCGCTGAACAGTTCGCTCCAGGTGGCGGCGGGCGAAGCGGGGCGGAGCGAAGCAGGGGCGTTGGATGAGGCAGCAGGCATGTGGCGCGGTCCGTGGCGGACGACAGGTGGCAGGGCAAGGCCTGGATACTAGGCCCGCCCCGTGAATTAAACAAGCTATTGCTTTGATAAATGGAGGATCTTGGACCGCCGCGCGAATGCGCGACACTCTGGCCTGATGCAAGCTGCCTTTTCCTCTTCGGGCCCCATGCCGCAAGCCACGCCCCGCCACCCTTCGATCGCTTTCCTGTTGTCCCACCCGGCGCATTTCATCGCCATGGGCTTCGGCTCCGGCCTGCCGCGCCTGGCGCCCGGCACCGTCGGCACGCTCTGGGCCTGGGCCGCCTTTGCCGTCATGCAGCTGTGGTTCACGCCCGCCGCCATCGGCTGGATCATCCTGGCGTCGCTGCCGATCGGCTGGTGGGCCTGCAGCATCACCGCGCGCGACATGGGCGTGGCCGACCCGGGCAGCATCGTGTGGGACGAGGTGATCGCGTTCTGGATCGTGCTGTGGCTCGTCACGCCCGCGGGCCTGTTCGCGCAGGCCATCGCGTTCGGCCTGTTCCGCTTCTTCGATGCCGCCAAGCCGGGGCCGGTGGCCTGGGCCGATGCGCTGTTCAAGCAGCGCGACGCCGCCCAGGTGCGCTGGTGGCGCGCGGGCTTCGGCATCATCCTCGACGACCTGGTGGCGGCGTTCTGCACGCTCCTGGTCATCGCGCTCTGGCGCGCATGGTGAATTCGATGGAACTCTCGATGGCGACGGACTCTCTTGCCGGCCGAGACACGCCTGCGCTCGTCGCGGCCCTGGCCGAACTGCTGCTGGAAAAGGGCTGGATGCTGGCCACCGCCGAAAGCTGCACCGGCGGGCTCATCGCCGGCGCATGCACCGAGCTCGCGGGCTCCAGCGCCTGGTTCGAGCGCGGCTTCGTCACGTATTCCAACGCCGCCAAGACCGAACTGCTGGGCGTCGACGCCGCGCTGATCGAAGCCCACGGCGCGGTCAGCGAACCGGTGGCGCGCGCCATGGCCGAGGGAGCCATCGCGCGTTCAGCGGCGCGCGCCGCGGTGGCCGTGACCGGCGTGGCCGGCCCCACCGGCGGCAGCCCCGGCAAGCCGGTGGGCACCGTGTGGTTCGGCTGGTCGGTCGACGGGCAGGTGCGCACCGAGCGCCGCCGCTTCGACGGCGATCGCGCCACCGTGCGCGCGGCCACGGTGCACTACGCCCTGCAGACACTGGCGGGCCTGCTCGGCCCGCAGCCCGGCACCACAACAAAGGCCCCATGACATGACGACATCAGCAGCCGCAGCCGCCAATGCCCAGACCATCGAACGCTTCTACGAGGCCTTCTCCAGGCTCGACGCCCGCGCCATGGCGGCCTGCTACGCCAGCGACGCGGCCTTCGACGACGAGGCCTTCTCGCTGCGCGGCCGGCAACAGGTGGGCGGCATGTGGCGCATGCTCTGCGACGCCACGCGGGCCAAGGGCGCCGACGTCTGGCGCCTCCGCTGGCGCGACGTGCAGGCCGACGACACCAGCGGACAGGCCCACTGGGACGCGCACTACCGCTTCAGCACCACCGGCCGGCTGGTCGACAACAGCGTCGACGCGCGCTTCGGCTTCACGCCCGACGGGCTGATCGCCACCCACCGCGACAGCTTTGCCTTCTGGACCTGGTCGCGCCAGGCGCTCGGCGCGCCGGGCCTGCTGCTCGGCTGGACGCCGATGCTGCGCAACAAGGTCCGCGCCACCGCGGCCGCCAATCTCGCCACTTATCTCGCACGCCAACCATGAGCAACAGCAACCTCGTCATCACCAACAACGAAGCCCAGCACCGCTACGAAGCCGCACTCGAGGGCCAGCTCGCGGCCTACGCCGAATACAACCTGCTGACCGACGCCATCATGTTCACCCACACCGAGGTGCTGCCCGAGCACGAGGGCAAGGGCGTGGGCTCGGGCATCGCACGGCATGTGCTCGACGAGGCGCGCGCCAGAGGGCTGCATGTGATTCCGGTGTGCCAGTTCATCGCGGGCTACATCCGCAAGCACCGCGAATACGCCGAGCTCGTGCGGCCCGACATCCAGCGCGCCTTCAAGATCTGAAGGCCTGCGCCTTCGGCGCGGGCAGCCACGCGAAGGCCGCGATGCCCAGCACCAGCAGCGCGGCAATGGTGGCCAGCACGGCCGTGAGCGGATCGCCGCCGTGCGCCGCGGCCACCGAGGCCGCCACGCCGGTGCCCCACTGCATGAGCGCGACACCCAGGAACATCGCCATCGTGAACACCGCCATCGCGCGGCCCGTGAGCGTCGCCGGATAGGCCACGCGCACGTCGGCGTACTGCCAGACGATGAAGCCGGAGAGCACGCCGATCAGCAACATGCCGCCGATGTCCAGCCAGGCCGAGTGCGTGAAGGCGATGAGCGCGAACAGCGCCGCATAGCCGAGCGCGCACGCCACGATCCGGCGGCGGCGCGCGGCGCCGTCGCGGTCGAAGCGGCCGAACAGCGGCGCGCCGAACAGCGAGATCACCGACACCGCAATGGCGACGTTGCCGCTGTGCACCAGCGAATAGCCGTGGCGCTCCATCATGAGCGGCCCGAGCCAGAGCCCGCGCAGCGAGATGAAGGCGGCATAGGTCACGGCCCCGAGCACCACGATGCCGAGCGTGTGCGGCATTGCGAGCAGCGCGCCGAACTGGCGGATCGCCTCGGGAATCGACTCGTTGACCTGCGGCACGGCCGAGGCGGGCTCGCGCACCCAGCGCCAGATCGCGAGCCACGCCAGCGCCGCGGCCACGGCCAGCACCAGGAAGCCCGCGCGCCACGAATAGGCCTGCACCAGCCACGCGAGCGGCGTGCCGGTGGCCAGCATGCCCAGGCCGCCGATGGCCAGCACCAGGCCCGAGACGGTGGCGAAGCGCGCGGCCGGAAAGTGCCGCGCAATGAACACGGTGCACACCAGGAAGGCTGGCGCGCAGCCGATGCCGATCAGCGCCTGCCCCGCCACCAGCACCGCGTAGCTCGGCGCCAGCGCCGACAGCAGCGCACCCGCGATGGCGACCGGAAAAGCCACCAGCACCGTGCGCCGCACGCCATGCAGGTCGATGCCGATGCCCATGAAGAGCTGCATTGCGCCAAAGGCGAAATGAAAGGCGCCCGAGAAAATGCCCAGCGCCTGGGCCGACAGCCTGAAGTCGGCCTGCAGCGGGCTCGCCATGATGGCGCCCACGGTGCGGAAGGCCTGGCTCAGCGCCACGCCGGCGCACAGCGCCAGCACCATGACCCACGCCGCGCGTGGCGTCAGCCGTGCGCTGGCGGGGCCGCTGTCAGGCACCGTGGCACTTCTTGTATTTCTTGCCGCTGCCGCAGGGGCAGGGATCGTTGCGGCCGGGCGTGGCCTCCTTGCGCACGGTCTCGACCTTCGGGCCCAGGCTCTTCCAGAGCTGGCGCAGGTCGTACACGGCCCAGATGGCGGCGCCGAAATCGTCCAGCCGCTGCTGGCTCACGCTGGGCGGGCCGTCGTCGCTGAACATCGAGAGCGTGGGCTTGGCCTTGTCGTCCTCGGTCAGCGCGACGATGTTGTCGAGCGCGTCGTCCAGCATCTGGGCGGCTTCCTTGTCGCGCGGCGCGGCCCAGTCCTCGGGCCAGTTCTCGACCGCATACATGAAGCCCAGCGCCCAGACCTGCGCGAACGAGGGAATCTCCTCGCCCGCCACCTCGGCGCGCTCTTCCTCGGGCAGCGAGGCGATGGCGCCGCGGGTGTCGAGCACCTCGGGCTGCCAGCTGCGCTCATCGTCGAGCGACTGCACGTCGGCATCCAGGCCCTCTTCGATCTCGCGCCAGCGGCGCTTCCAGTTCCAGACGAACTCCATGTGCTGGGCCGGCACGAAGCCCTCGCCCAGCAGCACCGGCCAGTATTCGGCGGGCTCGATGGGACGGCGGGTGCAGATCAGCGCAGCCATGAAGCCTTCGCAGAACTCCCACTGGGGAATTTCCTCGTCCTGCTCGCGCATGGCGTCGAGCGCCTGGTCGAGGGCGTCGAAATCGTCGGGGCCGAGGGGGGCGGAAGCGGCCGCTTCGGCCTGGGGGGTGTCGTGGTTGTTGGTCATGGCAAGTTCGGGGCAGCCCTCTATGATGCAGCAGGCCTCCGGTCGACACTATTTTCTATGCCCACGATTATTCCGTTTCCGACGCGCTACAGCGCCTTCGCCCTGTGCGTGGTCGGCCTGGCGGCCTGCATCGCCCTGGTGCTGGTGTCGCCCCACCTGTGGCTGGCCTGGGTGGGCGTGGCCGTCTTCGCGGTGCTTTCGGGCACCGGCGTGCACGACCTGCGGCAGGCGCGCCACGCCATCCTGCGCAACTACCCCGTCATCGGCCACCTGCGCTTCCTGCTCGAATTCATCCGGCCGGAAATGCGGCAGTACTTCATCGAGAGCGATTCCGAGGCCGCCCCGTTCTCGCGCGCGCAGCGCTCGCTGGTGTACCAGCGCGCCAAGGGCGAGCCCGACAACCGGCCCTTCGGCACGCAGCTCGACGTGACCATCGCGGGCTACGAGTGGATCAACCACTCGATGCAGCCCACCCGGCTGGACAACCACGACTTCCGCATCGTGATCGGCGGCACGCCGCACACCGCCGACGCGAACCCGCCGCCATCGGGCGCGGCCGGGGCGTCGTCCCACCATCCCTGCACGCAGCCCTACAGCGCGAGCGTGTTCAACATCTCGGCCATGAGCTTCGGCGCGCTGTCGGCCAACGCGATCCTCGCGCTCAACCAGGGCGCCAGGCTGGGCGGCTTTGCGCACGACACTGGCGAAGGCTCCATTTCGCAGCACCACCGCGTGCATGGCGGCGACCTGATCTGGGAAATCGGCTCGGGCTACTTCGGCTGCCGCAACGAGGACGGCAGCTTCAACGCCGAGCGCTTCAGCGCCAACGCGCGCGACCCGCAGGTGAAGATGATCGAGGTCAAGCTGAGCCAGGGCGCCAAGCCCGGGCACGGCGGCGTGCTGCCCGCACCCAAGGTCACGCCCGAGATCGCGGCCGCGCGCGGCGTGCCGATCGGCATCGACTGCGTTTCGCCGTCGTCGCACAGCGCGTTCGCCACGCCCATCGAGATGATGCATTTCATCGCCAGGCTGCGCGAGCTGTCGGGCGGCAAGCCGACCGGCTTCAAGTTCTGCCTCGGCCATCCGTGGGAGTGGTTCGCGATCGTCAAGGCCATGCAGGCCACCGGCATCACGCCCGACTTCATCGTGGTGGACGGCGCCGAGGGCGGCACCGGCGCCGCGCCGGTCGAGTTCAGCGACCACGTGGGCGCGCCGCTGCAGGAAGGCCTGCTGCTGGTGCACAACACGCTCATCGGCGTGAACCTGCGCCACCGCATCAAGCTGGGCTGCGCGGGCAAGGTGATCACGGCCTTCGACGTGGCGCGCATGATGGCGCTGGGCGCCGACTGGTGCAACGCGGCGCGCGGCTTCATGATGGCCCTGGGCTGCATCCAGGCGCAAAGCTGCCACACCGGCCACTGCCCCACCGGCGTGACCACGCAGGACCCGGTGCGCCAGCAGGCGCTGGTGGTGCCGACCAAGGCCGAGCGCGTGCGCAACTTCCACCGCAGCACGCTGCATGCGCTGCAGGAGCTGGTGCAGGCCGCCGGCCTCGACCATCCGCAGCAGATCACCGCGCACCACATCGTGCGGCGCATCTCCGACACCGAGGTGCGCCTCCTGAGCAACCTGGTGATGCAGGTGCAGCCGGGCGCGCTGCTCGGCCCGCTCGACAAGCAGCACAACGTGTTCCGCACCTACTGGCCGCTGGCCAGCGCCGACAGCTTCCAGCCCCTGACGCAAGGGCCGCACGGCCTGGTGTCGAACCTTCCGCTGGCCGCATGAACCCCTTGCGACGCGGCGCATCGGCGCGGCTGCACAGCGCCAAGGGCGCAGCCTCCGCGCCCGCGCCGCTGGACGCGCAGCCCGTCGTGCCGGCGCCCGGCGACTACGCCGAGTTCCTGCGACTCATGCTGCCGAAGCAGCAGAAGAACGTGGCCAGCCACCGCCTGGGCAGCGAGCGCGTATGGCTCAAGAAGGCCGGCCCGCGCCACGGCAAGTGGGGTTACCGCGTGATGGCGGCGGTCGCGCGCATGGCGCGGCTGGACATCATCAAGCCGGTGCCCAACCCGGGCGGCGAGGCCGCCATCGCCACCGAGGCGCGGCGCCTGCGGCAGCTCGCGGCCGCGGGCCTGCGCGTGCCGGCGGTGCTGGCGCAGCAGCCCGACGGCCTGCTGATTTCCGACCTCGGCGAAAGCGGCCGCAGCACCGTCGTGCTGCAGGAGCGGCTCGACCAGGCCGCCGCGGCCGGCCCGGCCGCGCTGCTCGCGGTCTGGCGCGAAGGGCTGGCCGCGATCGCCAGGGTGCATGTGCGCGGCCAGCACCTGAGCCAGGCCTTCGACCGCAACCTGGTGCAGTGCCCCGACGGCGTGATCGGCTACATCGACTTCGAGGACGACCCGTCCGAGGTCATGACCCTGGCCGAGTGCCAGGCGCGCGACTGGCTCAGCTACCTGCACTCCACGGCCATGATGCTGGAGGCCGCCGCGCCCGAAGCCGCCGGCCAGCACTGGCACGCGGCGCTGGCCGAGGTGGACGCACAAGTGCGCGAGCGCATCGCCGAGGCGGCGCGGCGCATGAAATGGGCGCAGAAGCTGCCCGCCAGCCGGCGATGGGGCCGCGACACGCAGCGGGTGCGGGCGGTGGCGCGGCTGCTGGGGCGCTGGCACCTGGCGCCGGCCGCTGCGCTCCGGAACTAGCAGCGGCCGTCAGAGGCGCTGTTGACGGTCGAGCTGCCGATGCCGCCATTTGCGGAATGCACGGTCGCCGAGCCAGCCGCCAGCAACGACACAAAGAGCCTGTACCGCAAGCGCAATGACGAAGGCTCGCGACAAATCGCTTTCGCTTTGGGCCCTGTTCATTTCGTACCACTGTCCAATGGGAACGAGCACGACTTTCGCAACAAGAAAACTGAGCGCAAGTGACCCGGCCAAAATGCAGAGCAGTCGAACGAGTATTTTCACGGCTCGGCCGGCAGTCGCCACATGAGCTACTGGCGATCAGGCTGCTTCTGCCGCCACTTGCGAAATACCCGGTCGCCTAGCCAGCCACCGGCGATGGCGCAAATCGCTTGCACAGCAAGAGAGAGAACGAAAGCGTCGGACACATCATCGAAGCTCTGGGCCTTGTTCATTTCGTACCATTGCCCAATGGGGGCCAGCACGACCTTCGTAACAAGAAAACTGAGCGCCAGCGCTCCGACCAAAATGCAGAGCAGTCGAATGAGGATTTTCATAGAACAGGCCAAAACCATATGGCTTGCGCATGGCGCATGTCGGTGAGCACCCCTTCCCAAGAAATGCGCCACTGGATGAGGAACCAGGACGACAGTTTGGTCAACCGCGATCCATTCCAGAGATCAATGTGGTCGCCTTGCCGCCCCTCGCCCCAGTAGTTCCGGATGAACACGATTCCAGTGCGGTTGGCGATTTTCTCGAAGCCTTCTTTTCCCGTGTATTTTTCGGTCCGGGGCATCAGCCCGGCCTTGCCGGAATCCAGCCAGTTCGCCAATTCTTGCGCCCTGATTGGGTACTTCGGCTTGTCCTTCTGCCAGGAGAAGACACCAGGGAAGCTCTCAAAGCTCAGGCTGGATCGCATGAATGCTGCGCCCACATTGATGGCGCATTGATCCTTGTAAACGTCCTTGTCCAGCAAGGCACCGTCGCCCTTGATATTGGGATGATTCGCCCAGAGCGTCGCGAATGATGGTTGCATGATTTCCAGTCGAAGCAAGAACTGAAGGGTGGCGCAGGGGCCGCACAAGGCAAGGAACTGCGATACCCGTTCGCCGCAACCATCCTCGCCTTGCCGGAAAGCTAACACCGCCCCTGGCAGGTGTCGATGAGAAGGAAGTAGTCAAGCCGCCGGATTTCGCGCTTCTCGGCGCGCAGCGGCAACTGGCCGAGACTGTGGATGCAGTCAGGCCCCGAGCGCCGCCTGCACCACCACGCCGCGCAAAGCCAGCCGCTTCCTCATCGACAGCACCGCGCGGTCCTTGCTGAGCAGCAGCGCGCGGTGCGCCACCGCAAGGTCGATGAAGACCTGGTCGTCGGGGTCGCTGCAGACGCAGGGTGCGCGCGATGGAATGCCTTCGACCATGCGCACCCGCGCATCGAAGTCCGCGAGCACGGCAGGCACTTGCAGGCCGCGCTGCGCCATGCGCCGGGCGATCAGCGGATAGCCGAGCACGCGCTCGAGTTCGGCGCGCATCGCAGCCGTTGCGAGCCAGCGCAGTTCGCCCGCGGCCAGCAGGGCGATCAGCGGCAGCCAGGCGGGGTCTTCGAAGACCAGCAGGTCGAGCGCGATGTTGGTGTCGATGACGACGAGGCCGGATTCCGGAACGGTCATGGTGGCGTGCACCCGCAGGCGCGCGAAGCTACTTCCTGGCCGAACCCGCGACCATGTCGAAGCGGAACAGCCGGCACTCGATGGGCCCGTTCCACATCGGCACGCGGCGCGATTCCTTCAGCCGCATCTGCCTGGGCAGCTTCAGGTCGGGCGTGAGCACCCAGGCGGTCCAGCCGGCGTAGTTCTTCTTCCAGTGGGTGGCGAGCTGCGGAAAGAACTCGCCGCCGCCATCGCCGCTTTCGCCACTTACCTCGCCCGCGGTCTGCGCGGCTTCGCGAGCGCCGAAGCGCGCCACGCCGCCGACCTCGATGCGCTCGCCGTACGGCGGGTTGAGCATGATCACCCCACCCTCGGCTGGCGGCATGCGCTGCAGCGCGTCGCCGCCGCGGAACTCGATGGCATCGGCGACACCGGCGCGCTCCGCGTTGCGCTCGGCAAAGTCGACCATGCGGTGCGAGACGTCGGAGCCGAAGATGGCGACGTCGCGCGGCACCGCCGACGATGCGGCTTCCTTCTTGATGGCGTCCCAGACATGCGCCTGGAACGGCAGCAGCTTCTCGAAGCCGAAGCGCCTGAGCGAGCCGGCCGCAATGCCGCGCGCGATCTGCGCCGCCTCGATGGCGATGGTGCCGCTGCCGCAGCAGGGGTCGTACAGCGGCTCGGCGGCCACGGCGCCGGTTTCGGGGTTCCACCAGCCGCTGGCGGCCAGCATGGCAGCGGCCAGGGTTTCCTTGAGCGGCGCATCGCCCTTGTCCTGGCGCCAGCCGCGCTTGAAGAGCGGCTCGCCGGAGGTGTCGATGTAAAGCGTGCAGTGCTCGGTGGTCAGGTGGGCGAACACGCGGCAGTCGGGCCACTGGGTCTCGATGCTCGGGCGCACGCCGCCCGCCTTGGCGCGGAAGCGGTCGGCAATGGCGTCCTTGATGCGCAGGGTGGCGAAGTTCAGGCTCTGCAGCGGGCTGTGCTGCGCCGTGGTCTCGATCTTGAAGGTCTGCCTGGGCGTGAACCAGATTTCCCAGGCTACGCCGCTCGCGATGGCGTAGAGGTCGTTCTCGCTGCGGTAGGGCGCATGGGCCAGTTCGACCAGCACGCGCTGCGCGAGCCGGCTGTGCAGGTTGAGCTTGAGCGCGTCGCGCCATTCGGCGCGCACCCGCACGCCGCCACGCAGCGTGAGCAGGTCCTGGCCGACGCGGCCGGTGAGCGCATGGACTTCCTGCGCGAGGAATTCCTCGACGCCGGCGGCGCAAGGCAAAAAGAGAGAGAGATCGTTCACAGGGGGTTCGCCATCATTCGGCCGGCTGGGGAACGCCATTGTCGCCGCGCCGGGCCGCTTCTCCGCACAGTGGACCGGACGAGCAATTCCACCACCGCGCCCATGGTTGCTCCGGCCGATCGGGCCGCGGCGCCTTCGCAGCTTCCGAGATATGCTCCGCGCACAGGCCGCCGGTCCTGCTTCCGATGTCCATCGACACACCTTCCCGCCCCGCCGCCATGGCCGATGCGCCCGCCGATCCGCGCGGCCTGCGCGAACTGCGCTATGGCCCGGTCGCGATCGCGCTGCACTGGCTGCTGGCGGCCATGATCGTCGGCTCGCTGGGCGTCGGCCTCTACATGACCGGCCTGCCGCTCTCGCCGGCGCGCATCAAGCTCTACAACTGGCACAAATGGGCCGGCGTGACGATCCTGCTGCTGTCGGCCGTGCGCCTGCTGTGGCGGCTGCGCCATCCGCCGCCGCCGCTGCCGGCCGCTGCGGCGGCGGCCATGCCGCGCTGGCAGCGCAGCGGCCATCGGGCGAGCCACGCGCTGATGTACCTGCTGTTCCTGGCGGTTCCGCTGTTCGGCTGGGCCTACAGTTCGGCGCTGGGCTTTCCGGTCGTGTGGTTCGGCCTGCTGCCGCTGCCCGACTTCGTGCCGGTCGACAAGGAATGGGCCGAGACCGTGCTCAAGCCGCTGCACAAGGGCAGCGCGTTCGCGCTGGCCGCGGTGGCGCTGCTGCACGTGGCGGCGGTGCTCAAGCATCACTGGATCGACCGCGATGGCATCCTGAAACGCATGTGGCCCGCGCCACGCAAGGAATCCTCCGGATGAAGCGCATCTTCTGTCTTGCAGCCCTGGCATTCGCTGCCCTCGCGCCCGCGCTCGCAGAGCCCGCAGCGGCCACCCGGCTGGTGGCGGACAAGAGCCAGATCGCCTTCGTGAGCAAGCAGATGGGCGTGCCCGTGGAGGGCACATTCAAGAAGTTCGAGGCGCAGGTGGCCTTCGACCCGCGCAAGCCCGAAGGCGGCAGCGTCGCCTTGCAGATCGACACGGCGAGCGCATCGCTCGGCGTTCCCATGAGCGATGCCGAACTGCCCAAGGCGCCGTGGTTCGACACGGCGCAATTTCCGCGGGCCAGTTTCCAGTCGAGCGCGATCAAGGCGCTGGGCGACGGCCGCTTCGAGATGGCGGGCAAACTCACCATCAAGAACATCTCGCGCCAGGTCACGGTGCCGGTGAGCATTGCGCCGGCCAATGGCCACGCGGTGGCCAGCGGAAGCTTTACGATCCAGCGGCTCGACTACAAGGTGGGCGACGGCGAATGGACGGACACCTCGGTGGTCGGCAACGAGGTGCTGGTTCGCTTCAGGCTCACGCTCGCGGGGCTCGGCCCGCTTTGAATTTTCCTGTTTCTTTTTCACGCCACGCACGCCTATTGCCATGAAGAAGCTCTTGCCCGCTGCCGCGCTGTCTGCCGCGGCGGCCCTTGCCACCCCCGCCCTGGCACAGGACTACACCGCGCCGCCCGTCGCCGCCAAGCCCGCGGGCGGCCCGGTGAAGAACGCCAGCTACGTGATCGACCCCACGCACACCTTCGTGATGTACGAGATGGGGCATTACGGCACCACCACCAACCGCGGCCGCTTCAGCACCAAGGATGGCATGGTGCAGATCGACGGCACCGGCAGCAGCGGCAAGGTCGACATCACGATGGACATCAGCTCCATCAACACCGGCGTCGACCTGCTCAACCGCCACGTGCAGAGCAAGGACTTCTTCAACGTGGCCGAATTCCCGACCGGGCGCTTCGTGGCGGACCGCATCGAATTCAACGGCGACAAGGTGGTCGACGTGCCGGGCACGCTCACGCTGATGGGGCAGACCAGGCCGGTCACGCTCAAGGCCGTGCGCTTCAACTGCTACCTGAATCCGCTGATCAACCGCCAGGTCTGCGGCGGCGACTTCGAGACCACGGTGCAGCGCAGCGACTGGGGCATCACCTGGGGCCTGAACTTCGGCTTCGAGAACAAGGTGAAGCTGCTGGTGCAGGTCGAAGCGGTCAACGTGCAGCAATAAAACCATGAGCAGCATCACGGTTCCGTTGCTGGGCATTGCGGGCGCGATGATCGTCGGGGCCATGAGCCCCGGGCCGAGCTTCGTCATGGTGGCGCGCACCGCCGTGTCGTCGTCGCGCGGCGATGGCCTGGCCGCGGCGCTGGGCATGGGCGTGGGCGGCGTGGTGTTCGCGATTGCGGCGCTGGCCGGACTGCAGGCGGCGTTCCTCGCGGTTCCGGCGCTCTACCTGGCGGTGAAGCTGCTCGGCGGCGCCTACCTTGTGTACCTGGGCATCCGCATCTGGCGCGGTGCGCGCGAGCCGCTCCCGGTTTCGCAGGAAGCGGGGCGCGCGTCCGGCGGCCGGGGCAGTGCACGGCGCGCGTTCCTCCTGGGCATGGGCACGCAGATCAGCAATCCGAAGACCGCAGTGGTCTACGCCAGCATCTTCGCGGCGTTCCTGCCGCGCGAGGTGCCGCTGGCACTGGCGCTCGCGGTGCCGGCGGTGATCTTCTGCATCGAGACCGGCTGGTACGCGGTCGTCGCGCTGGCGCTCTCGTCGGCGGCGCCGCGCTCGGCCTACCTGCGCTACAAGGCCTGGATCGACCGCGCGGCCGGCGGCGTGATGGTGCTGCTGGGCCTCAAGCTGCTGTCGGGCGTGCGCAGCAGCAGCTGAGGCGCGCGGACTACAGCAGGCTCTCGGGCGTCAGCGGCGCCAGCAGCTCGAGCATGGTGCGGCCCCAGAAATCGGAGTCGGGCTCCTCGTTCAGCACGGTGGTCCTGCCGGCTTCTTCCTCCTCGCTGATCCACTCGATGCGCGCATCGCCGCTGCCCTTCGCAAAGCGCAGCCGGTAGGCGCCCTGCTGCTTCAGCACTTCGATGAGCTTGAGCGTCTGCTGCGCCATCTCGGGGCTGCGGATGAACAGGCCGATCTCGGTGTTGTGCGTCTCGGAGCGCGGGTCGAAGTTCATCGAGCCGACGAAAAGAACCTGCCGGTCGATCACCGCCGACTTGGCATGCAGCCGGCCCACCGAAGTGCCGAACAGGCCGAGCCGCACGCTGCGCCGCGTGCGCGTGGTGCTCAGTTCGTACAGCTCGGCGCCGAGTTCGAGCATCTCGGGCCGGTAGCGGCGGTAGGCGGTGTGGACCAGCGGCTCGTCGGTGGCGGCGAAGGAATTGGTGACGATGCTGATCTTCACATTGCGCCGGCGGATCTCGCGCATCACTTCGAGCCCCGCCTTGCCTGGAATCAGGTAGGGCGAGACGAGCGTCACCTCGGAGCGCGCGCGGCGCATCTGCTCGACCACGTTGTAGCGCACGCTGTCGACGTCGAGCAGCGGCACGCCGCCATAGGAGGCGGTCATGCCGATCACGCGCTCGGGCGAATCGGCGTAGGCCTCGGCGAGAGCCCAGATCAGGTTGAGCTTGCCGGCGTCCAGGTCTTCGGCGATCGGGCTGTAGCCGAGCAGGTCGTTGGGCGCAGGCCTGGGCGGCGGCGGCGTGGTGCCCGGGCCGGTGGCGGCTTCGAAGCGCGCCTGCAACGCGTCCGGCGGCAGCCCGCTCGCCACCACCGACTGGACCGGCCGCACGTAGGCGCTGTTCCAGTACTGGTCGAACAGCGCGCCCAGGCGCGGAACCAGCGCCCCGGCCACGAAGGTGTCGAGATCGATGAAATTCTCGCCCGCCGTGCGCCTGAAATACTGGTTGCCGATGTTGCGCCCGCCCGCCACCGCCATCGCGCCATCGGCGATGAAGAGCTTGTTGTGCATGCGCCGGTTGACGCGGCTGAAGTCGAACAGCGAGGCGGTGAAGCGCCCGAGCAGGCTGCCGCGCCCGGCCGGGAACGGATTGAACAGGCGCAGCTCGACATTCGGCGTGGCCGCCAGGCCGAGCAGCAGCTCGTCCTCGCCCGAGGTGTAGAGATCGTCCATCAGGAGCCGCACGCGCACGCCGCGCCGGGCCGCGTCGCGCAGGGTGCGCAGCAGGTAGCGGCCGGTCTCGTCGTTCTCGATCTGGTAGTACTGCACGTCGAGCGTGCGCTGGGCGCGCCGCGCGAGCTGGATGCGGGTGTCGAAGGCGAAGTCGCCGCCCGGCATCAGGCGGAAGCCGCTCAGGTCGGGATCGGGCTGCGAGGCCAGCGCGATCTTGCCGAGCGCGGTGTCGGCCGAGGCGGCGATGGACTTGGTGGGCGGGCGCGGCGCCTCGTCGGGCAGGGTGGCGCAGCCGGCGAAGAGCAGCGCCGCCGCCATGGCGAAGACCCATTGCCCACAGCGCGACAGCAGGCGGCGGGCCATCGGCGGCTTTCTACAGCGCCTTGCGAAGGTTGGCGGGCGCGATGCGCAGGGCCTCGCGGTACTTGGCCACGGTGCGGCGCGCGCACTCGATGCCCTGCTCCTTGAGCATCTCGGAGATCTGGCTGTCGGACAGCGGCTTCTTGATGCTCTCGGAGCTCACGAACTGCTTGATCAGCGCGCGCACCGCGGTGCTCGAGGCATTGCCGCCGGTCTCGGTGCCCAGCGCCGAGCCGAAGAAATACTTGAGCTCGACCGTGCCGAAGGGCGTGGCCATGTACTTGGCCGTGGTCACGCGCGAGATGGTCGATTCGTGCAGGCCCAGTTCGTCGGCGATCTCGCGCAGCACCAGGGGCCGCATGGCGAGTTCGCCGTGCACGAAGAAGCTCTTCTGCCGCTCGACGATGGCGTTGCTCACGCGCAGGATGGTGTCGAAGCGCTGCTGGATGTTCTTGATGAACCAGCGCGCCTCCTGCAGCCGCTGCGACAGCGCCTGGCTGCCCTCGCCCTTGTGCGACTTGAGTGCGCCGGCATAGATGTCGTGCACACGCAGCCGCGGCATCACGTCGGGGTTGAGCATGACGCGGAACTTGGCGTTGGTGCCGCGGCCGATCTTGGTGACGATCACGTCGGGAATCACGATGTTGCGCTCGACGTCGACGAAGCGGCGGCCCGGCTTGGGCTCCAGGCGCGAGATGACCTGCAGCGCCGAGCGCACCACCTCTTCGTTGGTGCGCGTGAGCGTGGCCAGGCGCTTGAAGTCGCGCCGCGCGAGCAGCTCCATCGGCTGCTTGCAGATGGCGATGGCGGTCTTGCGCACCAGCGCCTGTTCCTCGGTCTCGCCTTCGCTGGCAAGCGCGCGCAGCTGGATGCACAGGCATTCGCCCAGGTCGCGCGCGCCCACGCCGGCCGGCTCCAGGCTCTGCAGCAGGCCGAGCGCCACCTGGAAGTGGTGCACCAGCTCGTCGAACTGGTCGTTGTCGTCGCCCGCGAGGCCCGAGGCCAGCGCCGGCAGCGAATCCTCCAGGTAGCCGTCGTCGTTGAGCGATTCGATCAGGAAGCGCAGCGCGGCGCTGTCGTTCTCGTTGAGCCGAAGACTGAGCGCCTGCCGGTGCAGGAAAGACTGCAGCGACTCCTGGCTGCGCGCGAGCTCGGTGGCGTCGGCGCGCTCGTCGTCGCCCAGGTTGTTCTGGCGCGGGGGCGCATCGCTGCCCCACTCGCTGTCGTCGGGCGCCATGTCGACGGTGCCGTCGCCTTCCCAGTCGGGCTCGCGCTCGGTGGCATCGGCGGCCGGAACGTCAGCCTCGGCCGTGGAGGCGGTTTCGCTGGACGTGCTGGCCGCGCTGCTGGCCGGGGCCGCGCTGAATTCGCCTTCGGCGGCTTCACCGGCTTCGTCGCGCGGCACCGGCGTGTCGATGGCGTCGAGCCCGAATTCCTCGCGCGCGGCTTCTTCCGCGGTGCGTTCGAGGAACGGGTTCTCGTCCAGCATCTGCTCCACTTCCTGGCTCAGTTCGAGCGTGGACAGCTGCAGCAGCCGGATCGACTGCTGCAGCTGGGGCGTGAGCGCCAGGTGCTGCGAAACGCGAAGGGACAGCCCTTGCTTCATGGAGACCGCCTCCTCCCTTACATCCGGAAGTGCTCGCCGAGGTACACCCTGCGTACTTCGGCGTTGTCGACGATCTCCGAGGGTGTGCCTTGTGCCAGCACGTGCCCGTCGCTGATGATGAACGCGTGATCGCAGATGCCCAGCGTCTCACGCACGTTGTGGTCGGTGATGAGCACGCCGATGCCGCGCTCCTTCAGGAAGCTGATGATCCGCTGGATCTCGATGACCGCGATCGGGTCGATGCCGGCAAAGGGCTCGTCCAGCAGGATGAAGCGCGGCTGGGTGGCCAGTGCGCGGGCGATCTCGACCCGGCGCCGCTCGCCGCCCGAGAGCGCCAGCGCGGGCGAATCGCGAAGATGGTCCACCCGCAGGTCGGCCAGGAGGCCGGAGAGGCGCTCCTCGATGCGCGGCCTGGTCAGCGGCGCGGGCTTGCCGCTGGCGTCGGGTTCGCGCTGGAGCTCGAGCACGGCGCGCACGTTTTCCTCGACCGTGAGCTTGCGGAAGATGGAGGCTTCCTGCGGCAGGTAGCTCAGGCCCATGCGCGCGCGCCGGTGGATCGGCATGTGGGCGATGGGCTCGCCGTCGATGGTGATCTCGCCCGCGTCGGCCCGCACCAGCCCCACGATCATGTAGAACGAGGTGGTCTTGCCGGCACCGTTGGGGCCGAGCAGCCCCACGACCTCTCCCTTTTGCACATCGAGCGAGACATCCCGCACGACCTTGCGGCTGCCGTAGCTTTTCTGCAGCCCGCGCACCACCAGGCGGCTGCCCGGCGTGCCGTCGGCGTTCTGGGTTCCAGCGGATTCGATCACTTGCGCCTTTCCCCCTCGCCGCCCAGCGTGGTGGTGGAGCGCAGGCCGGCGCCGGGAGCCGGCTGGGGCGCCGTCGCCGCTGGCGCGGCGCGTCCGCCGGCGGGTGCCGAGGCCCCGGGCGCCGGCGCGGTGGCGCTCTTGGGCGTGAGGATGGTCCGCACGCGCCCGCCCGCGGGTGCGTTCACGCCCGTGTTGGGCGGCACGGTGGAACCATTGACGGTGTAGGTGTCGTTGCTCTGGTCGTAGACGATGAGCGCACCGCTGCTTTCGTCGTT
>Ga0307406_10000838_pt1 | contig 17266 bp, 15 predicted proteins | sample 322Cmetagenome_3_FD_203706 | JGI IMG/M metagenome (GOLD analysis project Ga0307406, IMG submission 203706) | Maize rhizosphere microbial communities from greenhouse at UC Davis, California, United States - 322HYB-C-2 | ecosystem: Host-associated > Plants > Roots > Rhizosphere > Soil | place...
GTCGATGCCGGGCGCCACCCGCTGCTGGTACGGCGGGAACTTCAGTTCCGGGCGCTGCACCAGGTCGTAGACCTGGATCACCCGGTTGAGGTTGACCGGGCCGTTGATGCGGTAGACCGCGTTCTCGGGCAGGTCGAAGTTCTCCAGCAGGGTGCGCACGATCGGCTTGGGGCACTGCTCGGCGATCTCCAGCCGCACCGCGCGCAGGTAGCCGCGGCCGATCAGCTCGTCGCGCAGGGCCAGGGCGATGTTGTCGACCTCTTCCTCGTCGACCAGCAGCTCGGAGTTGCGGGTGACCCGGAACTGGTAGGCGCCCTTGACCTCCATGCCCGGGAACAGCTCGTCGACGAAGGTCGACAGCACCGAGGACAGGAACACGAAGTCGTGCTTGCCGCCGGACACGTTCTCCGGCATCTGGATGATGCGCGGCAGCGAGCGCGGCGCGCGCACGATGGCCAGGTTGCCGGCGCGGCCGAACGCATCCTTGCCTTTCAGCACGACGACGATGTTGAGCGACTTGTTGAGGATCTTCGGAAACGGGTGCGCCGGATCCAGCCCGAGCGGCGACAGCACCGGCATGATCTCGTCGCGGAAGTAGGCGCGCAGCCAGCGGGTCTGGCGCGCGTTCCAGGAGTTGCGGCCGAGCACGCGCACGCCGGCGTCGCTGAGCGCCGGGCGCAGCACGTCGTTCCAGCACTCGTACTGCGACTTGACCAGTTCGGCGGCACGGTCGTGGATGCGCGAGAGCACGGTGGCCGGGGCCAGGCCGTCGGGGCCCGGCGCCAGGCCCAGGTCCTGGGCGTGACGCATGGTGCCGGCGCGGATCTCGAAGAATTCGTCGAGATTGGTGCAGGAGATGCACAGGTACTTCAGGCGCTCCAGCAACGGCACCTGCGCATCCTGGGCCTGCGCCAGGACACGGAAATTGAAATCCAGCTGGGACAGTTCGCGATTGAAGTACAGGGCGCTGTCGCGCAGCGGATCGGTGTCGAGCGGGGTGTCCGTCATCGCATTCATGGCGCTGCTGCAGATTTCCTAAGGCAGGACGTCGGGGAGAGTATCGGCGAATGCATCGTGGTAGGCGTCGCGACGGCGGATCCGGTCGATGCCGAAGTGACAGGCGAAGGTACTGCCGCGGCCGACTTCGCTGGCGATCTCCAGCCGCGCCTGGTGCAGGTTCAGCACGTGCTTGACGATCGACAGGCCCAGGCCGGTGCCGCCGCTTTCGCGCGAGCGGCTGGTCGAGACGCGGTAAAAGCGCTCGGTGATGCGCGGCAGGTGCGCGGCCGGGATGCCGTAGCCGCTGTCGACCACTTCCAGCACCGCGCCGCGGGCGATGCCGCTGCTTTCCGGGCGGAAGCGGATGCGGATCGTGCCGCCGGCCGGGGTGTAGCGGATCGCATTGCTGACCAGGTTGGAGAACGCGCTGTGCAGTTCCTTGTTGGAGCCGAACAGGTCGACCCCGGCCAGGTCGTCCATCGCGATCTCGTGCCTTCCCTGGCTCAGCGCATTGGCTTCGCGCTTGAGCGTGGACAGCATCGAGGCCATCGCGACGATTTCCTCGGCCGGCAGGCTGTCCTGCGATTCCAGCCGCGACAGGGTCAACAGGTCTTCGACCAACTGAGTCATGCGCTGCGACTGGCGCTGCATCTCGGCCAGCATCGGCGCCCAGTCCGGGTGTTCTTCCGGGTCGAGCAGGTCGAGATAACCGTGCACCACGGTCAGCGGCGTGCGCAGTTCGTGCGAAACGTTGGCGACGAAGTCGCGGCGCATCTGTTCGAGTTGCAGCAGCCGGCTGACGTCGCGCGCGACCAGCAGCCACAGGTTTTCCGAGTACGGGATCAGGCGCAGGCTCAGGGTGATCGCCGGGTTCCACGGCGAGGCCGCTTCCAGCGGCTCGGCGTTGCGGCCCGAGGCCAGCCAATGCGCGAGCTGCAGCGGTTGCAGGCGTTGCACCACCGGCGCGCCGATGTCGCGCGGGTAGCGCAGGCCGAACAAACCGGTGGCGGCCTCGTTGAACCACTGGATGCGCTGGCTGTTGCGTTCGACCACGACGATGGCGTCGGGCATGGCCGCGGCGGCGGCTCGATAGGCGCGCAGCATCTCGATCAGGCGGCGTTTGCGGCCGCGCATCTCGGCCTGGCTGCGGTGCAGCAGGCGGTCGAGCTCGTTCCAGATGCCTTCGCCGAGCGGCGGGGTGAGGCGCTGGCGCGCGGTCAGGCGGATCAGCACCCGGCGCAGCCGCCAGTAATGCCAGGCGACGACGCCGAGCGCGGCGAACGTGACGACCGGCCAGGGATGGCCGATCAGCACGCCGAGCACGGCGGCGCCGACCAGGATCAGGGCGAGCTGACCGAGGGTGCGGAACCAGGCGGAGCGTGCGCGGGGAGGCATACCTCCAGCTTACGCGGCGAGCGAGGCGGAAAAACGATACCCCGCGCCGCGTACGGTCTGGACCATGCCGTCGAGGTGATGCGGCTCCAGGGTCTTGCGCAGGCGGCGGATGTGCACGTCGACCGTGCGCTCCTCGACATAGACGCTGCCGCCCCAGACGTGATCGAGCAACTGGGTGCGCGAGTACACGCGTTCGGGGTGGGTCATGAAGAAATGCAGCAATCGGTATTCGGTCGGGCCGATCTGCACCGGCTGGTCGCCGCCTTCGCCGTGGGCGAAGACGCGGTGGGCGGCGCCGTCGATGCGCAGCGGACCGACGCCGACGCTGCCGTCCTCGTCGTCCTCGCGCGAGCGCCGCAGCACGGCGCGGATGCGGGCCAGCAGTTCGCGCGCGGAGAACGGCTTGACCACGTAGTCGTCGACCCCGGCTTCGAGGCCGCCGACGCGGTCGTTCTCTTCGCCGCGCGCGGTCAGCATGATGATCGGGATCTCGCGGGTCAGCGATTCCTTGCGCCAGCGCCGGGCCAGTTCCAGGCCGCTGGTGCCCGGGAGCATCCAGTCGAGCAGGATCAGGTCGGGCACGCGGTCGGCGATGGCGGCCTGCGCCTCGCGGGCATCGCCGGCATGGACGGGGTCGTATTCGCCCTTGCGCAGGGCAAAGGACACCATGTCGCGGATGGCGGGTTCGTCTTCGACTATCAAGATGCGCTTCTGCACACGGTCACCGAGGGGGAGGCGGGGAGGGCTCGTCCTTGAAACGGCGCCAGTACACTACCGTTTTATGACTACTCCATGACAAGGCCCCGGCTGCATTGTCGGCTTTGTGATGCGCCGCGCTTCCCAGCGCCTTTTCGCGAGATTCGGGCGAAACGGGGCTTACGCTGGATTGGCGGCGCTTTCGCCGCCGTTGCCGCCGTAATGCGCGACGCTGGAGTTTGGCGTTCAGATGACATCGCGATGGCAGGCGGCCGATCGACGGCCGGCATATGGCGAACCGGCGACGCTGCCGTGGCGCTGCGGTGGCGGCGGCGTGGCGGTCGGTTCCGTACGGGCCCGCTCCACAGCGCACGGCTGAAACTCGCCCCCTTTGGCAAAGGGGGCGGCGCCCCGAGGGGCTCGGAAGCCTGGTCGGGACCGGCGGCGCCGGGGATTTGCCGTTGCCGTTGCTGTCGCCGAGGCCCTCAGGCAGGCCTAGCGCCGCTTCAGATCCTCGTCTCGCACGCCCTGCCGCTTGAGTTCCAGCACGGTCGGGGTGATCGCGGCGATGCGGGCCTCGATGCGGGCACGGGCGTAATAGTCGAGGTCCGGATTGCGCTTAAGGGTGTTCAGCTGGACCAGGGCCTGTTCCGGGCGCCCGCGCAGGTAAGCGGCCTCGGCATAGGCCTCGCCGGCCCGGATCGAGTCGCCGGCGATCTCGCAGGCGCGGGCGAACAACTGCTGAAGCAGCGGGTCGTCGCCGCCCTGGCCGAACAGCGGCCGCAACACGGCCTGGGCGCGCTGGCCCCCGGCCGGGGTGTTGCGGTCGGTCAGGACCTTGGCATAGCCCAGGGCGATGGCGCGGTTGTTCGGGGTCTGGCGCAGCAGCCCTTCGAAGCGGGCGTCGGCCGCGGCGGTCTTGCCGGACAGGGCCTCGGCTTCGGCCAAGGCCAGGCTCAGCCAGACCTGGCCGGGGTGCTTCTGCAGCAATTCGTTCAATACCGGCACGGCCGCGCCGGACTGGTTGGAGCGCATCCGCGCCAGCGCCATGCCGTAGCGGCGGGCGTCGCTGTCGCCGCCGAGGCGCTCGTATTCGCGCACCGCTTCGCGCGGCGAGACAGCGCTGAGCACGCGCAGGCGTTCGCGAGCGAACTCGAACACGCCGGTGCTGCCCGAGGTCAGCGACTGGTCGAGCAGTTTCAGCCCGCTCGGCAGCAAGGGGTTGTCGGTGCCGCTGGCGTTGTCGGGCAGGGTGAACGGCGCCTTCGGGATGCGTTCGACCCGGGTAGCGTTCGGCGTGGCGGTGACCGCGGTCAGGCTGTTCTTGCCGGCGATCTGCTCGGCGCGTTCCTTGGCTTCGCCGATGCGCGTGGTGGTGACCGGGTGGGTCATCAGGTAGTCGGGGGTCTCGCCGTACCAGTTGGCGGCGTTGCTGCGCGAAACGACTTGCATGCGGGCGAAGAAGTCGGCCATCGCGGTCGGGTCGTAGTGGCTGCGCGACAGGGTCTGGATGCCGATCCGGTCGGCCTCGGATTCGTTGGAGCGGGTGTAGTTGATCTGACGCTGCTGCATCAGGCCCAGGCCCGAGGTAATCGCGGCCATGGTCGCGTCGTCGGTCGAATTGGAACCTGCGCTCTGCGCGGCGACGATCGCGCCGAGCATCGCCAGCAGGATCGGCAACTGATCGCGCTGGGCGCGTTCGACCCCGCGCAGCACGTGCTGCTGGGTGACGTGGGCGACTTCGTGCGAGATCACCGCGGCGACCTCGTCCTCGCGTTCGGCGGTCAGCACCAGGCCGGAGTTGACGCCGATATAGCCGCCGAGAGTGGCGAAGGCGTTGATCTGGCGTTCGCGCAGCATGAAGAAGGTGAAAGGCTGGCTCGGCTTGTCGCTGTTGGCGGCGAGGCGGGTGCCGAGCGTGTCGAGCCAACTGTCGATCAGCGGGTCTTCGAGCAGATAGTCGTAATGGCGCAGCTGCGCCAGCATCATCGCGCCGTACTGGCGCTGCTTGGCCGGCGTCAGCAGTTCCGCCGCCGAGGAGCCGATGTCGGGCAGCTTGGATTCCTGCGCGCTCGCGCAGACGCTGCCGAGGGCGAGGGTGACAGCGGCGGTGAGCAGGGCGATGCGGCGCAAGCGGTGAGTCCTCGGGAGCAGACGGATGATGGCGGGCGGATGGCGGGCTTGCGAAAGCCGGCGGGGCATTCGCGGCGGATGCATGGCAGGATGCCGCCCGGGCGGTGGGACGGCGTGAATGCGTCGTTAACTCAGGGGTTCAACGTCTGATCGGCGCATTCGGGGTCGTCCCGGGACGTTGCGGTGAGGGGCACCCGACCCGACGCTGGCGTACTGAGTAGCGCGGGACTGCGTTCCATCGACGAACTTTAAACTCCCCGCTGGCGTAGCCATATTCGACCGCAAGACCTTCCCAGAGTTCAGGCAGCAGGAGAACCGTTTTGAGCGACACCGCCCCCCAACCGCCGTCGATCGTGATCTATACCACCGCGATCTGCCCGTATTGCGTCGCCGCGAAGAATTTCCTCAAGAGCAAGGGCCAGGAGTGGACCGAGGTCCGCATCGACCTGGATCCGGCCGAGCGCGAGAAGATGATGGCGCTGACCAAGCGCACCAGCGTGCCGCAGATCTTCATCGGCCAGACCCACGTCGGCGGCTACGACGACATGATCGCCCTGCACCGCGCCGGCGGCCTCGAGCCGCTGCTGGAGGGGGTGAGCGGGCGCGCTTAAGCGGCACTGCCGCTTGCGCCCGCGAACGCCCGGCCATGGATGGCCGGGCCGGACGATCCGAAGCCGAAGAAGTACCGCCATGGACGGCAAGTGGTGTACCCCATTCTTAAGCGGCACTGCCGCCTGCGCCCGCGAACGCCCGCCCATGGATGGCCGGGCCGGACGATCCGAAGCCGAACAAGTACCGCTATGGACGGCAAGTGGTGTACCCCATTCTTAAGCGGCACTGCCGCCTGCGCCCGCGAACGCCCGCCCAAGGATGGCCGGGCCGGACGATCCGCAGCCGAACAAGTACCGCCAAGGACGGCAGCCTCGTACCCCATATCGACAAGGACCCCGCGTGAGCAACGACCGTACCGACGACACCGCCGCCGCCAACGAAAGCGACCGAGTGGCCCCGAGCGAAAGCGACCGAGTGGCCGAGTTCACCGCCTTCCGCAAGCGCATGAACGAACGCATCCTGGCCGAACCGAACCAGGTCGTGCGGCGTTTCTTCGCCCTGGACACGCAGACCTACCAGCCCGGCGCGCTCGACCTGAAGACCAAGGAACTGCTCGGCCTGGTCGCCTCGATGGTGCTGCGTTGCGACGACTGCATCAGCTACCACGTCGCCCAGTGCAAGGATGCCGGGGTCAATCGCGACGAGATGTTCGAGGCGTTCTCGGTCGGCCTGGTGGTCGGCGGCTCGATCGTGATCCCGCACCTGCGCCGCGCGGTCGATTTCCTCGACCGGCTCGAACAGGGCGAGGCCGCCACGCCGGCCGGCCACGACCACGGCTGAGCGCGTCGTTGCCCTTGTAGGAGCGGCGTGAGCCGCGACCGCGCGCTCCTGGTTGCGTCGTCAGCGAGAGGTCGCGGTCGCGGCTTATGCCGTTCCTACCCTGAAGCGGGCCGGCCACTTAGCTGAACGCGGGGCCGCTGCGCCGAATCGCACCGCCGGCTGCGCCGAATCGGGCCGATCGCAGCCCCCGACCAAGGTCCAGTACTCCCCCGAATGCAGCGGGGGACCGCTTCCGGCATAATTACGGGGCTCACACCTCGTGCGCCGCGCCGCTTGCGCCGCGCCCTACAGCTGGAAATCCTCATGACGCAAACCATTACGGTCATCCGTGGCGACGGCATCGGCCCCGAGATCATGGACGCCACCCTGCACGTGCTCGACACGATGAACCTGGGCCTGTCCTACGAATTCGCCGATGCCGGCCTGGTCGCGCTGGAAAAGCACGGCGAGCTGCTGCCGGCGGCGACGATGGACTCGATCCGCAAGAACCGCATCGCTCTCAAGAGCCCGCTGACCACGCCGGTCGGCGAGGGCTTCAGCTCGATCAACGTCGAGCTGCGCAAGCGCTTCGACCTGTACGCCAACGTGCGTCCGGCCAAGTCGTTCCCGAACACCAAGTCGCGTTTCCCCTCGGGCGTGGACCTGATCACGGTGCGCGAGAACACCGAAGGCGCCTACATCGGCGAAGGCCAGTCGCTGTCGGAAGACGGCGAGACCGCGATGCTGACCCAGAAGATCACCCGTCGCGGCTCCGAGCGCATCGTGCGCTACGCCTTCGACCTGGCGCGCCGCACCGGCCGCAAGAAGGTCACCGTGGTGCACAAGGCCAACATCCTCAAGTCGACCTCGGGCCTGTTCCTGAAGACCGCGCGCGAAGTGGCGCAGCAGTATCCGGACATCCAGTGCAACGAGATGATCGTCGACAACACCTGCATGCAGTTGGTGATGCGTCCGGAGCAGTTCGACATCATCGTCACCACCAACCTGTTCGGCGACATCATCTCCGACCTGTGCGCGGGCCTGGTGGGCGGTCTCGGTCTCGCACCGGGCGCCAACATCGGCACCGACGCGGCGATCTTCGAAGCCGTGCACGGCTCGGCCCCGGACATCGCCGGCAAGGGCATCGCCAACCCCTGCGCCCTGTTGCTGGGCGCGGCGCAGATGCTCGACCACCTCGGCCAGCCGGAAAAGGCGACCGCGCTGCGCGAGGCGATCATCGCCACGCTCGAAGCCAAGGATTCGCTGACCCCGGACCTCGGCGGCGAAGGCAACACGATGTCGTTCGCCAAGGCCATCGCGAGCCGCATCGCGGCATAAGCGCCCGGCCATCGCGAGATCTCTGCAGGGCGCCTTCGGGCGCCCTGTTTCGTTTGGGGGCGGCCCTCATCCGTCCCGCCTCCGTAGGGCAGACGCTGCGGGGGCCGGGGCAAGGGCAAGCCAGGCCCCGGCATCCCCGCTAGCATGGCTCCGACGCAGCATTCCACCGCCAGCACTCGACAAGCGTGATGCTGCGCTGCAAAATCGCCAGGTTTTCTAATCCATTCGGATGAAGCGATGAATCAACCGCTCCGCCCCGGCGCTCCGCTGTCTCCCAGTGCCTGGGCGCTGACGCCGCTGCTGGTGTTCCTGGCCCTGTTCTTCGGGGCCGGGCTGTATTTCACCTCGCACGGCGACGCCATGGGCTTCTACCAGTTGCACGCGCCGGTCGCGATCCTGCCGGCGCTGGCGCTGGCGGCGTTCATCGCCTGGCGGCGCGGGATCAAGCCGCTGGACACCCTGCTGACGGGCATGGGCGATCACAACGTCGTGTTGATGTGCCTGATCTTCCTGCTCGCCGGCGGCTTCGTCGAAGTGTCCAAGGCGATCGGCGCGGTCGACGCGATCGTCGCCCTTGGCGTCGGCAACGTGCATCCGGCCGTGCTGCTGCCGGCGCTGTTCGTGGTCGCCGGTTTCATTTCGCTGTCGCTCGGCACCTCGATGGGCACGATCGCAGCGGTCGCGCCGATCGCGCTCGGCGTGTCCGACGCTTCCGGGCTGGATCGCGCGTTGGTGCTCGGCGCGGTGATCGGCGGCGCCACCTTCGGCGACAACCTGTCGGTGATCTCCGACACTGCGATCGTCGCCAGCCGCACCCAGGGCTGCACGATGCGGGAGAAATTCCGCGAGAACCTCAAGCTGGCGCTGCCGGCGGCGATCGGCACCCTGGTGCTGCTCGGCTTCCTCGGCGAAACCGCGCCGGTGACCACGCCCGACGCGGTGTCGCCGTGGTTGATCCTGCCGTATCTAGTCGTGCTGGGCCTGGCCATCGCCGGGGTCGACGTGATCATCGTGCTCAGCATCGGCCTGGTCATCGCCGGCTTGTTCGGCGTGTTCCTGGCCGAGGATTTCGGCTTCGCCGCTTATACCGCGCACATCTGGGACGGCTTCGAGAGCATGGTCGAAATCACCTTGCTGTCGTTGCTGGTCGGCGGCCTGGGCGCGTTGATGAAAGCCGCTGGCGGCCTGGCCTGGCTGGCGCAGGTGATCGGCAAGTTCGCGCGCGGTCATCGCAGCCGCCGTGCCGGCGAGATCAGCATCGCCGCGTTGTCGGCGACCAGCGACGTGTTCACCGCCAACAACACGGTCGCGATCCTGATCAGCGGCGGTCTTGCACGCGACGTCGCCCAGCAGCACGGCGTGCCGCCGGCGCGCGCGGCGAGCGTGCTCGACATCTTCGCCTGCGTGACCCAAGGCGTGTTGCCGTACGGCGCGCAGATCCTGCTCGCCGCATCCTTGAGCCAGGTCTCGCCGCTGGCCTTGGTCGGCAACGTCCACTACAGCTGGCTGCTCGGTGGCATCACCTTGCTGTCCATGCTGTGGCCGTCGCGCCGGCGCAACGAAGCCGACGCCACCGCGGCGACTTGATCGGTCTGGCCGATCCCGCTGCGCGACCGCGGATCCGACAGAGCCCGGCTTGTCCGGGCTCTGTGCGTTCTGGTGCCTGCAGATCGAATGGCGGAAGCGAGTGTGTTCGTGCAGAACGAGCGATGGAGAGCTAGGGCGATGTCTCTACGAAACGCCCTTGTCCCGCGCGATGCCTATGCCGATCAGTCGCCGCCGCTCGGCGCATCGATCAACAAGGCCTGGCCGGGTTTGAGCACGGCCTTGGCGTTCAAGCCGTTGCGCTTGAGCAGGTCGGCGACGCGGATGCGGTAGCGCTTGGCGATGGTCCAGGCGTTGTCGCCGCGGCCGACGGTGTGGCGACGCAGGCTGGCGTTCGCAGCGGGTTCGTCGTGCTTGGCGACGGCGACTTCGGCCGAACCGGTGGTGACGGTGTCGGCGGCGGTTTCGCCCGTCTTGGTACGAGTGCCGGGCGGCGATTCGATGGCGGCGATGGCCAGGTCGGCTGCAACCGGAGTGGGCGCGTTCGCCGCGCCCGCGGCGACGGCGAGCAGCGGTGCGCGGCGGGTGCTGGCGCGGCCGATCGAGCCGTTGGCGAACACTGGGTTCAAGCGGCGCAATTGCGCCGCGTCCTGGCCGGTGCGCGCGGCCCAGCCGTCGATGTCGCCGACTTCGGGCGGCAGCGTTACCGCCTGCAGATGCGGCACCGGGCGGTCCAGGGCCTGCAGCCATTCCTCGCGGTCGTCGGCTTGCTCCATCAGGCACGACAGCGCATGCAGTTTGCGCACGTAGGCCTGGGTGATGTCGGACAGGCCGGCGAGCTGGTCGGGTCGGGCATTGGCCGCGGTCTGGCCGTTGCGCTTGAGCGCGTTGAGGATGCGGTACTCGCCGGCGTTGTAGGCCATCACCGCCAGGCGCCAGTCGCCGCCGAACATGCCGTGCAGGGTCTTGAGATAACGCACCGCGGCCTGGGTCGAATCGACCGGCGACAAGCGGCCGTCGTAACCCTCGCGCATCGGTACGCGATGGTTGCGTGCGGTCAGGGCGATCATCTGCCACAGCCCGGCGGGGCCGGCGGCGCTGCGCGCGCCGGGGCGGTAGCCGCTCTCGACGAAGGGGATCAGCGCGTATTCGGTCGGCAGGTGCGCTTCGCGCAAGGCGTCGACCACGTAGCCGAACAGCGGCAGCAGGTCGTCGTCGGAGCGGGCCAGGCGCTTGGGCGCGGTGGCGAAATGTTGGCGCCAGCGCGTGCTCGCGCCCGGCTCGCAGCTCGGGTCGGCCAGGCCGTCGCGGAAGCGCTGGTAGATGTCGCGGCCGTTGCGGGTCGGCCCCGAAGGTGCGTCGGCCTTGGCGGGGGTGGGTTTGGCTGCGGGGGCTTCGGCGGCCCCGGCCGGCGCGGCGCAGGCCGCGCTCAGCCACAGCGCGGCGAGCAGGGCGGCACGCAGCGGCGCGCGCCGTCTGGCGTCGGCCCGCTTCAAGCGCGGAACCCGTCTTTCCAACGCCGCAACTCGGCGAAGGCCTGGACTTCGTCCTCGGGCGGGTGGCCCAGGCGCGAGGTGATCGCGCGCAGCACGCCGGCTTCGCGGGTGCGCAGGAAGGGGTTGGTCGCGCGCTCGTCGAGGAGGCTGCTGGGAACGGTGGGACGACCGGCGTTGCGCATGGCCTGAGCCTGTTCTATGCGGCGCCGCAGCGCCGGGTTGTCGGGTTCCACCACGCTCGCGAAGGCGGCGTTGGACAGGGTGTATTCGTGGCCGCAGCAGACCCGGGTCTCGTCCGGCAGGGCCGCCAGGCGGGTCAGCGAGACCAGCATCTGGGCGGCGGTACCTTCGAACAGGCGCCCACAGCCCAGGCTGAACAAGGTGTCGCCGCTGAACAACAGGCGCTCGTCGCCATGGGCGCCACGGTCCAGGTAATAGGCGATGTGGCTGCGGGTGTGGCCCGGCACAGCCATGACGTCGAGGGTCCAGCCGGCGACGTGCAGCTTCACGCCCTCGTCGACCCGGGCGGTCGCGCTGAGGATGCGTTCGTCGTCGGGGGCGAACACCGGGATCTCCGGCCAGCGCTCGCGCAGGGCGGCGGTGCCGCCGATGTGGTCGTCGTGGTGGTGGGTCAGCAGGATCCCGACCGGGCGCAGGCCGTGCGCGGCCGCGGCCATGACCGGCGCGGCGTCGCCCGGGTCGACGATCAGCGCCGATTCGTCGTCGCCCGACAGGGCCCAGATGTAGTTGTCGCTGAGGGCGGGCAGGGCGAGCAACCGCATCGTCGGTCTCCTGGCGGGTGCGGGCGGGACGGACCGCTTCGCAGGCTGGGTGGTCCGGGTAAGGGGCCGATGGGAGCCGGAAAACGATTTGCCTGACGCGGCCCGGGGGCGCACAGTCGGGGTATTCGCAAGCCCCGTGCCGTCCTGGCCCGATGCCTTCCGAGACTCCTGTCGAGAACCGCGACCATGCCCGCCCTGTCCCACGGCCGTCAACCCGACCACGACCCCGACTGTCCGCTCAACTGGTTCGGCGAGGTGGTCGGGCAAGGGCTGCTCGAGGTCGAGGCCGCGGCCATGTCCCGGGTGCTCGCGGCCAGCCCGACCTTGCCCTGGGCCTGGTTCGGCGTCGCCGCCGCGTCGCCGCCCGGCGGCCGGCGCGGGCTGGCGCTGCGGCGCAGCCCCAAGGGCTTCGACGGCGCCGTGCGCTGCCGCCTGCCGTTGCCGCTGGCCAGCGAGGCGTTCGGCGCGGTGCTGCTGCAGCACGTGTTCGACGACGGCGCCGACCCCCAGCCGCTGCTCAGCGAGTGCGCGCGGATCCTCGCGCCCGGCGGCCGGCTGTGGTTGGCGACCCTCAACCCCTGGAGCCCGTACCGCCTGCGCTGGGCCGGCAGCGGCCTGCGCGCGCGCGATGCCGGCCATTGGCAGGCGATGCTGCGTGCCTCGGGTTTCGGCGCCGATGCGGTCAGCCTGCAGTGGCTGGGCCCGCGCTGGCGGGTCGCCCATGGCGAGGCCGGCGTCGGCGCCGCCGACGTGGTGCGGGCCGGGGTCGCGCTGACCCTGACCAAGCGCGTGCATGCCGCGATCGGGCCGATGCGGGTGCAGCAACTGCGTTGGCAGACCGGCCTGGTGCCGCGCGACGTGCATCGCGGCTCCGCTCGCGGCGCGCAAAGGCGATAATGCCCGGCTGTCGTATAGAGAAGCCGTTGCGTGAGCGAATCCAGTCAAGACGCCGAGAAGATCGTAGAAATCCACACCGACGGCGCCTGCCTCGGCAATCCCGGCCCGGGCGGCTGGGCGGCACTGCTGCGCTACAAGGGGCGCGAGCGCGAACTCGCCGGCGGCGAGCCCGACACCACCAACAACCGCATGGAGCTGATGGGCGCGATCATGGGCCTGGAAGCGCTGAGCGAGCCGTGCAAGGTGGTGCTGACCACCGACTCGCAGTACGTGCGCAAGGGCATCACCGAATGGATCGGCAACTGGGTCCGGCGCGGTTGGAAGACTGCCGGCGGCGATGCGGTCAAGAACCGCGACCTGTGGGAGCGCCTGCACGTCGCGAGCCGGCGCCATGCGATCGAGTGGAAATGGGTCAAGGGCCACTCCGGCAACCCCGACAACGAGCGCGTCGACGTGCTGGCGCGGGTGCAGGCGGAGCGCTTGCGGGCCTATCGGCCCTGAAGACAGGAGTGAGTGGATAGGAGTGAGGAGTGAGCCCGAGCGAAAGCCGGCTGTGCCTCGCTCTTTCTTATTTCTCACGCCTCCAGACTCGCTCCCCGCTAGAATCCCGTCATGCGTCAAATCATCCTAGATACCGAAACCACCGGCCTGAGCTGGGAACGCGGCAACCGCGTGGTCGAAATCGGCTGCGTCGAATTCGTCGAACGCCGCCCGACCGGCCGCACCTATCACCAGTACATCAAGCCCGATTGCGACTTCGAGGCCGGCGCCCAGGAAGTCACCGGCCTGAGTCTGGAGATCCTGGCCGACAAGCCGCCGTTCGAACAGATCGTCGACGAGTTCCTCGCCTTCATCGAAGGCGCCGAAGTGATCATCCACAACGCCGCGTTCGACGTCGGCTTCCTCGACAACGAGTTGTCGCGTTGCGGGCCGCAGTACGGCAAGTTGCGCGACCGCGTCACCATCGAAGACTCGTTGCTGCTCGCGCGCCAGCGTTTCCCCGGCCAGCGCAATTCGCTCGACGCCTTGTGCAAACGCCTCGGCGTCGACAACTCGCACCGCCAGTTGCACGGCGCCTTGCTCGACGCCCAGTTGCTGGGCGAGGTCTACATCGGCCTGACCTCGGGCCAGGAAGAGATCGGTTTCGGCGACCCCGGCGCGGCCGCGGCCAGGCTCGAACAAGCCAGCTTCCAGGTCGACGTCAGCGCCCCGCGACCGCGCGTGATCGTGTTGCCGGCCGAACTTGCCGCCCACGAAGCGCGCCTGGAAAAGCTGCGCAAGAAAGCCGGCAAATGCATCTGGGACTTGGCGATGCCGCCGGTCGAGGTCGCGCAAGCCGTCGAGGCCTGATCGCAAGCATCGCGATGCCCATCGGGCATCTCCAGCGACCTGCGATCCGCAGTGGCGTAACTACCAGGCCGTCATCCCCGCGAAGGCGGGGATCCAGAGACTTCAGCGTTTTGGCTGCAAGCGTTCGGGATGCCTTGCTTGTACAACCAGCAGGGCGTCATACCCGCGCAGACGGGGTGATGGGGCGCTGTGCAACCCTGGCCGGGTGCCTTCGGAGTCACGTCGCGATAGAGCCCTGGGTTCCCGCCTGCGCGGGAGCGACGGGGCGATAGCGCGGCATTCCTGGATGACGAACGAGAGCGACTCCTGCCGCGCAAGCCAGGCAGTGCGAATCGCAGGTTTGGAATTAATTGGAAAATTTTGACCTTGCGTAAGGTCGGCGCGGCCCAAGGCCGCGACGCCCTCAGTGGCTGCGCACCAGCACCACGGTGACGTTGTCCGAGCCGCCGCCGTCGAGCGCCGCGGCGACCAGCGAGTCCACGCATTCCTGCGCGCTGCAATCGTTGTGTGCGAGCACTCGTGCGATGCTGCGGTCGTCGACCTCTTCGGTCAGGCCGTCGCTGCACAGCAGCAACTGCATGCCCGGGCGCAGTTCGCCGTTCATGGTCTCGACGTTGAGATTGCGCGGGTCGGTCACGCCCAGGGCCTGGGTGACGACGTTGCGGTGCGGGTGGCTGCGTGCCTGTTCGTGGGTGATCGCGCCGTTGGCGATCAGCTCCTGGACGTAGCTGTGGTCCTGCGACAACTGGGCCAGATGGCCGTCGCGCCACAGGTAGACCCGGCTGTCGCCGACCCAGGCCACTTCGAAGCGGTTGCCGTTGATGCGGGCCGCGACCACGGTCGTGCCCATCGGCAGGGCGTCGTTGCGCCGGCGCGAGGTGCGGATGATCTCTTCGTCGGCGATGCGGATGGCCTGCGCCAGCGGGGCGCCGTTGCGGACCTCGCGGACGATGGCCTCGCGCGCCAGCGCGCTGGCGACCTCGCCGTACTCGTGCCCGCCCATGCCGTCGGCAACCAGCCATAGGCCGAGTTCGCTGTCACCGTAATAGGTGTCTTCGTTGAGTTCGCGGCGCAGGCCGACATGCGTGAGGTGTCCGAATTCGATCATCTGTCGGTCGTGCCGCTCGCAGTTGTCGGGTTTGCCAATGCTGAAAACGCAATCATCGCGATCAAGCGGCCGCGTAGCAAGAAAGCGTGATCCGTGTTCGGCTTTCATGCCCGAGCATGGATGAAGGCCGCGTGTGGATCGGATCGGTAGAGACGATGGTGGCGCAAGGCATCGACGTTGGCTCCTGCGCGAGTGGGACGAAGCAAGCTGGAGCGTGGCCCACGTCGGCCAAACGGCTCATGAAGCGCCGGCTTCACACACTGGACGAGCGAACGCGGCCGTTGTGAAAACCCTCGCCCTGAGTCGCTGACGATGGCGGCCGTGCCGATGACCGGTTATGCGAAGCGGGGCGGAGCGCAACTTTCGGTTTCGATCGGACCGATCTCGCGCCGGGCCCCACGGGCATCGCCGCAACGGCCGGACCAGGGCCCAAAAACAAAACGGGCCCCGAAGAGCCCGTTCTGTCTGTATCTGGCGGAGAGGGGGGGATTCGAACCCCCGGTACGCTATAAACGTACGCCTGATTTCGAGTCAGGTACATTCAACCACTCTGCCACCTCTCCGGGTGCAGTGAGCCGAGAATGATACGGGCTGAAGCATCCGCCGACAAGGCTTGTCGTGATCGCCGCGTCGACGCCTCCCGGGGCCGGGGAGGGCGGGGCTACACTAGCGGCCTTCTTTCGCAACGAAACGGCTGCGCGACATGTCCGAAATCCTGGTCCCGGTGTCCTTTGGCGAATTGCTCGACAAGATCGCGATCCTGCAGATCAAGTCCGAGCGCATGACCGACGAGGCCAAGCTGGCCAACGTCCGCAACGAGCTCAGCGCGCTCGAGCAGACCTGGATGGCCCACCCCGCCGCCGGCGGCGACATCGTCCGCCTGCGCGCCGAGCTCAAGGCCGTCAACGAGCGCCTGTGGGTGATCGAGGACGACATCCGCATCAAGGAAAAGCGCCAGGAGTTCGATGCCGAGTTCATCCGTCTGGCACGCTCGGTCTACATCGAGAACGACGTGCGGGCGCGGGTCAAGAAGGACATCAACCTGGCCCTGGGTTCGACCTACGTCGAAGAGAAGTCCTACCAGGACTACGGCCCCGGCCTGGTCGGCTGAGCGGGCGGCCGCGGCGATGCCGGTGGCCGAGCCCAAGCCGCGCGCCGCGGGCGCCTGGCTGTACGACGATCTGCTCGCCTGGCTGTGCCCGGGCGGGCTGCTGCTGACCGCATTGGCCCTGCGCCACCCGGCCGGCCTGCACCTGCTGCGCGAGCAGGCCCCGGAGCTGACCCTGCCGACCTGGTTCGCCGGCGCCTATGCGCTGGGCCTGGCCCTGAGCCCGATCGGCCGCCTGGTCTACGGCGTCGCCCAGGGCATCGTCTGGCCGCGTCTGCGCCAGGCCTGGGCGCCGGCCATCGCTTTTCTGTCGGAGCGGCTGGCGCGCAGCGAAGGGTTGGTGCTGCCCGATGCCGCACACATGTCGACCTCGGTCTTCCACGACGTCGACCGGCGCATGCGTGAGTACCTGGAGGCGGCCGACCCGTCTTCGCGCAACGCCCTCAACCGCATGAAGGTGTTGTGCAGCCTTTCGTGCAACGCCGCCGCGGCTTGCCTGGTGTTCGTCGCCGTGGAAGCGCTGACCGGCGGCTGGCGCGACTGGAGCGCCGGCCAGATCGCGGTCGCCGCGTTGGTGATCGCGCTGGCGTTGATCGCCGCGGTCTATCGCGAGCGCCGCCGCCAACGCACCCAGCTGTCGATCTGGCGACGGCTGCAGATCGAGAACGGCGCGCCTTAGCGCGTCGGATGATCGGCGAGGTAGCGCTCGAACGCGGCGACGCCGTCCTCGACCGAGATCAAATCCATTACGCCTTCGTGTTCGATCTTGGTGCCCCAGGCGATCTCGGCCGCGGGCTTGCCGAGATATTTGCGCGCGGCGTCGTCGTAGCGGTCGGCGCAGTAGCGGCGGTCGCTGTAGGGGCCGCTGCGCGCGGGGTTGCTGGCTGCATGCAGGCCGAGCACCTTGGTGCCCATGGCGTTGGCGATGTGCATCGGGCCGGAGTCGGGGGTCATCAACAACTGGCCGCGTTCGAGCAGCGCCGGCAGTTGCTTCAAGGTGTCCTTGCCGACCAGGTCCAGCGCCGGATGGCGCATCGCCGCCAGGATC
>Ga0307406_10000839_pt1 | contig 17261 bp, 16 predicted proteins | sample 322Cmetagenome_3_FD_203706 | JGI IMG/M metagenome (GOLD analysis project Ga0307406, IMG submission 203706) | Maize rhizosphere microbial communities from greenhouse at UC Davis, California, United States - 322HYB-C-2 | ecosystem: Host-associated > Plants > Roots > Rhizosphere > Soil | place...
GATTCATGCCCACCCAAGAGATCACCGGGCCCGGCCTGCTGCTCCGGGCCGGCCAGGTGCTGCGAGCACCCGACTCCTTCAAAGCCCCGCCTTTGTTAGAAGGTCGTCACTTGGTGGCGATTGGTCTGCCCCCGTGTGGGGAATGGTCGGACTTCCATCGCAAGCACGGCGGCGACTACTCCGGCGAATTGCCAGCTCCGCTTTGCGAGTGGCATTCGTCTCCCGAAATGTTGCTGGCACGTTTGAGAGGAGAACCGCTCCCTTCGTCGGCGCGCATCGTTCACTGGCCCGCACTCGACTTGGCCGCGACCGATGAGCGGCTGGCAGTTTATCAGATCGTCACAAGTCTCCAGCATGGCGGTGCGGAGAAGATCGCGCGGGATCTCGCGGAGGAGTTGCCTCGCCATGATGTCGCGGCCCGGTTGGTGGTAATGGGAAAGCCTCATCGCACTTCCCTTGAGGCTCCAGCGGGCACTCTCGACCTGTCTCACATGCGGCGAGGCGAACGTGCCGGCATGCTGGTGAAGCATGCCATCGCCCAAGGCGCGGACGTGCTTCATGTGCATCTCACCGATGCCGAGGAAACGCGGGCTCTGTCGATGTCTGGCATCCCCGTGATCGCCACGGTTCACAACAGCCGCGAAGGCTGGCCTCGTGGCTGGGAAACGGTCCAGAGGAACGATGCGACACTCTTGCTTGCCTGCTCGCAAGCAGCGGAGGCGGAGCTGCGCGAGGCACTGCCGGAACTGCCGGTCCGCACGGTATGGAATGGCATCCGCCCGAATGAGTTTCCAGAGACACCCCTGCCGTCCGCCACCGGGGGTTTCACCTTGGCGTGCGTGGCAAATCCTCGGCCGCAAAAGCGGCTGGAACTTCTGCCGGCCATCGTTGCTGCGACCCGCGACGAACTTGGCGCACGCGGAGTGAACCAGCCGGTAAGACTGGTGATCGCGGGAGAGACCTCGCCCAACCTCGCCGACGCAATGGCCAGCCGGGAGATCATCGATCGCGAGGCAACGAAACACGGGATCGATCTGACGTGGACTGAAGGCAGGGTCCCGGTGCGCAGGGTGCTGGCAAAAGCTCATGCACTCATTTCTTGCAGCGCTCATGAAGGGCTTAGCCTCGCTCACTTGGAAGCGCTGTCATCGGGTCGACCGGTGATCGCCTGTGACACCGGGGGCACTCGGGAACTGGCATGGCGGAATCCCGCGATGGCATTGTTAGACGAAGCCGCAGCACCGCAACAATTCGCCAAGGTCATCGTGGATGCTTTGCTAGATCCTCCGCCGTCAGCCCACAAGCTGGTGTGGCGCGACTTCACTACAGCTGGCATGGCAGAGCGTGTCGCCCGCTTTGCCCGGCAAGCGGCGTGCCGCGTGGAAAAAGGAAGCACCCTGTGGTTCGTCACGAATAACCTCTCGATGGGCGGCGCGCAGTCATCGCTGCGGCGGCTGGCAAAGTCGTTTCATGCGAAGGGCCATAAGGTCTGCGTGGCCTTGCTTCAGGAGTATCCCGAGCATCCCAGCGCAGGGCGGACGGATTTGTTAGATCACGGCGTAGAAGTCTTCGTTCCGCCACCGGCTGGTCTCATTGGCCCACAGGAGGCAGTGGATTTGATCATCGCCGAGATGATCGCCAACCCGGCCGCGGCAGTGGTCTTCTGGAATGCGATCACGACCCACAAGCTACTGCTCGCGAATGCGCTGCCGTTCACACCGGTGCATGACATCTCACCCGGCGAGATGTGGTTCTCATCCTTCGAGCGGACGATGGAGAATCCACCGCCAGGCCTGCCCTGCCGTGAGCCAAGTGACTATGGGCGCTTGTTAAAGAGCTTCGTGGTCAAATACGGAGCCGAGGCGGAACGGGCTAAGGCGATTGGCGCGTCGGTAAAGGTGATTCCGAATGGCGTGTTGCTGCCGGACGAGCCTCGCAGGCGACCCAAGGTGGAAGGCGCGCTGGTCTTCGGCACCGCGGCGCGGATCAGCCCGCAGAAGCGATTGGACGAGCTGATCGAGGCATTCCGGCTCGCGCTCCCGGATTTGCCGGAATGCGTATTGAAGATCGCTGGCGGCGTTGAGACCGGAGCCGAAGAGTGCGCGAAGGAATTACGTGAGCTTTCGAAAGGCCTGCCCGTAGAGTGGCTAGGCGAGACCCACGATATCGGAAGCTTCCACGCGAGCTGCGATGTGTTCGTGATGATCTCCGATCCGGCCGGCTGCCCGAATGCATCATTGGAAGCATTAGCTTCGGGGCTACCCGTGATCGCCAGCGACGTCGGCGGCGCTTCAGAGCAGGTGATCGATGGGTTGAATGGGCGACTAGTGCCTGCCCGTGACGTGCCTTCCTTCGCAAAGGCCATGATCGATCTGGCACATGACCCGGCAAAGCGGGACGCCATGAGCATGGCCGCCCGCGAGCACATTCTCCGGCATTTCACGCTGGAGCGGATGACGGACGACTACCTGCGACTTTTCCTGCCGAATGCCATCTAACAGACCAGCTGTCCTGGTGACCGGAGCTTCCGGATTCATCGGTCGCCATGTGGTCCGGCATCTTGCTGACGCAGGGTGTGAGGTAACCGCTGTGGATTTCCGGGAGCCGGATTCGCCACATTCGAGGGCGGTCCGGGCTTTCGTCTTCGGTATCCGTGACGGGGATCTGCCGGAAGAGAGGTTTGATGCGATCGTTCATCTGGCGGCATTGGGAGGAGTCCGGCCTTCGATGGAGCGGCCGTTGGATTACATTTCAACAAACGTCGAGGGCACCGTGCGCCTGCTGGAGTGGGCGCGGCAACGCGGGGTGACGCGCTTCGTCTTCGCCTCCTCGTCGAGCGTGTATGGAGCAACGGACGGCACACCCAGCGCCGAAGAAGATGCGCTTTCCCCGTGCAGTCCCTATGCACTGACGAAGGTGCAGGGAGAGCAGTGGGGAAAGCTCTACGCGGAGAAGCATGGCATCGATTTCATCGCGCTGAGGTTGTTTGCCGTGTGGGGCGAAGGACAGCGGCCGGATCTCGCCTTGGAATCGTTCCGGCGGAAGATCCTTGCCGGGGAAACGATCACGATTCACGGCGACGGAGGCCAGCGGCGGGATCTAACCCACGTGTCCGATGTGGCGCGGGCGGTGGAGCTTGCGATCGGTTGGAAAGGATGCGGCTTCGAGATATTCAATATCGGCACCGGGGTGAATCATTCGGTGAGCGACATGCTACGCGCGGCTGAAGCTTGGACCGGGCTGACCGCGAAGGTGGAATACGGACCTGCGCATCCAGCGGATGTTCCGGGGACTTTGGCGGATGTCAGGAAGGCCAGGGAAGTGCTTGGGTGGGAGGCGCAAAGAAGCTTTCCCTAAGGAGCGTGGACATTCTGTCCACGCCGTGTCGACAGGATGTCGACACTCACAACGCTTCCGCGACTCTCATGCCGTCGAGGGCGGCACTGACGATGCCGCCGGCGTAGCCTGCGCCTTCGCCACAGGGATAGAGGCCGTGAACTTCCGGGTGCTCCAGCGTGTCGTCGCGGCGCGGAATGCGGACCGGCGAACTGGTGCGCGTCTCGAAACCTAACAGGAGCGCTTCCTTGCCCGCGTAGCCGCGGATCTTGCGATCAAAGAGCTTCAGCCCCGTCTGCATGCGGCGGACGATTCCTTGCGGCAGGATCTCATGCAGCGGCGAGGATTTGCCGCCTGGAAAGTAGCTCGTCTTCGGCAGATCGGCAGAAACCTTCCCCGCGAGGAAATCAGCAACGCGCTGGCCGGGCGCGACCTGACCACCGCCGCCCGCTTGCTTGGCAGCAACCTCAAGCGCCTTCTGATAGGCGATACCGGAAAGCACGCCGTGCTCTTTGGCGAAAGAGTCGGTATCCTCCGGCTCAACCGTCACGACGAGGCCGGAATTGGCAAACGGCGAGTCGCGACGGGCGAGGCTCATGCCATTGACCACCACCTCATCGTTCTCGGTGGAAGCCGGAACGATGAAGCCACCCGGGCACATGCAGAACGAATGCACGCCGCGGTCGTCAATCTTGGTGGCCACGGCATAGCGCGCGGCAGGCAGCAGGTCCGGGCGTGCCTCGTCTTTCTTCAGGTGATACTGCTGGGCATCGATGAACGGCTGCGGGTGCTCGATGCGGACGCCGACCGCGAAGGGCTTGCGCTCCAACAAGATCTTCTTCTCCGCGAGCAGGCGGTAGATGTCCCGCGCACTGTGACCGGTAGCCAAAATGACCGCGTCAGCGATGATCTCTTCTCCGTCCGCAGTGGCCACGCCGCGCAGGCGATCGCCATCGAGGATGAAGTCGACGACTTTGGCTTGAAAGCGGACTTCCCCACCCGCTTCTAGGATGGACGCGCGCATGGCCTTCACCACATTCGGCAGCAGGTTCGAGCCGATGTGGGGATGAGCGTCTGTTAGAATGCGCTGCGGTGCACCGTGGGCGACGAGGATTTCGTAAACCCGGGCGACCGGGCCGCGCTTGGTGGCGCGGGTGTAGAGCTTGCCATCGGAGAAGGTGCCGGCACCGCCTTCGCCGAAGCAGTAGTTCGAATCTTCAATGACCACGCCTTGGCGCAGGATCGGCGCGAGGTCGAAGCGGCGGGCGGAGGCATCCTTACCGCGTTCGAGAACGATCGGCTTGATCCCCCGCTCCAGGCAACGCAGTGCCGCGAACATCCCGGCAGGGCCGCAGCCGACGATCACCGCCGTCTTGGCATCCCCCGGCAGCGCTGGCGCGGACCAGGTCGGATTCACTTCCGCCGAAAGCGGTTCATCGACCGCGACCTCGAGCCGAAGCTGCACCTTCACCGCGCGCTGGCGGGCATCGAGCGAGTGCTTCAGCAGCCGCACTCCGGTCACGCGTGAAGCGGGCACGCCGAGCTTCTTGGCCGCGGCATCTTTCCACGCGGCTTCGTCCTCGGAGGCTTCGAGGGGCAGAATGAGGTCGATCGTCTCGATCATCGGCAGGCCGTGATGGCAGGCACGGAGGCCGTGAGCAAGCGCAACGGTCTTAGGCCCGTGGCGGGCGAGACGCGCCGCGGTGTTCGCCTCATTCCGGAAAACCCGGTCATGCCATTGGAGGAGGGCCGACGAAGGGCTCCCCTTCTCTGCCGTTACCGGTTGTGTTCGGAGTCGTTCATCTGGCGATCCTTGCCGGGAGGGCCCATCCGATGGGTGCCTTCAGCCCCCGAGGGACTGAAAGTCCGCTGATGTGCGGAATCGTTCATTTCGCGGTCTTTCCCTGGCGGCCCCATCCGGTGAGTGCCTCTGGTTGGTTCAGAGTAGGAGCAGGAGCTGGCAAGCAGTCCCGACAGGACGAGACTTGCGGCTCCGGCGATGGTGATGACAGTCGTTTTCATAATCGATCACGGTTCGGTTGAGTCGGCAATCACCGCCAACAGAGGTCGTTCTCCGCTACCGGAATCCGCCGATACCACGAATCTAGAGGGCTCACCCGGCTGGCGCAACGCGTGGACCAAGGAATCCTGTGCATTTCCTGCGGCAAGCGGGATGCGCGAGTCTCACGCCTGAAGCCGGGCCAGCCGGGCGGCGAGCTTCTCAGCGTGAGAGCCCCGCCAGTAGATCCGCCCGCAACCGGAACAGCGGAAGAATTCATTGTAGTAGCGCAAGGTGCGCGGCTCATCCACCAACTCCCCGACAACCTCCTCTTTGGTCACCGCATGCACGGCAGCATTGCAGCGGAGGCAACGGCTCCATGGCGCGAGCCGTAAGCAGGAGAATCGCCGGAGCACCTCGTGCGCCTGCTCTTCCGGCCCATCGGAGCGCGGGCAATAGCCGCAGCGCACCACCGAATGCATCAGCAGGCGCCGGTCGCGGGTCAGAAGGGTCCGGTCTTCGGCGATCATGATTTCGAGGAGTCGCTCGTCCGTCGCATCGCGCTCGTAGGCCACATCAATGCCTAACAGGCGCAGGTGGCGGACCAGCGCGCCCAGATGGCAATCGGCGATGAAGCGATCCGACTGACGAGGCTGCAAGCGAGGCGCCGCCGGCAATACCTCCACGGGTGCCGGCACAGGATAGATGACCAACTGAACCGGTGTCGCGACCACGTCTTCGAGGTCCAGCGCACGAACCGCGTCGCCAACAGAATCAAGCCCGGCGATCAAGTCCACCTCGCCGTGGGGGATGCCGCAGGACTCGATGACATCCTTCACGGAAGCCTTTTCGTTGAGCTCGCGACGGACCACCTCCCCACCGCGCCAACGACTGGCTAGAAAGCCACTTAAATCCCCGTGGAAGCACAACTCGACGGCGAACATGACCTAACCTAGATCATTCCCGCAATCCGACCAATGGTTCAGCGAATCGGCCGCTTCCGCCCGCTATCGTCCACGCTCACGTAGGTGATTCCGGTGGAGAAGATCGGCGGGGCGATGGGATTCCGCCGGTCGAAGACTTCGACGCGATAGCTCACGGAGGTCGTTCCCTCGTGTTCCTTGGTGCAGCGGATGTTGAGGATGGTGCCCTGCCTTACGGAGAAGCGGAACTCCACCTTGTCCATTCCGATGGTCACGAACTGGCAATGTGGAAAATCAAGCGAGGCCGCGATCCAGCACGCCTCATCGACCCAAGCCAACAGACGCCCCCCGAAGAGGAAGCCGAAGTGGTTGAGGTCCTCGGGCAGGACGAGGCGGTGCGTTTCCATGGCTCAGCTCACTTCACTTCCAACGACGGCGGCGCTTTTCGGTATCAAATCCGGCATCGATCGACCATTGGCCAGCACCGGTGATGATGAGGACGAAGCAGGGAATCAAATAGAGCACCGCCATTTCCTTGGCTGGACCTGCGCCGGACGCGAAGAACGGCGCGTGGGCATTCGCCTGAAAGGCAGCGACCACCATCGCGAAGCCCAGCACAAAGGCGGCCGGACGAGTTGCCAAGCCGAGGATCAGCAGACCGGCCGCACCGACTTCCGCCCCGATCGTAGCCACCAGGCTGATCGGGCCGCTCATGAAGTTCAGAGGAAAGAGAGCGGGAGCCGGCCACCCCTCCTTGAACTTGTCGAAATTCTGGATCTTCGCCAGCCCGTGGCCGTAAAGCATCATCCAGCCGATCGTCACCCGCAGGAATAGCAGGCCGCTGGAGGCCAGCGGGTCGCGCGTCCCGCAGTCGAAAAAGAACTTCTTCATTCCGCGCTCGGGGTTCCCTCGCTGCCGCGGGGACGGATGATGATGCGCTTGAGACGCTCCTCCCCGCCGGGCGAAACGCTTTCCACCGCGGTGTCATCCACCAGCACGTTATGGACGAGCCGGCGGTAGTAGGCATTGAGCGGCCGCATCTTGAAGGGCTTGCCGCTCGACTTCACGCCCTCGGCCGCAGCGCGGACCTCGGCGGACAGCTTGTCTTCCTGGATCGCGCGGTAGTGCTCGCAATCGATCCGGACGCGCGGTGCCTTGGGGAAATGCTTCCGCAGCACCCGATTCACGAGATACTGTAGGTCGTCCAACCGCTCTCCGTCCTTGCCGATCAGCAGCTCGCTGCGTGGCGTGTGAATCTGCAGGCACGGCTCCTCCTCGCTGTCGATGATCTCGATCTCCACGTGGAAGCCGAGATGGCCCAGCATGGTATCGAGGATCTTCTTCGCTGCCCCAACGGGTGTCATGGCCGTCATCTAACGATCCCAGCGCCCGCCGGTCAATGGCGCGGTCAGCTTGCCGACCATGTCTTTCCAATATCCGAAGCAATGGCGGACAGGCGCGACTTCTCCTCCTCCGTGAAATCGTGAGGCTCCTGCATGCCGACGCCGAGGGTGCCGAGCACCACCGAGCCGTCTGGAGAAAGCACCGGCACGGCGAGCGAGCCGGAGACCTTCGTCTCGCGGGCGTCCGGCCGGGCCACGCCGCCGAGATCCTGCTGGAGATTGCACAGCTCCACCGGCTCGCGGCGCTCGGCAGCCACCCCGGCGATGCCCTTGCCGAAGGGAATCCGCGCGATCTTCGGGAGCAGGAAATCCGGCACGCCGATCTGGACCACCAGGTCAAGCCACTCGCCATCCGCCTTGTGTAGGGTGCCGGTCTGGCAGGCGAAGCTTTCGAGCACGCCGGCGAGCCAAGTCCTCCTACTTTCCGAATTCGCGAAATCCACATTCATGCCGTTTGTTCTTCCGCCCGCTCGAAGGCCCGGCAACAAGGAAATCTTGCCGATACCCGTCTGAGCATGAGATGCATCGGAAAACCCAACATCTGCGGACAGGATTTCGGATTTACACCCCGATCAATGGATTTGAAGTTTCGACTACGTTTGACCTACTAACCCATGAAAACTGTTACTTTGATGACGCTGATGGCAACCGCTTGCCTTGCCACCGGAAAGGATTCCGACTCTTCCTCTGCCACCTCGAAAATCCCTGTGGAAACCTTTGGAAAGCTCCCTGACGGCCGTGAAGCCAAGCTCTTCACTCTGACCAACAAGAACGGCCTGCGCGCCAAGATCACCGACCTGGGCGCGACCATCGTCTCCATGGAGGTCCCGGACAAGGCCGGCAAGCTGGCCGACGTGACCTACGGCTTCGATTCCCCGGAAGGCTACCTTTCCAAGGGCAATCCCTACTTCGGCGCCACCGTCGGCCGCTTCGGCAACCGCATCAAGGACGGCAAGTTCAAGCTGGACGGCAAGGAATACACCCTCGCCAAGAACAACGAGCCGGGCGGCATCCCCTGCCACCTCCACGGCGGCAATGTCGGCTTCAACAAGGTGCTCTGGACCGGCAAGGCCAACGAGGCTTCCAACTCGGTCGACCTCACCTACGTCTCGAAGGACGGCGAAGAAGGCTACCCGGGCACGCTGACCACCAAGGTCACCTACACCCTGACCGACGCCAATGAGCTGAAGTGGGAAGTGTCCGCCACCACCGACGCGCCGACCGTTCTCAACATCGTCCAGCACGCCTATTGGAACCTCAGCGGCGTGCCGAATGAGACAATCAACAACCACATCCTCACCCTGGATGCCGACAAGTATCTGCCGACCGATGCGGGCCTGATCCCGACCGGCAAGCTGGATCCGGTCGCTGGCACCCCGATGGATTTCACCAAGCCGACCCCGATCGGCGAGCGCGTGGGAGCGGACTTCGAGGCCCTCAAGCTCGGCGGCGGTTACGACCACGCGTGGATCCTGACCAAGAAGCCCGGCATCCGTCACGCCGCCACCCTGAAGGATCCGAAAAGCGGCCGCGTGCTGGAAATCTCGACCGACAAGCCGGCGATCCAGTTCTACGGCGGCAATTTCCTCGACGGCACCGTGGCCGGAAAGGGTGGCGTGAAATACGCCCACCGCACCGCCTGCGCGCTGGAGACCGAAAACTTCCCGGACGCGCCGAACCAGCCGTCCTTCCCGACCGCAGTGCTCAAGCCCGGCGAGACCTACAAGCACACCATGGTGCTGAAGTTTTCGGCTGAATAAGACGCCGCGATTCTCCTGATGTGCGCCCCCACAATCGTGGGGGCGCACACAATGGCCACTTGCTAGACGGGTAAGCCGTCGATTCAAATCGCGTTCCTGCTTCCCCAACCTACCTGCCTGACCAACCCAAGATGTTCCTAGAAATCACCTCGTTCCTCGCCGCCACTGGCGGGGCCATTTCCACTGAAGGAATGGCCAAACCGGATCTTCACGTGATCGACTGGACGATCATGGCGATCTACCTCGCCTTCGTCCTCGGCATCGGCTTCGCGCTGAAGAAATACATGAACAGCGCGGAGGACTTCTTCCTCTCCGGCCGTTCGATTCCAGGTTGGGTCTGCGGACTCGCTTTCATTTCCGCCAACCTCGGCGCCCAGGAGCTGCTCGGCATGGCCGCCTCCGGTGCTGAGTACGGGATCATGACATCCCACTTCTACTGGGTGGGTGCCATTCCCGCGATGGTCTTCCTCGGGATCTTCATGATGCCGATGTATTACGGCTCCAAGGCCAAGTCGGTGCCGGAATATCTGAAGATGCGCTATAATGAACCGACGCGCGTCTTCAACTCGGTCTCCTTCGCCTTCATGACGGTGGCCTCTTCCGGCATCTCGATGCACGCGCTGGCAGACCTGATGCACGCGCTGCTGGGCTGGAACTACTATGCCTGCCTTGTCGTTACCTCGGTGATCGTGCTCGCCTACGTGCTCAAGGGCGGCCTGAGCTCTGCGATCTACAATGAGGTGCTGCAGTTCTTCATGATCGTCTTCGGTATCGCCCCGCTCGCCTACATCGCGCTCAAAGACGTGGGTGGCTGGGACGGCCTGACGGCGAAGCTGCAGGCATCTCAACATCTTGGCGAAGGAGCCATGCACTCGTGGGCACAGACCGGCGGCACGGATAACCCGATGGGCGTGCAGTGGTACGGCATCCTCTTCGGTCTCGGCTTCGTGCTCTCCTTCGGCTACTGGACCACGAACTTCGCAGAAGTGCAGCGCGCACTGGCCGCCAACTCGATGGGGGCCGCCCGCCGCACTCCGATCATCGGCGCCATCCCGAAGATGCTCTTCCCCGCCATCGTCATCCTTCCCGGCATGATCGCCTGGGCCCTGACCAGCGATGCGAATCCGGGCTACTCGATCCCGCTCAAGGAAGGCGCGCCGAACTACAACCAGGTGCTGCCTTCGATGATCTTCCACTACTTCCCGAACGGTCTGCTGGGGCTCGCGCTCACCGCGCTGATGGCTTCCTTCATGTCCGGTATGGCGGCGAACGTCACGGCCTTCAACACCGTCTGGACCTACGACCTCTACAAGACCATGAAGCCAAACCAGACCGACAAGCAGCTGCTCAGCATGGGCAAGTATGCGACGGTCTTCGGCATCGTCGCCGCCATGGGCTTCGCATTGGTGGCCTCGAGGTGGAATAACATCATGTCGATCCTGCAGCTCGTGTTCGGCTTCGTGAATGCGCCGCTGTTCGCGACCTTCCTGCTCGGCATGTTCACCCGCCGCTCGAATGGCGTCGGCTCCTTCTGGGGCCTGGTGATCGGCACCTCCACCGCGGTGCTCTTCCACGGCGCAACCTTCGCCACCAACAACGCCTTCGGCGTGAAGGGCGGCTGGCTCGCCCTGATCGGCGTCCCTGCTGAAAAGCTCATCCAGTATCCGAAGGAGATGTCCCAGAACTTCTGGATCGCCATCGTGGCCTTCAGCACCACCTTCCTGGTGAATGCCGTGCTCTCGATGGCGACCAAGCGCACCAAGTCCGATGAGGAACTCCGCGGTCTCGTCTACTCGCTCACGCCGAAGCACGTGGATGAGAACGAACCCTGGATCCTCCGCCCTGCCGTTCTCGGCTCCATCGTGATGGTCGCCGTGATCGTCCTGAACTTCATCTTCTGGTAAGAACCCGAACCCCACACCACCATGGATCTCCGACTTCCTATTGGCTACGTCTTCACGATCTACGGCGTCATGCTTACGGGCTACGGTGCCTTTACCAAGAGCGACGCGATGTATGCCAAGTCACTCGGCATGAACATCAACCTCATCTGGGGCGTGATCATGCTCGTCTTCGGCCTCGTGATGCTCTTCTTCGCGAAAAAGGCCGGCAAGGGCGCCTGAACCGCCTGCCAAGCCCGCCCATCTCCGGGGCCAATTCCGCCGCCGCGCATCTCGCGCAAACCGGCTGGATTGGCCCCGTTTTCTTGCCCACCCGCGGTGCCCGGGCCGCACGGGAATCGTCCAAATCCGGCGAGATCGGTCCGGGAGCTCGCAAACGCCAGCCACGGCTTCATGCACGAGTCCAGTAAGTCCAGTATCCTATACATACAGGAATACTGGACTTCACCAACCGGCAGGATGCTCACGGGCGGCTCAGTCCCGGGCCATTCGAGCCCGTCCCCCAAACAGGTTTTCTGCGGACACCTTTCACCTTTGCCAAACCCCGGGATTTCATCACCCTTGGGGCCGGCACGGGCCGCCACGGTTAGTTGCCACCTCCCTGATCGCCTCCGAGAGCCCCGGCCAGCGATTCTTTTCGTCCATGTCCCTCGACCTCGCCACGACCCTGACTGATCTCGCCGCCGACGCTGCCGCCGGCCTGAAGGAACAATTCGGCTGCGATGCCACCGTCACCGCCGCCGCGCCTGGCCGCGTCAACCTGATCGGTGAACACATCGACTACTGCGACGGCTTCGTGCTGCCCTTCGCGATCGACCGCTACATCGTGATGGCGGCCGCGCTGAATGGCACCAATGAGGCCCGCGTGGCCACCGCCCTTGGCGGCGAGCCGGCGATCCTGCCGCTCAACGTGAAGCAAGAAGTCACCGCACCGAAGTGGGCGAACTACCTGCGCGGCGTCTTCCAAGGTTTCCAGGACCGTGGCCATCACATCCCGGGCTTCGACGCCTACATTCTTTCCTCCGTCCCCGGTGGTGCCGGACTTTCCTCCTCCGCCGCGCTCGAGTGCTGCGTGGCCACCCTGCTGGAAGGCCTGCTCGACACGGTGCTGGATACCAAGGAGAAGGCGCTCCTTTGCCAGAAGGCGGAGCACGATTTCGCCGGCGTGCCCTGCGGCATCATGGACCAATTCGCCTCCGCCTTCGGCAAGGCGAACCGCCTCATCCTCATCGACTGCCAGACCGGCGAGCCGGAGCTGGTGCCTTTCGAAAATCCGGACCTCACCGTGCTCATCGCGAACACGATGGTACACCACGAGCTCTCCGACGGTGGCTATGCGGCCCGCCGCAAGAACACCGAGGACGGCCTCGCCGTGATCGGCAAGAAGTCGTGGCGCGATGCCACCCTCGCCGATGTGGAAACGAACTGGGACGCCATGGGCGACCCGGTCAATCGCCGTGCCCGCCACGTGGTCGGCGAGATCGCCCGCACCGTCGCCGCCGCGGAAGCGCTGGCGAAGAATGATTTCGAAGCGCTGGGACCGCTCATGGCCGCCAGCCATGACTCACTGCGCGATGACTTCGAGGTGAGCTGCGAGGAGCTCGACCTGATGGTGGACATCGCCCGCGCCATCGGCCGCAACGGCGGCGTCATCGGTGCCCGCATGACCGGCGGCGGCTTCGGCGGCTCCACCGTCACCCTCTGCGAATCCGGCAAGGCCACCGAAATCGCGGCGACTCTCGCGGAGAAGTATCGCGAAGCGACCGGCATCACCGCGCAGATCTTCGCCTCCCGCCCGTCGCAAGGCGCACACGTGCTCTGAGCCTTTCCATCCCGGTCCACGCCCGATCCCATTCACAAAGAAGCCCGGCACTCATCGTGCCGGGCTTTTTTGTTAGAGGAGCTTAGAGGAAGGAAGAATGGAAAATCACCAATCATCAATCCTCCAATCATCAATCAGACTGCCTAAAGAAAGGACCGCTGACGCCACAAGCGGATCGCCAGGGTCAAATGGTTGCTTTTCTCGAACGGGGCCAGAACAAGTCGGGAACCAACTTCGATCTTCCAAACACTTCGATTGGTGATTGGAAGATTGACGATTGGTGATTCGCGCCCCGCGCGCTCACAGCTTCTTGATGCGGATCGAGCGGAACTCGACCTTGTCACCGTGGTCCTGGAAGACGATGTGGCCCTTCTTCGCCTTGTTGAAGAATTCCCAGCCCTTGAACTTTGACTTGTCCAGCAGCGCCTTGAAGTCGTCCGTGGTGGTGTCCACGTCGGCGGTCACGGTGCCATTGAGATAAAGCGTCACCTTGGTGCCCTTGATCACCAGACGGCTCTCGTTCCACTCGCCCACGGGCTTCGACCACTCCGGCTTGCCCGGGATGATGTCGTAGAAGCCACCGGCCACGTTGCCCTTTTTGGTTTCATGGGCGTACTTGTGGCCCGGCTTGTCGAAGGAATCGAGGATCTGGTACTCGGGACCGCTGATCCAGGGATAGTCGTGGTCCTCGGTGGAGCGCCAGATGATGCCGGAGTTGCCCTGGTCCGCGATCTTCCACTCGCAGCGGAAATCGAAGTCGGCGAACTCGTCATCCGTGATCAGGTCACCGCCACCACCGGCTGTGAGCACGATCGCTCCGTCCTGGACCTTCCACTGGTCCTTCGGCTCCTTTTGCTTGTAGGAGCGCCAACCCTTGAGGGTCTTGCCGTCGAACAGGAGCTTGAAGCCCTCACGCTTCTCTTCAGGCGAAAGTTCATTGGGGGCGGAAAACGCGGGCACGGCCATGGCGAGCAGAAGCAAGATGGATTTCATCGGTCAAAGTTACGGCGTTAGCACACGCCGGGTTTAGGGCGAGTGCGTCATCCGGGGATACTTCGGGAACTCATGCCCCCTTCCCCACCGGCTCCCAGACCGATTCCTCCGGCTTCTTTCCGGAGATCGTCTCCAGCAACTTCAGGATGAGCTCATTCTGCTCCATGCCTGCCTGCTTGGCTGCCGCCTCGAAAGCCGGGCCGGTCGCCTTCATCAGCGCGACGAGGTCGAACCGCCATTTCCCATCTTCCTTCCGGAAGTGGAACTTCAAGGGGACCGCTTCACCTCCGATCAACGCGGATCCCGTGGCCCGTTCTCCGGACACGGCAATGTCGTCCGCCAGCTCCGTGCGGATCACCCCGTCCTTGCCGATCCAGTCCTCCTTCACGGCATGAACGAAGATCGACGTCCCCGTCGCCTTGCGCAGTTCCCCGGCAGGCACCCGGTGACGCATCGTCAATACCTGAACGCGATTGACCATCGATAGCCCCTCCACAGTTTTGCGATCGGCCTCAAGCGCCCAATCCACATACTCCTGATAGGCGTCGATCGTTCCTTTGGTCACCCAACCCGCGGCGTCCTCCCCCTTCTGCGCAAGGATGGCTGCCTTGTAACCCTTGAACGCCGCCAGCACGTCGTCCTTCTCCTCCGCCAACACGCAGGGAGCCATCGCCACGAAAGCCGCCGTCATCAGGAATCTCGTCATGGGATCAGCAAGGCGGATCCGCAGTGAGGCGTCAAGACACGTCAACAATTCTCAAGAATCACTGTGAACAAATCTGGCTTCTGGCTCTGGAAGACCGATGGATTCAGCCACAATCGGTGTTGATAACTTGGGAATAACCATCACGAAACAACCGCTTCAAATCCATGCTGGAACTCGTGTTTCACCTCTGCCATCTATCGAGCAATGAGCTTCCGACTTCACTCACCCGCCGACAGTTCCGAGCTGTCAGCCCTCGTTCGCAAGGGCATCCGCGAGGCAGATCCCGCTGACGTGGGACCGCGGGATTGGGTGCCGGTGAACTTGGCACTGGAGGATGATGATGGCACGGTCATCGGTGGCCTCTACGGGGCGACCATGTGGCGGTGGCTGATGATCGATGGCCTGTGGGTGGCGGCGGAGCACCGCGGCAAAGGCCTTGGTCAACAATTGCTAGAGGCTGCGGAGGAAATGGCCATTGAACGCGGCTGCATCGGGTCGTGGCATGGCACCTTCGATTTCCAAGCCCGCGACTTCTATGAGGCGCACGGATATGAGGTTTTCGCCAAGCTACCGGGCTTCCCTCCGGGACATACGCACTACCATCTCCAGAAGAGCTTCCAAAGCACAACGGAGTGAACTCCGCGGATCCGGATCGCGTGCCTAGCTTTCGGGGACCCGCCGATTCTCCCGGGCATCGATCGCCTCCTGAATCTGGTGCGGATTTACACCGAGCAAGCCGATTTTGAATCCGGCCCGTCGCAAAACCCAGGCTGCTGAAGCACCGACCGTGAGCAAAACCACCATCCCCACCAACGGTATCATGGAAAAAAATCCTACCACGGCAGCAGCCACCCAGCCTTTGAGGCGATTGACGAGTTGGACAACGCAACCGAGTGAAAGAATCAAAACGGCAACCCACAAGACTTCCACGTATTCCCAGGGAATCTTGCTGCTCAAAACATAAAGGATCAGTTGTCCGAGGAAACAGAGGAGAACGCGGCGCTGGGACTCAGCAATGAGTCGAAGCTCGACGAGATTGAAGGCAGCCTCCACCGGGCGATCAAACTCCGACCGGCTACTGGCAGGAGTCTGATAGGGATTCTCGGACATCACCTGAACGGTGAAGCCTCTCCTACCAAACCACGCCGGGAGATGTCGAGCGTGGTGCCTTGGACTTCAGGCCCTGACACGAAGAAAGGGGGCACATGAATGCCCCCCTTCTTAAATACTTGCGATCTGTTAGCCCGGCTCAGCCAAGCACATCCTCCATCGCATCGATGAGCTCCTGCATGGTGGCTTCGGTTTCGTTGCCCATGTTGGAGATGCGGAAGGTGGTGCCCTTGATCTTGCCGTAGCCGCCGTTGATCAGGAAGTTGTGCTTCGTCTTGAGCGCCTTGATGAAGCCAGAGAGGTCGAAGCCCTCGGGCGTCTTGAAGCAGGTCAACGCGGTGGAGCGGAAGCCTTCCGGCGCGAAGTGCTCGAAGCCGCGCTTGGCACCCCAGGCGTGAATCATCGCATTGGTCTTGGCGTGGCGAGCGAAGCGGTTGGCCAGGCCTTCCTTCTCGATCTCGCCGAGGATGTACTGAAGCCCGTAGAGGATCGAGATCGCGGGGGTCGACGGCGTGTTGTTCGCGGCGGCGTTCTTGGCGAACTCGATGAAGTCAAAGTAGTATCCGCGGTTTGGCGTGCCCTTGGCGCGCTCCATGCCGGCTTCGGAGACGGCGAAGACACAGAGGCCGGGCGGCAAGGCGAGCGCCTTCTGGACGCCGGCCAGCATCACGTCGATGCCGTTCGCGTCCATGTCCACCGGCACGGTGGAGAGCGACGACACGGTGTCGACGATGAGCATCGTGTCCGGGAAGGACTTCACCACCTTCGAGATCGCGGCGAGGTCATTGAGCACGCCGGTCGAGGTTTCGCTGTGGATGAAGGTGACGGTGTCGAAGCCACCTTCGGAGAGCTTGGCGCGGACGACCTCGGGGTCGATCTGCTGGCCCCACTCGACCTGCACGGAATCGGCCTCGTAGCCGCACTTCTTGGCGACATCGAGCCACTTGTCCGAGAAGGCGCCGCAGCAGAGGCTGAGGACCTTCTTGCGGGCGAGGTTGCGCAGGGCACCTTCCATCACGCCCCAGGCGGAGGAGGTGGAAACGAAGACCGGGCGAGAGGTGCCGAAAATGGCCTGGAGGCCGGGCTGGAGCGAGGCGTAGAGGGCTTCGAACTCGGAGCCGCGGTGACCGATCATGGTGCGGGACATCGCCGCGAAGGTCTCGGGCGAAACATCGATCGGGCCGGGGCTGAACAATTTGGGCGAGGACATGGCGGCGGGGAAAGTAGGCGCGGACGGCGGATCGCCAAGGGCGAAGCGTGTCGCAAATGAGGGAGAAGTGCTGGAGGCTCTTTCGTAACGGAGGGGCT
>Ga0307406_10000840_pt1 | contig 17247 bp, 12 predicted proteins | sample 322Cmetagenome_3_FD_203706 | JGI IMG/M metagenome (GOLD analysis project Ga0307406, IMG submission 203706) | Maize rhizosphere microbial communities from greenhouse at UC Davis, California, United States - 322HYB-C-2 | ecosystem: Host-associated > Plants > Roots > Rhizosphere > Soil | place...
CCCGCGCAACAGCATGTCGCTGCCTAACGTGGCGTACCAGGTGGTCCTCGGCTGGGCGAACACCCAGACCCGCCGCCTCGAGGCCCAGGCGCTCATCCCCATGCTCGGCGAAACCCCCGTGGAGCTCGGCCTCGCGGGTCGCGAGGAGGAGATGCTGAATCGCCTGCGGGCCGTCGAGCTGTATCAGTCGCTGTTCCGTGCGTCGTTTCCCGATGAGCCATCGCCGATTACGTTAGGCAACGTCACCAAGGCCATCGCAACCTTCGAGCGCACATTCGTGTCCGGCGACTCGCCGTACGACCGGTTCGAGCGCGGCAACACCGGCGCGCTGTCCGACGCCGCCCAGCGCGGCGAGGCACTGTTCCGAAGTGATCGACTCAAGTGCGCGCAGTGCCACAGCGGTGTGATGTTCACCAACGCGGCACGATGGGTTGGGTCGACGACCCCCGGGGACCCTGAATTCTTCAACACGGGCTTGTACAACCTGGGCGGCGCCGGCGCCTACCCCGCCCCGAACACTGGGCTGCAAGCGATCACTGGCGTCGCGTCCGACATGGGCAAGTTCAAGGTGCCGTCGCTCAGGAACATCGAGGTGACGTTCCCGTACATGCACGACGGAACGGTGGCGACGCTGTCGGACGCAATCGACCACTACGCAGCCGGCGGACGCACGATCACGGGCGGGGCCAATGCCGGAGTCGGGAGCGCCAACCCGTTCAAGAGCGCGCTGATCGGAGGGTTCACCATCACCGCCGCCGAGAAGTCCGATCTCGTTGCGTTCCTGCGCTCGCTCACCGATTCGACGTTTCTGACGGACCCGCGATTCTCCAATCCGTGGATCGTCAAGTAGTGTCATGGCGGCGACGCCTAACACGGTGGTCGATAGAGCGCCCCGGGAATCCACCACTCCTCCATCACCTGCATCGCGTCCGTGCGGTAAACGGAATCGTCGGAGAACGCGAGCTGCTCGAGCGCGGCTACCACGGCCTCTTCCTGCTCCCGCGTCAGTGACGCGAGTCTCGGCGGATCCCGGTCGGGCGGGCGCAGCGACCAGAGCAGGCCGTCGATCGCCATCGTCCCCGGGGCGTTGCTGGCGATGTGTCGGAGGGCATAGTCGATCAGGCGCGGGAGATAGTGCCGCCACGACGCGGCGTCGAGGAAGTTGAGGCCGTTGAACGCGAACGTCTCCAAATAGCGATCCGTGGGCTCGTCGATGGCGGCATCGTAAGGCGGCGGCTCGTCGTAGCTGTCGAGCGCGTCACCGCCGCGCAGTGTGATAGGCGGAACTGCCTCGAGGTCCGCCTTGAAGGCGTCGAAGGCCCGCATGCGGATCGCTTCCCGGGCGGCCGTCATGACAATCCCCTCCCCCCTCCGGTAAATTTCGTCCTCCCACAATCGCCCCATCAGCCACGCGTCATGATGAAACGCCCTACGTTCGCGTTCGGGCTCTTTTTGGCCACGCTCCCGATCGCCTCCTTCGCGCAGAGCGCGCCCACCCCCGCGAACCGCGATTCCGGTGCGAGCGCGCCGGTCGATCTGTCCGCCGCCAAACCCGGCCGCGATCCCAATCAACCCATCGACTCGGCCTATACCGCGAAGATCAAGGAGTACACGACCGAGCCGTTCTTCCTGTCGCCGCTCGTGGACTACCTGCCGGCCAGCAAAACGGTGCCGACGCCCAAGGCCGTGTTGGGCGACATCGCCGGCGCGCCGACCAAGCTGCCGTACTCGAAGGAAGTCTACGAATACATGCGAGCGCTCGCGAAGGCGAGCCCGCGCGTGAAGGTCTACTCGATAGGCACCACAGAAGAAGGGCGCGAGATGATCGCGGTCGCTGTCGCGTCGGAGGAGCTCATCGCGAAGCTGGACGAGAACAAGGCCAAGCTCGCGAAGCTCGCCGATCCGCGCGCGATCAACATGGACGACAAGGTGGCCGAGGAGATCGCGGCCAGCGCGGCACCCGTCTACTACATCACGGGGACGATCCACTCGCCCGAAGCCGGCGCGCCCACGGCGCTCATGGAGCTCGCCTATCGGCTCGCGGTGGACGAGAGCCCCTATATAAGGAATATCCGCGACAACCTCATCACGCTCATCACGCCGATCGTGGAAGTCGATGGCCGTGACCGCGTGGTCGACGTGTTCAATTGGAAGATGAAGCACCCGGGCCAGACCGTGCCGCCGCTCATCTATTGGGGCAAGTACGTCGCGCACGACAACAATCGTGACGCGATGGGCATGACGCTCAAGCTCACACAGAACGTGCTCAACACGTACGTCGACTGGAAGGCGCAGGTCATCCACGACCTGCACGAGTCGGTGCCCTTCCTTTACGACAACACGATCGGCGACGGGCCGTTCAACGCGTGGATCGACCCGCTACTCACGAACGAGTGGCAGATGATCGGCTGGAACAACGTGCAGGAGATGACGCGCTTCGGCATGCCGGGCGTGTTCGCGCACGGCACGTTCGACACGTGGTCGCCGGGCTACCTCATGTTCATCGCGGCGACGCACAACGGGATCAGCCGTCTCTACGAGACGTTCGGCAACGGTGGCACGGCCGAGACGGTGGAGCGGACGCTGTCGCCGAGCGAGACGGAGCGGACGTGGTATCGCCAGAACCCGCCGCTGCCGCGCGTGAAGTGGAGTCTCCGCAACAACAACAACTACGAGCAGACGGGATTGCTCGTCTCGCTCAGTTACTTCGCGAACAACAAGCGGCAGTTCCTCGAGAACTTCTATCAGAAGAGCAAGCGGTCGGTGACGAAGGCGAAGGTCGAGGGGCCGGCGGCGTACGTGCTGCCGGCGGACGACCGTCGTCCGGGCGCGCAGGCCGAGCTGCTCAACGTGCTGCGGAAGCAGGCGGTGGAGATCTCGCGCGCGACCGCGCCGTTCACCGTGACGGCGAGCTCACACGCGAGCGCTCGGCACGGGGCGCGCCCTGCCGCGGATTCGGCCACGAAGGCGGATACGGCCACGACGACGACCACGCGGACATTCCCGGCCGGCAGCTACGTCGTGCGCATGGACCAGCCCTATTCGCGGATCGCCGACGCGCTGCTCGACTACCAGTACTGGTCGCCTAACGATCCGCAGAAGAATCCCTACGACGATACCGGCTGGACGTTCCCGGAAGGGTTCAACGTGCAGGCGGTGCGCGTGACGGACGTGAAGGTGCTCGACGCCCCGATGGAGCGGGTGACCGGCGAGATTCGCTCGCCGGGTGGTGTGACCGGCACCGGGACGGTGTTCGCGATCAACCATAACGCCGACAACGCGCTTGTGACCCTGCGCTATCGATTAGCGAAGGCCGACTTCCAGGTCGCGGAGGAGTCGTTCGAGGCTGCGGGCAAGCGCTTTGCTCGCGGGTCGTTCGTGGTGAAGGGCGTGCCCCAGGCGGACCTCGACAAGGCCGCGAAGGAGCTTGGCGTGCCGGTGGTTGCGCTGCCCGCAGCGCCTAACGTCAAGATGCACGCGGCACGTGCGGCGCGCGTTGCGATCCTGCACACCTGGCTCGGCACGCAGACCGAGGGGTGGTGGCGTCAGGCGTTCGACCAGCTATCGATTCCGTTCGCCTACATCAGCACGCAGGACGTCGCGAAGAATCCGAACCTGAACGCGAAGTACGATGTCATCCTCTTCCCGCCCACGAGCGGAAACGGCACGGCGATCATTCAGGGGATGCCGATGTGGCGGAACCCGGTGCCGTGGAAGAATACGCCGGAGACGCCGAACATCAGCACCCTCGCGCAGACCGACGACATGCGCCCGGGCCTCGGCTGGCAGGGGCTGGAGAATCTGGAGTCGTTCGTGGCAAAGGGCGGCGTGCTCGTGGGGGTGACGAACACGGCGGAGTTCGCGGTGCAGTTCGGCCTGACGAACGGCGTGACCGCGAACACCGCGAAGAGCAACTCGGTGGTAGGGAGCCTCCTGCGTACGAAGCTCGTGGATGAGACGAGCCCGATCGTCTACGGCGTGTCCGACAGCCTCGCCGTGTACAGCGATGACGGCGGCAGCTTTTCGGTGTCGAGCACGCGTGGTGGACGCGGTGGGTTCGGTGGTGGGAGCGGGAACGGTCGTGCGACCGGGCGCGGGACGGCGGACGATCCCGACGTGACGCAGGGACGTCAGGCGGATCCGAAGTTCGAGGCGCCCCCGCGCGCGACGGTGCAGCCGTGGCAGGCCGCGCCGATCACCGACGATCAGCTGCGGAGCCCGATCAACATCATTCCGCCGGATCAGCGTCCGCGCGTGCTGCTGCGTTTCGCGGACCAGAAGGAGCTGCTCGTGTCGGGCCTGCTCGATGGTGGCAGCGATATCGCGCAGCGCCCGGTGGTGGTGGACGTCCCCATGCAGAAAGGGCACGTGGTGCTGTTCGCGAACAATCCGCTGTGGCGGGGTGAGACGATTGGGAGCTATGCGCTCGTGTTCAACACGATGTTGAACTGGGACAATCTCAACGCGGGGCGGAAGCTGGACGAGAAGTAAGACGGGGGCCAGCCATCACTCTCCTTCCACGGCACCACAGCCTCCCCTGTTGGGATCACGTGATGCAGGTTAGTCGAGTGTTACCTCTCTCCTCGGACTACTCTGTTACCTATGTCCCCGCCGTTATGGAACATTGCTCGCCGTGGGCGGCCAAAGATTGATGCGTGAATCCGGCGCGCAAGCCGCGAAGCGCCTTCAATGGCGGCAGGAAATCCTCATCTTCTTGGCCACGCTTCTGCTCCTGTTGTGGCTGCTCGCCGTGAATGGCGCGCCTTTCTACGCCGCCGACAGCGCAAGCTATCTCCGGGGCGGCGCGTTCGGATTTCACACCGGCTTGCTGATGGTTCAGGACTGGTGGCAATCGCTGTTCGGAGCGACGCCGGCGGCAGGCGGTTCGAGCCCGGAATCCGCCGTCGCGGGCGCGATCGCAAGCGCTGGCGGTGCGCGTTCGATCATCTACAGCCTCTTCACTTACGTATTGCGATTTCCGGGGGCGACTTTGCTCGGCGTGGCGGTGGCACAGGCCGCTGCCGTGGCGTTGACCCTGAGCTCGCTGCGGAGCATGATGGCGGCCGACATCGCGCTATCGGCGAGCCTAACGACCGGCGCTGCCGTGGCGCTTTTGACTTCTGCATCCTGGTACGCGGCCTATGCAATGCCCGACATACTTGCCGGGGTCACCATCGCCGGCGCGCTTGCGCTCACCGTGTTTTTCGATCGTGCTCCGTTCACGCTGCGCCTGACGTTGGTGGCGCTCGTGGCGTTCTGCATTACGACACACAGCAGTCATCCGCTCGTCGGCTTCGGCACGCTTGTTACCGGTGGGGCGGCCCATTTTTGGCTGCACCGAGGAACTAGAACGGATGCTCTTCGCAAGGTCATCTGGTTCGCAAGTCCGATGGTGGTCGGCGCGGCGGCGTTACTGTGCGCGTCCTACGCCGCATTCGGCGAGGCCAGTCTTGCGCCGAAGAGATATCCGATCCAGCTGGCTCGGTCGGTCGCCGACGGTCCTGGCGCCTGGTACCTGCGCGATCATTGCGCGACCGAGCATTACGCCATCTGCGAGATCTATGGGCCGAACCCCCCGAGAAAGGTTAACGACTTCCTGTGGGGGCCAAACGGAGTCCGCCTCCGCGCGACGCCGGAGCAGATGGACCGCATCCGTGCCGAGGAAAGCATCATCGTACGCCGAGCGGCGATGGCCTATCCGGCCGAGCAAATCCGCCGATCCGTCCGCAACAGCTTCGCGCAATTCTTCGAGTTCGGTCTTCACGGGCTGGTCTTTGGGGGAAGGATGGTCGCGGGCGAAGACCCGTTCGTCATTCAACGCTCAACTGACAAGCCGGGACTACGAAAGGTGGGCGAGGCGATCATCTACGCAGGGTTCTTTGGCGCTGTCGTGCTGCTCTGGATTCTTCGGCGACGGCTGACGCGAACCGAAATTGCTGCGATTTCGGTTGCCGTTGCCGGGCTGGCCGCAAACGCAATCGTCTGCGGAGTGCTGTCCGCCGTGACCGATCGCTACCAGGGCCGCGTCTCGTGGGTGCTCCCGGCCTTGGTGATCATCATCGCCGCGCGGATCTGGAGTGAAAGCCGATCCGCAGCGATGCGGCCAAGCTAGCCGTCGGATGGCACTCGCTTCGCGAGCGCTCTATTTGATTCGCTTGCAGCTCAACTCTATGCGTTAGGCAGCTACCGACATGGTCGAGTCAGATAGCGAATGCCGCCGACCAACACGGATCAGTTGAACAATCCGGGTTACGGTCGCGTGATGGTCCAAGTGACTTGCACGGAACCGGTCACGCCGTTCACCGCATCTGTCTCGGGGGCGGGATAGTTCGAACTGCCCTGCAGCACTTTCTGCCCGATCGTCGTGGCTCGCTGCTGGTAGGTCTCCTGATCGTGGTGCCCGAGTTCCGCCCGCTGCACCGGCGATCCCATGCCCGCCGCCGTCGGACATGCGGCAGTGATTCGGTAGACAAGTTGGTTCGTGCTATCGCGCTCGAATTCCACGGCGAAGAGTCCCGGACCCGAAACCGTTCCAGACGTCGTCTGACCGTTGCTGGTCTCCCGAACGGTCCCAACGCAATCAGCCACGCCATTCTTGACGCCGACGGTCACCTGCTCGTGGAACTGCGATGCGGAGCCGTTGATGGTGTTACTCCAGGAAAATTGCCCCGAGTACAGGTAGGCGTAGTTGCAGGAGACGACCTTCACCTGGCACGGCGGCGTCTGCGTCGGCGTCTGCGCGCCTGCGGAGGAGGGCGCGTACGGAGGGAGCGCAACGATGATGAGTAGGAAGGCGAGGCGCGCTGGGAGGCTCACGGGAGGTCCCCGCTGAAGAGGCAGCAAACGTACAGCTCGATAGCTCACGTGTCGACAGCCCGGTAGCATCAGGTTGACGATCCAGAGACTCGGAGCCTGTACAACCCAGCGGTCGGACGCCGGCCTGTGATGCGGCGACGGCCGAAGAGGGCGCAGCCTAACGTTCCGTTGCAGCGTCGGGCGATTCTCGGAAGCTCGCTACGCTCGCGTTGGTTGACCCTCACCCGCAGCTGAACTCTGGCGTTAGGCGATACACGACCAGCCGGTGTGACCATCGATGACCCCGCACGCAGACGCGCGGAAACATCCGTCTGCTGAGTCTCGTACGACGGTGACCGCGTCGTCCGATCCGGCGATGGTGCTCCTCTGGTTGACATTCTTCTAGAGGGGACGATACTCAGGTAGAATGTCTACTAGTGGGCTGTCATTCCCACCTGCCTCTCCCCGCACCGATGCACCTGGCCATCCGCGACGTCTCCAAGACGTACACCAACGGCGTACGCGCGCTGCGTAGCGTCAACCTCGACATCCCACGCGGGATGTATGGCCTCCTCGGGCCCAACGGCGCCGGCAAGTCGACGCTGATGCGCACGATCGCCACGCTGCAGGAGCCGGACACCGGCTCCATAACGCTGGGCGACTCCGGGTCGGCCCCGGGGCAGGCCATCGACGTAGTGCGCGAGAAGGACCGCGTGCGCCGCACGCTCGGCTACCTGCCCCAGGAGTTCGGCGTATACCCGAGCGTGAGCGCTGAACGGCTGCTCGACCACTTTGCGGTGCTCGAAGGCTTCAACCACCGAGCCGAACGCCGCCGCGTCGTCGAGGCGCTGCTCCGGCAGACCAATCTGTGGGACGTCCGCCGCGAGCGACTGGGCGGCTACTCCGGCGGCATGCGCCAACGCTTCGGCATCGCCGTCGCGCTCCTCGGCGGCCCGTCGCTCATCATCGTCGACGAGCCCACCGCCGGGCTCGATCCCGCCGAGCGTGTGCGCTTCCTCAATCTCCTCAGTGAGATCGGTGAACAGGCGGTCGTGATCCTCTCGACACACATCGTCGAGGACGTCGCGGAGCTGTGCAGCCGTATGGCCGTCATCGACAAGGGCAAGATTCTACTCGAGGCCGAACCAATGGCCGCGATCGCCGCGCTCCGCGGACGAGTGTGGCGGCGCCTCATCTCAAAGGCCGAGCTGCCCGATGTCGAGCGCCGCCATCGCGTGATCTGCACCAAGCTCCTGGCAGGCCGAACGCTCGTCCACGTGTATGCCGAGTCGCTGCCGGGACCTGAGTTCGACGCAGTAGAGCCAGATCTCGAGGACGTGTACTTCAGCGTCATGGCCAGCCACCAGGGTGCAGGCGCCGAGGCGGCGAACGGAGCGGCGTCGTGATGCTCGGCGAGGTCTTCCGCTTCGAGGTCGGGTACCGGGTGCGCCAGCTGTCGACCTGGGTGTACGCGCTCGTGCTCTTCGGCGTCCCGTTCCTGATGATGCACGCGATCAACGGCAGCAGCCAATACCTCAACGCGCCGGAGATGGTCGCGAACGCGTCGGCGGTGCTTGGCGGCATCGGGATGCTCGTGACGGCAGGGATCTTCGGCGACGCTGCCGCGCGCGATGTGCACTGGCGCATGCACGCTCTCTTCTACACCTCGCCGCTGCGCGAATCGCACTACCTCGCCGGACGCTTCCTCGCCGGGCTCGCGGTCAACGCGGTGTTGCTCCTGGGCATCCCGTTAGGCTTGCTGCTCGCGTCCGTGATGCCGTACATGGAGGCCGGGAAGTTCGGCCCGGTGCAAGTGGCCGCGTACGTACAGACCTACGTGCTCGTGCTGCTCCCGAACCTCGTCGTGATTGGGACGTTCATGTTCGCCGCCGCGGCGCTCACACGGCAGGCACTGGCGACCTACGCCGGCGGCATTGCGCTGTACGTTCTGGGTACAGTTGCCGGTAAGCTGACCGATGGTTTGCCGAACAAGGTGCTGTCCGCGCTCGTCGACCCGTTCGGCGCGGGTGCAGTGGCGCTGACCACTCAGTACTGGACGCCAGTCGAATCCAATGCGCGGCTCATCGGGTGGCCTAACGTCCTGCTCTGGAATCGAGCGCTGTGGCTGGGCGTCGCCGTGGGGGTTTTCGCATTGCTCGTCGCGCGCTTCCGCTTCGCGCACCCGCGCGCGGCGTTGCGACGACGTTGGTGGCGCCGACGGGCGGTGGTCGACACTGCGCCTGACCGCCTCGCCCCGATCGAGGTAACGCAGGCGGGAGCCGCGCGCCGTTCGTTTTCCGCAGCGGCGCACGTCAGGCAGACAATGGCCGTCGCCGCGCGCGCCTGGCGCGAGATCGCGCTGACGCGATCGTTCCTCGTGATTCTCGCTGGTGCGCTTGCTTTCACCTTCACATTCGGATGGGAAGTCGGCGCCGAGGTCTTCGGGACTTCGACCTGGCCTGTCACGCATCTCATCGCAGGCACGGTGCTGAGCTCCGCCCTTGGCCCGGTGATGGCGCTGCTCATCGCGATCTTCGCCGGTGAGCTCGTGTGGCGCGAGCGCGAAGTCGGGATGGGCGACATCGCGGCGGTCGCGCCGGTGCCTAACGTCGTCGCGCTGCTCGGCCGGTTTCTCGCTCTCGTCGCGATGCTCGTGACGCTTCAGGTGGTGCTGATGGGCGCCGGCGTCCTGCTCCAGGCGATCCGCGGCTACTACCGCTTCGAGCTCGGCGTGTACATCGAGCTCCTCTTCGGGATCAAGCTCGTCGACTACGTGCTTCTTGCCGTGCTGGCAATGGCGGTGCACGTCATCGTGAACAACAAGTATCTCGGACATCTCGTCGTCGTGCTCTACTTCGCGTCGACGCAGGTGTCGGGCCTCATTGGCCCCCGCCATCGGATGCTCACCTACGGGTCGGATCCGGGGTGGGTGTGGTCCGACCTCAATGGGCTTGCGCCGTTCCTCTCGGGGCTCGTCTGGTTCAAGCTATACTGGGCGGCGTGGGCGCTGCTGTTCGCAGTGCTCGCGAGCCTCTTCTGGGTACGCGGGCGCGAACAGGGCGTAGGGCAGCGGTGGTCCCTCGCCAGGCAGCGTTTCCGGGGGCCGATGATGCGCGTCGCAGCGGTCGCGGCGCTCCTCATCATAACGTTGGGCGGCTTCGTGTTCTACAACACGAACGTGCTCAACGAGAACCGCTCGCCTAACGACATTGCCGCCGAGCGCGCCGAGTACGAGCGGCGGTACAAGCGCTTCCAGGATGCGCCGGAGCCGACCCTCGTCGCAGCGCAGACGCGCGTGGAGCTCTACCCCGCGGACCGCGCCGCCGAGATCCGGGGGACCTTCCGGTTCGTGAACCGTACCACGCAGCCGATCGACTCCCTGCACGTGCTCCCGAGCCTGGACGTCGAGACGCGCGCGCTCGGCTTCGACCGCGCCGCGCGCGTCGTGACCAACGATTCCACGCTGCGCTACCGCATCTACGCGCTCGAACGGCCGCTCGCGCCGGGCGACTCGCTCGCGATGAAATTCGAGGTCGCTTTCCGTCCGCGCGGGTTTCGCAACGCCGGCGCGCCGACGGCCGTGACGCCTAACGGCGCCTACATCGACCGGGGATGGCTCCCGGCGTTAGGCTACCAGCCGGGCCGCGAGGTGATGGACGAACAGTTCCGGCGCGAGCAGCATCTCCCGCCTCGCAAGCTGCCGCCGAGCGCAGGCGACGTGGAGACACGAGTTGGCGCGAATTCCGTCGAGCTCGTGGACGTCGAAACGGTGATCGGCACCGATCCGGACCAGATCGCCGTCGAGCCGGGCACGCTCGTCCGCGAGTGGCGAGAGAATGGTCGCCGCTATTTCCATTACCGCACCGACGCGCCGACCCGCTACGGCGGCGCGGTGCTCTCCGCGAAGTACGCGGTGCGCGAGACGCATTGGAAGGGGATTCCGCTACGTGTCTACTACCACCCGACGCACGACGTGAACGTCGACCGGATGCTCAAGAGCATGCAGGCGTCGCTCGCGTACTACACGGAGAAGTTCGGGCCGTATCAGTTCCGCGAGCTTCGCGTCGTCGAGTTCCCGCGTTATGCATCGTTTGCGCGGGCCCATCCTCGCACGATCGCGTTCTCGGAGGGGAGCGCGTTCCTCACGCGCGTCGACTCGGGCGACATCGACCGGACGTTTTTCGTCGTCGCGCACGAGACAGCGCACCAATGGTGGGGTGGCCAGGTGATTCCGGCGCCCGCGGCGGGCGCGGCGTTCGTTTCCGAGACGCTGGCGCAATACAGCTCGATGATGGTCCTGGAAGCGACGTACGGGCCGGAGATGGCGCGCCGCTTCTACGACTACAACATGAACCAATACCTTACGGGTCGAAGCGTGTACACGAACCGCGAGGTCCCGCTGCTCGACGTCGTGAGCCAGGCGTATGTGTACTACTTCAAGGGCGCCGTGGCGATGTACACGCTACGCGATCGTCTCGGCGCCGACGCGCTCAATGGGGCGCTGCGGCGGTTCCGCGATAGGTTCGCTGGCGCAGACGCGCCGCCGCCAACATCGCGCGCGCTCTATGCTGAGCTGGAGGCTGTCACGCCCGATTCGTTGCGGCCGCTGCTGTCGGATCTCTTCGAGCACATCACGCTGTGGAACGTGCGCACGGACTCCGCGCACTCCGAGCCTTTGGGTGGCGGTAGCTATCGAGTGACGCTGTTCGTCGATGCGTCGAAGGCGCGAGCCGATAGTGTCGGGACACAGACTCCGGTTGCGATGGACGAGCCTGTCGAGGTCGGGGCCTTCGTGGGACCGGTGGTCGACGGCGCGCCTGGGGCGACGCTGTACCTGAAGCAGCACCGGATTCGCTCGGGCAAGCAGACGATCGTGCTCACGGTGCCGCGTTTGCCAACGCGCGCCGGTATCGACCCGTACCGCAAGCTGATCGAGCGGGACCGGGACGACAACGTCGCCGCGGTCGTGAGCAAGTCGGGCGCGGGCGCAGGGCGGATTGATCCTTGAACGACAGCGTTCGCAGCACCGCCTCAAAGCAGTTTCCGATTCTCATGGTCGGCGAGTTCGGCCTCCGCGGTATCCTCACCGATGTCGGGCAATTCTCGCCTTACCGCTCGCCTCGCCACAGCGAGCGAACCAGAGGCGCAGGCGGCGCTAGCAAAGGCGAACGTAGTGGAGATCGCCAGCACCTCACCCCAGCCAAGGGACTCGCTTCTGACGAATAGGGCCGAGAGCAGAAGGCCGCCGATCGACCCCCACGCCGCAAAGCGCGGAAGCGACATCTGATCAAATCTGCGACGGCTCTCGGTCAGCACGAGGAGCCCGGAGAAGGTGACCCCGGCAATGAAGCCGAGCGCACCGAAGAGGAGAGGAAGCGGGAGATCAGTATTGACGCCAAGCACCCATCGCGGCACGAGGCCCGCAGCGAACCATACTGCTGCCCAGGTGAAGCCCATCCCGATTGCCCCGCGAATGCGTCGCAGCCACTTCCGCACGATCGCCTCCGACCCACGCGCCGCGCACCTCGGCGGCTCTGGCTTCAGTCAAGCGTCAAGTCCTTTCTGTTGCAAAGTAGGAGCCAGGGCGACAGCTTGTGTCGATTTCGACCGGTCTCGTTCGACGTGTTAGTGAGGCGGCGAAGGCACGGCAACTGACAGGAACCGAATTCAGGAGAGCACAATGCGTTTCATCGTCATGGGCATGGCAACGAAGGAATCCGAAGCGGGCCCTCCGGCGAAGCCAGAAGCGTTCGCCGCGATGCAGAAGTACAACGAGGAGCTCGTGAAGGCAGGCATCCTCCTCGCCGCGGAGGGGCTCACCCCGACCTCGCAGGGTGCGCGCGTGAAGTTCAACGGCGACGAGCGCATCGTCACCGATGGTCCGTTCGCCGAGTCGAAAGAGCTCGTTGCAGGCTTCTCGATCATTCAGGTGAAGTCGAGGGAAGAGGCGATCGAGTTGGTGAAGCGCACTCCGAACGTCTTTCCAAACGGCGAGGCGGTGGTCGAGATCCGCAAGCTGATGGACGTCGAGGATTTCGGTGCCGAGTTCACGCCGAACCCGGAAATCGCGAAGGTGAAGTTCAAGTAGCGTTCGCCACTTCGCCGACGGCGTTAGGCGACGAGAACCAGCAATCGCGCCCGCGCGACTACTTGGAGGTGGAATCCCGCGCCTTCTGCGCGCGGTGCCAGGTCGTGAACTCAGTGAGCAACCGGACCCCCTCCCGGCCGGTCAAGTCCTGATACAGCGTGTCGGGAGCTGCCCCTTTCCGCTTCACGATGAGGAGTCCACCTGCCGAACCGCCGCGTTTGAGGGGTTGGAGGTTGATGTCGCTCTCCTGAAGCGAGCGCCGGACGGTGCCCTTGGGTGTGCGGCGAATGATCGCCGAGTCTGTCATCAGCAACGCATCCGCGAAGGTGTGATTGGCCTGGATGAAGACGAACACCACGCGTTCGTTCGCGCCCACGCTCCCCGCCTCTCGCGCCAGGCGCACGATCGAATCCGGCACCGCACCACCTGACGCGAGCAAGGCGGGATCGGCACCCTCGCCGCCGCCCATGAAGAATGCCATCAATTGCAATGCGATGCGCACGCCGATAACGATCACGGCTCCGGCGCTCACCGCAGCGACGCCCACGTAGATTCCGCGGCGCTTCCAGCGTCGACGTCGAACCTCCGAGGGTGTCAGCAGCGCATCTGGCGCGCTTGCCGCGGCTAAGTCTTTCACGAGCTCGGCGGCAGTGGGTCGCCCCGCCGGGTCCTTGGCCAACATGCGGTCCACCAGCCGAACGAGCGCCACCGGCGTCTCGGGCTCACGGTCCGATACCTTGGGGATGGGCGCCGAGACGTGTTGCGCGATCACTTCCGTCGCGTTGCGCCCCCGGAAGGGGCACGTGCCCGTGAGCATCTCGTAGAGCACGATGCCTAACGCGTAGACATCCGAGCGTCCGTCGACTTGCTCGCCGAGCGACTGCTCGGGGCTCATGTAATGCGGCGTGCCGGCGGTCGACCCGAGGAGCTCACGCACCGGTCGCGAGGTAACGAGCGCGATCCCGAAGTCGGTAACGGTCGCGTTGCCGTTGGCGTCGAGCAGGATGTTCGCGGGTTTGATGTCACGGTGCCCGACACCAACGGCATGCGCCGCGGCCAGGGCGCGCGCGCACTCGAGCCCGATCCGCGCCGCCTCCGCCGCCGGGAGCTTTCCCTCGGCGATCCGATCCTCGAGAGAGTGACCGGGGAGAAGCCGCATCACGAGATACAGCAGTCCTCCGGTCGAGTCCGCGGAGTACAGCGGCACGATATGTGGATGCTCGGCCGCGGCAATCGTCCGAGCTTCGTGCAGGAATTGCTCCTCGAGGGCGGCGTCGACGGCGAGCGACGGATCCAACACTTTGATCGCGACGTCGCGCTCGAGGAAGGGATCGTGTGCACGGAATACGGCGGCGAACCCTCCCTGTCCCAGCAGGGCGCCGAGTTGGAGCTGCTCTCCGAGCGCCGCCTCGAGCTTGGGCCGCAACGCGGCGATGTCGATGCTCATCGATGTTCGGGTGCCCAGTCACGCACGGGTGTAGGTTAGTGCCGGACGGCCACGGCGCCAGATGCGGCGCAGGCGTGCGATATCGGATCGTGTCCGCCGCAGCCGGTGCCGCGGGCGACAGTCACCACCTGCGCGCCGGCAACCTAACGTGTCTTGGGAGCGGCGGAGCGACCGGCAGAGGTTGTGCGTCTGACAGCTTCCTCGTAGTGTCAACGTCGCGGCGCCAACCGCCAACGCGCTCGGCAGCTCAACTCATCCCGTTAGCCCACCTCATGAGCACGTAGATGCGACCCCTTCGATACTCCATCAACGTCACGTTGGACGGCTGCTGCGATCACCGGGCAATGCTCCCGGACGAAGACATGCATCGTCACGCGGCGCAGAACATCGAGCAGGCCGATGCCCTTCTTTTTGGCCGGGTGACGTACGAATTGATGGAGGCAGGGTGGCGGCCGGTGGCGCGGGGGGCGAGGCCTGACTGGATGCCGGATTGGATGGAACCCTTCGCTCGAACGATCGACGCGGCAAAGAAGTACGTCGTGTCGAGCACTCTGGACCGAGTCGATTGGAACGCGGAGCTGGTACGTGGGGATGTGGCGACGGCCGTTCAGCAGCTCAAGCAGGAGTCGGGTAACGGACTGTTCGTGGGAGGCGTGAAGCTCCCGCAGGCGTTGACTGAGCTCGGATTGATCGATGAGTACGAGTTCATCGTGCAGCCCAGGCTAGCGGGCCACGGGCCGACGTTGTTCGCGGGGCTATCGAAGCTGGTCGACTTGAAGCTCGTGGACCGGTTGGAGTTCGGCTCGGGGGCGGTCGCGATGCGGTACGAGCCGAGAAGGTAGCCAGCGGGCTGCATCTACGGCGTTAGGCTAATACCCAGTTCCCTGAGAATCGAAGTGAAGGACTCTCACCTCGAACTCCTCCCGGCGATTCCAGGTGATCTTGCGGCGGTCAGCCTCACCACCGGTGCCTGGGTCGGCGTCGGCGGCACCCCGCGCGCTCGTGAGCTCTTCTTCGGCAGCCATCGCGTGCGGACATCGATCGCCTGTGAGTTCCCGCTGATCTGTGCCCTCGATGCGAAGACGGTCGCGTTGGTGGACGCACGCACGACAGCGGGGCGGCCTAACGCGTGGATCATACGCTCGGATGGTGAACGGGTCAGCGAATTCCACGTCGGCGACGCGGTGCAGAGCCTCGCGGCCGTCGGCGGGCGGCTCGTCGTGACGCACTTCGACGAGGGGTACGGGAACCCACTCCACGGTGCGCTCGCGTTTGATCGGACCGGTAAGCTGCTACTCGACTACAGACGGGACGTGGCAGGCGCGCTCGACATCGTGGATTGCTACGCCGTTGGGGCGGTTGGTAGGGAGTCGGTGTTGCTTCTCATTTATCCGGACTTTCAGCTCGCCGAGGTCGACCTGACCGGCCGTTCGCAGCACGTGTGGCAGACGCCCGAGACGGTCCATGGCGCAGCCGCCGTGAGTGCGGACGGAGCGACTGTGTTCTTCCACAGGACGTACACGGACAAGACCGGCGTCTACGCATGGCAGCGCGGCGAACGTACGGCCTCGCGTGTGGGTGCCTTCCCTGCACCCCTCGAAGGACTGCCGGGTGGATGGTTCCTTGGGCGCGTCGGCGGTATCGTTGCGCGCGTCCGCTTCCCCAAGTAGCACTCGATGCGACGACTGCTGCCGTGGTTGCCGGTTGCGTGGGCGATCGGCGCGAACCAATGGCGGAGCGCCGGCGACGGCGTATGTTCGAGGCAATGTCGCTAGACGACGGGGAACGAACGGATGGACAAGCCACGCATCTTCCTGGGCTCGTCGGGTAAGCAGGCGAAGCTGCTGCAGGCGCTCACGCGCGGTCTCGAATCGGTCGCGCACGTAGAGCCCTGGACGACGTCATTCAATCCGGGCACCACGACGCTCGAGCGACTCCTCGAGCTCACGCGCGAGGTCGATTTCGCGGCGTTCGTGTTCGCTCAGGATGACTGGACGAGTAACACCCCACCGGCATCGGAATCGTCGGCACCGGGCCAGGCGGCTCCGCGAGACAACGTCGTCTTCGAAGCCGGTCTGTTCGGTGGAGTCCTCGGCATGCGCCGAACCTTCATCCTCCATGCGAACGGCGCGAAGCTGCCGAGTGACCTCCTCGGTCTCACGTGCGTGCGTTATGCCGAGGCAACGGCCGCCAGCGACCTCAAGGTCGTCAACCAAAAGGTCCGAAAGGCAATCGAGACCGAAGGCCGCCTGAACCGCATCGAAGGGATGTGGTGGCAGTTGTCGCTGACGGAGCGTAGTGACCGGGAGCCTTCGGCCGTCAGCCTCTTGCGCATCTCGCGCGACCGGGACGGAGCGCTTGAGATTCGCGGCCGGTCGTGGCAAGAGGACGGTCGTTTGTCGGCCCGATATTGGAGCGAAGCGGCAAAAGAGAAAAGAGATCCTCCCGGTGTCTTCTACTACTGGAACGGAGAACGCCCGCTTCAAGTCAATGCGCCGCAACTGGACGGAACCGGCGAGATCAGGATCGAGTCCGCGGATCGCGCGGCTGGTTACTTCACGACGCGATCGGCTGGAGACCCGAACGTCAACGCACGGACGTCCGGCATTTACGTGCGCGCGGACCCTAACGACTTGACCGTCATGGACGGACGTGACGATCGGCAACGGGTCGAGCTGATCGCCGAGCGACTGAAGGATTGGAAGTCGGTCACCCTAGCCTGACCGGCGAACGCTATTTCATGATGGGTGAGTGAAGCCCTTCTTCGCGGATCGGAGTCGTCACCCTTCATCTCGAGGCACTCGAAAGAATGGAGCGTCGCCAGCCCGACATCACAGCAGAATCGTGGCTCGTCTCGGCAGGTCGATCTTCCGAGCCCGGCGCCCCACTGAACGTACCGCTGATCCCCGCCTCGAAC